>Ga0209201_1003541_pt1 | contig 13626 bp, 9 predicted proteins | sample AD_UKC055_MetaG_FD_184411 | JGI IMG/M metagenome (GOLD analysis project Ga0209201, IMG submission 184411) | Active sludge microbial communities of municipal wastewater-treating anaerobic digesters from USA - AD_UKC055_MetaG (SPAdes) (version 2) | ecosystem: Engineered > Bioreactor > Anaerobic >...
ATGAACATGCGGATTATATTAATATTGAAGTGATTTGTTCTGATAAGACTGAGCACCGCAGAAGAATTGAGTCCCGCAAATCTGACATTCCTGGACTTGTTTTGCCTGATTGGGAAAATGTTTCCAGCCGGAAGTACGAAACATGGGAAAGTCCTCGAATATTGGCTGATACGGCCGGAAAAACTGTCGAGGAGTCGGTTTCCTGCCTTTTCAGCCTTCTTTCGCTATAATTGACTGCCGAATTCAATTAATGTGCCAAAAATTCAATTGACAATACTAGGCATGTTTTTAACTTTAAGCGTTTTTCCCACAATGGAAAAGAATTACTAAAGCAGACTATATTACTTATATAAGAGGTATTTCAAATGAAAAGAACTTATCAGCCTAGTAAAAAGAAGCGCATCAGAACTCATGGTTTCAGAGCAAGACAGGCAACTAAAGACGGAATTAATGTTCTTAGAAGACGCCGTGCAAAAGGACGTCACAAACTTACTGTTTCTGATACTAAATACGCAAAATAATGATTAAAAAGCGGAATTCTCTTAAAGGAAAAAAGAGCTTTTCGCTCGTATTTAAAGAAGGAAGAAGGATAAGAGGTGCCGATATCGCAATTTTTTCTGGAAATACTGTTAAATGGGAAAGGGAAGGGCTTATTGCAGCTCCTTCTTGTCCTCTTGTCGGATTTTCCGTCAGCAAAAGATGTGGTAAGGCGCATGAAAGAAACAGGATTAAAAGAAGGCTTAGAGCCGTTGTGAGAGAATTTCTGCCGTGCATGAGGGGAAACCCCGTGTTAATAATCAAAGCGTCAGACGGAATCTCGAAGTCGGAATTTTCCGGCATCAGAACCGAATTTGAGTATCTCGCGCGGAAAAACGGGATTATTGATTAATGAGACCGGTGTTGGGAAATTTTTTCGCTTTTATCGCATGGATTCTGATCCTTGCAGTAAAGGTTTATAAATATGTCATATCGCCTTTGCTTCCGCCGGCATGCAGGTATTATCCCACATGCTCGGAGTATACTGTAACGGCTCTGAAGAGATACGGTTTGCTGAAGGGTTCTTTTCTTTCGATGAAAAGAATTCTGCGCTGCAATCCGTTTTTTCCGGGCGGATATGATCCCGTTCCTGAAAAATAAGCCTTCCTTTTCCTGGTAACCTATTAAAAGGAACCGGTAATGGGAAATAAGAATTTAATTATAGCAATTGTAATCTCTCTGGTTATTTGGATTGCATGGGGTCAGTTTTTCGGAAAGAAACCTGTGCCGCAAACAACTCAGGTTGTTGCTGAAGCCGAAGCAAAAAAAGATGCTTCTCAGCCTAAAGCCGATGAAAAGACAGATAAAACTGAAAAAACTGAAGTAAAAAAAGATCAGAAAGTTTCAGCAAAGACTCCTGCGGTTGAAACTAAAAATTCAATAAAAGTTAAAAACTATAATGCAGTTCTTTCCAATAAGGGCGCACGCATAGAAAGCATTAAGTACGGTGAAAAGCAGATTGAACTTGTCGCTGGCCGTGAAAAACTAGATGTTAAAGGATATCTTGATTTTCCGGTATATTTTTCAGACAAAGAACTTCTTTCGGGATCTTCTCTTGATGATGAAATCTGGGAAGTAAAAAAAGCCGAAGGTAATGAAGTTGTTTATGCTCTCTCTGCCGAGATCAATGGCAAAAACATAATCATTGAAAAAAGCTATCTATTCAATAATGAAACTCATTCTTTTGATGTTGCATTCCGTATTACAAATACATCTGCTGATGAATTTGAATTTCCTTCCGGAAGCATTTATTTAACTTCGCCGGATTTTCTCGGTCCTCAGATTGAAAACTACGAAGGTTATTATAACGCGCCTAGTACGATTTATGCTCTTTCGGAAGATCCTGAAGATCTCGAAAAAGGGAAAAAAGGCGGCGGATGGTTTTCTGACGAAACAGATACAAAAGAAGGAAAGAATCCTGTCTGGGCTGGTGTTTCAAGCCGTTTCATTTCACTTGTTATGATTCCCCAGAACTTTAAGGCTGATGCCGTAAAATGGGATTCCAGAAAAACTCCTGGTCACAGAACCGCTCTAGTATCTGCAAACGCTAAACTTAAAAGCGGTGAAACTGCCGAGCGCAAAATAAAAGTAGCACTTGCTGAAAAGAATAAGGACATTCTTCTCGCGGTAGATAAAAGCATCGTGCCTGCAGTAGATATAAATAAATGGATTGAGCCGATCAGATGGGTAGTTCTCAAGATTTTGTTCGGAATAAACAGTGTATTCGGAAATCTCGGTATTTCTATAATTCTGCTTTCAATTCTGACTAAGCTTATTTTTCTTCCGCTTACGATCAAATCAACTAACTCTATGAAGAAGATGTCCGAGCTTTCTCCGAAGATGGCTGAGCTTAAAATTAAATACAAAGATAAACCGCAGGAACTTCAGAAAGAAATGATGGCGCTTTATAAAAATGCAGGGGTTAATCCGCTTGGAGGCTGTCTGCCGCTTATTATTCAGATGCCGTTTTTCTTCGCGCTTTACAGCGCACTCAGCAATTCGATTGATATGTGGAGAGCTCCATTCTTTTTCTGGATGAAGGATCTTTCAATGCCGGATACGGTCGGTCATCTAATGGGACTTAATCTTAATATTCTTCCATTGATAATGGTAGTTACTTCATTCCTTCAGCAGAAGATGACAACAATGGATACTGGAAATCCTCAGCAGAAAATGATGATGATGCTTATGCCTGTTATGTTTCTTTTCTTTTTCTGGAGTATGCCTTCAGGACTTGTTATTTACTGGATAGTGCAGAATGCTCTTCAGATTGCGCACCAGCTTTATATAACAAGAAAACCGGCTAAGACTGTCAAGGCAGGAGGAACTAAATGAAGGTCATTGAAGTTGAAGGAAAAACCGTAGAAGATGCAAAACGGCGCGCTGCCGAAGAGCTCGGTCTGAATGCGGATTCCGTTGACGACAACCTCATAGAAATAATCGATGAGGGGAAAAGCGGAATTTTCGGATTCGGTATTTCAAGACCGGCAAAAATCAGAGTAACTTATAATGCGGATGTTAAGGATGTCGGTGCAAATGTTAAAACCGTTCTGAATGAGATCCTTACGCGCATGGGCGTAAAATATATCATTAACGAATTTCATGAAGGTGAGTCAAAAGTTTATGTGGAATTTGAGAGCGAAGACTCGGGACTGATAATCGGAAAGAAAGGAAGAAACCTTGAAGCGATTCAGTTCATAGTGAATGTTATAGTCAGTCAGCAGACTGCAACAGAAAAAAAGATAATTCTTGATATAGAAGGCTACCGCGCAAAACGCGAGCGTGCCATCAAAAAAGTTTCTTTCGAGGCTGCAAAAAAAGTAATGAGGACAGGCAAGCCGGTTGTGCTTGAGCCGATGAATCCTTTTGAGCGCAGACTTGTTCATCTTTCTTTGCAGAATCATGATAAAGTAGAAACAAAAAGCGAAGGAATGGGAATTTACCGAAAGGTAAAAATACTTCCGAAAAATGTCAGTGAATGATATAATCTGCGCGCCGGCGACTCCCTTTGTCAATTCGGCTCTGGCAGTCATCCGCGTAAGCGGAGACGGCGCGCTTAATCTCTTCGAAAAATCTTTTTCTTCATATACAAAAGTTTCCCATGGCAAAGCTGTGTATGGTAAACTTTCTTCGAATGGACGTGTTCTTGACGAACTAATTCTTTCGTATTTTGAATCACCCGCAAGTTTTACAGGAGAGGATACCGTTGAGCTTAGCTGTCACGGCAATCCTCTTATAGTAAAGAATATAATATCATTTCTTGTTGAAAGCGGAGCGAGAATGGCCGAGCCGGGCGAATTTTCGCGCAGGGCATTCATGAACGGTAAAATGGATTTAACTGAAGCTGAATCAGTCAATGCTCTCATCTGTGCGCGCAGTGACTGGGAAATAAACACGGCGCTTTCGCAGATGCACGGTTCATTGAAAAATGTTATAAACAGTCTCCGCGATAAATTAATTCTTTTAAAGGGAGATATCGAAAGCGCTATTGATTTTTCGACTGAACAGATAGAATTTATCAGCCGGTCTGAAGCCGTTAAGCAGGCTGAGGAAATTCGGGATGAAGTTAAAGATGTTCTTCGACGCTGTTCAACAGGCGCGAAATTAAGCGGCGGAATAGACGTTCCAATAGTCGGGAAACCTAATTCAGGAAAATCGAGTTTGTTAAATCTCATTCTTAATTCCGAAAGAGCAATCGTTTCCAATATTCCCGGAACGACGCGTGATATGATAAAGGAGACGGTTCAATTCGGAGGAGTTCATGTAAATCTTTATGATACGGCCGGAATACGTGATGCAGATTGTGAAATTGAAAAAATCGGAATAGAGAAGAGCCGGGCTATACTTGCTGAGGCGGAAGTTTCTGTTATAATGCTTGATGCACTATCCGGTATTGATTCCTTTGATGAAGAAATATTGAAAATTACAGAAAATAAAAAATCCGTTATTCTTTTAAATAAGACAGATTGCGCAGATGATAAAGAAATCGCATACATTAAGAAAAAAATCGCTCGTGATGTGATTGATTTTTCCGCATTAACCGGATTCAATTTTTCGGAATTTCATTCGAAACTTTCCGAAGCAGTAAGATCAAATTTTTCAGGATGCACAAATTCCTTCATCGCTGATTTGCGCGTTATTAATATTCTCGAACATTCTTCGGATGCGGCCGATAATCTGGTGAATTCCATTATTTGCGGAAATCCTGAGGAGATAATTGCTGTAGATGCGGCTGAATTGATAAACTCACTTTCCGAGATTACCGGAATAATATCTCCTGATGATATTCTTAATTCAATATTCGGAAGATTCTGTATAGGAAAATAAAATGCGTATAAAAATCATTCTGCTCTTTGTTCTGATTTCATCGGTTATCTCAGCTGCTGTACCGGAAGATGAAAAAGAATATTTTGATTATAAAAAGAAGTCCTTTTATAAAGAAGCAATTCAGTCTCTTTCAAGGGCTAAGTTTGAAGGCAGTGCGCGTGAAGCCGCTAAGATGTTTTTTCTTTATGAACTGTCTGAAAATCCCGAATTATCCGCAGATTGTCTTGCTATTCTTGATTCGATTAAAAAAGAAAAAAAGTATTCGCCGTATTTTGCAAAACTTGATGAAGCAATCCGGTTGAAAATATATTCTGATTCATATAATTTTAAGAAATGTTCAGATATAAAAGATAAAGGTTATCCTCTCTTTTTTGAGATTTCATCTCCGATTAAAAATTTCAGCAAAGGCGATATGGAAAAAGCTGATTCTTCGCCTTTTTTTAGTAATGAGAAAGGTATAGTCAGATCTGACAGTCAGGGTTCTGTTACACCGGAAAATTATCTGAACAGTGACGGTGCTTTTATTTTGCGGACATATGCAGAATGCTCATCTGAAACAGAAGCTTCATTCTTTATCGGCAGATCGGGATTCATGATGATTCTCATCGACGGAGTTGAAGTTTATAAGGGAGAAGATACGCGGAATTATTTTCAGGTTCAGGATTTATTTGCGGCAAAAATTTCATCAGGTGTTCATCTGATAGAAGTGCGCTTACTTCCGTCGCAGAACGGCTCAATGTGTTTTTCATTATCAACAGATAGTGATTCTTTAAGATTTGTGAAATCACCAAAAATATCAAACGGAAAAATAATAAGTTCAAAACAGATTTCACCAGACTATCTTAATTCTTCAGATAGTTCTGACAGTTTTTTCAGGGGATATGTTAAATATTCATCAGGATTTGCTTCATTATCTAAAAATCCGTGTTCAGCGGATTTTTCATCGGTAAATATATCGGATTATTATTACTCTCAGGCTGCCTATTACCGTGCATTATCCGAGGATAATGCATCTAAGAAAGATTACTTTCTGCGCGCTGCATACAATGCGGACAGAATAAACTATGAAGCACTTGTTCAGCTGGGATTTCTTAAGTTGAAAAACAAGATGTTCTACCAATGCGGTGAAATAATTAATTCTCTTGAAAAGAAAAATGCTTATTCACCATCAACGCGGCTTTTGAAAGGGGCATACTTTTCCGAAAGAGGCTGGTATGACCTTGCAGAAAAAGAAGCAGCTGCTTTAAAAAATTCGGGATGGAAATATTCTTCAGATATTTTATATTATAAATCATATTTTTCAAGCGGGATGACGGATAAGTTTTACTTATATCTTAAAAATGCACTTCTTGCAAAAAGAAATGCATCACTTGCGAATATTCTACTCGATGCTTCATATTACACGGCAAAATACGGAGCCGATCTTAAATTTGTTCAGGCTTCTTTTCCTGAAAATCCGGCTTATGCCTTGCGATACGCGGAATATCTTCTTTATTCAAAAGATGTTTCAATGTCAGGAGCCTTGATTGATTCGGTCAAGCGTATGGCACCCTGGAATTCGTATGCTGATTTTCTTTTGGGAGAAACGATTTCAGGTGCGTTGAAAGAATCCAAAGCTTCCTCTTATTTTATAAAAGCTTATGAGCATGATTCTTCGAACAGCTATTACAAAGAATTGTATCACTATTTGGTCTCGGAAACAGAACCTCTAGATATTTATCTTCCGCTAAGAAATATTTCAGAGCTTAAAACTCAAGCTTTAAAATATCAGAATGAGCCGGCTGTTGTTCTCTTTGACGATTCGGTAGAAAAGGTTTTTTCTGACGGAATGATCCGCGAAAAAAGACGCAAGGCTGTACTAATAAACAATACTGAGAACGCGCAAAATGTTAAAAGTCAGTCATTTTGGATTGATCCTTCGGCAGACTCAGTCGATAGAATTCATGCATATATTATTTCAAATTCAAATAAAACTGAAGTTACGAATATATCATCTCAAAATGAATCGGATGCAGAGAGCCGGCTTTATTATGATATGGAATCTGTGACTGCGAATTTTTCGCAGGCTGCGAATGGAGATGTTATTTATTTCGAATATTCTCTTACCAGAAGAAACAGTCATCTGAAGGGATTCTATTCCTCCCGTAAGTTTTTTGATTGTACTGACCGTGTTCTTTTTTCAACTGCAAGGGTTGTTACTCAGTCAAAAAATCTTTTAAAATGGCGGATTTATAATTCGCAAGAAAAATGCAAAATTATAAATGATAAAAACGAGACCAGTTATTTGTTTTCAATAAGCGGACTTTCTCCTGTTAAGCCGGAGGAAAACTCACTTCCTTATGCCGATAGAATTCCTTCTGTTGCGTTCAGTTCGTTTTCTGACTGGAAAGAATTTAATAAATGGTACTGTGATCTTATAGATGATAAAACTGTAATGAATGATGAAATGAAACGCAAGGCTGATGAACTTACCAGAGGTGTTTCTGACGAAGAAAAAATACGCCGAATATATGAATATATTACAAAGCGCATCCGTTATGTCGGTTTTGAATTAGGAGCTGGTTCGATTGTGCCGAGAAGTACGGATTCAGTTTATCATTCTTCTCTCGGTGACTGCAAGGATACGGCTTTGCTTCTTTCGGCTTTTTATAAGTATTGCGGATTTGATTCGCGTCTTGCACTTTTGAGAACCAATAATTCAGGTCATGCAGATCTTGATTTTCCATATGTAGGCGCATTTAATCATGCAATATGCTATATAAATTATAAAGGCGGATTGTTTCTGGATGGAACCGTTGACAGGGCAGATATATATGAACTGCCTGATAACGACAGATCAGTTTCTGCTTTTATCGTTTCAAAAAAAGGGCATGCTATTAAATACATTGATCCGGCTGTTTATGATAAAAATGTCGATAAGGTTACAAACAAGGTAAAAATATTCCCAAATGGTGATGCTGAATTTACGAGACTGCTTTACAAAACAGGTTCTCTTGCTCTTTACTCGCGGGAATCTTTTGATATAGAAAAAAAGAAGAGAAGTGAGATTGAGGAATATTGGAGAAATGAATATGCCGGATCTTCAATAAATTCGTTTTCTGTTGCTGAAAAATCACCGGGCAAACCGCTTCAATATTCTTATGGAGGTTTTCTCAGGGAATTTGCCGGGAAAAGTTCTTCATATATAACAATTCCTGCCGTCATGCAAAAGGATAATTTTTTAAGCTCTTTGAGAAGATACTCTTCCCGCGAGAATGATCTTTATTTTTCATCTGATTATTCGAGTGAAGTTGTTTTTGAATACGAAATTCCTGAAGGATATTCTTTTACCGGAATACCTGAGTCGTTTAACTCTTCATTTAAATGTGTAAGTCTATCTTTTTCCGCATCGAAAACTGCATCGAATAAAATAACCGTCACGGTAAAAACTTCGATAAAAAAAGGCGTTGTAACAAAGGAAGAATATTCACAGATGCGTTTATTGCTTCTGAACTTTTCAATTAAAGAAGATTCATTTATTGTTTTGGAGAAAAAATGAAAAAGATATTTGTATTGTCCGCGGCACTTATATCGTTTAAATTGTTCGGATTGCCGATATATGAAGATTCTTCTGAAAAAATGAACGCTGTCATGCAGCAGTTAGAAGCGAATCCGGATGATCCGGCATGCGCACCGCTTCTTTTTAACTTATGTAATTTTAATTATTTTATGGGAACAGATAAACTGATTAAATATTTTAACCAGTTTGCTTCAAAAACGAAGAATCCGGCACTATATTCAATAGCATTCGGACTTAAAGATGAAATTGAAATAATGTCCGGCAAAAAAGATAAATCTGATTACGTTAAAAGTAAAAGTGCAATTATGTCCTGGAAGCTTTCGACACAGAAAGAATTCGGATACAATGACTTATATTTTTCTTCAAATGAAAAAAAACCTGCCAAAAATATTGTGATTTCTTCAGATGAAGGTTATTTTATTTCGGATAATTATCTCCGCTCATTTTCGGGTACTGCTGTTTTGAATTCTTCGGTATCGGCTGGTGCTGATGGAATACTAATGATAGATTCAAACTCAGAATACATTGTTTATTCTGACGGAAAAATGGTCATTGATAATACCGGAAGTTTAAGAAAAACCATGAGACTGATTGCTGTATCAAAAGGGCGTTCTGATATTAAGATAAAGCTTAATTGTTTCCAGTCTGACAGTTCTTATCAAAGTTCCAAGATTCGTGCAGCACTTCTTGATAAAAAATTCAGACCAATGGCACAGGCTTCTGTTAAAGGAAGGGGAAACCTTTCGGATATGGATGATCCTGTTTTTTCAGAGCTTATAAAACATGATAAATATTTTGAGACTGCGGAATACCTTACAAATCTGAGATCTATGCTTGCAGGTGATTACTATAAAAAAGCATTATCCTCCGGAGTTAACTGCCGTTTTCAATATGCATCATGGATTTATTTGAAATACGGCAATGGAGAAATGCTTGCTTCCCTGACGGGAATTAATGATAACCCGGATCGAGACGAGCGCGTTTTTCTAATGAAAAAAATGGTAAGTGAAGAGCGTTTTTTTGAAGCACTTGCTGAATGCGAAAAGCTCATTTCCGAAAAGCGCACATACGATTGCGAAAAAAATTATATATGGATTCTTTACAAGCTCTCACTTAACAAAAGATTCTATTCGGAAGCCGCTGATTTTATAAAAAAATATCCTGATAACAACGAAGTGATTCAATTGGTTTTATATCGGGATCTTGAACTGAAAGGTTCATGCGATAAAGATTCACTCCATGCTGTTCTTTCGGGAGGCTCCGGGCGCGGAATCCGTAAAAGTCTTTATATGAAGTACATGAAAGAGGGAGAATATTCAAAAGCTTTATCTGTTGCTGAAAAATTTCATAAGCAGGGTGAAAATGATTTTTCGCTGATGTATGCACGTGCCCTCATAGAATCAGGCAAAGTTTCAGAGGCTCGTAAAATTCTACTCAAAATGATTTCCTTGAATGAAAGCTATGAAGCATATTTTCTCCTTGATTTGATGGAGAAGAAAAGCGGCAGCGGAGCCGGAATGTATTATTCTAAAATGCTTGCTCTAAAACCAGAAAATTCAGCTCTTGCGGAATATCTTTCTTTCACTGAGTCTTCTATTTTTTCAAATGTTTTTGAGAAGTACAGAAATCAGGAAAAAATTGATTCAGAAATATCTGATTTTGTAAAAAATCAAAAAGAACCGCGATATGATGCTTTATTTAAAGGAGATTATATTTTGATGACTGAAGGCGGAAAATTTTCTGTTTTCAAGGAATTTTTGGTTTATGTCAGAAGTGATTCTGATGCCGATGAGTATGGAGAAATTCAGCTTCCTTCAGGCGCGGAAATAATCAGGGCTAGAGTGTATCATCCTGATGGAACATTCAATGATTCATACAGAATCAGCAATGCCGGCAGAACCTATATTACTGTTGACGGAATTAGGCCGAATTCTCTTCTTCACATTGCTTACCGCACAAGAGTTTATGATTATACTTATTTCGGCTCAAAATACTATTCATCATTCATGTTTAATATTCAGGATTATTGGCGTTCGCTGAAGTATGCGGAAGTGAAACTTATAAACCGAAGCCGTGAAAAAACTGTTTTATACAATAGTTCATTGATAAAAGTTGAGGAAGCTGTATATCCTGACGAAACTATTCTTTCTTTTGCTGCAGAAAATATTCTGCCGAGAAAAAAGGAGAATTATTCTGGATATTATTCGAAATCACTTCTAAGTTACGCTTTCTGGAATATACGATCGGAAAACGATTTTGATAAAATAATCGCAAAAAAAAATTATATCAATAATTTTTCTCTTCCCGAAGGCATAAAAGAATTAAAGTCCGATGATGACAAAATTAAAATCATTTATGATTATATCAATTCGAAGATTGAGACACGCGGAGGATTTGATTATTCTTTAGGCAGTTATGATCTCATGTTTGCTGCAAAGAAGGCAGATGCTGAAGACAAAGCGTATCTTGCTGCGGATATGCTGAAAGAAGCCGGGATCGATGCTTTTCCTGCATTTGTCAGAAACAGTTTTGTCCGCGACGGACAATTTTTCAGTGAGCGCTTTTCGGCTATGCTTCTTTATGTTAAAAGAAAAAATGCAGAACCGCTATGGCTTGATTTTTCAAATAAGCATTATCCGGTCGGAGTAGTTTCCGATTATTATGCCGGTGAAACCGCATTGGTTTTTACAGGCAGTGGGGTTGACAGCGCAGTTGTCAAATCATCAGAAGACAGAAAAACAATTTCAGTTTTTAAGATCGATGTTAAGTCAAAAAAATTTGATTATAATTCCGTATTTTACGGAGATTATGTATATCTCAGGCAGTATTTTGATGATGAAAGATTTAATGAAAAGAATGTTCTGACTTTAATGGAAGCATATCGTGCAGATGCGGCATTTGACAGGCTGATTATAACAAAAGATAAGTTTTCATTTTCTGCATCAGGAATATTATCTTTTAAAGCTGCTGATGCCGGTAAAGATTATATAATTTTTCCGTTTCTGCATAATTCAAATGCTGCAGCTTATGCAAGAAGTGTCGAAAGATCATCTCCGGTTGTTATTTCCGAAAGTGTTAATGATGAAAATGTATTTGAATATACTTTGCCGGAGAAATATGTTTCTATTGAGCTTAATATTGTAAAAAAATATAGTTTCGGCAGGTGCTCTGCCGAGTTTACGCTCAACAAGAAGAAGGGGAGCTCTGTTTTGCGGGCAGTTCAAAAACTGTATATTCCGAAGGGCGAAATTGGCACAGAAGAATATGCAAAATTTGCCGAATTCTGCGCTAACGTAAAAACAGAAGAAAAGTATCAGCTTCTCATTTCTGCTGATTCGAGAAAATGATTTCCGTTTCTTCGAGATATTTTTTGATACTTGAAGTTTTTTTGATTTTTTTAAGTTCTTTTTTCCGGTTGTCAAAAAAACTTCCGAGATAGAACCACTGTCCTTTCATTCGATCGAGGATGTGAGTTTTGTTTTCGATTTTATTGCTGTATTCGCTGAAAATTTCATCATGAAAATGCTTGAGACGCGAATATTTTTCTTCAATCGGAATTTCCTTTCCGCTTTTTATTTCATCAGGAAGAAACGGATTTCTTAGAGCTCCTCTGCCTATCATCCATTTTTTTATTTTAAATCTTTTGGACATTTCCGTAAACTGTGATGCTGAAATAATATCGCCGTTGTAAACAATTTCATGTCTGCTTAACTCGAGACATTTTTCAAATGAATCAAGGTCGGTTAATCCTGTATACATCTGCTTCGCAGTTCTAGGGTGGATAACTATCTCTTCTATCGGAAAATTATTGAATTCAGGAAGAAGCTGAAATATTGCATCCGGTGCATCAAAGCCGAGACGCATTTTTATGGAAATTCTGCATTTTAATAGCGGAAAGGATTTTTCAAGAAATGAAATTATCATATGCGGATATCTCAAAAGACCGGATCCTTTATTTTTATTCACTACCATTGGAAAAGGACAGCCCAGATTCCAGTTTACTGTTTTGTATCCGGCATCAAAAAGTGCGTTTGCAATTAGAACAAAATCTTCATGATTATTGCTCAAAATCTGCGGTACTGTCGGCATAAGACATGGATTTTTAAGATCAAATTCCCGAAGAAATTTATTCGTCATATTGGCGCTTGCAGAAGCTGCAACAAACGGCGCGACCGCGTAGTCAAATCCGCTGAAATTACGCGCGAAAGCCGTGCGGTAAGCCTTATCTGTTATTCCGCGCATTGGAGCAAGTATTAAAGTATTCTGCATTGTTATCCTGTTTGAGCCATTCGTCCGGAACTACGCTATTCTGCAATAAGATTATTTTGATAAATCACGTATCCTTTTTATTTCGTTTTGATTTAGGCCTATTTTCTTCATAAAAAGAGAATGGAGTTCAGGGGAATTCTTTTCGAAATTTCTATGCCATTCCATAAAGTTATCGAATTTAATCACTGCTTTTTTTAGAATTTCTGAAATGGATTTATTTCTGTTTTCTGAAGTATAATCTGAAATCTTGATATTTGAAAGTTTAATGATTACTTCCTGCTGATTTATTAGAGAACTGATTTCATTGTTTATTTCGTCTAATCTTTTTAAAAGAAGAGACTGAATTTCATCATTATGGGCATCGGACACTATTTTTTTTATTTCTGAGAGCGCGATTCCGGCACTTCTATGCTGTATAATAGTTTTAAGTTTTTCGGCGGATTTCTCTGAATATAAACGGTATCCGTTGGGCAATCTCTGATCCGGTCTCAGCAGTCCTTCTGAATCATAATACAGAATAGCAGAACGCGATATGCCGTATTTTTTTGCAAGTTTTCCTATTGTATACAAAGAATCCCTCTTGATGCTATTAATATTTTTTAATAATTACTTAATGGATTCATGTTATCAATGTACTGTATCGTGACAATGTGAAATAATTCAACAAGCTTTTTATATTAGATATAATCATACGAGCATGTGCTGTCTATTAGTTTAAATATTTCGTTGGCACAATCAATTGATGTAAAAAAATATTAAATTGTTTATTTTTTCCATCATCCAGTTTAGCATTCGATGATGTTGTTTTGATATTTCCCCTGTGAGGCTTATTGTTTGAGTTATTGCGGTGTCCGTCTGATTCTTCTGGTTGAAGATGAAGCTATAATTGCAATGGAAGAGGCTATGATTCTTCGCTCCGAGGGGTACGAAGTTAT
>Ga0209201_1003545_pt1 | contig 13622 bp, 6 predicted proteins | sample AD_UKC055_MetaG_FD_184411 | JGI IMG/M metagenome (GOLD analysis project Ga0209201, IMG submission 184411) | Active sludge microbial communities of municipal wastewater-treating anaerobic digesters from USA - AD_UKC055_MetaG (SPAdes) (version 2) | ecosystem: Engineered > Bioreactor > Anaerobic >...
ACCAGAAGCTTTAGTGGAAATAGAAGGCTCAAAGATCTTCCCGGAGTCGGGCCTTGTCTGTGTGCTCAACAAAGGCAAGGTGACAATCACCGATTCGCCGACCTCGATTCATTATTTCGATATGTCGAATGGCGCCTCTCTTACCATGATAAATTCCCAAATGGTCTTCACCATAAGCGGGCTATTGCAGGTCATGGGAGGCCATACAACTGTCATAAATTCTACCATCGGTGCTCTCGGAATAAAGGTACCTGCTTGAAGGACGATTTTACGGGTGATCTTGCGCATGGCCCATATGAACAAGGCTGGATATTCTTCCTCGATCCAGATGCCCATGTCAGAATATCCAATTCTGAATTGCGCAAAGTATTTATCGATATCGTCAACGATAATGCAAAATTTCATGATCTAAAAGTGGGAATTCCATCAAGCCTTACGTATAGGGATATAGAATTGTCAAATGTGACGGTAATGGGACAATGGCCCTTCACTATTAAAGGTTCACATATTAAAGTCAATAATTCCGATTATCTCTTTTTGCAACCGATAGGAAATTCGACCGTGACTCTCAATAATTCTCACATATGTGAATTTATCCCAAGGGATTTTATGGGGACAATGGAATTTAATAATGCCAAGTGGACTATTGCAGGGGAAATCATAGGAGATGTTGCATACCATTGAACGTTTAGCATTATCTCGCGACATTCCTTTGCTGTAAAGCACAAGATGGCATAAACAGATATGACAGATGCTGATTTTCATTTTTCGACACGATTTTCAAGATTAGCTTTGATAAGAAGGATATTTTTGGACACAATCTATCATAAGGCTACTCTCTTTTCCTCTATTAAAATTATGTTCATCAACTCTTATCCTGCCCATCCTGTCGATATATTAACCTATCCCATCTAAACATTCTGTCTATTACTTCCGACCTTGACAGCTCTACTCTCTTTATCTGAAAATTAATATGAAGGTAGGTTATTAAAATTATCGATACTATTGTAGACCTTGGTGGAGGTTTTTTTCGAATAGGAGCTCCAAGTCTCGTAGGAGCGCTTCAGTCCAATAGCTATCTTTTGCTCGATGAATCGGAGGCAATTCTATTTGGACCAGGGCCAGAAGCTTATCATGATCAATTGAAGTCCAATATCCTAAAATGTGCCGAACAGGAAATACTTCGCACAATTGTAATCCACGGCGAAGAACCAGGAATAGCATCGTCGCTATCTCATTTCGAGAAGGATGGCTCGGTCGCAACTATTGTTACGGATTTACAGACATGGAACCAGCTCTGCTTTTATGGGCTTACTATGCAGCCTTATATCCTTGATGAGCATGGTTGGCTTTTTAAGCTCGCATCTGGTCGCGTTCTGCAATTCTTGCCAACTCCTTATCTCCCTCAGCCAAGCGCCTTTGTCACTTACGATGAAAAAACAAAGACATTGCTAACAGGAGGGCTCTGCTCTTCGTATTCTACAAACCTTTCTTTGTACGAATACGATGGATTCCTCGATCAGCTCACACGTTTCCACCGAGTGAATATGCCCTCGCGTGAGCTACTTGCTCCTGTACTAGAAGCGCTCAGTCTACGCGATATAGAACGCATCTTGCCATCTTACGGTGCTATCATCCATAGCGATATAAAGAATATTTTCAATCATCTCTCTTCTATAGAATGTGGAGAACTTTTCCAGATCGGCTTAGCCGATGAGCTTTATGCCCGAGCCGTTAAAGAGGGCGCAAGCGCTGAGGAGCTTGCTCTGCTTCAGCAAGAACTCCATAAATTGCGCAAGCTCAATGAAGAGCTCAATAATAGCATCGAGGTTTCAAGAGACCGTGCTATCCGAGATGAAGTCACGGGTTTGTACTCGGAAGCATTCTACAACTCATTCATCGAAGAAGAAGCCGCAATACGCATTTCGGAGACAGGGCCTGAGGATCATGTGCTGGCGATAATTAGCTTAGATGAAAATATCGCTCAGATTGAGTATAAATATGGGTCTAAGGAAGTCGAAGCCTTGCTGCGGGGTGTTGCGCGCATCCTTCTCCAGAACCTTCCCAAGACTGCTATGGTCTTCAGGCTGCATGGTGCAACAATGGCGATTTGGATTCCAGCAATTTCCTTTAATGAAGCAGTAAATCTCTTCGACAGAATGCGCTATGAAATAGAAACATCGAAAGTATTTATTGAGCCTATCACGGTATCGATTGGTTTATCGACTCTCGCTGAGGCTAGCGAGAGTCAGCCAGAATTAGAGAAAATAGCATTGGCAATGACGGATATCGGTATTCGTCGTCTTCGCCTTGCACGCAAAAAAGGCGGTAATACTGTTTATTTTGGCACTACCGAGGAAGAAGAGGCACAATCCTTAGCAAACATTATGATCGTAGACGACGATGAAGCAAATGTCGAGGTTCTTAAGACCTACTTTGTCAATCAAGGATATGCCATATTGACCGCCTCTGATGGCCAAGAGGCGCTATCTCTGCTCGGAAAAGAAGCAGTAGAAATAGTCATTTCCGAGCTTATGGTGCCAAAAATCGATGCCTATCGACTTAAAGAGTCGATGCTCACAAAGACTGCTACGAAAGATATACCAGTCATAGTTATGTCTCATTTGAAGACGGAGCTATCGGTGCGCAGAGCGTATGATCTTGGCATTCTGTACTATCTTCAGAAACCGATCATGTTGGAGGAATTGCTTGGAATTGTTAAAGTTCTAAGTCAGACAGGAAAAGATGAATGACTATAGCTTCAGATTACTTATTGATTGCGGTCATTTTTTTTCTTTGGGCTTCTCTCTATGCAATGATAACCACTCTGCTCAATAAATCTCACATCATGATCAAGGCCGAGGAGCGTAGGAACACGCTTAAGCAGATTTCTCAAGTTATAACTCCCTCCTTCAAATTAAGTAAAAGAAAAATCCGTTCTTTGCTCGAAAACATCCTACTCGTGAGTCAAAGTGTTGTCATTTCGCCTATCCAAAAACAACATGTGTTTACAACAGCTCCTATCCAACGGTTTGAACACACGCTGCTGCGTCGCCTTTTTAGCCATAACCGCTTTATTCGGATGAACGCCGCTAAAGGGCTCTCTATAATCGGCTCCGAAAGCGCACGAAAGGCAATAGAAAGAGCACTTCTCCAAGAAAAAAAATTCGCTATGAAGCTCTACCTTGCTAATGCACTTTCAGACATTGGCGATTCAAGATCCATCCAATCTCTTATTAAAAGCCTTTATGGAGCACATTACTGGTATAGAAGCAAGGTCAACATGCTGATTGCAGGTTTCCCTAATGCAATGAAGGAGATTGGACCAGAATATTATTCAAGCTCAGACATCGAGATTCGCGAGCTCCTGGTTGACCTTGCGGCTATTTATCCTTCTTTTATGCTCAAGCAATACATTATAGAGATAGTACAAAAGTTCCCTCTCGAAATAGAAAAGCAGATAAAAACCGCTGAATTATTGCCCCAAAAATGCTGCTACTACTGCGTGTATGGTCAAAAAGAAGCAGATGACTTGCATAGACAGTGCCCCTATCGAAGCAAGGTTGCAAACGATTTTCATTGTCGAAGATTTAGAAACTTGATGATGCGCCACTTTTCAGCCTCAAATTATCATCGCCTCATGGTGAGGGCCACGCAGGCATTAGAAAAGCTCTACCCAGAGGAGTTGAGCGCTACTCTATATCTCGAACATGGAGATAAGGAGATTCAGTCAATTGCAGTGCGTTCCTTGGGGCATAGTCCAAGTTTGGATCATTTCAGTAAACTTCTATTTTACCTAGAGTGCGATAGTACGGCAAAAGCCGCCCACGAAGGTCTTTCCGAGCTCCTTAGTACTCACTCGAATTTCATACCAAAGACAATCGATGCTTTTGTACACTCTACTGGTGTGCTCCATCAAAGGCTGGCAGATGTGCTCTCCTATAGAATCGAGTATATAATCGCAAAATTGGTAGGCTATGATCACGATGTAGCCAAAGGCATAATCGATGAGCTTATCAGAATGGGCCATGTCACGGAGATCATCGAATTCTTAAAAAGCAATAAGAATATCGAGCTCGAGGCAGAGCTTATCGCCATCATTAAACCGCAATTGCAGGATAATGCGTTACTCGCAAGAGAATGTGGGCTTTTTTTGCCCGACGCTCTCCTAGAAAAGCTAGGCCTTGAGCGACTATCTCGTAGCGAGCCTGATAGGCAAGAGAAACTAAATAAAAAAATGATTCACTGGATGTATGGAATTATCGCGGTAGCAGTTTGTTTTTTCCCTATAATATATGTTGTGCGGTTTTATCCGAGGATCGCCACGCTGTCCTTCATAGAGAACATGAAATATTTTGTTCTAAATTTCAATGTGACCTTTGCTTATTATGCCATTGCAGTCAATCTGATTTACCTTGTGCTATTGTTCTTTTCGAGGCTGAATATTCGAAGGGAGGCTAAGCTCTGGGAACTCAAGAAGGCCACAATGTTCTTCAAACCCCGCATGCTGCCCTCGGTCTCGATCATCGCACCAGCCTATAATGAAGAAAGGACCATCATCCAGAGTGCAAATTCACTACTTAACCTCAGATATCCAGACCATGAGCTAGTTATCGTCAATGACGGATCCAAAGATGCCACTCTCAAAACTCTCATCGATTACTTCGATCTCAAAAGGACAGATTTTCCCTATGAACAGAGACTTCCGCATTACCCGATACGAGGCATTTATACTAACCCCTCTATACCGAACCTGGTAGTAGTCGATAAAGAAAATGGTGGTAAGGCCGATACTCTCAATGCAGGTATTAATGTTTCATCTAAAGAATACTTCTGTGGTATCGATGCAGATTCGCTCTTGGAATCAGATGCTTTGCTCAAGGTTGCAGCGCTCACTCTTGATTATGGTGTTGAAACTCCAGCTCTAGGCGGCAATGTATTCCCCATCAATGGCTGCAAAGTCGACAAAGGAAAGATCGAAAGAATCGGTGTGCCAAATCAATGGCTTGCGCGACTTCAAAGTGTTGAATATATGCGGGCCTTTATGTGTGGTCGGCTTGGATGGGATTACCTAAACTCTCTCCTTATAATCTCAGGAGCTTTCGGGCTTTTTAGAAAAGAACGCATCGTGGAAGTTGGTGGATACCTGACCAGTAAAAGTCAGTACCAGCGAGATACTGTTGGCGAAGATATGGAACTCGTAGTTCGCATTGCGCGCAGCATGCATGAAGCAAAGCGTCCTTACCGCATAAGCTATGCCTTCAATGCTAACTGTTGGACGGAAGTACCAGAAAAACTTTCCAGCTTGAAAAAACAGCGATATCGCTGGCAACGTGGTCTCGTCGACATTATGCATTTTCATAAGAAGCTGATTTTTAACCCAAAATATGGCCTGATGGGCATTTTGGCAATGCCCTACTTTCTCATATTTGAGATGATTGGGCCTCTTTTCGAAATTCAAGGCTATGTTATGGTCTTTCTAGCCGCAATATTTGGCATATTGAGCGCAAGGATAGCGCTTTTGCTTTTCTTTGGTTCGGTGCTTATGGGCATTTTTATCTCCATAATGTCGCTGAAAACAGCTGAAAGACATGACATCTACTATGACTATCGAGATACCTTCAGATTGATCGGCACAGCGATTGTAGAGAATTTTGGTCCTCGCCAACTCTTTTCTACTTGGCGAGCCAGTGGTTTTGTCAAAGCGATGCAGAAACCTCAAGGCTGGCAAAAATTCGAGCGGAAAGGCTTTGTAGGAAAGGAGCCTTCAGCCGCAAGCACAGAAGGAATTGTCCATCTATGATTACGCGAATTACAGAAAGATGGCGGACTCGTCTTCTCTGGATCATTGGAATAGCGCTGCTTGCTTTGTCTACTTTGCTTATCGCTTTGCCTTTTGTGCTCTGGAGGTGCGAACCCTATCATCCGCTCGAAATATGGGTTGTCGATAAGACTGTACCTTACACGGATTTTAGGGAGCATGCAGGGCTTTTTTGGCTTCTCGACAACAACAAGATAGCAAAACCTGACACAAAGAAACTCTATAATGTACACACTGATTACTATGGCTTTTACCCTGTATCTAATTCTCCAGCTAATTACGAATGGCGCAGCAATTCTCTGCCGGAAACAAGTAAGAAGCCAGACCTTATATATATTGCCGATACCTATGGTGTGTATCGCGATGACTATATGCAGAAAAAGTCACCTGAAGATAATTCATCATTGCTTTATGGAGGCCTAGATGGCAATGATTGCAAAATCATTCAAAGCGCCCTTGGTCAAGGCAATACATTCATTGCCGAATTTAACACCGCAGCCTCGCCAACCAATGCTAAAAATAGAGACCTCTTAGGCCGCCTCATTGGGCTCTCGTGGCGAGGCTGGATCGGCAATTACTATGATGACCTTGCTCCCCATGGAAGCGTCCCAGCCTGGATTGTACAGAATTGGGAATCCGCATTGAATCAGAAATGGACATTTTCCGGCCGCGGAATCGTACTTCTCAATGAAAGGGGTGATATCGAAGTACTCACCGAGAAAGAGGATATAAGCCCTAAAGGCATGAAGATGGTCCTCAATGCGCCATGGGACAGCGAAATTGGCGTAAAAAAGCCAGTCTCATATCGATATTGGTTCGAATGGGTTACTGCCGACCCTCTTTTGGAAGAAGTTGCGCACTATGAGCTCAATCTCAAGCCAGAGGGCAAGAAAAAATTGGATCGATTGAACTTGCCCACCACTTTTCCGGCCATAGTCCGCTATAAGAATGAGCAATATACGAGCTGGTATTTTGCGGGCGATTTTGCTGATCTTCAATTCTCGGGAACATCGTATCGAGTAAAAGGCATTCAGGCTATAAAGCGAATCCTTACAGATGAAACAGTGGAGGATAATAGTTGCTTTTTTTGGAAGGCCTATGCTCCAATTATGAACTATATTCTCGAGGAAAATAGAAAACAGAGGGCAGAGTTTAATGCCATCCAAAAGCCTATCGAGGTTCGAGTCCCTGTCCGTGCGATCAGAGAAGGCTTTCAGCTTACTTCTTCATCAGGAGATTGGAATACAATTTTTGTGAGAAGCGTCAATTTAGGGACAGCGGAGCCCGGCAAATTTTTTACAGAATTTCCTAATGAGATCGATACCTACCTTCGATGGCTGGCCATGATTGCCGATATGGGGGCCAATACCGTGCGCATCTACACGCTATTGCCGCCTGAATTCTATCGTGCGTTAGCTATCTATAATATGACCCATTCCGAAGCGACGCTTTTATTGCTTCAAGAAATCTGGCCTGAGGAACATCCTCCTGGAAATGACTTCTTGCAGCCATTGTATCAAGAAGCCTTTAAAAAGGAGATCGGTTATGTGATCGATGCTGTCTATGGCCGCGCAAATATACCTGAAAGAAAAGGCCGCGCCTGGGGTATATACAGCACCGATGTATCTAAGTGGTTATTGGGTTGGCTTGTCGGACGAGAACTCGAAAGTGTGGAAGTACTACAGACCGATGCAAATCATCAAGGCATTGCTTATGCAGGAAAGTTTATCTCCGCAGGCAAGGCAGCCTCGGCAACAGAGGTCTGGCTCGCAGAATCTCTCGATGCTGTCTCAATAATCGAATATGAGAGCTATCAAACCCTGCACCCTGTAGGTATTGTCAGTTGGCCAACGCTCGATCCTATACAGCATGACACCGAATGGGATCCCATAACAGGAAAGAAAAACCGTTGGAATGACTGTTCAAGTATCCAGATCGAACATCTCGAAACATCACCTCTTATGACTGCTGGGCTATTCGGTGCTTATCATATATACCCCAATTATCCAGATTTCATTGTCAATGAACCTTCGTATAATCTATACAAAGACTCTGTAGGCATTCTGAGATATGGCAGATATCTCGAAGAATTTATAAAGACACATGTGCGCTATCCTGCCATAGTTGCCGAATTTGGAATCGCGAATGGTGCAGGGGTTGCGCATCTCTCGCCCGATGGGCTTCATCATGGAGGCAGCGATGAAGCTACTGCTGGCAGGGATATCCTACGTATGTACGATGCAATCCAAAAAACAGGCTATACTGGCGCTTCGATATTTGAATTTATGGATGAATGGCCAAAGAAAACCTGGATACAAGAACCATTCATAATACCATTCGATCGCAGAGTTCTATGGCACAATGCAGTAGACCCAGAGCAGAATTATGGCCTTATAGCGAATGAAAGCATAGCCCCCACTGCCCCAGAGAAGACCATTCAAGGCAGTGGCGCGCTGATGCAGCTAGATATTGCCCATGATGCTACCTACCTCTACCTAACCGCAACGCTTTCGGCTGATAATCTTATTAACGGTAATGAAATACTAATCGGTATCGATACCTATAAAAGGGCGGTGGGGCAGATGGCTTGGCCAAGAGGGCTTGGAACCACTGCCTCAGGCATGGAATTCTTGCTAGAAATAAAGCCGCAAGAGATGCGACTACAGGTTATTCCATCCTATAACATCGCCAGAGCGAGATATGCAAGCACCTTGATGCACAGCGGAGCATTCAGCGATATCGACATGCTAGTAAACGGCAAGGTGATCACCAAGGATGGAACTATGATACCAGAGAAGCGCTTCAATGCTTCTATTCTTCGCCAGGGCGAATTCGATGAATCTGGAAATCTCTGGAATGTCCAAGGGAATATTCTGCGTGTGCGTATCCCCTGGAATCGCCTCAATGTTACCGACCCTTCATCGCTGAAAGTGCTCGATGACAGCCGCTCGATCGATAATCCCGTTACCGATCAACTAAAAACTATTGTCACCGATGGGTTTGTGTTCGATGCTCTTGTCTTAGATAGCACATCGGGGAAAGTAATAGGCAAACTCGAAGCAAACATAGATGCGCCATATATCTGGTCGGGCTGGGAAGATACGCCGCCCTATTGCGAGCGACTCAAGAAAAGCTATTTCATCGTCCGCGATTTGTGGGGAGCTCAAGCAGAAGAAGAAATGACAATACGTAAGGAATTCATCGAAGCGCAAAGTGGCAGATGATCCTATGATCTAACGCCATAGCATCCTAGGCAGGATAAGTACGATAAAGAAGGATGAACAGCATGCATTTTTCTGATAATATGATTCTCCATGATGAAAAGAATATTTCATCCAAGCATTCTATCTGTAGCAATGATTGCAATTGCCGTTGATTTAGCTTTTTCTTCTGCTCTGACCAAACCTATTGCAAAGAAGGAGTACAGAAATGTGGGATATGTATTCCATAAGAATTGTGACATCAACACTTTAGATGTAACCAAAATCACTCATCTCAATTATTCGTTCGGCTTGATTTACAATAGAGAATATGAAGCATTAGGAAATGAAACAAACCCCGATGTAATTGTACCTCATGATTTTGACGATAGTCTGCTGCATACAATCTATTTGTCCGATAAGGTTGAAAGCGATCTTTCAAGAATCTATATTTTGAAAGAGAAGAACCCTGTCTTGAAAATTCTTTTATCTGTAGGTGGATGGGGATGTAGAGGATTCTCAGATGCTGCTGCATCTAATGATGCAAGAAAAGCTTTTGCACAATCCTGCAGGAAGATTATCGACAGATTTGGACTTGATGGGATTGATTTGGACTGGGAATATCCTGTCATAGGGGGATGGGGATCAATAAAATCTAGACCCGAAGATAAGCAGAACCTTACTTTGTTATTGAAAGAAGTGAGAAAAACGATAGGCAATGACAAATTGTTGACAATAGCCGGCTCACCAAGTGTTAGTTTCTCAAATGGCGAATGGATAGAATTCCAAAATGTAATAGATCTGCTAGACTACATAAACATCATGACATATGATTTTGGGAACGGCACATGTTATTTTGATTCGGCATTATATCCTTCTAAAACATGGAAAACAAAATCTGATCACGACGACTATAATATAGATATGGCAGTAAAACTATATTTGAAGAATGGATGCCCAGCAGAGAAAATAAATGTTGGGATTTCATTTGGGGCGAGCATACCAAAAGTTGTAGTATCCAATAATAAGCTATGGAAGGCTATATCCAAAAAGCTAAATACGGTGGGCTTTTTTACATCTAAAGATCCTCTTATAAAAAAAGTAAAGGATTTGCTAGAAGATAAGAATGGCTTCCATAAAGAATGGGACGAACAAGCCAAGACAATGTATATAAGTACTGATCTATTAAATGTCAGACAATTTGTCATGAGTTACATTGAACCCCAAGGCCTATCTGAAAGAACTAAGTATATCAAAGACAATAACCTAGGAGGAATAATGTTTTGGGAATTTGGTGCTGATTATGACAACTCTTTAGTTTCGCAGATTGCAAGAGAACTCGATATTAACCGATTAGGCGAAAAGCCATGATTTGCTGCATGATAAGCTACGAAATTTTCGATGCTTGATTACCAAAAGAAGAAATATTTTATGCTTGTTTTATGATATGTTTCTCAGGTTGAGCCATTGGCTAAAGACAAAAAAGAGAGCCCTAGTATGCTAAGGGCTCTCTTTGATTACCAAAGCTTCTTAGCTAAAGAATTAGAAATAGAACACGCTACCGTGGCTATTGTTGTAGGCGTCGTACTTATCTTTTTGTGCGAGCAATTGCGCGGAGCTGAATAGGCCAGGATTGGCAAGCATGTACTCACCATCGTAGAGGAAGAAGTAGGTTACTAGACGATTCCCACCTATGTATGCTCCATTTACATGATTGAACTCACTGCTCATGAGTTGTTTGGAGAGCAAATCGCTAGGAAGCGAGCTGCTCTTGCTCAGAATATCCGAAGCTTGCTGTAGTGTGGTCACGTTTAGCGGCGAAAGCGCAAGATTCGAGAGCTGTGCAACATAATTTAGAAGCGTTTCCTTGCTCACCTGTGTACCATTTGTCTTGTTTGCGATGGCCTTGTCTAGATTTGTTTTCCAGAATCCAATCGTATTGCCATTAGCGGTCTGACCAGAAATCCAGCTGTAATCTAGCATGAAGCCGAAGTTTGACATTTTTGGCTTACCGTAAACGGCACCAAGAGTCACATTCTGGGATGCTGATCCATTATGTAGGAATCCTACTAGATCGCCTATGCTCACAGTGTAGCTCTCATCACCCTTTAGGTTGGTGAATGTGTAGGATCCATCGCTTCCGATCGTCGCTATAGCACCGGTGCTCAACTGTATCGCAATACCACTCAGAAGAGGCTCACCTTCCTGGTAGACACCATCTTTGTTGGAATCATAGAACGCTAGATTCTTAATAGTCTCATAGGAGAGACCGAAATTTACAGCACTTTTTGATTCTTGTACCGCTACAGATTTGTAGGTCACAGGTGCAGAATATGGAGTTGCGAAGTACCCGCTTAGTCCATTCGAGCTTACCGTATAAGTTCCAGCAACAAGTCCCGTGAAGCTATAGAGGCCATCTGCATCGCTGATTGTGCTCAAACCCGAAGAGAGAGCGACTTTTACGCCTGAAAGCCCGAGCTCACCGCTATCGAAGATGCCGTTGTTATTCACATCGTGAAAAACAACACCGGATATGGAATAGGTCGGAGTCTCGGTACCGCTATCGGTTGTTGGAGCCTTAGGAAGTGTATAGGGAATATAATAGTACCAACGAGGCGGTTGACTTTTATCGCCGACATTCACTCCTACACCACCACCAAATCCTGTCTCATTTCCAGCACCATTTTGGCCTATGAGCGCGGAATGAGCAAAAACATAGAGTTGAGTATCAGCGGTCCAAGATTCTGGGATGGTGATTTCGATAACGGCCTTGGATACATTCGGAGAATAACTGGCAATTTTGCCTATACCACTTTTCCCCTTATCGAACTGTCCAGGGACCAACACTCCATTAGCATTGGATGGCACAGCGCTGATATCCGTTCCAACCCAAACATGGGTTTCACTTATAAGATAATTTGAGTCTGTCTCATAGACCACATACAGCTTATTGACATCTTGGCTGATTGAAACGGTTCCGGCATTGATCGTTTGGCCAGCCCATAAGGTATAACTTGAGTCGGTTCCGACATCCGAAATACTCTTAGATTCCGAATAAGAATTTGATGTTAGACTTGGCTGGAGCGGATTTGCGCATGAAGCGATTAAGAGCACGACAATCGAGAGGGCTAGAGTAGCCTTCGCAATCTTTGACAACTTTTTCATAATAATCTCCCACTTTTTGCATTCAAGCAATTTATTATAAACATAGTCTATTCTAAATATCATAATTTGTCAATATATCGCTTGGATTAAAAACTTAAAAAGCGCATCGCCAGTGGAAATGACAATGCGCCTTGAAATATCAACATTTTATTGTGGATGGGCCAAAGAAGCCGTGATCAATTCTTTTTGCGAAGTTCAGCATGCTCCTCTTTTACTCTTTGCAAAAGTTCTGGATCCGTGAGCAGGCTTAGCCCAAGAGAAGCTTCCACCTTTGCCGCAGTTATCAATGCCTTTCTTCCAAGTTCGCTTACGCTTGCATCTGCATTTTCCTGACTATGACCTGGCGTTCCTTCTGGAGCGCTTTTGACGCTGACGGTGATAGATGGGATATTATAGCTCACTGTTCCAAAGTCGGTAGATGCTCCCGTGGTTGGAGGAAAGGGATCTGGCTCCTCTGGATCGGTAGCGCCAAAGAGCTTGGCATAGCTGTATGAGAGTTTCTCGAGCGATCCAACATTTATGCTGTTATCATATCTTCCTTGGAACGATACTTCATAGGTCGTACCGGTCATAAGAGCAGCCCCTTTAACAATGTCCATAACTCTTGAAACCTGCTGATCCACAAGCGAACGCTTGAAATTTCGGATAAACCAAACAGTTGCAGCGCGCTCAGGCACGACATTCGGCGCCGCGCCGCCATCGGTGATTACTCCGTGCATTCTTGCTCCTGGATCGACATGCTCTCTCATTGCATCGATGGCGTTGTACATCAGTATTACAGCATCAAGAGCCGAACGACCCTCCCATGGCGCAGCCGAAGCATGAGATGGTTTCCCTTTGAAGACGAATTCATAGGAATCAAGGGCCATACCAGATGAACCGGGAAGGTTGTAGCTTGTCTTGCTTCCACCATGGTACATAATTGCAACATCAACTCCATCGAACACCCCGGCATCAAAGAGAATCGCTTTGACAGGAGGAGGGATTTCTTCTGCAGGAGTTCCGACTACGATCACTTTGCCTGGTATCTGATGATTTTTCATATATTCAGCCAGTGCCGTCGCCGCACCAATTCCAACAGGTCCTTGCATATTATGTTGGCATCCATGAAAGGCCACGCCTCCTGGTCCTCTCAGCGCGTCGTACTCCACTAAGAATGCTATTGTTGGCCCTCCCGCTTGCCCTGGATAGGTCGCTTTGAAATATGTTGGCAAGCCCTTTATGTTGTGAGCTTTTTCTAGAATTGGCTCCCAGATAGCAGGAACATCGGCTAATCCGATATCGACTGACCAGCCATTTGCCTTCAAGAAACCAGTGATTTTCTCTACTGCTTTGAATTCCTGATGACCGGGCTCTGGGTTTCGATACAGCCATTCATTCATTTCCAATAGCTGCGGGCCTAGAATGTCAATGCGAGCAATAAGCTCCTCAGGTAC
>Ga0209201_1003546_pt1 | contig 13619 bp, 11 predicted proteins | sample AD_UKC055_MetaG_FD_184411 | JGI IMG/M metagenome (GOLD analysis project Ga0209201, IMG submission 184411) | Active sludge microbial communities of municipal wastewater-treating anaerobic digesters from USA - AD_UKC055_MetaG (SPAdes) (version 2) | ecosystem: Engineered > Bioreactor > Anaerobic >...
TTTTTCCATTACCACCAGCAACATTCCGTCTTTTAATTCTGGTTTGATCACATCAAAGCCCCTCACTTCGTTATCCTTCTCTGTTTTCAAACGGATGCCTAAAACCCCGGCTGCGCTTCTTCCCATTGGCCTCAAATCTTTTTCTTGAAATCGCAGGGCTTGACCATACGCAGAAAGAACTATGATTTCATCATTGGGCTCAACAATTTTGGCATCTTTCAACTCATCACCTTCTTTTAATTTCATAGCAATCAACCCTGAACGCCTCACGTTGGCAAATTCAGTCAAATTCATTTTTTTCATTATTCCATTTTTGGTCACCATTACGAGATATCCGCTTTTTTTTGATTGCTGATTGGGATAAACCATAATGGCAGCTATTTTATCTTCTTTGGATAAATCGAGGAAATTAAAAATGCTTCTGCCTCGCGCTGTTCGAGTAGCCATCGGAATTTCAAAAGCTCGCAATTGAAAAACTCTTCCGCTACTAGTAGCAAAAAGTAAATTGTCGTGAGTGTTGGCCAATAATACGTGCTGAATTCTATCTTCTTCTTTGACGTCAAATCCTATCATCCCTTTGCCTCCTCTTTTTTGATTTTTAATAATTTCTGGCTCAAAAGCTTTAATGTAGCCATCTTGACTCATCATAATCACTACTTCCTGATCGGGTATTAGATCCTCTTCTTTAAATTCGCCTATTGGAATATTTAATACTCTGGTTTTACGGTCATCGGCATATTTCTTTTTAATTTCTAATGTTTCGTCTTTAATAATCTGAAGGATCTTTTTGGGATTTTTTAAAATTTCTTCCAACTCTTTAATTTCTTTTTCTTTTAATTTGGCCTCTTCCTCAATTTTTTGTCTTTCCAGCCCTACTAATGTTTGCAGCTTCATTTCCAATATTGCTTCGGCTTGAATAACGGTTAATTTAAATTGTTTAATTAATTTTTCTTTGGCTTCGTCTCTGTTTTTAGAAGTTTTAATCGTTTTGATAACCGCATCAATGTTTTTTAAGGCTTTTAGTAATCCTTCCAAAATATGTAAGCGATCTTTTGCTTTTTTAAGATCAAATTGCGAACGCTTATAAACAATGGCCTGGCGGTGTTTAATAAATTCTTCAAGCAGCCCTTTAAGAGAAAGCGTCTGTGGTTGAATGCCTTCAACCAAAGCTAAAAAATTAACATGAAAATTCTTTTGGAGATCCGTGTGTTTATAAAGGTTATTTAAAACCTTTTGAGGATGGGCATCGTTTTTTAATTGAATAGTAATTTGAAGTCCTTCTTTATCCGATTCATCACGAATATCTCTAATGCCCTCAATTCGTTTGTCTTGCACTAATTCGGCAATTTTAGCCAAAAGATCGGCTTTGTTGACTTGATACGGAATATCCGAGACAACAAGATCGGCTTGACCGGCTTTTCTTTCTTGAACTTCAACCGTTGCTCGTACTGTAATAGTTCCACGACCGCTGGCATAAAGTTCTTCAAGCGATTGACGATTATAAATTACTCCGCCCGTAGGAAAATCTGGCCCTTGAATTAGTTGAAGCAGATCTTTCACTTCTGCATTCGGATGATCCACTAAATAAATTAACGCATCACAAACCTCGCCTAAATTATGAGGCGGAATACTTGTCGCCATACCAACAGCAATTCCTGAAGTGCCATTAATTAAAAGATTAGGCAGGCGCGCAGGTAACACTAATGGTTCTTTGCGCGTTCCATCATAATTATCTTGAAAAGGAACAGTTTCTTTATCTAAATCTTTCAGCATTTCCTCTGCCAAAACAGCCAAACGCGCTTCTGTATAACGCATTGCCGCCGGCGGATCCCCATCAATTGAACCCCAATTGCCTTGTCCCTCAATTAAAGGATAGCGCAAAGAAAAAGATTGAGCCATCCGAGCTAAAGCATCGTAGACAGGCACATCACCATGAGGATGATATTTACCTAATACCTCGCCCACAATACTTGCTGATTTTCTAAATTTACTACTATGCCAAAAACCTGCTTCTGACATTGCATAAAGAATGCGTCTTTGCACAGGCTTTAATCCATCTCGCACATCCGGCAATGCGCGCGAAATAATAACACTCATTGCATAATCAAGGTAAGCACTTTTTAATTCTTCGGTAATTTCTCTAAGAATAATTTGGTCTGACTTTCCCAACCCAGAAGATTCATTCTGTTTTTCGTCTATTTTGGATGGTTGAATTTTTTTGAGACGTTTAGATTTAAATTTTTTGGTCATTATTTTTTATTTTACTAACGAAAGAACTAACTCCACGTAAGCTTTATATTGAGTGATTAATTGATTCATCCCATAACTAATCGGCTGGGCAATATCAATTACCAAACCAATAAACTGAGAAAATGCTCCGGATAAAATCTGGCCTACCTTGCCGAAAAACGGACGCAAATAGTCTTGATAGACCAGCTCTATTCCTTTCTGAAAAATCGTAAAACGGTTGGGTTTATCTGTTTCTTCTTTTGTGGCTTCTTGGGTTTTTTGAATGACGGGATTTTCAGCAACATTGTTTTTTACGCTGAAAATCCAACCTAAAAACAACAAACAAATAATAACCATTAAACAAACTTGCATTATTACTACTCTTTTTTGATAGGGCTGGGAACGCAAGGCCTGTATTTTCTGATTTAATTTATTTTGAATTGTTTGAAATGATCTCATAAAGAATTGACAATAAAAATTTTCATTTCTTCTCCCCAATTTTCTAAATCTTTGGATTTAATCAACAATCGCTCTGTTTTTTCTACTGATTTAACTTCCATTTTTTTTAAAAAATTTTCTAACTCAGCTCTTTTTATTTTCAACCCTGGAATTTTATAATACATAGGAATAACGATTTTGGGCTCTAATTGCTTGATAATGTTTTTAGCCTCCGCCGCGTCTATTACGTCTCCTCCTCCTATGGGCACCAAAACAATATCAGTATCGCTAAAAAAATTTCCTACTTCTGGCGTTATTTCTTTTGAATTAATCATGCCCAAATAACCAATGTTGATATCTTCCATTTTTATTTTATAAGCGCTTTTAATAATGCTTTTATTAACACTCAAAAGGATGCCTCTAATAAAAACCCCTTTTAATTCATAATCACCAGCATTAGTAATGACAAAGTTCTCTTTCTTTTCCTGACTGAACAAACTATCCGAGAGATCTGAAAAAACATTAAGCGCCACATCAACTTTATGGCGTGGTACAGCTAGACCTGATTCGCGAGTCGGTGGCTCAGTTAAAATCGAAAAATGGTTGCCGGTTTCTGTAATTTTAAAACATCCTTCACCAAACCATTCAATAGTCATATACGAAAATTTTAGCAATTTTAAATGAAAAAATCAAATTCTGGAAGATTTTTTGTTATAAAAATATGAAAATTCGCTTAAATTTTATGAAGTTAAGTTGCAAATAAAAAATGAAAGGCGGCGACGCGGCGGTAATTTTCTAAAAGAAAATTACCGCCGCGCCCATCTCCCTTTCTTACTTAAAAAACTTCTATTCTCATTAACCCTCTGGACTTTTTAAAAGAAATTGATAATATATTGAAATATGGTTAATCAAAATTCTTCCTCACCCGCAATTAAAAAGAGACCAACTTGGTGGCATCACGTTGATGTTCCTCGATTAAATACAAACAGTGTTGTTGAGGCAAAAATTTTAAGGAAAACTCCTCGCAGCCTTTATTTAGATTTAGGCCAATACGGAATTGGAATTGTTTGGGGAGCTGAATTTACTCGCTCTGCCAAATACATTGAGGAATTAAAAGAGGGCGATGTTGTGCGCGTAAAAGTTCTCAGCCCTGAAAATGAATTTGGGATGGTTGATGTATCTTTGCAAGACAACCCTCAAGACAATCAATACCGATGGATTAAAGATCTCATGAATAATAACCAATCTATTGTGGGCAAAGTCGTAAGCGCTAATCGTGGAGGTTTACTCATTAAAATTAATGACCTTCAAGGTTTTTTGCCAACCTCCCAAATGTCAGAAAAACATTTTCCTCGAGTTGAAGGAGGTGATAAAGAAAAAATTCTTGAAGCGCTTGAAGAATTAATTGGTCAAGATATTGAGGTCAAAATTATCAATTTTAATCCTGCTTTAGGAAAAATTATTTTTTCAGAAAAGAAAATAGAAGAAGACGCCATGCAAGATATTATAGATAAATTAAAGGTAGGCGATCAGGTTGAGGGCTCTTTAAACAAAATTATCAACGGTGGTGCGATTATTAATCTTAAAGATTATCCTCAATTAAAAGCCTTCCTCCCTTTAGAAGAAGTTTCTTGGACGCCCATTGATAAATTAGAAGACGTCATTAAGCCTGACCAAGTTTATCGCTTTCAAATTATTTCTATTAACAAAAATAAAAAAATTATCCTTTCTCTAAGAGCGCAAAAAGAAGATCCTGTTCTTAAAAAATTACAGCAATATCAACCCCAACAAGTCATAAAAGGAAAAGTCCATAAATTTATTCCCTTTGGAGCTTTAATTCAAATTGAAGATGATGTTTTTGGTTTTATTCATTCTTCTGAATTTGGTGGTATAGAAGCCATGCAACAAAAGCTCGCGCTTAATCAAGAGTTAGAATTTATAATCGATACCGTTAATCTGAACGAAAAACGCATTAATCTGCGCCTTAAAGAAAATTTTTTAAATCAAAACAATGAGTAAAAAATTAGATGCGATTGCTCGTCAAAAAAATAAGCCATCGGATAATACCGACGTTTTAGATTTACGAAAAGCAGCGTCAAAAAATATTCAAGAAAAAACACGCTTTTCAAATAGTAATGAACTCGCCAGTGTCTCCTTTAATGAAAAAACGTCAGAGGTTTCGCCTAGACTTAGTGCACAAAAAAAATTGCAGCCTATTTGGTGGACTATTGAAAAAAAATATGCAATTAATTCTTGGTTTTCAATCATTTTTTTTGCTGTAATCGTTATCTGTAGTATTGTTGCTATTATCACCAGCAATTGGATCTTTTTGGCTATTCTAATTTTAGGCGCCCTTCTTTTTGTTCTATTATTTTTAAAATCTCGGAAAACGTGGTATCGTCTCACTCCGGATGGGTTTTATGTTGATGATGATTTTGTTTCATATCACGATATTAAGTATTATTCTATTTTAGAAACAGCTGATAAAAATTTTATTATTTTTGAAACTGATAAATTATTTGATAAACACATTTTTCTTCCTTTTAAAAAAGAAAAAACTGTCAAAATTCGAGAATTCTTGAATAATTTTTTAAAAGAAAAGGAAATTAAACCATCGCTCATGGATTTATTAGCTAATCTCTTTTAATAATAAGGCCCTCATAGCTCAACGGATAGAGCGCAGCCCTGCGGAGGCTGAGATCGAGGTTCAATTCCTCGTGGGGGTACAATAAAAAATAATTAATTGCTTCAGCTCATGAATTAATTCATGAGCTAATAAATAATCTGGTGGCAGAAAATATTCGGGCGGCAAACTGTTGGCGGCGAAGGCCTTTGGCCTTCGCCGCCACACCCTAAACATTCTCACATTCTCAAGAATGTGAGAATGTTATAAAGTATTTTACATTTAGCAAAAACGACGTTAAAACTATATTGCTGAAAGCCGAGGGATCCTTCGCCCGCCTGTTCGGCGGGCAGGCTGCGCTCAGGATGACAAGAGAAAAAGTTGTCATTCTGAGGGCCTCAGCCCGAAGAATCCCATCCACAGCAAAGATTGCTGATTATTGCTAAAAGCCATGGGGTCCTTCGGACTAAAGTCCTCAGGATGACGATAAAAAAACAGGATGACAATGAAAAAAGTACTCATAATGACAAAAAATAAAAACCGGCGGCGGAAAATTTCAAAGAAATTTTCCGCCGCTTTCTTAAAAAATCCACAAAGAATTTCTCATCTTAATATTAAAAATCTAATCTCTAAAAATTAATTTTCTCTAAAAGTTTAATTTTATACTATAATCTATAAGACTGTCTATTTTCCAATTTGGACTTTATAATGATAATATGTTTGACTTTCAAACACCTATTCAATTAATACCCGGTGTGGGACCCGCCTATTTAAAAAGATTCTATAAATTAGGAATTAAAACAGTAGGCGATCTTTTATTTTATTTTCCTTTTCGATACGAGGATTTTTCTCAAATTAAAAAAATTTCCCAGCTAACACCGGATGAAGTTGCAACCATTGTAGGAAAAATTTTACAGATCAAAACATTTCGCACTTGGCATAAAAAAATGTTTATCACTGAAGCTGTGATAGAAGATGAAACTGGCACTTTGAAAGTTATTTGGTTCAACCAGCCATTTTTAATGAAAAATCTTAAAACTAATGATTGGATTAGTATTGCGGGCCGTCTTAGTAAAGAAAAAAATGGTACTTATTTTATACCTTCTCATTACGAAAAAATATATCAACAAGATTTTTCTAATCGACGCGAAACTGCTGGTTTAATTCCGGTTTATTCCGAGACAGCAGGACTCAGCTCAAGAGCTTTAAGATTTTTTATCAAAAAATGTCTCAATCAGACTCGTTTTCCAATAGATCCCCTGCCTCTTTTTTTGCGTCAAAAATATCATCTCTTAGATTTAAAAACCGCCCTCCATCAAATTCATTTTCCAACGTCTTTAATAAATGCTGAAGCTGCCAAAAAAAGATTTCATTTTGAAAATCTCTTTATCCTCGAACTCATTGTAACCAAACAGCGATTGCAATTAAAACAATATCGCGGATTTTATATTAAATCCAATATGGAAGCGCTTAAAAAATTTACCGATAAATTAAATTTTCAACTTACCCAAAATCAAAAAAACGCCATTCTCGATATTTTAAAAGATCTCCAAAAAGACAAACCAATGAATCGGCTTCTGCAAGGCGATGTTGGTTCGGGCAAAACAATAGTGGCAGCCATCGCCGCTTTAATGACCGTAAAGAATAATTATCAGGTAGCGTTTATGGCGCCTACCGAAATTCTCGCTGAACAACATTTCCGTACTTTTACTCAATTATTTAAAGATTTTGATATTACTATCGGATTAATCACCTCTGCAACAACCCAAATCAGTTGGAATGGACTTGTTTCTATCCTGACGAAAAAAGATTTTTTAAAACAATGTGCTCAACAACAGATTCAAATTATTATTGGCACTCATGCTTTAATTCAAAAAAACGTTCGCTTTCCACATTTGGGATTGGCAATTATTGATGAACAACATCGTTTTGGCGTAGAGCAAAGAAAAAAACTTTTGGAAAATAAAAACAATTTTATCCCTCATTTACTTTCAATGACAGCCACCCCCATTCCGCGCACATTAGCTTTAACATTGTGGGGCGATCTTGATATTTCTTCAATTAAAGAATTGCCCAAAAATCGCAAACCGATTATTACCAAAATAATTACTCCTCCTCAAAGAGAAAAAGTTTATCAATTTATCCGTTCTCAAGTTCAAGCCGGTCGCCAAGTTTTTGTAATTTGTCCACTTATTAATAATTCATTGCAATTAGAAGTTAAAAGTGTAACTCAAGAATACGAAAAATTAAAAAAAGAAGTTTTCCCCGACCTCTCAATTGCTATGCTGCATGGAAAGATGAAAACCGAAACAAAAGATAGTATTATGAAAAAATTTCTTAATCAAGAAATTGATATTTTAATTTCCACTTCGGTAATTGAAGTGGGTATTGATGTTCCTAATGCCACTGTGATGATGATTGAAGGAGCAGAACGTTTTGGTTTGGCACAATTATATCAATTTCGGGGTCGCGTTGGTCGAGGTAATCATCAATCATATTGTTTTCTTTTTACGGAAACTAGTAATGCAAATAGTCACAAACGCCTTGAAGCAATATTAAAAGCGAAAAATTCGTTTGAGTTGGCAGAATTAGATTTACAAATGCGCGGTCCTGGAGAATTTTTAGGCAAACGTCAATCAGGATTGCCTGATTATTTTATGGAGGCTTTAAAAAATTTAAATCTCATCGAAATAACCAAAAAAGAAGCAGAAAATTTATTAAATACTGACCCAACATTAAATAAATATCCTTTATTGAAAGAAAAAATAGAACAACAACTCTCAATATTAGAGATGCTTCATTAATTATAAACCTAAATTGTCGCTGATTTTTTGCATTGCCTGTAGGCAGATGCTGATAAATTGTTCTAGACTGAGATTTAAATCAACACAACGAGCTATAATTTCTCGATTCGCACCGGCAGCAAAACGTTTTTCCCGATAACGTTTTAGAATATTTTCAACAGTTAAATCTTGTATTTTTTTAGATGGCAGCACTAAAGTGGCAGCCACAATTAATCCAGTTAAAGGATCCACGGCATGAATCGCTTTATCTAAAAGAGATTCTCGGGGAGTATGGTTTTGTTCATTATGAGCACGAATTGCCTGCAGAATCACCGGATCGGTCAACCCTAATTTTTCTAATTCTTCAGCCGCCGCAAGACCATGGCGCTCGGGATTGTTGATCATCTCTTTATAATCATAGTCATGCAATAAACCCGCCAACCCCCACTGATCTTCATTTTGATTAAAATAACGCGCCAACTCCCTCAAACAAGCTTCCACTGCTAAAGAATGCTTGATCATATTTGGATCATTAATTTTATTTTTGAGTAAATGAAAAGCTTCTTCTCTGGTCATATTAACTATTTTTAATTGGCATCAAAATATAAAAATAATCATCTTTGTTGGTGGATTTTATCAATACTGGTTTAATATCCCCATTAAAACCCAACAAAACATTTTCTCCATCAATACCTTTTAAACCATCAAGAAAATAATGCCAATTAAAAATTAACTCCTGATTTTCACCCTCTACTTCTGCATCTAATTCTGATTTATTTTCTCCAATACTTGATTCTTCGTTAAATACTATAATTTTATTAGGGCTTTTTAATTTAATATTGACGTTGTTAATTTTTGATGAGAAAATTGCCGCCAAACGAATAGCTTCGTATAAAGATTCTTTATTAACCAAAACTGTGGTCATATAATTTTTAGGAATAATAGCTTGATAATCAGGAAAACTGCCCTCTATTAAACGTGAAATAATTTGAACATTCTCTAAATCAAATAAAATTTGATGAGGATCAAAATAAATTTTTATTTTTTTATCTTCCTTACAAATTCTTAGAAACTCCTGGATCACTCTCAATGGTACAATAGCTTTTAATTCAGTAATATTAGTTTGAAACTCATTAGATTTAATAGTTTTTTCTGCTAATCGAAAAGTATCGGTAGCAACTAATTTTAATTCATTATTTAAAAAGAAAAGGATTCCATTTAATTCTACTCGCCGATTAGTGGGAGAAGCGGCGTTGATGATTTGATTAAGGCTTTTTTTAAATAAATCACTTTTAATTTCAATAAAATTATCGGATTTAATTTGAGGAATAATAGGAAACTCGCTATCTTTTATACCTTGAATAATATTTTCGGATTTATCACTTTTGATTTTTAATTTGGAATCTGTAGAATCTAACTCTAATTTTGGTTCAGTAATATTATTTAAAACTGCACCAAAAACACCAGCAGGAATAGTTATCCCCCCTTCGTCCACAATTTTTCCATTAACCCAACTTGTAATTGCCACCTCTAAATCTGTAGCACACATTTTAATTCGCCCCTTTTCAGTGCTGATTAAAATGTTTTTTAATATGGGAAGAATAACACCATTACCAATTCCTCCTTCAACATCAGAAAAAGCCTTTTTTAAATTTTCCCTCATAACTATTATTTTCATATTTTTATATTAAGTAGTTGTAATAGAGACGACATTTTATTATTAAAAAAATATTTTATAGCTTATTTTATTACATTATAAAACACTTTTTGTTTTTTAACACCATTGGATTACTTGTGTATAAATAGCTGAAAAATGATGAAATGTTTAGGATAACTATTTTATTATTAGTGTTTATTGTAAATTTTTTCTTTAATAAGATTAATCTCTTGAGTTAGCAGATGATCTTTGTTTAATTGTTGAGAGATTTTATTATAAGCATGTAAAACAGTAGTATGATCGCGATCACCTAATTTGCGTGCAATCGTCGGAAAGGAATATTTTAAATATTCACGCAAAATATACATGATAATCTGGCGAGGTTTTACCAATTCTTTTTTACGCGAATGACTTAATAAATCTTTTTCTGGAATGTTATAAAATTCACTGACAATTTTTATCACTACTTCTGGCGCAATAATCATTACGCGCTGGCTAGTAATTTCATCTAAAAGACTTTCTATATTTTGACGAGTGGGGTTTAATTTTCTAATTTTTAAAATGCCTAATAAACGTGTAAGGGCACCTTCCAATTCTCTAATGTTGTAGGGAAATTTTTCTGCAATTAATCCTAAAATTTCATCAGAAATATAAAAATCACTATGTGTATTTTGTAATTTTAGCTTTAAAATAGCCATTCGCGTTTCAAAATCAGGATAGCTAATATCAGCCACCATACCTCCTTCAAAACGAGAACGCAATCGTTCTTCTAGAGTGGATAATAAATATGGCGATCGATCAGAAGAAATAATGATCTGTTTGTTGTTTTCATATAATGTATTAAAAGTATGGAAAAATTCTTCCTGAGTTTTTTCTTTACCAGCAATAAATTGAATATCATCAATAATTAAAACATCCACCTTACGATATTTATTTTTTACATCTTCCATTCTTTTGTTTTTAATTCCATTAATCACTTCATTAACAAAAGTCTCTGTGGAAACATATCGGATACCAATTTTATTTTTATAATTTTTTCTTAGTTCGTTACCCGTTGCTTGAATTAAATGAGTTTTTCCTAAACCCACCCCGCCATAAATAAAGAGCGGATTATATTTTTTCCCCAATTCTTTTACAACAGCCATTGCTGCTGAATAAGCGAGTTCGTTATTAGAGCCCACTACAAAATTTTGAAATGTATAGCGAGAATTTAAATTGGTTCTAGGGTCAATATTATATTCGGAAATATTAAGCGATTCTGTTTCTTGAGGTACTTCCACTTTCTTCTTAATAGCAATAACAGCCGGTTTGTTGCTAGATTGGATTTGATAGCGCACTTCTTTAATTTCTGGTTCAAAATTTCTGATAATTTTTAAAATCAATTTATCATATTTTGTTTCCACCCACTCTTTTGCAAAGGCACTGTCAAGGCCAATCACTACATAATCTCCTCCTTTTTCTAAAAGTTCACTATTTTTAAACCAAGTCTGAAAATTAGGCTTAGAAATTTGAAGCTCTAACTCCCCTAAAACCGATTGCCAAAGTTCTTTATTGTCCATATTCACATCCAATTATGAATTAAAGATTTAAAAACGCAATAGTATTATATAAATACCTTGTAAAATAGTATATAAGCAAATGTGGATTACCTGTGGATTACTCTTTTTTCCACAAGTGCTTATTATTTAGAAATAGACCTCTGTTTTTGAAAATAAAAAGCTGTCAGAGCACACGCCAAAGCATCTCCAATATCATCTGGATCGGGAATTTTATTTAATTTAAGAATTTTTTTTACCATGAAACCAACATCTTTTTTTTCAGCGCGGCCATAACCAGTGAGACAAGTTTTAATTTCTAATGGTGTTGGTTGACAAATAGGAATATTATTTTGACTGCTTGCGAGAAGCAAAACACCTCTGACGTGACTAATTTGAAAAGCTGTTTTTTGATTGTGAAAAAAGAAAATTTTTTCAATGGCTACTAGATTTGGTTTATATTTTTTTATCAATTGATTAGTTTTTCCAAAAATTTCTTCTAAAATTTTTTCTTCTTTTAACGCCTTGGGCTCAAAACAACCGTATGTTAAAACTTCAAAAGTATTTTTTGTTGGACGAATGATGCCATAGCCTAATCGTTTTGTTCCCGGATCAAAACCCAAAATTTTCATATGCTAAAATTAAAATTCAATAGTAGAAAAAATATCTTTAACTTCTGATTGTTCGTCTAATTCATTAAATAATTTTTCATAAATTTCTTTTTCTTCTGGAGAAATTTTTTCTGGGTTTTTGGGAATACAATCTAATGAAGCTTCAAGAATAGAAAAATTTAATTGATTAATTTTTTGTTGAATATTGTATAATTCTTCTGGGGCAGTATAAATAGTAACATAATTATCTTCAATTTTAATATCTTCTGCGCCAGCTTCAATTAATTTTAATTCTTCTTCGTCGGTTAATTTGGGAGTATTTAAAATAATTTTTCCTTTTTGATTAAAAAGCCAAAGCACACTGCCGCTCGCACCTAATTTGCCATCATACTTGCTCAAAATATGCTTGATTTCAGCCAAAGTGCGATTACGATTGTCAGTAATCGCTGTAATAATAATAGGGTGACCGTTGGGGCCATACGCTTCAAAAAGCAGTTCTTCTAACTGAGTGCCTTCGGCAGCACCAGCGCCTCTTTGGATTGCTCGTTCAATATTAGCAGCCGGCATATTAAAAGAACGCGCTTTCTCAATCGCTAAACGTAACTTTGGATTTTTGTCCGGATCGCCTCCTTTTTCGCGCGCGGCAACCGTAATAGCAGCTGATAGTTTAGAAAAATTTTTACTTTTTTTAGCATCAGTAGCTGCTTTTTTATGTTTAATTTGAGCCCATTTAGAATGTCCAGACATATCATCTATAATAATAGTTCCAAAAACAAAAGTCAAAAATAAAAAAGATTTAATGAGATTTTTTAATGAAATAAATTTTTGCATTTTTGATAAATATCTTTATAATAATTTTTGTCGATAAAAATTAGAAATATGGCTAAGAAAAAAAGCACCAACAAAGAAATTCATCAAAAAAGCGAATTATTAGAAGATCAAAATAAACAAAACGCCGAAACATCCCACGATCGTATAGAAGTAAAAAAAGAGAAAGTTGAGTTTAATCAGCCAGCAGTTGAACAAATGTCAGAAACGCAAACAAAAAAAAGCAATCAAAGCGAATTTATTTCTGAAGATGTTGAGCAAAATAAATACGTGGCAGTGTTTTCATACTTGTCAATTTTAGTTTTAATTCCGTTACTCTTAAAAAGAGATAGCGCTTTTTGTCAGAAACACGCTAAACAAGGATTAGTTTGGCTTGCCTTTTTAATTGTAACGTCTTTTTGCTATTTCATACCCTTTCTTAATATTTTATATGCCCTGGTAGTAATTGTTGTTACCATTACTTGTTTTGTTAAAACGCTTCAGGGAAAATATTGGGCTATTCCTGTTATTGCTCGTTGGGCTGAAAAAATCAATCTGTAAACGTGAAAAAATATTCTTGCAAAAGAGCAAAAAAAGGAAAAATTGCTTATCGCACTTCATCTACTTTTCGTTATTTGCAAAAATACAAAATTCAAAAAATAAAAATTTCTCATTAAAAAATCACCCCAAAGGTGATTTTTTAATTAATATTATGAAAATGTTTGATGCGATATTTTTTCTGAGAGATATCGATTTGAATAGTAATAAGATCTAGTCGATAGGGCACATCAAGATGATTAACATTTAAATAATAAAGAATTGCTTTATTTAAATTCTCTAATTTTTTAGACGTAACTTCATCTTCGGGTAAAAGAGCAGGGTTAGGTGAGTAAGAAAAATGGGCATAAGCCATTGTTTTGACTTCCACAAAAACAA
>Ga0209201_1003549_pt1 | contig 13614 bp, 14 predicted proteins | sample AD_UKC055_MetaG_FD_184411 | JGI IMG/M metagenome (GOLD analysis project Ga0209201, IMG submission 184411) | Active sludge microbial communities of municipal wastewater-treating anaerobic digesters from USA - AD_UKC055_MetaG (SPAdes) (version 2) | ecosystem: Engineered > Bioreactor > Anaerobic >...
GTCGCTCGTTTCCAGCGTGTGGGTGCTGGTGCCGGTGCATCTGCTTTTGATCCTGGGGATCGTGCATCGGCCGCGCTGGCGCGAGTGCGGTGCGCTGGCGGCCCTGGCTTTGTTTATCGTCCTGATAGACCTGAGCGGGGTGCACGCGATCAAGGAGTTTGCGCAACGGTTGCGCCCGTCGTGGCAGGCGGAGCTGTCGTCGGTGGTGCATCTGGTGGGGGGACAGCGGGGTGGAATGCACGGGTTTATCTCCACTCACACGGCCTATGCGTTTGCACTGGCGACCTTCGCGGCGATGGCGGTGAGGGGGCGTTTCCTGACGGTCGCATGGTTCGGGTGGGCGTTGGTCGTGGGATATAGTCGTGTGTACATGGGGCTTCATTTTCCCGGCGACGTGCTTTGCGGCGCCGTGTGGGGGATGTCGGTGGCGGCAGGCGTGAGCTGGGTGTTCTCGCGCAGCTTGGAATGGCCGGAGCGGTACCCGCTCGCGCCGGCCGCTGGGGCGATGGTTGGCGCCGTCAGTTCACTGAGAACGAGCGTCCGGCGGGCCCCGGTGCGCCGTGAAACCAACGTGGCGCCCGATCTTTGAACCTTCTGAAAATGGACAAATCGTCTTCACGTTTTTTCGCAATGGTGGCCCGCGTGCTGCCCCGCCGCTATGGCGGGCTCGTTTTGTTTTTGCTGATGTTTGTCGGCGTGGCGCAGTTTTCCCGCCTGGTGTTGCTTGGGCAGGCGGCTCGGTCGGTGTCGTGGGATATGAGTCTCCTGGGAGTCTGGGCCATCGGACTCGTTTACGACTGTGCGGCCGGTTTGCTTTGGGCGCTGCCGCTCTGGCTGGCGCTGACGGTGTTGCCGGCTGGTTTTTTTAGCCGGTGGTGGGGACGCGCATTTGCGCACATCGCGCTGATGCTGGCGTTGTACGCGCTGCTGTTTGGTGCGGTGGCGGAGTGGCTTTTCTGGGACGAGTTCAGCACGCGTTTCAACTTCATCGCGGTCGATTACCTCGTGTACACGCAGGAGGTCGTCGGAAACATCCGCGAGTCGTACCCGATGCCGGCGATTCTGGTCGGGTTGGGCGTGCTGACAGTCGTCGGCTACGTGTTGCTGGTCCAAAGTGGGCTGGTGGGGCAATGGCTGTCTGGGCCGGCGGAGCCGTGGCGCCGTCGCTGGCGGGCCGGACTGTGCTGGCTCATTGCAGCCGCCGTGGCGGGTGTGGCGCTGGAGGAACGTTATATTCCCAGCTTCGCCAACAACTATCATCGGGAGCTTGCGAAGAACGGCCTGTGGTCGCTCTTCGCTGCGTTTCGCAACAACGAGCTCGCCTACGAACAATTCTACCGTACGACGCCCATCGATCAGGCCTTTGCCACGCTCCATCAAACCTTGGGTGCCGATGGTGCGCAGCTCCCGGTCTCCGCTTCACGAGACACGTTGCGCGCCATCCACAATCCGGGGCCCGAGCTGCATCCGAACATCATCCAGATCACGGTCGAAAGTTTGAGCGCCGAGTTTCTGGGTTGCTACAATCCAGAGTCGAAGCTCACGCCCAATCTCGATGCGCTCGCGCCGCAGAGCCTCATGTTCACACAGCTCTACGCGACGGGCACGCGTACCGACCGGGGCATGGAAGCTCTCACGCTCTCGCTGCCGCCGACCGCGGGACGCTCGCTGGTGAAACGCCCCTTCAACGAAAACCTCTGCACCCTTGGCAGCGTGTTGCGGACGCGTGGCTACGACACCGCCTTCATCTACGGTGGCTACGGCTATTTCGACAACATGAACTACTTTTTCGGCCACAACGGCTATCGCGTGGTGGATCGCGCCGCTGTGGCCACGGCCGACATCACCTTCGCCAACGCCTGGGGCGCCTGCGACGAGGATCTCCTCCGCTGGACCCTGCGCGAGGCCGATGCCGCATACGCGGCGGAGAAACCGTTTCACCACTTCGTCATGACGACCTCGAATCACCGGCCCTACACCTATCCAGAGGGCCGTATTGATCTGCCCTCGAAGGCGGCCGGTCGTGCTGGAGGTGTGAAGTACACCGACTATGCAATCGGGGAGTTTCTTCGGGAGGCTGCGACGAAGCCCTGGTTCAAGAACACAATCTTCGTGATAGTCGCCGATCATTGCGGCTCATCGGCCGGGAAGACGGAACTGCCCGTCGAGAAATACCGGATCCCGCTGCTCATCTACGCGCCTGGCGGGCAGATCGCTCCGGGCCGGATCGATACACTCATGAGCCAGATCGATGTGCCGCCCACACTCCTCGGCCTGCTCCACTGGAGCTACGCGTCCCGATTTTTCGGGCTCGATGTGCGCCGTATCGACCCCGCACAGGGGCGCGCCTTGATTGGCAACTACCAGAAGCTCGGCCTGCTCTCGGGCGAATCTCTGGCCGTGCTAAAACCCGTACGGCAGACCTCCGCCTATCGTTACGATTTCTCGACGATGAAACTGACTCCGGCCACGCCGGACGATGCGCTGACGGCCCAGGCGATTGCCCAGTACGAGACGGCGAGCTACCTCTACACTCATCGGGCCTACGCTCCGCCGGAAGCCGCCGAGGCGGCCACGCTGGCCAGCACTCCATGATGACGGCGTGTGCATTTTCATTTGCAGGGCGCGCGTGCGTCGGAACGCTGGTGCGCAGCCCGATCGATCCGATTGCGGCGAGGCCTTCCCCCACCATGAGATTCTCCCCGACCTGGCTTGCGCGCCGGCTGGCATTGCTGGCAGGTGCCCTCGATTTCGGCTCAGGGCTCGGTTTTGTCGCGATGCCCGCCACGATGCTCTCGCTCATGCGGCTGCCCGTGCCTGGTGGAGAGGCGCTCGCCTTCGTGCGCTTCGTCGGGGCCTTTGTCGCCGCCGTTGGCGCGTGTTATCTGTGGGCGCTCGGGCGGCCGGGCGAGCGGTTGCGCGTGGTGTTCGGGGCGACCCTGTGGTTTCGCCTCGCGGCGGGCTCCTACGTGCTGGGCGCGGTCCTGCTCAACTGGCTGGACGCCGGCTGGCTCACGGTGACGGCGGCGGATTACGGCCTGGTCGTCGCGCAACTCTGGCTCCTCGCGCGAGGGGCGGAGCGGGAGACCTTGCAGACTTTGGCAACGCACACTGACGCCCCATGAAAATCCTCATTGTTGAAGACGAGCGGCGCATGGCCGCCTTTGTCGAAAAGGCGCTCGCCGAGCAGAGCTACACCACGCGGCTGGTCGGCTCGTGCGCGGCGGCCCGCGACGCGCTTGCGGAGGCGCCCGTGGATGCCGTCGTGCTCGACCTGGGATTGCCGGACGGCGATGGCCTCGACCTGTTGCGCGAGTGGCGCACCAGCGGCTTCAACGAGCCGGTGCTCATCCTGAGCGCGCGCGACGCCGTCGAGGACCGCATCCGCGGGCTCAACCTCGGCGCCGACGATTATTTGCCGAAGCCCTTTAGTATCGACGAACTGCTGGCGCGTGTGCGTTCGCTGCTGCGCCGGCACGCGGGAGTGAAGGCCACCGTGCTCACGCATGGGACGGTGCGGCTCGACTTGTTGGCGCGCACCGCGACCAGCCATGGCAAGCTGGTCGATTTGACCAGCCGGGAGTTCGCGCTCGTGGAGTTGTTTTTGCAAAACCCAGGCCGTGTGCTCACGCGTACGTTCATCGCCGAGCGCGTCTGGCAGGCGAGCTACGATCTGGAAACGAATCTGATCGACGTCTACGTGCGCCGGCTTCGCCAGAAGCTTGAGGGCCCCGATCAAAAGCCCCTCATCAAGACCGTGCGCGGATCGGGATACCAATTGATATGACGCCCGAGGTCCACGCGGAGAGCCCCGCCGCCCCCAGGTTTCGCTCCTTCACCTGGCAGCTCACGATCCGTCTGGCGCTGCTCGTCACCATCACGTCCGTGATCGTGCTGGTCGCCGGCGGGCTGTTGCTGGCCAGGCAGGCGGCGCACAGCCTCGACGCCTTGCACGAGGCTGAGTTTGTCGAGTTCAGGAAGATCGTAGAAGCGCATCCGGCGGTAAACTTGGCCGAGATGGCCGACAGCATCCGGCGTGAGGCCGACAGCGATATTGGCCTGTATTACATCCAGGTGCAGCGGGCCAGTGGCGAGATCGTGTTTCGCTCCGAGAACCTTGGCACGCTCGTCCTGCCCGACCTTGGCCCGGAGGAACGGCATGTGACGATGAGCCTCCCAGGTCTCGGCGCGATGCGCATGTCCGAGGACCGTGACGATGATTGGCACATCCAGGTGGCGAGTCCGCTCTCGCCCTTCTACCATGTGCTGGAGGACTACACGACCGTCAGCGTGGCACTGCTGTGCATGGTGGCTCTCGCGAGCGTGGCGCTGGGCTGGGGCTTCGCCCGGTTGACGCTGCGTCCGGTGCGCGCGATCCGCGAGACAGCAGGCCGCATCCGTGGCGACAACCTCGGGGAGCGCATTCCGGTGCCCGCCGGGCGCGACGAGCTCTCGGCGTTGACCGTGTTGCTCAACCAGATGTTCGACCGCCTGGAGGCCGCCTTCAACCAGTCGCGCCGCTTCACTGCCGACGCCTCGCACGAGCTAAAGACGCCGCTCTCGCTCATCCGGCTCAACGCCGAGAAACTCCGTCCCCGTCTGGCGGAGGATGCCGACGGGAGCGCAGCGCTCGACGATCTGCTCGAATCGGTGGCCCGGATGCAGCGCATCGTCGAGAGCCTGCTGTTTCTTGCCAAGGCCGAGACCGGCACGCTCGCCCTGCGCTTGGAGCAGATCGCGACGACGACCCTGATAGGCGAGTTTTCCGAGGATGCTGTCGCGCTCGCCGAGGATCGCGGGGTGCGTTTCGAAGTGCAGGCCAACGAGGCCGCCACCGTGCGTTGCGAGCCCACCCTCGTCCGCCAGCTCTTGCTCAATCTGGTCAATAATGCCGTGCGCGTGTCGCCGCCCGGCGGGCACGTGCGGCTGGAGTCGCGCGTGCGCAACGGACAGTGGTCGCTGCGAGTGACCGACGAGGGACCGGGGCTGCCCGAGGAGCAACTGGAGCGCATCTTCGAGCGCTTTGTCCGCTATGCGACGCCCGCTCCCGCGGGGAGCCGGAGTCCGTTCGATGGCGAATCGTCGGGGCATGGTCTGGGCCTGGCAATCTGCCGCGGTATCGCGGAGCTGCATGGCGGCTCAATCACGGCAGGCAATCGTACCGACCGCTCCGGCTTTTCGGTCGAGGCGTCCTGGCCCGTCGATGGCCCCTCCACTTTTCATCCATGACGATCGAATCCTCCTCTCCTGGCGCCGGCTGGCGGCGCGATTTGCTCCTGCTCGGAGTGCTCCTGTTCGTCCTGTATGGCTTCATGCTTGGCTGTTACCCTCTGGGAAATCCCGACGAGGGCCGCTATGCGGAGATCCCGCGCGAGATGATCGAGACTGGCGACTGGGTGACGCCGCGACTCAATGGGGTGAAGTATTTCGAGAAGCCGCCGCTGGTGTATTGGGGTGGTGCGGTGGCCATGCAGGTTTTCGGGCAGAACGAATGGGCCGTGCGCCTCATGCCCGCGTTGTGCGCGGTCCTTGGCGTGTTGGGTACGTATGCCGTCGGGCGCCGTGTTTACGGGCGAGTGGCCGGCTGGGCGGCGGCCGGTGTGCTGGCGACGTCGCTGCTATATTTTGCACTCGGGCACATCCTGCTGCTGGATATGCCGGTGTCGGCCTTCATGAGCGGCACGCTGTTCTGCTTCATCCTCGGCGTGCGTGAGGCGCCGGGCGGTCTGCGGCGCGCGCTGTTTTACGGGCTCTACGCGTGTGCGGCGCTCGCCACCTTGTCGAAGGGCCTGATCGGATTTTTGCTCCCCGGTGCGGTGATGTTCGTGTGGCTTCTGGTTTTCAACCAGTGGAAACGCCTCCGCCCCCTGTATCTGCCGTCCGGGCTCGTGCTGTTTTTTGCCATCGCCGCGCCGTGGCACCTGCTGGCGGCGCAGCGCAACCCCGACTGGGCGCATTTCTACTTCGTGCGCGAGCACTGGCTGCGTTTCACGACGACCATGCACGGTCGCTATCACCCGTGGTGGTATTTCATCCCGATCCTCCTGGCCGGTTTCATCCCATGGGTCGGATATCTGCCGCAGGCGATCCGGTCGGCGGTGGCCGGCGGTTGGGCGCGGCGGCGGGAAAACGCCGACGCATGGTTCTTTGTCACGTGGGCGCTCGTGATCTTTTTGTTCTTCAGCAAATCCCAGTCGAAGCTCGTGCCGTACATCCTGCCGGTGTTTCCGCCGCTGGCGGTGCTCGTCGGCGCGTGGCTGGCAGACGTTGCCGCCGCGGGCCAGGCGGTGCGTTTGCGCTGGGGACTGCGGATCTTCGCCTTCCTTTGTGGTGCGATCGGAGTCGCGGCAGTGGTGGCGACCTTCAAGACCGGCCTGATCCGCAACACCGCGCAGGCGGTGGCCCTGCGGCCCTACGCGGCCGGTATCGCTGTCGTGTTGTTGTCGGGTGGGGCACTGGCACCGTGGTTGCTGAAAACGCGCGGCGCGCGCCCTGCTCTCTTTGCGCAGGCGGGCACGATGCTTGCCATGCTCCTGCTCGTGGCAGCGGCCATGCCGCACCTGCAAAAACCCGGCACCAAGCCCATGGCGTTGCTCTACGCGTCCAGGGCGCGGCCGGGCGACCGGATTTTCCATTATCAGGACTACTCCCACGACTTCACCTTTTACGCGGCATGCCAGGTGGGCTCGGTGGACTACCCGTGGTTTGGGGAGCTCGGGCTCGACATCGACGCCGAGGCGCGCGCCAGCGGCCGTTTCATCGATGAGACCGAATTCCGCCGCCAGTGGAGCGCCGGCGCCGGGCGCGTCTGGCTGCTCATTCGCAAGGAAAAGGCGACACCACTGCTCTCGGACCCCTCGTTCCGTTATCATTTGCAGGGTGAAACAATGAAGCACTACTTGGTGACCAACCAACCCTGACATGAGTGCATCCACGTCTGCGGCCCCGTTCCTTCCATTCACCCGTCCGACGATCGACGACGAGACCATCGCCGGCGTCTGCGAGGTGCTGCGCTCCGGCTGGATTACCTCTGGTCCGCAGGTGAAGGCCTTTGAGGCGAAACTCTCCGAGTACTTTGGCGGGCGCCCGGTGCGCGCGTTCAACTCCGGCACCTGCACGATGGAGATTGCACTGCGCATCGCCGGCATCGGCCCGGGCCACGAGGTCATCACCACGCCGCTGTCGTGGGTTTCGACGAGCAACGTCATCCTCGAAGTCGGCGCGCGTCCGGTCTTCGTCGATATCGATCCCGTCACGCGCAACATCGACCTGGAGCGCATCGAGGCGGCGATCACGCCCGCCACGCGGGCGATCATGCCGGTCGATCTATCCGGCCTGCCGGTGGATCGCGACCGCCTCTACGCGATCGCCGGGAAACACAAACTCCGCGTGATCGAGGATGCCGCGCAGTCCTTCGGCAGCAGCTGGAAGGGCCGCCGCATCGGCGCCTCCGGCGACTTCGTCTCCTTCAGTTTCCACGCCAACAAGAACGTCACCACCATTGAGGGCGGCTGCCTCGTGCTCAACGACGAGCGTGAGGTGAAGCTCGCCGAGCAGTACCGTCTGCAGGGTGTCATGCGCTCGGGCTTCGACGGCATGGAGGTCGAGGTCGTGGGCGGAAAATTCAACCTCACAGACGTGGCCGCGCGCGTCGGCCTCGGCCAGCTCGCGCAGGTGGACGTGTTCACGATCCAGCGGCGCGAGCTCGCGCGTGCCTACTTCGAGGCGTTTGAAAAGGCGGGCGCCAAAAAACTCGGGCTGCGCCTGCCGGTGCCCGATTTCACTCAGAGCAACTGGCATATGTTCCAGGTCATCCTGCCCGAGGTGCGCCTGAAGGTGAAGCGCGCCGAGATCATGGCGCAGCTGCACGCCGCCGGCATCGGCACGGGCGTGCACTACCCCGCGATCCATCTCTTTGCTCTCTACCGCAGGCTCGGCTGGAAGGACGGCGATTTCCCTCATGCCGAATATGCGGGACGAAACATTCTCACACTGCCGCTGTTCCCGACGATGACGCGCGATGATGTCGCCCGCGTGGTCGATGCGTTGGTGGCGGTGATCCAAAAAAACGGCAAAGCATGAACGTCTCCGGTCCGGTCCAACTCTCGATCGTCATCCCGGTTTACAACGAGGAGCTGAATCTCCCGACCCTCTTCGCGCGCCTGTACCCGGTGCTCGACGGCCTCGGGCGTCGCTACGAAATCCTCTTCACCAACGACGGCTCGCACGACCGCTCCATCGAGCTGCTCCGCGCCCAGCACACGAAGCGCCCCGACGTCACCCGCATCGTCGATTTCAACGCCAACTACGGCCAGCACATGGCCATCATGGCGGCGTTTGAGCGCGTGCAGGGCGACGTGATTGTCACGCTCGACGCCGATCTGCAAAACCCGCCCGAGGACATCCCGGCTCTGCTGGAGCGCATCGACGCCGGCCACGACTACGTCGGCGGTTTTCGGCTGAAGCGGCACGACTCGTTTTTCCGCACCTACGCTTCGAAACTCATCAACGGCGTGCGCGCGGTGACGACCAACATTCGCATGACTGATCAGGGCTGCATGATGCGCGCTTACAAGCGGCCGATCATCGAGGCCATCGTGCGCAGCGGCGCGATCAACACCTTCATCCCCGCGCTTGCCTACAGCTTCTCCAGCAATCCGACCGAGGTGGGTGTGCACCACGAGGAGCGCCACGCGGGCGTCTCCAACTACTCGTTCTACAAACTCGTCCGACTCAACTTCGACCTCATCACCGGCTTCTCGCTCGCGCCGCTCCAGCTCTTCACGCTTTTCGCGATGGCCTGCTCGGCGGGGAGTTTCGTGCTGGTGCTCGTGCTCGCGGCGCGCCGCCTGATCATCGGTCCGGAGGAGGGCGGGCTCTTCACCCTCTTCGGCATCTTGTTTTTCCTGATCAGCGTCACGATGGTCGGCATCGGCCTCATCGGCGAATATGTCGGCCGCACCTACCAGGTCGTCCGCACCCGCCAGCGCTACATCGTGAAGGAAATGATCGAGACGAAATCCTAATGCCTGCGCCGACGCTCCATCTCCTGCACGGTATTGTGGGGTCGGGAAAAACGACCTTTGCCCGACGGCTTGAGCGTGATCTTCCCGCAGTGCGTTTCTCGCCCGACGAGTGGATGGTTGCACTGCATGGAGTGAACCCGCCCGAGGTGCTTTTCCGCGATCAGGCGGCACGCATCGAGACTTTGGTCTGGGAGCACGCCGGGCGTATTCTCCGCGCCGGCGTGGATGTGGTGTACGAGGGCGGATTCTGGACGCGTGCCTCTCGCGACGATGCCCGCCGCCGCGCACGCGAGTGGGGCGTCGAGTGCCGGCTTTATTCCTTGCGATGCCCAGTCGAGGTCGCACGCCGGCGTGCACTGGCGCGCACGGCCAACATGCCGGACGGTGCGCTTGAGATCAGCGGCCCGACCTTCGACCTGCTTCTCCAGCGTTTCGAGCCGCTCGGTCCGGACGAGCCTTGTACCGTCGTGGAGACCGGTGGCCTTTGATTTTTCCCATGCCCAAACCGCGCATCCTTTTTTTCGGTTATAGCGAAGTTGGCTACGAGTGCCTTTCGTTGCTGCTGGAGCGTGGCGACAACATCGTCGCGCTCATCACGCACGAGGATAACCCCAGCGAGAAAATCTGGTTCAAGACGCCCGCCGTTGCCGCCCGCGAAAAGGGCATCCCGGTTTTCGCGCCGGAAAACGTCAACACGCCGGAGTGGCGCGAGAAGATCGCCGCGCTCGCGCCCGATCTGATCCTCTCCGTCTATTACCGGCACATGATCGGCACGCGGATTCTCGCGATGCCGCGACTCGGTGCCTTCAACATGCACGGCTCGCTCCTCCCGCGCTACCGCGGCCGTGCGCCGATCAACTGGGCCGTCCTTCACGGCGAACCGTGCCTCGGCATGACGCTCCACCGCATGGTCGCGGCTCCCGACGCCGGCGCCATCGTCGATCAGGACGGCGTCGAGATCGGCCCGCGCGACACCGCCGAGCAGGCTTTCCGCAAAGTGCTCCCGTGCGCCCGCCGCGTGCTCGCGCGCCAGATCGATGCGCTCCTCGCCGGCACTGCTTGCGAAACGCCGCAGGACGACGCGCAGGCGACCTACTTCGGTGGACGCAAACCGGAGGACGGCCGCATCGATTGGCGGCAGACGTCTCAACAGATTTTCAACCTCATCCGTGCCGTCACCGATCCGTATCCGGGCGCGTTTACCGATGTCGATGGCTCGCGCCTCATGGTCTGGTGGGCCGAGCCGAAGACGTTGGCCCCCGGGCTGCGCCGAGGACGGGCCGGTGAGATTCTCTCAATCGCGCCTCTGGTTGTTGCGACGGGTGACGGTGCGCTGGAGCTCACGCGTACAGAATGGCGCGGGGCCGTCCCTCCCGTTTTCCGCCCGGGCCTCGTTCTCTAAACTGTTTCTTTTCCCCCATCCAATTATGCCACTCCGCGTTCTCATCCTCGGTGCCAATGGCTTCATCGGTAGCTCGCTTACGCGCGCCATCCTCAAACAGAAAGACTGGGAGGTTTACGGCATGGACATCGGCGAGCACAAGCTGACCCACAGCCTTGGCGACCCGCGTTTCAAATTTGTCGAGGGCGACATCACCATCAACCGCGAGTGGATCGAATACCATGTGAAGAAGTGCGACGTCGTCATCCCGCTCGTCGCCATCGCCAACCCCGTGCAGTACGTGAAGGATCCGCTGCGCGTCTTCGAACTCGATTTCGAAGCCAACCTCGCGGTCGTCCGCCTATGCGCGAAGTACAAGAAGCGCGTGATCTTCCCCTCGACCTCCGAGGTGTACGGCATGTGCCCGGACGAGGAGCTCAACGAAGAGACGAGCAATCTCGTGTACGGTCCCATCGAGCGCCAGCGCTGGATCTACGCCAACTCAAAGCAGCTGCTCGACCGCGTGATCTACGCCTACGGTGTGCGCGACGGCCTCGACTACACGCTCTTCCGCCCGTTCAACTGGATCGGGCCGCAGCTCGACGACGTGTTTGCCGCCAAGGAGGGCAGCTCGCGCCTCTTCACGCAGTTCATCTCCAACGTCATTTTCAAAAAGCCCCTCCAACTCGTGGACGGCGGCAAGCAGAGCCGCTCGTTCACCTTCATCGACGACGGCATCGACGCGCTCCTGCGCATCATCGAAAACAAGGACGGCTGCGCCTCGCGGCAGATTTTCAACATCGGCAATCCGAAGAACGACGTGAGCGTGGCCGACCTCGCCAAGCTGATCGTCGCCGCCTTCAAGCAGTACCCCGACTACGCGGAGCATGCGAAGGCCGCCAAGGTCGTGAAGGTCTCCTCCGGCCAGTACTTCGGGAAATACTATCAGGACATTCAGAAACGCGTGCCCTCCATCGCCAACGCGAAGAAGCGGCTCGGCTGGATGCCCAAGGTGGACCTCAAGACCGCAATCAAGCGCACGCTCGATTACCACCTCGCGCACAAGGATTATCAGCTCGAGTGAGCCGGGGCGCTGCGTGCGCGTCGTTTATTGGGGCTGTGCTTCTCGGCCGGGAAACAAGGCGGCCGGCCTACCGTCAGGGGGGCGTGGTAATCCTAATTTGATCCTAATTTATCCAAAATTAGGATTTCTGTGAAGCCTCCCACCCGCCCACCCGTTTTCCAGGAATTGCTGAAGCAATTAAGCCCGAGCCGTTTTCTGGAGATTCTGAGCCAATCTTCGGGATGGATGAAGGCCGATCGTTATCTGCATTGGCATGATTTCCGGCCTCGCCCGGCGCCTGCTGGTTTCACCGTGGAGGAGTGGTGATGGGGGTAAAACTTGGCCGCCGGTGCGCTATGCGGAGGCCTTTCTTGACGACAACGATCTCACCTACTTCATCCTCCACCAAGCTGGCGTTATTCGGGAGGCCGTGGAAACACTGCGGGCGTATGTGCTGCGGAAGACGGCAGAGCTTCGGACCGCAGAGAAGCGTCTCCACGGACTTGGTGGGCTGAACCACCGGCAGCAGGCTCTCCTGACCCATGCCTTACGCGAGCCTGCGACGCGATACCTCATCGTGGCGCATCAGCGCAGCCACAATGTCACGCACCAGACGGCTCGGGACGATCTTTTCGACCTCGTGCAACGCGGGCTGTTGATCGTCCAGCGCGAGGGGCGGCGTTATGTTTTCGTGGCGCCCACCGATCTCGGTCAGAAGTTGGAGCAGCTCGCCGGGCCCAAGCCGTCGCCCCCAACGGATCGCACGTTGCCGCTCAGGCTTTCATCCGTGCCAGAGCCACCGGCGGGAAACGCATAGCGGCGGCTTCGGCATTCGCTGCGGACGAGATTGGTACAGCCTGAGCCGTCGCCATTCCAACCCCGGTCGGTCTTCGCCTGATCAAACCGGGCGACAGTTGGACTCAACTGAATGGTTACGGCTGAGACGGCGGACGATCGCGACGAAACCGCAGCCGGCGAGGATCGCGATCCAGAGCGGAGAGGTCACCGTGAGCAGTCCGATCACGAGGACTGCGGTGGCGGCCAGCGCGAGGAGGGCAAATGCGGTCGGGACCAAGAGCAGCGGGCAGAGCCGGACGGCAATGACCGTGGCAAAGAGGGCGGCGAGAATCAGGAGGAATCGTTTCATGCCTCCAAAACACGCCGCTCGCGCGAAAAGTTACAGGGCTTGCATTACCGCCCTGCGCGGACTGTGAGTGTGGCTCCATGACTCAAAAACCGCCACTTCCCGTTGTTGCCGCCGTGATCGAGCGCGATGGCCTCGTGCTCGTGGCGCAGCGTCCGCCCGGAAAGCACCTGGCGCTGAAGTGGGAGTTCCCCGGTGGCAAGATCGAGGCAGGGGAGACGCCTGCGGCGGCGCTCGTCCGCGAAATCCGTGAGGAGCTGGGGTGCACGATTCGTGTGGGCCCGGCGCTTCCTGCCTCTGTGCATGCCTACCCGTCGGTGAGCATCGTGCTGCACCCGTTCCGTTGCGCGGTCGCCGACGGTTCGGTAGAGCCGCATCCGCACGAGCATGTCGCGGTGCGCTGGGTAAGCTGCGGGGAGCTGCGCGGGCTCGATCTCGCGGAGGCCGATCTGCCGGTGGTCGCCGCGCTTGAGGCGGCGAGAGCTCAGTAGTGGGGCGGGCGCTCGTCGGCGGGAGAGGCCGCCGCGGTGTCGCCCCCCTCGGAGGCACGCGAGCGCAGGGCGACCACGAGCTCACGCAGCTGCGCGAGCGTTTCGCTCATCTCGAGCATCGCCTTGTCCTGCTCAAGGACGTGTTTCTGGAGCCAGGCGACACGCTCCTCCAAAAGTTGCAGGCGGGATTCGTCGCTCATGAAAGTCAGGAGGTCTGTCGCGGATGGCCCTGGCAGGTGGGGATGCCGGCCTGTTTGGCCTTTTCGATGGTCGCCTGGATCTGCGGGAGCACGACGTTCTTGTAGCAGTCGGGGCAGACGGAGTGGCTGAACTCACTGCCGGTGCGCTGGCTGATGTAGCCTTCGATTTGCTGCCAGTAGTTTTTATCGTCGCGGACTTTTTTGCAGTACGAGCAGATGGGGAGCATCTGTTCGAGCTGGCTGACCTGGCTGGAGAAGCGGAGCACGCGCTCGGCGACGCGCAGGCGCATCCAGAGCTGCTGCACGTTG
>Ga0209201_1003559_pt1 | contig 13579 bp, 7 predicted proteins | sample AD_UKC055_MetaG_FD_184411 | JGI IMG/M metagenome (GOLD analysis project Ga0209201, IMG submission 184411) | Active sludge microbial communities of municipal wastewater-treating anaerobic digesters from USA - AD_UKC055_MetaG (SPAdes) (version 2) | ecosystem: Engineered > Bioreactor > Anaerobic >...
CCTTTGAGTTAAAATCGGCTTTGCTCGTGATCTTCCATACAATTTCATTCTTTTTTCCTATCTTTTAAATAGGTCATTAATAATCTCATAGAATATGCCGATTTTGACTTAAAGCCGACAACCGACAGATTATTTACGCCATCGTCGCTATTTGTGTTGTCCTTTGAGTTAAAATCGGCTTTGCTCGTGATCTTCCATACAATTTCATTCTTTTTCCTATCTTTTAAATAGGTCAGTAATAATTTCATAGAATAGGCCGATTTTGACTTAAAGACAGCAACCGACAGATTATTTACGCCACCATCGCTATTTGTGTTGTCCTTTGAGTTAAAATCGGCTTTGCTCGTGATCTTCCATACAATTTCATTCTTTCCCCATATCTTTGAATAAGGTCATTAATAATCTCATAGAATAGGCCGATTTTGACTTAAAGACAGCAGCCGACGGATTATTTACGCCACCATCGCTATCCTTGTGTCGTCCCGCTGGGACTTTTATTATTTGTTCTTCTTGTCGCCGGGTTAAAAACCCGTCGTTAGTATGTATCGTTCCTAGCGGAACTTTAATTCGACTTCCTCTTAATCCTTAAATCCTTGTTTCTAAAACTAAATCTGCGTAATCTGCGCAATTTGCGTGAACTAATCCTAGAATCCCTGTTTTTTAAATTACAGAACATTTCTCACAGCAGCCGAAACTAGTGCATAAACCGCCATAGAAATATTCTTAAATGTTTCAGCTATTCATTTAATCCATCAAGAAAATTCCCTTTACCCTTGACAAATATATGCGTTGACTATTTTTGCCCTGAGACAATATAATTACTAAAATAGGATGATTCAATGGCTTTTGAACAAGAAATGAAGTTAATCAGCAGGGGTGTGGAAGAAATTATCACCAGGGAAGAGCTGGAAGCAAAATTCGCTAAATCTGTAAAGACAGGAAGACCACTCAGAGTAAAATATGGTATTGATCCTACCGGTTGTGATGTTCATTTAGGACACTTGGTTCCTATCCGGAAAATGAGGCAGTTTCAAGATTTGGGTCATATCGGAGTAATAATAATTGGTGATTTTACTGCTCAAATAGGTGATCCTACAGGTCGAGATGAAAGCCGTCCTCCTTTAACTTCCGAACAAGTGATAAAAAACAGTGAAAAGTTTATGGAGCAGCTATATACGGTGCTAAAACCGGAAAAAACAGAAGTCCGTTATCAAAGTGAGTGGTTTGGTAAAATGGGAATGAGCGAGGTTATTAAACTAATGAGTAAATTTACTTTAGCTCAATTTATGGCTCACGAAACATTTCGCCAGCGCTATGAACAAGGTTTATCCTTGGGAATGCATGAAATTCTGTATCCAGTTTTGCAGGGTTACGATTCAGTTGCCATTGAAAGTGATATAGAACTTGGAGCTACAGAACAAAAATTTAATATTCTCTGTGGCAGAGATATGCAGCGTCATTTTGGAATGGAACAACAGGTAGCTATTTTGTCACCAATTTTAATCGGCACCGATGGTGTGCAGAAAATGGGAAAATCACTTAATAACTATATTGCTATATTTGATTCCCCCAAAGATAAATACGGCAAAGTTATGTCTATCCCCGATGACCTTATTCTAAATTATTATTGCTATGCTACTGCTGTCCCAGAAGAGGAAATAGATAAAATTAAACTTGAATTGGAATCTGGCATTAATCCGATGCTAATTAAGAAACGCCTTGCTCGGGAAATTGTATCCCTATACCATAGCGCGGCTGAAACAAAAGAAGCAGAAGAAGCATTTGAAAAACAATTTTCAATGCGTGAAATTCCCGATGACATTCCCGAATTTATAATAGGCGAAAGCGAATATAAACTGGCAAAGCTTCTGGTGGACAGTAAAATTTGCGCTACCAACGGCGAAGCCAAACGCCTAATTCAAGGTGGAGCTGTTTCGGTGAATGGAAATAAGATAACAGCTTTTGATGCTATTATATCTCTTCAAGAGGGTGATGTTATCAAAGCAGGAAAACGCAATTACATAAAAATAAAGAAGATATGAATAACTCGAATGTAATATCACTACTACTTAATGTTGTTATAATCGCTCTGGTCTTTTACAGCATTATCATTCATGAATTTAGTCACTCTCTGGCTGCTTTTCTTTTAGGAGATGATTCAGCAAAAAGAGCTGGACGCTTAACCCTGAATCCTTTAAAACACATAGACTGGTTTGGAACCGTTATCCTGCCGTTGTTTTTATATTTTACCTGCGGTTTTATATACGGTTATGCAAAGCCGGTTCCATTTAATCCTTATAATTTTAAGAACTTTAAAACTGATTCAGGGTTAACAGGATTGGCAGGTCCGCTATCCAATTTTTTAGTGGCCATAGTCTTTGCCTTAATCTATCATCTATTCGGTTTCTCCTTTATAGTTCAATATATATGCACTTATGTGATATATCTCAATCTGCTGCTTGCCTTTTTTAATCTGATCCCTATTCCGCCATTGGATGGATCAAAAGTGATAGGTATTTTTCTAACGGATCAAGCCTATTATAAATGGACAATGCAAGAACGAAAAGGGATGATCTATCTTTTTGCCTTTATCATAATTAGCAGCTTGTTGGGATGGAATATTATTGGAAAAATCATAGTGCCACCTGTGAATTTTATTATGAACCTTATGGGTGTGCACTAAAAATGTCGCGTGCTGATTATTTAGTATTCCCAGATAAAAAAAGATTAATATCCCTGTAAGTTAGGAGAAACTTGTGTCCATCGAACTTATTAGCAGCTTATATCTTGGGAAGGTACAAAGGGCTCATAATGTCCGTATTTGTTTAAGTGATATTGTGTAGCAGCCGATGCTCTTACAAAAGCTAATCGTGTTTAGAGGTGAACGATGAATAACATCGTTTCCCCCTAAATAAGAAAAAAAAAGATATAGGAGAAACAAAATGGAACTGAAGAAATTACAACAAATGATCGAAGAAAATGCCGTGAAAGCGGTAGATCTTAAATATTGCGGTTTGGATGGTAAATGGTATCATATCACTTTCCCTGCCCGTAATATTGCTGAAGTAATGGAAAGTGGTATACCTTTTGATGGTTCTTCCATACCAGGAATGACAAGTGTGGAAAGTGGAGATATGGTTTTAATGCCGGATGCTTCAACAGCGCAGTTGGATGCATTCAATGCAACTCCAACTCTCAGAATGATTTGTTCAATTTGCGATGCAGAAACCAGAATAGGGGTAAATAAAGACCCTCGCAGTGTTGCTCTCAGAGCGCATAAATATTTACTTTCTACGGGTATTGCAGATATGTCTACCTGGATTCCAGAACTGGAATTTCATTTATTTGATACGGTTCAATATTATTCCGATGCTTTTTCTTCTGGCTATAATCTTACTTCCAGTGAATGTAAAGATGCTCTTCCGGAAGATAATGAAGACCTCGATGCTCTTGCCCTGCAAGGGGTTAAAGGTTATCATATGGATACTCCTTTTGATCAGTTTTACGAAATCCGCCAGAAAATTGTGGAACTGATTGAAGAACAAGATATCAAAGTTCGCTATCATCATCATGAAGTAGGCCTATCTGCTCAAGAAGAAATTGAAACAGAACTACTTGCCTTTCCGAAAATATGTGATGATGTAATGGTGATGAAAGATATAATTCGTAGAACTGCTTTACAATATGGGCTAACAGCTACTTTTATGCCTAAACCGGTATATGGCCATGCTGGTAATGGAATGCATTTTCATATAATGCTACATAAAAATGGTAAGAACCTTTTTTACAAAAAGGGTGGCTATGCAGACCTCTCGGATGAAGCTATCTGGTTTATTGGAGGGGTGTTAACACATGGACGAGCCTTAGTGGCTTTTACTAATCCTTCCACAAATAGTTATAAAAGATTGCTGCCCGGTTTTGAAGCTCCCGTAAAGCTGTTTTATGGCCTCGCTAATCGCAGTGCAGCTATCCGCATCCCAAAATATGTTAATACTCCTGAAACAAAACGCTTTGAATTTAGAACCGGAGATGGAACCTGCAATCCCTATTTTGCAATGAGTGCAATTTTGATGGCTGGACTGGATGGCATCAAAAGACAAATTGACCCTGGTAAGTATAATTTTGGACCGTTTGATGATAATGTCTTTGCCTGGAGCGAAGAGAAAAAAGCTACTCTACTTTCAATTCCAGCCAATCTGGAAGAAGCAATGCAAGCCTTGAAAGTAGATCATCAATTCCTGCTGGAAGGAGATGTTTTTAACAAAGAACTAATAGAAAGCCATATCAATTTGAAGCTGAAAGAAAATGATGCAGTTTCAGCTCGCCCTCATCCATATGAAATGATGTTATATTATAATCTGTAATGAACTTGGAATAATTATTGCTTTTATTATAGAGCAAAGATCCTAATTTATCTAAAGGAAGTCCGATGAAGAAAATTATCACCTTATTGCTAACAATCTTGGCTGCAGGTTCAATGTTTGCCAATGCTTACGATTTTAATCAACCTCCAAACTTAAATTCTGCCTTTGCCTTAGGAGCCAGAAACGACTCCAATATGCGGGTAAATTTTGTCCTTCCGGAATATTCTGTTCAGGAAGAAACTTATGGAGAGACGGTTTATCATAAAATAATGCTACCTCTTTCCGGAACTCTTATGGAACCAGGTATGCCAGAATTACCTTCAGTTTGTACCTATATTGCTATTCCTCATAGAGGAGGGGTTAATATTGAGGTATTATCTACGCAGCAAACCGTTATTCCCAATTTTTTACCTTATCCTGTACAGCAGGGCAATAATTTGGAAAGCCCTAAAGGATTCGTTTTAAATAGTGATTATTACAATGGGAGTGGAAGTAACTATCCCGAAAGCTTGATTGATGTTAGCGCACCTTTTATTTTAAGGGACTTCCGAATAATTAATATTAAAATAAATCCCTTCTCTTATAATGCTCAAACTGGTGAACTTACCGTTAATCAGAATATCCAATTCCGCCTTAATTTTACAAATGAACCGGGAATAAATGAACTACTTTGTGAACCGGAAAATATATCAGCAAGCTTTGATAACATATACAACTCTATGATTTTAAACTATGCTGATTACCGTGATGCTGTAGTAGCACAAACCCCACCCCGTTATTTGATTATTTACGGCACAAATACCGATCCGAACTTTACAGATGCCTTAAATGGTTATGTTCTATGGAAAAAACAGAAAGGTGCAGATGTAATGGTGGCCAGCACAGCTACCAGTGAAGCTGGAAACTCAACTACCTCCATTAAAAACTATATCCAAAATAAATATAACAATCCTGCAACCCGTCCTGATTTTGTAGTCTTAATTGGTGATACATCAGGAAGCTATACAATTCCTGCTTTCACGGAATCGGGTGGAGCAACAGACTATAATTATACTTTTTTAGCAGGAAGCGATCAATTGGGAGATTGTTTTATAGGCCGTATTTCGGTAGAAAATCTCTCTCAGTTTCTGGTGGTGCTAAATAAAATATACCTTTACGAAAGAGATATAAATCTGGATACAGCCAGCTGGCTGAATAGAATGATGCTTTCTGGAGATAATTCTCCTTCTGGCATTTCTACAATGTATATTCATAAATATATAAAGGAAATGAGCTCATTCGTAAATCCCAATTATAGTTATGTAGAAGATTATGGTTCTTCTCCGAATTATACGGTAATCAATCAGGCTCTTAATCAAGGAGTTGGTTTCTATAGTTTCAGGGGTTATATAGATTGGGTTCCTCCCAATGAATCCTCTCTTTTTAATGGTTATAAACTTTTTCATACTGTAAATATAACTTGCGGCTCGAATAATTATGATTCAGCAGGAGAAGTAGAAGCTTTTGTTAGATACGGAACAACTGCAGCTCCTAAGGGTGCCGTAACTGGAATTGGAATGTGTACTTCCAGCACTCATACTACTTTTAATAATGCTGTACACGGCGGAATTTTTTCCGGAATATTTGCCTCTGATATGCGCACTATGGGTGAAGCATTATTAAATGGGCGGCTCTATTTGAATCAACTATTTGGAGTTTCCTCTCCAGCAAATGCAGTTAAATTTGCCGCCTGGTGTAATTTAATGGGTGATCCTACAATGGAAGTTTTTACTGGTATTCCAAATCACTTTAATGTAACCTGTGAAAGTTCAATTCCTTTGGGATTAAGTTTATACGATGTAGCAGTTCATGATAGTGTGGGAAATCCTGTAGAAGGAGCTGCTGTAGTTTTAAATATGGGGGGTATGATTATCGCTCGCGGTTATACAGGCATAGATGGAACCGTCATTTTAGTGCTCCCCTCCAATATGATTGCCGGCGAGGCAACTTTAACAATTAGCACGCATAATTTCAAACCCAAGCAGCTTATAATCCCTGTGATAAATATCCCTACTTTGGTTCCAGGAACTATAGCTATCGATGATGATGATATTTCTCCCTCACAGGGTAATGGAAATGGAATTGCCGGTAGCGGTGAAACTATCGAACTCCTTTTTGGCTTAGTGAATACAGGAACTGATGCTATTAGTGGAATTAGCGGAACTATCAGTTCTAACAGCCCCTATATTACTATTGTTAATCCATCAATTAACTATTCTGATATTCCTGGGGGACAATTAGGAATCAATACTACTCCTATAGTAATTAATATTGCCCAAAATGCTCCCCACCAAACAATGTTACGACTATACCTGGATCTTACCGATTCCAATTCTACTAATTATCACATCTCAGAATATATTCAAGTGGAAGCTCCTTTTATGGAATTTGTTTCCTACCTTGTTATAGACGAAAATAATCAACATCTTGACCCAGGAGAAACCGCTGAATTCAGTATTACAGTTAAGAATGTTGGAACCGTTCCCGTAGAGAATGTTATGGCTACTTTATACACTTTAAACGATTTAGTGGGTGTTGTAGACGCTAATGCTGATTTTGGAACTCTGCCAACAGGAATTTCAGTAACCTGTGGAGTAGATCGTTTTTCTCTTATTGCTCGTTTGCAGGTTTTACCAGGGATGCTTATCCCGATGAAGTTAAAGCTATATAATAATGATGGATTTGAACAATATATCCCATTCACTTTTACAGTAGGCCTAGTTACTCAACACGATCCTCTTGGTCCTGATACTTATGGTTATGTAATATACGATTGGACTGATACCGCCTACGAATTTGTAGCTACCTATGATTGGCATGGAATTTCTCCTTCTGAAGGAGGTTTGGGAACTGCAGTAGCTATATCAGATGGTCACAGCGGTAGTAATGAAGGCGACCAAGTTGGCTCTGATGCCTTAGAAATTGTGGCTTTGCCTTTCCCCTTCCAGTTCTATGGTCAGCTTTACGATCAAATAACTATCTGTTCCAATGGTTTTATTGCTATGGGAGCTACTGAGAATGCTGAATTTAGAAATTACCGCCTACCTGGTCCTATGGGGCCCAATCCTATGATTGCCCCATTTTGGGATGATTTGGCAACTGGTTCAGGCAGTGGAATTTATACCTGGTTTGATAGATATAGCCATTGCTTCATAATAGAATGGCATAATATGATAAATGGAAAAGACGGTAGTTCTGTAGAAAACTTCCAATGTATTTTATATGACCAAGCTGCATATCCTACAAGTTTGGGTGATGGACCAATAAAATTCCAGTATCATACCTTTAACAATGTAGATTCTCAATCCGGAAACAGACATGGAAACTATTGCACTATCGGTATTGAAGATCATACAGGGAAAGTTGGTTTAGAATATACCTTCAATAATACCTATCCCACAGCTGCTGCACCCTTAAGTAATGGTAAAGCACTATTTATTACTAATATTCCCGTCTATCATGAAGCTGCTCATTTAATTCTGGAAGCAACTTATGTGAACGACCCCAATATGAATGGAATTTGCGAGCCGGGAGAATTAATAGATCTGGGTGTGAAAATTAAAAATACTGGTAACCTTATTGCAGAAAACATAGTTGGACATCTTAGCACCACAAGTGAATATGTTACTATCAATAATGCCATTGCGAGTTATTATCCTATCGAACCTGGATTTTATGGTGTAAATAGACAACCTTACACCTTCACAATATCTGGTTCCTGTCCCAATGGTAATGTTATATACTTCAATCTCTTGCTTACTTCTGGCGATTTAGAATGGAGCCGTAATTTCAGTTTTCAGGTCTCTGCTTCCTCTTTAAATTATCATTCCCATTTTGTGGATGATCACTTGAGTGATTTTAATGGCACTGTTAGCCTTGGAGAATCTTTCAACTTAGTAATTAATCTGGAAAATACTGCTGCAGTAGATGCTACAAACATTCAAGCAACTTTAAGCAGCACTATTCCAGAGTTGGTTATTGAAAATCCTATTGTTTTACTGGATAAGATTGGTCCCAATGATATCTATCAAACTACATATACAATAGATACTTCTATGCTGGATGCTTCAATTACCCAGATTCCATTTCTCTTTAATGCTACAGCAGGAAATGGAAGTGCTACAAGCACAGCCTTCAATATTCAGTATAATAATCCTATTGTGTATGAGGATTTTGATTTGAATAATGGCATCTTTATATCTGAGACAGGATGGACTTGGGGAATTCCAACACAGGTATCCCCCTTTTCCGGAACAAAAGTTTGGGCTACCAATTTAAGCGGAAGCTATCCTGATTTAGTAACCTACAATCTTTACACACCACAATATCTGTTGGCAGAAAACAGTCAGCTGCAATTTATGCATAATTACATTTGCGAATATGGATATGATGGTGGTAATGTAGCTATTTCTACCAATAATGGGAATTCTTGGAGTTTAATTTATCCCACTACGAATTATAACGGTAATAGCCTAAATGGACTAAGTGGAGATCAAGGTTGGACAGGAAATTCAGGTGGTTGGCAGACAGCAACATTTAATCTTTCACAGTATGCAGGACAAACCGTAATATTCCGTTTCCGTTTTGGCTCTGATGGATCAACAAGTGGTTCTGGATGGTTTATTGATGATTTTAAGATTAGCGGCGTAGATCTCAAAACAGGCTATTTATATGGAATAATATATCCAACTTCTGGGCTTGATCCTTCTCTGGCAACCCTAAAATCTAACCTTCGCCTTACTAGTCATCCCGATTCTGAAGGTAATTTTATCCTTCTCTTACCTTATGGCATTCATTCTGTAACGGCAAGTATGCCCTATCATCAATCATCTTCGATCACTTCAGTCATCATCTCTTCCAGTAATCCTGACCACTATACTGAATTTACCTTGATTGATTTACCTCGCCCACAAAACATATATTATTCAGGAAATAACGAAACAGGGGAACTTTATATCTATTGGACACCTCCAGAGGATACAGTTCTACCCGTAGTTGGCTATAAAGTATATCGTAAATTCAATACGGATCAGTTCTATATGGTTCAAGAATCTGAAGAAACCACCTATCATGAAGTTCTTTCTTTAGAAGGAACTTATGTATATTACATTGTAGTGAAGTTCTTCAATGTGGATGGAACTCCCAGCCAATTTATAAATATACCCTTCCCCTTTGAAGATGTTTCAGATAATGAAATACCATCCCTTGTAACTAAATTGAATAATAACTATCCTAATCCGTTTAATCCTTCTACTAATATATCCTTCACTTTGTCCAAGCCAGGAAGAACAACTTTGAACATCTATAATATGAAAGGACAACTTGTTAACCACCTGGTAAACGAGGATATGAATCCTGGAATACATAATGTTGTATGGAATGGAAAAGATGAAAATGGACGCAATGTTTCCTCCGGAGTGTATTTATATCGTCTGGAAAGTGGAACCTATCAAGCAACCAGAAAAATGCTGCTGATGAAATAACCTAGTATATGCTAACAAAGGAAATTGAGTATAATATAAGTTAGAAACAATCAATAGCGAAAGTTAGAAGTCCTCACTGTTCAAACAACCCTTACCTATCCTGTAGGTTGTTTAGCAGTGAGGACTTCTGTTTTTGGAAAAGCAAAAGTACTTAGTTCAAAGTTTGTAGTTCAAAGTTCGTAGTTCAAAGTTCGTAGTTCAAAGTTCGTAGTTCAAAGTTCGTAGTTCAAAGTTCGTAGTTCAAAGTTCGTAGTTCAAAGTTCGTAGTTCAAAGTTCGTAGTTCGGTGATCTCGGTGGCTAAATATCTAAAATCCTCTAAATCCTTGTTTCGATAGTTCAATCTGTGAGAGAGGTATTATCTTTTCAAGAAAGCGCTCATAATCCTTATTCCAACTTCTACGCTTTCATCTCGAGGTAAAAATTTATCCGAATGTAAGGGATAATCGCATCCGCTTCCCAGCCAGAAAAGCAATGAGGGATAAAGAGTAGTAAAAAAGCCAAAATCTTCACCTGTCATAGCAGTTTCTGCAGGGATAAATTCAATTTTTTTGCTACTGCATATTTCCTGGAGGCGTTTAACTAAATTTGCGTTATTAATTACCGGATCGTAGGAGACGAGGTATTTCACTTCACTCTTTGTATTAGTTTGTTTTTCTACAAATTCTGCAGTTTCTTTTAGGATGTTATTAATTTTTTGGCAGGTTTTTCTGGAAAGCGAGCGATGTGTTCCTTCCAGAATACACTTATCGGCAATAATATTACGAATGGTTCCCGAGCTCATTTTGCCGATATGGAAGATCATTTTTTCCTGTTTCTGAAGTTCAGATAAGCGTTCTTCCACTACATTCATAAACATAATTCCTGCTTTTAGAGCATTTATCCCTTTTTCTGGAAAAGCGATATGAGCTGCTTTGCCATAAAAACAAACATCAAATTCCTGAGGAATGGCAAAAAAGATACCTTCTTTAGCCGAAACAGTTCCAACGGGCAATTCACTTGCTATATGAAAAGCAAAGGCAGCTTCAATATCAAACTTTTGAATTAGGCCTTCTTCCAAAACTCTTTTTGCTCCTCCTTCTCCTTCTTCTGCTGGCTGGAAAAGAAAGAGCAAATTTCGCTGAGGCTGGGTTTCTGTTACAACTTGAATTAGCCCCATCAAAACACTTAAATGAACATCATGCCCACAAGCATGCATAAAACCAGGATGTTCTGAAGTATAAGGTACACCTGTATTTTCTGTAATCGGTAAGCCATCCATATCCGCTCTGAATAATAGATAGGGTGTTTTTGCACAAGTGTATTCCAAAAGCAAGCCAGTGCTGTTTTTAAAATAATGCAATTTCCAGATATTTTCCGGTTGATTTTGCAGAATCTTTAAAATACTATCTTCCAGCAGCGCTTGTGTTTTGAATTCTCTAAATGCTAGCTCAGGAATCCGATGTAAGTTATGACGCAGCTCAATTATATCAATCATCAAAGCTTACCCGAATATTTTGCATGCATTTTTAGAATTTCCACAGCATTCGCAGCAGCTCCCAAACGCACATTATGACCCACATTCCAAAAAGCTAAGGACTTATCATCCGTCCCTAACCGTAAACGGCAAGTGTGTGAATCATTGGAAGAGCCCAAATCCAAAGGCGTCATATAAGTATTTGGATAATAGACAATTCCAGGTGCATTCTGTAAAGCTGTTTCTGCAGCCTTTATATCTACTGTATCTTCAAATTCGGCATAAACAGAAGCACTGTGTCCATAAACAACTGGCACCCGAACAGTAGTAGCACATACAGCTAAATCCCATTTAGATAGTATCTTACGGCTTTCAAAATGCATTTTTTCTTCTTCTTGGCAATAGCCACTATCCAGAAAACCACCAATTTGTGGAATTACATTCAAATCTATTATTTGCGGATATATTCCTTTATCAGTTGTGCCTTTGCGTTGTTTCATCAAAGTTTCAATTCCCTGATGTCCGCTTCCAGAAACTGATTGATAAGTAGAAACAATTAACTTATTTAAATTAAAGAGCTTATCCAACACCGCCAAGGGCAAAATAATCTGAATTGTAGAACAATTAGGATTGGCCACAATACCATTATAACCAATAAGCAATTCTCCATTTACTTGTGGGACAACCAGAGGAATATCTGATTCCTGTCTGAAGCCAGAAGAGTTATCTATTACCAATTCAGAGGTCTGAGCTGCAATCGGAGCATAGTTTTTAGCAACTCCTGCACCTGCAGAAAAAAGAACATAGTCATAATGTGTTAGCAGAGAATCTTCTTTCAGTTCTTGAACTGTAAGTGGTTGATCAGTGTAATATAAAATTGTACCTGCAGAGCGATATGAAGCAAATAAATCTAATTCTGACACCTTTAAATTGCTTTCTTCCAGGCAGGTAATCATCATTCTGCCAACTTCACCCGTTGCGCCAACGATTGCTACTTTCATTTTTTGTTTACCTGTTTTTCCTTATTTTATGTATCTTAATCTTATGATCCTAAAGTGCATTCACTTTTTCTGTGAAGGGATAGCTTGTCAATGTAAACTTGACAAAAAAAGGCTCTTACCAGATTGGTGAACAATAAAAGCGCCCCAGTAGCTCAGTGGATAGAGCAGCGGTTTCCTAAACCGTTGGTCGGATGTTCGACTCATCTCTGGGGCGCCAGAAAATTAGTGAGAAAGAAAGATTGGTAGATATTCCACTTTATACTTTTGTTGCCTATTTTAATAAGGGAATTCTGAGGTTTGGCTTTGTAACTGCTACAAAAGATAGTTATTCCGAAATTCTTACAGAAGATGGAACAACTACAATTTTGAGTAATACGCGTTTTATTTTAACAGGTAAAGAAACACTTCCCAACAAAAACATAGTTACCTTTGTATCCGAAGTAAATGAACAAGCTGAGCAGTTTGAAAAGACCGATTTCAGCTTCTTAGCAGACCGAGAATATACCTTAGTGGAAATAGTGGAAGAACTTAAACTGCAATCTGATGTAGAGATTTTTGCCCTATATAAATTTCTACGAGCACACCCCGAACATATCAAATGTAAAAAGCATAAATATCGCTTGAAAACGACAGAAGAGATAGCTCTATTCCAAATTCAACAAAAAGAACAGGAAGAAGAAGAGCTTTTTTTGCAGGAAGTTAATGCCTGGTTCAAGGGTTCTGAACTTAGTATCAAAAATCAACATCAGCTTTTTTGTGCCTTACCGGAACTGCAATCGGATAAAAAAAATAAAAAGTTACTAGAATTGATTTTGGCCAATTATCCTCATCATACACCAGAACAAGCAATTCTGCAATTTCGTAAAGCTTGCGGTGAAACTCCATATTACATAGATCCTATTATTTCTAATGCAGGGATCCCCATCGGCTTTTCAACCCTTTTAAATAATGAAAAATTACTCCCGATCCAAAATTCTGATCCGGAAGAAACTGCTTTTTGCATTGATGATGAATCCACCAAAGATTTTGACGATGCCCTCAGTATTGCCAAAGATGGCTCTTTCTGGAAGGTAGGAATTTATGTAAGCTCTGTTTCAGAACGGCTAAATTTGCAAGGAGCCTTGTTCGCAGAAGCAAAAAAGAGAGTTTCTTCATTATATACAGCGAACGCCATTATCCCTTTATTTCCTCAACAGCATTCAGAAAAGGAACTCTGTTTGCTAAAAAATGAACTAAGA
>Ga0209201_1003578_pt1 | contig 13508 bp, 19 predicted proteins | sample AD_UKC055_MetaG_FD_184411 | JGI IMG/M metagenome (GOLD analysis project Ga0209201, IMG submission 184411) | Active sludge microbial communities of municipal wastewater-treating anaerobic digesters from USA - AD_UKC055_MetaG (SPAdes) (version 2) | ecosystem: Engineered > Bioreactor > Anaerobic >...
GTCGTACTCCCGCTCCAGCGGGCGCTGACACCATGCCTCGATCTCGACGCACCCCGCCTTCGACATCGGGCAGCCGTCGGTCACGCAGCAGACGTAGAACTCCCCCGCATCCGCCGGCCACTGCCCGCAGAACGGGCAGCGCGGGAGGTCGTGGCGGCGCTCGATATCGGTCATTCCTGCCCCTCCATCCACGCGGCGATGATCCCGCGCAGTGCTTCGCTGATCGACACGCCATGCAGCAGGGCGATCAGGTCGATCATCCCCCGCTGCTGCCGCGTTATCCGCAGGTGGCAGCAGGTCAGCCCCGCGCGCGTCGCCGGGGCGGGCTTGTAGGGGATCTCGCCCACGGTCGGGTACTGCTGCATGATCGACTCCAGCACGACGCGCACGCGGGAGCTCGTCCAGACGCACGGCCCGGGCAGCCACGCCCGCAGGCGCGTCATCGGCTCCCGCACCTCCCGGCGGTAGCGGTCGGGTGAATGGCCGCGGAGGTTGATGCCCCGGGTCATTAGTAAGCCTCCGCCTCGGCGCGGGTGATGAACAGATGAATGCCCGATCCGCATTCGTTCCAGCGGTTCTCGTCGAAAAGTTCCGTCGGCCGCACAGTCTCGCCGACGCGGTAGATGAACGCGGCGTCATGTCTGCTCCGGCCCTCCTGCACGTCGGCTTCCGGGTGGTCGGGATGATAGATGCGGCGGACCACGGCCTCTGAGACGCGGCACTTGCGCCCGGTCGCGTTGCTCCGCTGTGCCGATTCTGGAACATCGAGTATCGCCACATAGCCATCGGCGAGCTTCTTGTAGCCCCGGAATGGGCCGTCATCGGGCACTATCTGCGTGCGGAGGCGGGCCATGTTGGGGATGTTCTTCGCCCCGGTGAGGTCCGCCCCGTAGAGGTTCGCCCCGGTGAGGTTCGCCCCGTAGAGGTCCGCCCCGGTGAGGTTCGCCCCGGCGAGGTCCGCCCTGGTGAGGTCCGCCCTGGTGAGGTCCGCCCCGGTGAGGTCCGCCCTGGTGAGGTCCGCCCCGTAGAGGTCCGCCCCGGTGAGGTCCGCCCTGGTGAGGTTCGCCCCGTAGAGGTCCGCCCCGGTGAGGTTCGCCCTGGTGAGGTCCGCCCCGTAGAGGTTCGCCCCGTAGAGGTTCGCCCCGGTGAGGTTCGCCCCGGTGAGGTCCGCCCCGGTGAGGTTCGCCCCGGTGAGGTCCGCCCGCTTCCCGCGCGCGCCTCCGCTCGTCAGCCACTCCCGATGCGCGTCAAGTGTCGGCTGTAGCTCCTCGTGTGTCATCATTCCGCCCCCTCTTCCCTCGCCAGCGACATGCAGCCCGTCGCGGCCTCGTGGCATGTACGCCCGTCGCAGGAGCCCGACCAGCGTCGGCCGTCCGCCCACCATACGGCGATGGTGCCGTGCATGACGCCGGGCACGATGTTGGTGATCGTCATGTCTATCCGGCGGACGTCGCCGGCGTGGGGATCGTCGGCCCTCAGTGTAGCGCTCATTCTGTTCTCCCTTCGGCTGCCTCGTCAGTACCGGGGAACCGCCCCCGGCAGACGCCCCCGCGGGGGCGTTTCGGCCTAGATGGTAATCTGGTAGCTTTCGCCGCGGTAATAGCAGGAGACCAGTATCGACTGATCGGCGAGGGCGCCATGCGGATTCTCGACCGTGCAGCCATTGTACGACTCGTGACTCTTCATGTCGGTGATCGACGTGGGAATGTAGCTGTCTGCCCCGTTGTTCCGTGCGACGGCCCGGCCGTGACGGATAGCAGCCTCACAGGCGGCCCGGAGGGTGCGGTGGCGGGAGATGGTGCGGCCATTGAATGTGTCGTTGAGTTCGAACATCGTTCTCTCCTTCGCGTGGGGGTTCTGTGTCATCTCCATGCCGTAGTATACTGCACCGGCGCAGGAGTGTCAATGGGCGGCTACGATGGTTGATCGATGGCCCGCGGCGGCTGGTATCATAGCGAACGGATAGCGACTAGCTGCGGATAATCGTTAGTTGATGGGAGGTTGATAGGCGACGGCCGCCCCGAAGGACGGCCGCCGTGACCGGGGCTGCTCACCCCGGCGGGGTTAGAACGCGAACCCCGCGCCGAATCCTATGTGCAGCCCGGGATGATCTCCGATCCGGTAGCCGACCTCGAGCCCGGCCTCGATCGTGGAGTACACCCGGCGCGATGCTCGAGCGGACACCGCGCCCCACGTCGGCCGATCCAGCCCGACGGACACCGCCGGGCCGACCTCTGCACCGAGGAGCACAACTGGCTTCCACGACAGTCCAGCAGCCGGGCGGAACCTGTCGCCGATCCATGCGGCCTCGCCATAGACGCCGAATCGCTTCCGAGGCCAGTGCAGCTCCAGCGACTGCCAGACTACGGGCGCGCTGTCGACCCATACGGTGACGCCGACCGACTCCCCGGACTGGATGACCGCTAGGGCCACTGAGAGGCTGTCCCCGGGGTCGATGGGTTCCGGGGCTACCCAGTACCCTCCGCCGGAGATGATCGGTTTCTGCCCCGTTGCAGGCGCGGGCTTGCCGGAATCTGGGGTCGGCCGCGCGATGGTCCCTACGCCGGGGATAGGGTTGCCCACATCCGGCAGGCCATCGTCTGGCCCGCTTGCGCATCTCGCACCGATGACCATGCCGGCTACGAGGAGGGCCAGCACGCCGATGAGCATAGCGAGTACCGGCCAGTCGCGTATCTGCATCATGCTGTATCCTCCCCTTCGTCCGTATCCCGGCGTTCTGCGGGGACGTAGCGGCGACCTTCGATGATCGTCGGCAGGCCGCGCTGCGCGTCGTAGCGCACCCCGCCCCACTGTTCCGCGAGGCTGATCCCATGTCCGAGCGCCTCGTCGAGTCTATCCCGGCGCGCGTGCGTAAACAGCCAGCGAGCGCGGCGCAGCGCGCGGTAAAGCGTGCAGCTCCAGCACGGGCACGGCTTCACGGCCGCCCCCACTGCATGCCGACGGTCGGCAGGTACTGGACTGTCGCCTCGCCCGGACAGTCCGTGGAGCTCCCCGGCACGTCGCGATGAGCCAGCATCGGCAGCGGGCCGTAGACCTCCCGCAGCGCCTCGATAAGATGGTACAGTCCCGTCACCATGTCGCGCGATGGCCGGTCGATGGAGTAGTCGCCCATGAGCGCGATGCCGATCCGGCCGGCGTTGTTCTGCCGGCAGTGCGCACCCCGTGCCCATACGGGCCTCCCCCGCCAGACGTCGCCCGCGCGGTCGATCAGGTAGTGATACCCGCAGCCGCCGTAGCCTGCCCCGCCCTGCGATGTCGGCCGGGCGTGGTAGTCGTGGATCCCCTGCGGGGTCTCCTGCGAGCCGCCGCCGGTGTGATGCACTACGATCGACGAGGCGGGATACTGCGGAGTGCAGAGCGGGCGAGTCAGCCCGGCGAGTTCTGCCGGCGTCCAGATGACGTAGCGGTCAAGCATCGTCTACCTCCTCGGGGTCGAATATAGGTATCCCCAGCTCCGCCGACACCTCCGCATCATATCCCTCCTGGCATTCGCAGATGCGCGAGATTGTCCTGCCACCGCCGATGCGCTGCTGCCGGACGCCGATGCCCCGGCAGGCCGGGCAGAGGGTATCCCGGGCGGAGGCCTTTACGACGGCGGCAGCTACGGCGCGGATGCCCGCGGCGGCGTGGCGGCGGATTATGCCCGGCGCAGCCAGAGGCTCGCGTACTCTCCCGCGCCTGCGTCTGTCGTGATCGGATACCAATCTGTCGTGCCGCTCCACGAGATCGACCCCGTTCCGGCTGTGGCGTTTACAACTGTCGTCCCATCGAATGTAACGCTCTGCGAACCTACCGCGTAGCCCTGTACCACATAAGCACCCGCCGCGACGAATGCGTAGCCCTGCGTGCCGTCGGGGCCGCGGAGCTGGCCGAGGAGCGACCAGTGATATGCAAGCCAGCCGGTGTTGTTGGCGAGCGACCGCGCCCAAGTCGCGGCGAGGAATTCGTCCTTTTCCGTCAGCATGTCCGCTGTGGTGAAGTAGGCGCTCCCGCTGGTCATGTCCTGGCTCATGGGGCGTAGCTCCCAAAGCGGAGGGCGACGCCGCAATACGTCGGCATCGGCCTGTCGCCCGAAGTTCTGCCGCGGTGCATTATCGCGTACCAGCCCGCGGTACCTGCGCTCCAGCCGCAGAGCGAACCCGTCGCAGTACCATCGCCGCCCTGCTCTGCGATCTTGGTGCCGTCGAAGAAGACATAGCCCGTACCGTTATCAGGAGTAGTATCATTCGCTGTGACGCATGCGTAGATAGAATACACCCCCGCAGCGAGATATACATGGCCGTAGATGTCGACGGTACCCGACGATTCGGGCATGAAGACGACAGTCGTGCCCGAGCAGAAGACATTTCGCGGCTGATAGTAGAGCCAGCCGGTGTTCTGCGCGACCTGCCCCCCCCATGCCGACCCGGTATCGTCCGTGATCGGATCGCCGGAGGCGAGCAGGAGCGCGGCCGTGCCGAACGTCGCAGTCGTAACATCCATGTCAGTAGCCATCAGTACCAAACCTTTCCGGAGCCCTCCCAGTAATCCGCCGGGGTGCCATCCCATACCGCATAGTTCCCGCCGGGAAGCGCGACAAACTCCATTGCGGTCAGATCATCGGCCCATGAGTATGTGCGGGAGTAGCATATCATGTTCGTGCCGGCGAGGACTGCGCCGAGCTGCGCCGGGAGGTTGTGGATGGCGTAGACATTGCCCGGCTGGTAGTCAGCCCAACTCGAGCCCGCCAGCCGCAGGGTCAGCGAGGGCCGCGGCAGGTAGGCGTTGCGGTACAGCCGCCCGGCCATGCTCTGCGCCTCGATCCCGCTGCCAAGCCACTTGAGTTCGTACTTCTTGACCTCGCCCCATGCCTGGGTGCCGCCGACGCTGACATGCTCCGTAAAAGACCCGGCCTCGACGTTGTAGCTGCAATCGACCTCGACGCGGGAGTATGCCGGCTCGTACGACATCTGCCAGTCGGAGTCGAATGCCGCGTTGAAGTCTACCGTGCCCGCCACGGAGAACCGGGGAATGAGGCAGAATGCCCGGAACTGCCCCGTTGGATCGACGGAGTAGAAGCCATTCACGGCCTTCATGATCCCGGATAGGGCCGTAGTCAGCTTCTCGCCGCCGTAGAGGCGGTCGTTCGGGGCGATGCTGGAAAACGATTGTTGCTTGTGGTAGACGAGACTGTTATCTATCGGCCATGTCAGGCCTAACGAATTGACGAGCGTCGAAACCATCACAGAGGGATTCCGCCTGTCGACATAAGACGGCCAGGGCAGCGTCGCCCACACGGGGGCTCCGACAGTCAGCCACGGGGGGAAGTCGCCATCGACAACGATTGTTCCCGTGCCCCCGTAGGTGAACTCCCCCGCGGGCGTGATGCTTGAGCCGATCTTCACCGACGGCGTGAGCGTGCCCGTCGTGCCCCACAGTGCGCAGCCATTCTCGATCTCCCAGTAGTGGCCGTCGTGGTTCCCGATGCGCACCGTGCCCGTGTCGGCGTCGGCGTATGTGACCGTCCCGACGAGTTCCTGTTCGCACGGCGCGGAGATAGTCCCATTCATCCGGGCGACGGTTTGCGCCGCGCGGGCGATCGTCGACTGGAGCGTAAGCCGGACCTGCGAACGGCCGTAGTCGAACGACACCCCGTCAGGCTCAAGGTAGCCGGTGAAGAGATCCACCCAGGAGCCGATTGCGGTGCCCGTGCCAATGCCCGACCAGTACTGCCGAAGATTCCACAGCCCCTCGAATGGTAGCTGTCCGGTGCCCGCGAATGACCCCCACTGGCCGGCGGAGTTGTCGATCGTCACCCCGACGGTGGACGCCCAGCCGGCGGTATCGTCCGGGCCGTATGCGCGGTCCTGCACGTCGCCGGGATAGCCCAGCACATCCCCGCCCCACTCGTACGTGCCGCAGCCCGTCGCCCACGTTCCGATAAATCGCAGGATCGTATCCGGTGGCGGATCGGTGATCGTCTCCCAAGTGTGCTCATACTGACGCACCCCCGCCGCCGATGCCATGTAGCCCAACGCGGGAGTGAGCGAGCCGGGAATGTAGTCAGCTCCTCCCATGAGTGTCACCGACCCAACGGAAGATCCACCCGTGATCGAGTAGCAGTCTACGGTGTAAGTGCCCGAGCCGGTATGAGTGACATCGACACGATAGGCATGGGCTATGGATGATGTTCCGATAGTGGTCAGTGTTCCGACGGATACCACGGTTAGCGCGGTGCCCGCAGCGGTATACAGTTTGGCGACATGCTGGGCGCCGGAGCGCGTCGCGGCACGGATGCCCAGCCAGAGGGCGGAACCTGTCGAAGTCGATTGAGATAGGCGCGTGAAGATCTCGGAAAAGTCGCCGCTATTAATGCCCGAGGCCACCCATATGAACGACTGGCTACCGGTTGATGTTATCGGGACGCCGGCTGTGGCTACATACCGGCCATAGCCCGTGTATGTTTCAGCTGCCCAATAGCTACCTGCGAAGGATCGTGCGATGAAGTTGCCATAGCGGCCGAACTCGTCAATAGGCAACGTGCCCCAAGCGTGGCTTCCCAGCGTGCCGGAGCGCCCTGCATCCTTGCCCCAAAGCTCGCCCCAGTATCCCGGCATCAGATCTCCGTGAAGGTTGCGGCGATCTGGTAGATGTAGTAGCCCGTGGTCGCACAGGACAGCGAGCCGGGCACGGGGCGGCAGTCGTATGTACCGTCCTCGTAAGCGATGTTCACCGTGCCGTTGCTGGTGATCATGTTCTTGATGTAGACCTGCGGCGCGATCGTCCCCGCATCATCCCAGCGCAGCCCGATCGTTGCCTTCGTCCACCGGTACGACTCCCGCGCGGTGCCGCTGAAATTGCGCTGAATCTGCGCCTCGGTGTCCGTCCGCAGGTCGATCGGATAGGACGGCGCGGTGTTCGCGTCAGTCGTCCAGGTCGATCCATTCCACTGGAATCTCACCACACCCTCCCATCAGAAGAAGAAGCCCAAGCCCCCCGTAGACGCTCCGAAAATGGACTTACGCAGGAAGCCAAGCACTGCCGACTTGGCGAGATCAGCCGCCATGTCTTTCAGCATATCGCTGAAACCCTGCCGGGCGTTGCCGAAGGCCGAATCCCATGCGGCGCCCATGATCTGCGTCGTCATGTCGGCATACGCCTGCGTCTGCTCAAGCTGGGCGTCGTATTCGGCCTGCTGCATCGCCTTCTTTTCGTCGATCCGCGCCTGCAACGCCTCGGCCACGGCAGCCGCCTGCCGCTCCTCCAGATTCTGCTGCTTCTCCAGAATCTGCATGCGGTGGTGGAGGAGTTCATTCCGGGCGCGCTCTGCATCGAGGATGGTATCACCGCCCCCACCACCCCCGCCTCCTCCACCACCGCCGCCGATCAGGTCAAGCTCCTGCGTGAGTGAGGCGGTGTATTCCGCCTGCTTGTCGGCAATCTCCTGCTCGATGGCGAGGCGGTCCCTCCCGAGGGCGATCCGATACTCCTCGCGCGACATCAGGCCGGGGTCAATTGTCATTCCCGCGGCTAAACGCTGTACCGTGCGATCACTGCCTGTTATCTGATCTATCAGCCAGTCGATGTTGGTCTGCATATTGATCATATTTTCGGCGATTCGCAGAGCTTTTTCCGCTATAAAATCGAGCATTGGAGCGAGCTCGCCTGCGGCTTGAATCAATAGCGGAATGCCCTCTGACGCGATTGTGACAATAGATTCTGCCATAGCCTGTAGCTCCGGCAGCAGCGGTTCGATGCCCTCCATGAGCGCGGCTTGCATCTGCGCCTGCATGCGGGCGAGGGCGTCTTGGAACCTATCCGCCGCGGCATAGGCCTCGTCATCGAGGACCATGCCAGTACGGCGAGCTTCCCCGGCGAACTCCCGCAGGCCTCCGGAGCCTTCCTCGATCAACGGGATCAGCGCCATAGCCCCGCGGCCGAATACATCCTGGGCCAGCGCCGCCCGGCGCGTCTCGTCCTCCATCGTCCCCAGGGCGTCCACCATGCGGAAGAACGAATCCTCCGGGCTCAGCCCCTCGAAATCGGCCACGCTGACACCGAGGGCATCCATCGTCGTGGTTGCAGAGGCCATGCCATTTCGGGCGTCTTCGAGGAACGACGGCATTCGGCGGAGGCCGGTCACTATCGCGTCGAAGTCGGAGCTGGTCTGTTCGGCGGCGAGGGACAGGGCGTGCAGCTCCGACGCCGCGATGCCAGTGCGCTGGCTCATGTCCTCGAAGGCACCGAATGCCTCCGTGGTCTGTTCGGCGAGCCGCCACAGCGCCATCCCCGCAGCGGCTACGGCGGCGCCGATTGCCGCGGCCGATACTGACAGTTTCTGCATGTTGGTCATGCCCTGTTCCACGCCGGACCACTTGAACTGCGTATTGATGATCTTGTTGACGGTGCCGCCTAGCATTACGCTATCCCTTCGCTGCCTTTGTCAGTTCGCGCGCGTACTCGCTCGCTCTTATGCGCTCACGCCCGATGATCGAGTAGGCATGATGCAGCCAGGCTGGAGCGGTCAGATAGGTGATGCCGAGAGCCCCCTGCTCCCACCAGCTCATCGAGCCCACAACGCCTGTAGCCCACGGATCGACAAGTAGCCGCGGGCATACTCCGACGTTGTTGCAGGCGGTCATTATCGCGAACCCGCCCTCCGCTTCCCCGATCCGCTGCCAGCCTTCCGCGGGGTCGTCATGCCGTCGTGGGCAGAGCCAGCGGGTGCGCCGGCATCCGTCGCAGTCGTACTTGTCTGCGAGGGCTGATGTCCAGACGGCAAGCGTGAGTCCCGGTCCTCGTCCTCCGTGAGCTGCGATACGGCAGCGATCGCCAGGAACAGCGCATTCGCCACTGCCGAGGGGAGCACAGCCGCCCATTCGACGGCCGGGCCTGTCGCGCTCGTCCATTCGTCGACAGGGCCGATACCGGGGATATCCACGCCCCACGCCCGCGTGATGCAGTTGTTCAGATAGCGGGCGCCAAGCTCCCGTGTCATGGTCGGCCCAGCGAGGGCCTTGTACTCGAATCGACAGCCCGCGATCCGGGGATGCTGCCAGATCCATCGAGCCGCCGGGTCAATGCACTTCATGTACTCGCCCATCGTTCCTCCATGCTCGCCGTTGCTCGCCGCGGGGCCAGCCACCGCCAGCCCCGCAGTTGCCCCGGTCGGCCGGCGAGCAAGCCCGCCAGGGCGGAGTCTCAGATCGTGCTGGCGTCGGACTTGACCGCGAAGGTCAGCCCGGTGGCGCCGCACATATCGAACGTCACGGTGTCCATCAGCTCGCCGCCCTGCGCAGGTAGGTCGAACGGCCGCGGAGTGAGGAGCGCCGTCAGCATCCAGGACAGCGCCGCGCCTCCCGCGACGGTGCCGGAGGACGCCGTGCCGGAGACGATCAGCGTGCCAACGGTGGGGGTGATGTACTTGGTCAGGTAGTTGGTCCCCATGCCGTCGTCGCGCGGCACCGTGATCGAGGCTTCCCCGCTCCACTCGCCGAGGCAGTAGCCGAAGCGGGCGCGAGAGCCCGGGCCGAGCTTGTCGGGGATGTTGTTCCGCGACGTGATCGACCAAGCATTCGGGTAGATCGTCTCCGCGTTCCATGTGATGTTCGTGTCCGCGAAGGTGAACAGCGGCTGACTCGTCGACGTGAACGATCCCGTGCCCGCCGTGGCGTGATGCGTGCCGGACAAGAACTTCAGCGTAGGGGCTATCGAGATGAACCCGCCGTGCTGCCCGGAGAACGTGAGTTCGTCGATGACGCCGCCGGCGTAGCGCTCCGCCCGGCCACTGATGCCAGTGCGCTTCGTGACGGTGATGCCGAAGAACTCCGTATGCGCGCGCTGCACCGTCGCGGGAGTGAACGTCACCGTCGATCCCGTGATGGCGCTCCCGAGGAAGTGGTTCTTGGCGATGTTCAGGAGCCACAGCGAGGACCCGTCCATCCAGATCGGCATGGGCGGCAGCGCCCCACCGGGGAGCTGATGCGTGTTCCTTACGCTCTGCGGCTGCACCGCGCGGTAGCCGCTGACCGGCCGCGTCTCCGAACGGTTGTAGCCGAAGGTCAGCGAGTCGGCTCCGTCGCCCTCCCACAGGTACGTTGCTGCTACCGCCGTGCCGATGTTCGCCTCGACGCCGAACGCCAGCCAGCTTTCCCATCCCATGCGGATCGTGCTCATCTCATCCCCCTATTGCTGGCGGTGTATTCTGACATCGCCGCGGACTACGTAGGCTGTATCGGCCTCTCCGGCCGTCTCGTATGTGAGTTCTCCGATGTCTTCGGACGTAATCGCCCGGCGCGTGGCAAAGCCGCCGAGCGTGTTGTGCTGGAGCGCGGACACGATCGAGGCGCCAAGTGTGCCGATCTTCTGAGCCATTTCCTGCGCCGTGCGGTTCTGGGCCGCCGTCCAGCCGTGGAATCGGACTGTGTAGATGACCAACTCCGACGCGCTATTTTCATCTATGTGCTGCTCCGCCCCGAGTTCGAGGTTGATCCAGCACGTCGCCGGGCGGGAAGCGTGGCGGTCGTCGCCGTGCCCCGGCGGCACGATGCGGACGGTTGGTGTTGACGGAGCCGTGATCGATCCGAGCACGGACTTCATTGCGGAGGCAGCTTCGTAGATGCTCATTACATCGCCCTTATCTGCGGCTTGCGGATGCGGCTGATCGGGATGCCGTTGGCGAAATGATCCCAGGCCTTGTTGACTTCGAGCATCACGATCCGATCCCGGAATGTGCCGAAGCCGGCGATCGCGTTCTTCCAGATTGTCTCCGCCCGTGTGGCGATATTCTTGTTCCGCTCACCACGTGGGCCAACCGTCACCTGCTCGGGATCGCAGGAGAGGATCTTGTATGAGCCGCGGAGTTCCGCCGTGTCCGTCAAACGGACTTTGTCGGCCGTGACTTCCGCTCCTGACGGACGAATCTTGTATGCCACCGAGAAGCGATCGCCGAACTTCGTCTCTGCCGCGCTGGAGGTCCAGCGGTCGCCGTTGCCGTCCTTACCGGCGAGGAAGCTGACCTTTATCAGGTCGCGGATCGTCTCGCCCATGACACGCCGCAGCCATGCCTGACGATTCTGCGGAGACATGCTCTGCCGCATCGCTTCGCAGTGCCGGCCGTACTCAGCCAGAGAGTTGAAATACTGCGCCACGTCAACGGCCCTTCCGCGTCCAGCTGCGCAGGCCCCGGCCCTTGTAGTTCCGGGCCCGGGAAGGCGTCGCGGCGATGGTCCAGCGCTTGCCCGTAGCAGCGGCAGTGCCGAATGCCGAAGGATCGGCGGTGATCATCACGCCATGCGCCAACGTCTGCCACTCCAGTGGGGTGAACTCCTGCGTCGATTCCTCCCACGCGCTCCCGCCCGCGTACTGCCAGCGGAACGTCTGCGTGTAGACATCGGTCCCCGTGCCGTCCAGTTCGATGATGAACGTGCGGGGGAGCGTGTCATCCAGGTAGTAGTCGCCGACTACCTCCGAGTTTGACCTGATCCCGTTCATGGGCGGGGCTGTGATCGTGCCGTTGATCGCGGGCACAGCCGGGCCGATGCCGCGCTCGTAGACCGATACCTGCGAGCCCATAACGTGCGCGCCGGAACGCAGGCCCTCGAAGATCGACAGCGCCGAACCCTGGTGGACGTCCCACCATGCCGGCACGCCGACCTCGTACTGGCTCCGATACAGTGCCTCTGCGGACAGCCACACGGCGAGGTGCGCGGTCGCCCGGCGGATGTAGTAGTCGTACACCGTGCCGCCCGTGGTGAGCGGCTGAGGCGGCGACAGGGCGAAGTCGCCGAGGTAGGCATCCGTCATCGCTGTAGCTTCCGCGATGATCGCCGTGGCGTCCGTCCCGGCCATCGAACTCCATCCGGCGCAGAGGAGCGAACAGTCGCCCGTGCCGCAGTAGTACGTCGCCACCCCCCGCCCCTCCCCTAGACGCAGGAAGGCGCAGCCGCGAGGCCGCGCCCTCCGTCTATGTGCCCTGCGTCAGGTCGAGTATTCGGCCAGGAGGCCACCGCCCCACTTGCGCTCGAACGCGGCCTGATCGGCGAGGAACTGCCGCTCGCGGGCTGCCGGGTCCATCGCATTGACCGACGCCGAATGCTCATGTCTGACTACTCCCTGTTCTCCGAGATGTACTACGCGCCAGCCATGCAGGCGGGCACGGAGACAATAGTCCGAATCGGAGAACCAGATGCGCATGTTCGGGTCCGGCATCCCGATGTCCTGTACGGCGGCGAGGTTGAACGTCGTCGCGCAGAATGGCATCCAGCGGACATCCTCCACCGGGGCGGGCTGCATCCCGCGCTGGCCGACCTTGTGGATTCCCGCAGGATAGGCCGGTCCCGTGCCACCGCAGATGATGACCTCCGGGTTGTAGGCATCAGCCTGCATGGGATTGACGAGCGCGACATGCGGCTCCTGGGTGGCGTAGTCGATCATCGCCTGCATGCAACCCGGCTCCATCGTCAGGTCGTCGTTGAGGAATGTGGCCGTCTGGCAGAGCATCGTCTGCGCCTGCCGCAGGAACACCCGCAGGGCCTCCGTGAAGCCGCCCCGGGTCTGCTCGTGGATATGCACCACGTAGTCGCAGGCGGCCGGCGGGGCGAGGGGATCGGCCCCGTTGTTGACCAGCCAGATGGCGGAGTCGGCTGGCTTGTCGGTGGCGAGAGATGCCGCGCACGTGTTGACGCGCCCCTGCGAACCGAAACCGAGGATGCCGATGAGGTGCTTCACTTCGGCTCTGCCTCCTTCATGGCCTTCTCTACATGCGGCCATAGATCAAGCGATGCGACGCAGTATGCCAGCCGCTGCCGGGCTCCCTCGTATGCCTGCACGGCGGCATTGTGCTCCGCCTGGAGTCCCTGCGGCGTAGTCTCGAAATGCTCGTGTGGCGGCAGCCCGCCGGTATTCAGCATCTCCGGGATGAGCCCCATCGCGGCCTGTTGCTGCGGCGGAAGTAGACGCAGGAGCTCCCGGCTGCGATCGTCCAGCCCGTCGACTGCCTCCCGGGCGATCCGCGGGCAGTCGCGGCCGATGATCTGGCATTTGCAGGCATCGCGCCCGCGGCTGTCCGGCACCTGGAGGTCGATGGTGATCTCATGGATGTAGTCGCGGGATCTCGTCCACGCTGGTACCGTGGAGTAGAACGTCAGGTGCCGCGTGCCGACCGCCTCTGCGATATGCGAAATCGCGGTATCGGCGGAGATGACGAGCTGTGCTTCCGCGACGAGGGCGGCGCTCATGCGCATCGGAGTAGAGTCAGGAACGGGCGGCAGGGGGAACGCTTTGCCGCGGCTCTCCCAATTCTGCCCATTCCAGACGACAACGGATCCCTTCGTCGCCTTCGTCATGGCGTTGTACAGTTCCGCCGTCCGGTAGTAGCTCCGGGCGGGTGAGCTCGCCCCGCACTGGACGAGGTACAGCGGGCGCGGGAGATTCGCGATCACCTTGCGGACGGCCGCCTGCTCCTGTGCGGTGACGACGTATCGTGGGCGCCGGAACTCCGCCGGAAC
>Ga0209201_1003581_pt1 | contig 13495 bp, 12 predicted proteins | sample AD_UKC055_MetaG_FD_184411 | JGI IMG/M metagenome (GOLD analysis project Ga0209201, IMG submission 184411) | Active sludge microbial communities of municipal wastewater-treating anaerobic digesters from USA - AD_UKC055_MetaG (SPAdes) (version 2) | ecosystem: Engineered > Bioreactor > Anaerobic >...
TTGCAGCTATTCGTTGATTATCAACCCGGAAAACGAATCTTACGTGAAACAGTATTATCGTCTGGACCGAGTCCACCCTGTTCCGGTCCAACTTGGAAAATCCTATGTCTTGAAAATGTATGTACCGGGGTGTTGTCAGGAAAAAACAGCCTCTTTCAATCCGGCCGGCCTGAAGAACGCAAAATAATCTTGTCTTCGACAACAAAAGGATATAGTCAGAGGGCGAAATTTCTAATGAATCATTTCACTTTCCGGACGGGAAGGCGATGGCGGATCAGGAAGTATTTCATGACGGAGGAGAAGAAATCAAATGTCGATGCTGAAAAAAGTATTTCTCCGGATCTCAGGGAACCGCGCCGTCCAAGGTGCAATCGAGAACAAGGTTCAGTCGCTGCAGGAACTGTTGGGGATTGGCTCCGGCGACGGCGTGTTGTCTAGCGGAGAGCAGGCCGTTTTTGATATTCTGCGACAAAAATTTAATCCTCCGTACTGCATTTTTGATGTCGGTGCCAACCAGGGGCAATTCCTACGCTTGTTGCTTGAGCATATTGCCGTTGATGATTTTACCGTTCACTGTTTTGAACCCGGACGGGAAACATTCAAAATACTGGTCGCTTCTTTAAGCGATGATCGACGGATTCAACTGAATAATACCGGTTTGGGCAAAGAGCAAGGAGAAGCCATACTGCACTTCGACAGCGCCGGATCCGGTCTGGCTTCACTGACGAAAAGAAACCTGGACCATTTTGGCATCGATTTCAATCAATCAGAGAATGTAAAAATCGACACTATTGATCATTACTGTTCAGAAAATTTCATAAAACACATCCATTTACTCAAGATTGATGTAGAAGGGCATGAACTTGATGTCCTCGCCGGGGCAGGAAGAATGTTTGATGAAAAGTCCATCGATATGGTTACTTTTGAATTTGGCGGATGCAATATCGACACCCGAACATTTTTCCGGGACTTTTGGCATTTCTTTCGCAAGATCAATATGAAAATCATGAGAATTACGCCTTCGGGATATTTTTATCCCATTGAATCCTATAGAGAAATTTATGAACAATTTCGGACAACAAATTTTATAGCAGTGTCGGGGAATTCATAAAGGTTGCCTTCCCATGCTCTTTAATTCCTATCTTTTCATTCTGGTGTTCCTGCCGGTCACTGCAGCGGTATTTTTCTTTCTTGGCCGCAGTGGGCGCTCGACTTGGGCGTTGGGGTGGTTGATCGGCGCTTCCCTTCTTTTTTACGGCTGGTGGAATCCCTGGTTTGTGACGGTGTTGATCGTCTCCATTCTGTTTAACTACTTCTGGGGGATCGCCGTCGCCCGCGGTTCAAAAAGCCTTCTGGTGGTTGGGATTGCGGCAAACCTCGGGCTGCTCGGCTATTTCAAATACACCAATTTTTTTGTAGAGAACCTGTCCGCGGCCACAGGTTTGTCCATCGAACTCTCCCCGGTCGTGCTGCCTTTGGCGATTTCGTTTTATACGTTTCAACAAATATCCTATCTCGTGGACGCCTACCATGGAAAGATCAGCAGGCATGATTTTTTAAACTACTGCCTGTTTGTGACTTTTTTCCCCAGGCTCATCCAGGGACCCATTGTTTACTATAATGAACTTGCGCCCCAGTTCGCGCAAAACGAAGGATTCCGATTGAACCCGCGTATGGTGGCGGCGGGCATCACCATTTTTTTCTTTGGCTTGTTTAAAAAAGTGATCTTTGCCGACGGGCTGGCGGCATACGCGACGCCCGTATTTGAGGCGGCGCGACATGGCTACGTGCTTTCATTGATGGAAGCCTGGGAAGGAGCCCTAGCCTATACATTGCAAATCTATTTTGACTTCTCCGGCTACTCCGATATGGCCATTGGCCTGGCCTTTCTGTTCGGCATCCGCGTTCCCCTGAATTTTAATTCACCCTATCAATCCTTGAACATCATCGATTTCTGGCGAAGATGGCATATGTCGCTTTCCCGTTTTTTGCGGGACTATCTTTATATTCCCTTGGGCGGCAACCGCAAGGGAGAAACCATGCGCTTTGTCAATTTGATGATCACCATGCTGCTGGGAGGGCTTTGGCACGGCGCAGCCTGGACCTTTGTCCTGTGGGGCGGTTTGCACGGTTTATTTCTAATCATCAATCACGGATGGGTAAAAATCAAGAAGCGGTTAGGTTACGAAGGAAAAGGCGGAAGGGCCGGCCGTTTTTTCTCCGGAGCGCTTACGTTTCTTGCCGTTACGGTTGCCTGGGTTTTTTTCAGGGCCGACAGCGCCGCCACCGCATTTCGCATCATCGGTTCCATGTCGGGCCAAAACGGCTTTGCCCTGCCGGAAAAATACCTCGATAAGTTTGCTGCGCTGGCCGTGCCGCTTCAGTCCTGGGGGGTTGATTTTCACTCCATGCATTACTTTAAGGGCAGCAACGAAGTTGTTTATATCGGCATTGCTTTGCTGGTGGTCTGGCTGGCGCCCAATGTCCAGCAGATCATGGATCTTTGCATGCCGTATCTGAATATTATGGCCAAAGGCAGAAAACTGGCCCAGCCGCCGGCATGGCTGACCTGGCGTCCCTCGTATTTCTGGGCGATTGTGCTTGTCCTGTGCGCTCTTGCCTCTGTGCTTTCAATGAGCCGTGCCAGTGAATTTATCTATTTTCAGTTTTAGGCAGTGGACCATGAGAACCATCAGCGATAAAAAATATCTTATTTTTTTCACGGTGGCCGCCGGAATCTTGTTCGTGGTTGCGGCCTTGTTTAACTATATCGTTGATCCGTACAACCTCATGGGCAACAATCCAACCGGAGTTTACTTCGTGCAGGAGCGTCAGGTCAAAGAGGCCGTATGGACATACCCGCATGAGGGGCTTCTCATTGGAGCGAGCAAGACCGGATACGTCAATCCCGACGACCTCTCCTGCTATCGATTTTACAATGCCTCCATGCGCGGCATGGTTCCGGAAGAAATGTTTTTCTATTTAAAAAAATACCTGCGTCATGAAAAACTGGTGCTGGTGGGCTTTGATTTCTTCATGTTCAATGAAAGAGAATTTCCGCTGATCAGAATAGCGGACTGGGAGGACCTTCGCTATGCCAAGACGGAATACCTGCTAAGCGCGGAAACGGTCAAATCGTCATGGAAAACCTTAAAGATGCGGCGCAACCATGAAAAGAATTACGGTATGAAGCCGAATGGACAGTTTGAATATCCCGGGGAAGCGCAGGCGTCCGCCGCGCTACAACCCCATGATCAGCAGTATCATGACATCATTCAGGGACTGGTCAAAAACCATTATGATGAATTTGCCTTTTCGCGAACACGAATGAACTACGTCAGGAAGATCAAAACCCTTCTGAATGAAAAGGGCATCCCATTCGCGGTATTTATCAACCCATTGAACCGTGATGTCGTTGCCGCCCTGCAAGGCATCAAAGCCCATCGTCAGTTTTTAAGCTGGAAGCAGGAAATGAAGAGCATTTTCCCCGACATCTATGATTACTCCATCAGCCGGTATTCGGCGCGGGAGGGGTTTTATGCGGCGGATCCTTTTCATTACACCAACGCCACGGGAATAGCGTTTTTAAATGAGATCATCCGTGATTTCTGTCCCGACCGGTCAAAGCCGTAAAAATATTTTCCTGAACCGGTACATCAGATTGGAATCGGAAGGCTCTTTCTTAATGGTGATGTTGACGGGGGGGCAAGGCCGGTCGCCTGTGCGTCGTTGGTCCTTTTCAATGTAATCGGCGATCAAGGCAAACAAATTATATTGTTCCAGAACTTTTTCCCTGGAGTCCCAGATCTTTTGTTCCGACGATTCATATTTTTTCTGTTCGATGCACGATTCAATGACGGCGATTGCCTTTTCCGGATGATCCAGGTCAATCGGGGTCAGAGAGGCGGGATCAAAATAGCGGTTGATGTTGGGGCAGCCATAATAGATGGGGTGGCAGGCCGCCAGAAAAGCATCGGAGAGTTTTTCCGTCCAGTAGTCGTTGACCGCGCTGTTTTCAAGCGCCACGTGGTATTGATAGTCGGCCAGCGCATCCCATTTGTCTTCGATTTCGTTCAGATCCCTTCCAAACAGATCGACTTTGTCGCCGAAGTGCCTTTTAAGCTGCTTTGCGAAATCAAGTCTCTTCCGATGCCCCTCACTCATGATCTTGGAGGATGAAATAACGGAAAGGATTTTTGTTTTGGGAATGGAAGTCATGGCCTTGAGTTCATCATAATCCTTTGAAAATTCGACATTGACATGATCTTTCTGCCTTCTGCCGACATGCCAGGGCAGTGCCTGTTGTTGAAAGATCGGCCGGGGGTGATCGATGTTTGGGTGGCAGGTGATAACGGCGGCGAACTGATGAAGATACTCGCTTTTGTAAGTTTTCAGCGTGGGGGGCTCGCACGTAATGAGAATGGTATGATCTTTCGGACAGACGCTTTGCTCTTTTCTGACGCCGAGCCCCTCCAGGACAAACCAGTAGTCGCAGCGTTCGACATGGGTGTTGCAGAAAAAACGGCAATCGCGCCAAAGTCCTTTCTGCCCGGGGGTTTGACGAAGGATCGGCCACGGCGGGTGAGAGAGCTTCACGGTGATCATTTTGGTTTTTCACCTTTCATATTCAAGCTCAGCCCCATGCCATACGGCTCAAAACCGGCAGCGTTGCTGGAATCCATAACCTCTTTGCCGGCAAAGTGAGGCCTGAGAGGATATTCCTCTATATGGACAAACCCCGCGGCTTCCAGTTTTCTGGCAAGATATTCGGGCCAGTAAAAGAGCTTATGGTAGTTGTATTTATGGTCCTGGCCGCCGCCTATCACGCCCTGCAGCAAATCCAGCTCGGCATCAGACCATCGCTGTTTTTTTGATGCGATAAGGCATTTTTCGATGTCCGGCACCGATATGCGCAAGATTCCTCCCTTTTTCAGAATATAATGAAACTGCTTCAGATACAGCGGAAGAAAGCGCGCGGGCAGGTGCTCCATGGTATGGCAGATGTATATTTCGGAAACCGATCTTTCCGGAAAGAAATCATAAAGTTTGCTTAACTTGCATCGGAAATCGACAGCCGGGGTATAGACGGCATCGATATTGATAAATCCCTCAAGTCGAACAGGGCCGCATCCCAGGTGAAGTTTGTCGGTTTTGCCGAGCAGCTTTTTGGCTTTTAAAATTTTTAGAGGATGCAAATTCATCCACGATTTTTTTGGTTTCAGTCTGTTGGCGGCCGCCCGGTCGAAAAACCGGAGCAGTCGATAGCCGCTTCCCAAAAATGTCCAGATAAATTCAGGTAATTTCAAGTGGAACCCCTTATTGCGTTATTTTGCTTCGAATGTTTTTCTCGGGATCAGCGCTAAAGCAATCTCCTGATGGACGCTTTCGTTCACCACGCCGTAAAATTTCTTATAATCCATCTGATACCCTTTTTGCCATTGTTCCAAGAGCTCGTCCGGATGAATATTGCCGGAAAGGTTTTTTCGCTCCGTTTGAACCCGGTTGCAGGGGATGTTCACAATCCTGGATTTTTGATATCCGACCCCGCGTCGGTTGATGAAAAAAGGCTTAAAGATCTGCAGTTGGTCTTCGAAAGAATTAGGAGCGTTGAAGGATAGCAGCAGGGCCATTGCCGTCATTTCCCGTCTTGCAAAAAAATGGCCGTCCACCGAAAGAGGATAACTCCAGTCCAGCTCTCCTTCTTCCCATCGCCAGACAATTTTATCGCTTGCCCCGTCGGGAAAATCTTGAAAATTCGGCAGAGCCTGGGGCTTCTGCAGAACGTAGCAGCGTGAAAGATTCTGCCCCATGCGCAGGCTGACCACAAACTCATCCGGATCAAATTTTACAATATTCCGAAGATCAACCGGTTCCGTAAACAGGATATCGTCCACGAGGAAAAACAGCAGGTCGCAGTTCAGGGAGGTAAGAATTTCCAGTAAATCATACTTGAAGGAGAATTCGTTTTGCTGATGGATAAAGCGGATATTTTCTTGGTCGAATATGGCAACGACGTCCTCGTAGGCTTTCTGGTGTGATGGCGAGGAGGACGAGTAAAGCACATGCACGGGCACAACAGGCGCAACCTTTTCCTGCAAGGTTGCGAGCAGTCCATGAAGCTGCAGCGCTCTGTCTTTCGAAAAGATGATACATTCGACGGTGGAATGGTTCTTAAGTTTTTCCCAGCCGGCTTTGCATTCAAGGAAGGTCTGGATCGCCTTTTCCCTTTGTTTTTGTTTGTTGGGCGGCAGATGAAACAGGCGGATGGTTTTTGATGCTATCGTATGCCGAAGCCGCCCCAGAATCCGGGGGCCCGCGGCATAAAAATCTCTTGCGCAGCGGCACAACCGTTCGTGCAAAGCATATTCAGGAAAGTGAAGCGGACTGGGCATCTCTCCCACGCTATTCAAGGCGGACTGATAGATTTTAAATCTGGTCCGGTAAGCTTCCTTGCGCCTTTCCATGGCTGTCCCGGGAGGAGCGGCGTGCTTGGTGGAAAGGTCCCGGTAAATCATCAGCGGCAGGGGCATCAGCCACATTTCTCCCAGCGGGCCGATTCTGAGCCACAGGTCGTGGTCTTCGCCGTCCGGCCCCTTGTACAGATTTTCGTTCTGAAATCCGGCATACCGCAGCGCCGACCTCCGAATCACCGCAGAGGAATTGATAAAGTAATCGTCTTCCACCAGCTTCTCATAGGGAACCAGACCAAAGGGTGCCTTTTTGAAATAGACAGGAAGGGTGTCTTTTCGGTAATCCTGATTTTCCTTCATGATCAACGCGTTGCTTCCCAGGAGAACACACCGGGGATGCTCTTTCAAAAAGGCAATCTGCCGCTCCAGTTTTTCGGGAAGCCAAATGTCGTCGTCGTCCAGAAACGCGATATAAGGAGCGTGGCCCGCGCGCATTGCAGTGTTGCGGGGTGCGGCCGGCGTTCCTGAATGTTCGCCCGGCAGGTAGTGAAAACGCCTGTCCTGCAAAAACGGCGCAACCGCAGCACGGGTTTTTTCACTCTCCCCGTCCTCGGCGATCCAGCATTCCCAGTGGGGATAGGTCTGGCCCTGAACACTTTCCAGCGTTTCGGCAAGTATTTGGTACCGGTGATAGGTGGGAACAACAATATCGATGTTTGTGGAGGGCATTCTCATAAAATCAACGCTGTCCGATGCTTCATTTGGAAAACATTTAACACAGATAAAAGAAAAAATCATATAGTAAAAAAGGAGCTGATATGTTATTCATTTTCATCATAATGATAAACAATCAGAATTGAAAAGTTTCCCGAATGAACCATAAAAACAACATCTTTTATAGAGCCCACAAGAGAGTGAAAGAAGGGATCAGCGCCCGCAAAAAGGTGTTGTTGTGGAAATTGAAAGGCCGTCCCGTCCCGGCGCCCCATGCCGTCAAGCAGGCGATCGTCAAGGAGTATGAAGCAAAGTATCGACAGCCGGTTTTTATCGAAACCGGCACCTACATGGGTGAAATGATTGATGCGGTGTTGAATCTGTTCCCCAAAATCATTTCCATCGAATTTGACCTGAAACTAGCCCAGCGCGCAAAAAACAAATATTCTTCCATGCGTCATGTTACCATCCTTCAGGGCGATAGTGGAACATTGCTTCCGGAACTGCTGGCCGGCATCAAAGAACCCTGCTTGTTCTGGCTGGATGCTCACTACTCAGGGGGCGTTACCGGGCAGGCTGATTCGGAAACACCCATTGTAAAAGAAATCAAATCCATTCTGGAGCATCCCTGTTCGGATCATGTGATCCTGATTGACGATGCCCGGGAATTTACGGGAAACAACAACTATCCGACGCTGGAAGAACTCAGGCAGATATTAAAAGACAGCCGCAATGATTGGCGGATGACGGTGGATGCCGACGTGATCAGGATTCATAAATAATCGTTGGATTGAAACAAGATATGGCGAATGTTTCTCGGGAAAGCGGCATCGATATCATCAAGGCCGTCAGCATTGTTCTGGTGTTAATCTGGCACTTGCAGCCCATAACACAAAACGTGCTGCCGCCCGACAGCGCCGCCGGAATTTACGGTTGGCCGGTTATGGATTTCTTTTATCGCTATATTTCCCTTTTGGCGGTACCATCCTTCATCTGCGTTTCCCTTTTGCTGTTCATGAAAAAGTCTTTCATCAGCGAGGGCTATTGGAAGAAAAGACTGATGCGCCTGGTGCAGATATTTTTGTTCTGGACCGGGATTCAGTTTATCTTCTATCTGCTGGCCGGAGGCGGTCTGCCCCTTCCGCTGAATACCATTATTCCCAGCGGTGGACCGGCGCTGCCTTCCGGACAGGCATCCGTCTTTTATTTTCTTTTTGTCCTGACCCTGTGCACCGTTCTCGCGACCTTGTTTCTCAAACTGACCGAAACGGTGAAATGGATTACCTCGGTGGGCATCATTGTACTTTCCTGCCTCCATTTTACTTTTTCACCGGTGTACGGATTTTCCATTGATACCATGGCGATGGAAAATTATTATATTTATATCCCCATGGCTTATTGTATTGCAAAATATCAGGATCAATTTACACGCTGCCGAACCTTCTTTATCTTCGGTTATCTTCTGGCGATCGTTTATGAAGAATTTATTGTGGGCGTTTCTGTTTCCGCCTATGGTCGCTTATCCATCCTGCTGGGGGTGTTGTCGTTGATTTCCATTTGTCTGCCCGCGAAATTTACGCTGCCGTGGTCGGCTGCATTTTTGTCCAGATACTCTCTTGGAATTTTTGCACTGCATATGTACTGCTCATACATCGTTTCCAAGCTTGCGGGAATGATCATCCCCCCGGGACAAATACTGCCCCCGTTTATGGTGTGGGAAAGGCTGATGGTTTTCGGCACCACACTGATCTTCACCTTCTTGTCGGTCTATTTGTTGGGCAAGACCAAAATGCGCTCGTACATTTCATAGCGGGAAGGCTGGAATTTCAATCTACAATCGGGTGGATTTTCGACAGGCGTTCTTCCATGGCTTCACGAATCACAGGCTTGACCTGATCAACCGTCAACGCTTCCAGGCACCGGCTGCGTCCGCTTCCGTCGCAGCCCTTCAGGTGGCAGGGAACGCAGTCCATATTCGATACAACGACCCGGTGGCTTTTTCCAACAGGCGCCCATTCTTTCCAGGACGAAGGGCCGTAGATGGTGATCGTCGGCGTGCCGGTGGACGCCGCGATGTGCGGCGCTGCACTGTCCACACCGATATGCAGCATACTTTGGCTAAGCAGGCCGGCCAACTCCGCCAGGGTTGTCAGGCCTGCAAAATTGAATGTCCCAGAATCACAATGTTTTCTAATGTCTTCCGCTTTTGCCTGTTCCTCCCGGGATCCGACGATCAAAACCGGGATTGCATACTCTCTTTCCAGCCAATTGATGACTTCGATCCACTTGCGGGTATTCCACTCCTTATGAGGCCAACGGGAAAAGGGATTAACGGTAATCCAGCGCTTCAAGCTGTCCACCTTTTCACGAACCAGGATTTCGCGGATACGCCCTTTTACGGAATCGGCCACCCATAAGCCGGGGGTGATGTCATCCGTATCGATGCCGATTTTTCTTAAGATGCGCAGGGATTGTTCCGCGGCGCCATGCGGATGAACCGTTGGACCAACCGCGGCGCCATGTGTAAATAAATAATTTCTCCAGAAAGGAAGGTTCTCGGGATAATACAAAGTTACCCGCAGCGGGGCTCCTGCAGCAAACGCCATGAAGGCGCCCCGATCCCCCAGGCGAAGATCGACGGCCAGATCGAAGCGCTCCGCGCGGAGCTCCCGTAAAAAAGAGAGTTGGCCTGCCGCCTGCTGAAAAAGATTTCCTGAATAATGCTTTGCCTCAAATACCCGGTCCACTGAAGGGTCCGCCTCCAGAAGCCCGCCGAACCCTTCACGCACCATCACGGATATTTTGCCGTCCGGCAGGGCATTTTGGGCCGCGCGGATGCTGGGCGTTGTCCAGACCACGTCGCCGATGTCCCCCAGTTGAATCAGAAGGACCTTGCGGACGGAGTCGGGAAGTTTGAATTTTGATGATGGATCGATAATCCGCATGCCCTCAATCCTTTTTCTCTTTGGCCGCCAGAATTTCCGCGTAGAGCGCCCGGTATTTTTCGGTTGCCGCGTCCCAAGAGTTTTCGGCTGCAGTCGTGAGCGCGGCAGCGGACATGCGGCGGCGGTTGTTTTCATCCAGCATCGCCTTCAGTATGAAGGCCACACGATCGTGGTCGGACGGATCATCGACCACGAAGCCGTTTTCATTTTGAATGACCAGATCCTTGGCGCCGACATGGCTGCTGACCATCACCGGCAGCCCGGCCGCCATTGCCTCCAGGACGACCATGCCGAACGTGTCAAATTTGGAAAGCATCACATACAGGTCGCCCGCCAGATACAGGTCCGTCAGCTTTTCCCGGCTGAGCACGCCGGTAAAAACAATATTTTCGGCGACGCCCGCTTCACCGGCTATTTTCCGGTACTTTTTGGTGTTGCCCTTGCCCGCGACAACCAGCTTGAAACGGGGAATCTGCTTTTGAAGCCGGCCGAGAGAGGCAATGATGTCGTCGAGCCCCTTAATCTCGAAATTCATCGACGCGAAGACCATGACAAGTTCATTCTCGCTGATGCCCAGTGAGCTTCTCACGGCACGTCGCACGTCGTCTTTGTCTTCTCTCCGGTAATCGGAAAGCTCCACGCCGGGGTGGATGACGGCCACTTTTTCGGGATCGATTAAATATTCCTGCAAAAAAATGTCCCGCGTCAGATGAGAGACGGCGACAAATTTCCGGCAGCCGCTCTCGAGCACCAGCTTTTTTTCCACCCACGCCGTTGCCCGGTCATGAAGGCTCATCTTTTTGCGGCGGACCTGATCAACCCAATAGCGGTGAGGCACGCCGTGCAGCGTAAACAGATCGGCCGCAAAAATCCGTTCGTGGCTGTGCACCAGGTCAAAATGGCCGCGCCGGATTTGGCGTTGCGCAAACCACGCGAAGCTGATCGTCGTCAGCCATTTGGGGAACGAAACGATGGGGATCTTCTCAAACCGGACGACACCGGAACCCGGCGCCCAGCGGTTGGCCAGCACATGAAAGGCATCTTTAGTTTTGTCGCGAAGCTTGCCGGTCAGTTCCGAGGCAAATTGTTCCGCGCCGCCCGCCAGTCCGTATTTGGGGATCACCACCGCGATTTTGCTCATAGGAACTGTCTCATAACAGCAATCGCATTTGAAGCTGCTCCATCTTCAGACGTCTTCCCGGCGAAGGCCGAAAACCAGTTCAAATAGTTTATGGATGTAGGCCGTCGGCATGACAAATGTAAATTTACTGATGAAACCATCAATAAAACCATTTCTTTTGGCTGTTTTTTTCTGACGCCAGCACTAACACAGTTGAAGAAAAAAATCATGGCCTAATATAGGGTTTGCGTCGCCGCCGGAATTGTGCTTTAAAGAGGCGGGCAAACAAAAATCTTCGAAATATTCAGGTATTGGATGGAAAAAATTCCTCTTTCCGTGGCGATCATCACGAAAAACGAAGAAGAGAACCTTCGCGATTGCCTGCAAAGCGTTGCCTTTGCCGCCCAGATTGTTGTGGTCGATTCCGCAAGCAGCGACGCGACGCCTGCGATTGCCGCGGAATTCGAATGTGACTTTTACACCGAATCCTGGCACGGTTTCGGCCCGCAGAAGCAGATCGCCATCGACCGGTGCAGCCGGCCCTGGGTTCTTGTGCTGGACGCGGACGAGCGGATTCCACCGGAAACGGCGGAAGTGATCCGGAAGATTACGGCGGGTGAACTTTCCTCGGCCGCGGGTGCGGCACAAGCTTCCGGTTCCCCGGCCGATGCATCCTCAAACATCAACGGCTTCAGCTTTCCGCGCAAGAATTTTTTTGCCGGCCGCTGGATCCGGCATGCCGGCTGGTGGCCCGACCGCGTTGTTCGCCTGTTCCGCAGGCAGTCAGGCAGGATGACCCAAGCCACCGTCCATGAAGCCGTGGAGGTGGACGGCCGGATCATTGAGCTCAACGTGCCCATCGAGCATTACACAGAAAGCAGTCTCAGCAGGGTTTTGCAGAAAATCGACAAGTACTCGACGCTGGGCGCCGAGGAAGCCTTCGCCGCCGGGAAGCGCTCATCGCCCGCCGCCGCTCTTTTTCGCGCTTTTCTCACCTTCGTGCAGGGGTACATCTTCCGCCTCGGATTCATGGACGGGCGGCAGGGCCTCACGCTGGCCGTCACCGATTCGGTCAACAAATATTTCAAATACGCCAAACTGAGCGAGCTGGAAAGGGCGGGCCGCGGCGAGGCGCGCAGGTCATCGTCTCCCCGCCCGGATGCGTGAAATTCAGCAATGGAAATTTCTTTCATCATCGTCAACTGGAACACAAAAGACCTTCTGCGCGGCTGTCTGGATTCCATTGCCAAAACCGTCGGTTCGCTTTCGCATGAAATCATCGTCGTGGACAACGCCTCTTCGGACGGCTCGGCGGACATGCTGGCGCGGGAATATCCTTCCGTTCGGCTGATCGCCAATGCGGAAAACCGCGGATTCGGCGCGGCCAACAACCAGGGATTTGCCGTCATGCAGGGCAAATACGCGCTGCTGATCAACACGGACGCAGTTATCACAGAAGGCGCGGTCCAAAAGCTGTGGGGTTTTGCCGAAGCCAACCCCCGCGTGGCCATTGTCTGCGGCCAGCTCCTCAATGCCGACGGCAGCAAACAGAATTCCGTCGCCGCCTTTCCCACACTGCTCACACTTTGCCTGAACACGTCACTGCTGGAATATCTTTTTCCCGGCCGCTATCCCAGCAAGCGCTATGACCACACAGAGCCGCTGGAGGTCGAATCCGCCATCGGCGCCTGCATGATGATTCGCAAAAAGGCACTGGATGAAGTTTCCTTTTTTGATGAGCGCTACTTCTTCTTTTTTGAAGAGACGGACCTGGCTTTTGCGATGAAGCGCGCCGGCTGGAAGGTTTGCCAGGTGCCGGACGCACGCATCTATCACTTTCAGGGCAAAAGCATCGGACACAACGCGCGCTCGCGGATTGAATTTTACCGGTCGCGCTACCAGTTCCTGCGCAAGTGGCACGGGAGTGCTTATTACCGGATCGCCGCCGCGGTTATTTTTCTGAGGCTCGTCGCGGACGTCCTGCTCAATGCCGCAGGCGTCGTGTTCACATTGGGTTTGTCCAAAAACCTCCGCCGGAAATTGGCCGTGTACGCCCAGCTCATCCGCTGGCACTTCGCGAGAAAGCAATGAATTAAAAATAGTGGATAGTGAATGGTGAATGGTGAAAGTTAAAAAAGGCGATAGGCCATAGGAAACAGCTCATCGAAAAAAGATGTAGGGCGGGTCTTCAGACCCGCTTAAATGAATTTAGCAATGATTGGGCAGTGAAATGTAGGGAACGCTCGCGAGCGTTCCTTAAAGGGTTAGGGGCAGTGGGCAAGTTGTAGGGAACCGTTGCGACTGTT
>Ga0209201_1003588_pt1 | contig 13473 bp, 11 predicted proteins | sample AD_UKC055_MetaG_FD_184411 | JGI IMG/M metagenome (GOLD analysis project Ga0209201, IMG submission 184411) | Active sludge microbial communities of municipal wastewater-treating anaerobic digesters from USA - AD_UKC055_MetaG (SPAdes) (version 2) | ecosystem: Engineered > Bioreactor > Anaerobic >...
AAAGGACTACTGTTTCTGGCGATGGGATTAGCCGCCATTGCCCAGATCCTGGAACTTATTGATTCGATCATCTTCGGAAAGATCATTGACAATTTTGCAGTGAACAGGGGTGATCGCAGTGAGGATGAGCTCATCAGGGGAGCATTGCGGCTGCTTGTCCTTGCAGTAAGTATTGCCCTTCTGTCAAGGCTGGCACGCGCATTTACCGACTATGTAACCCGTCTGGTTGTACAGAAGTTCGGTTTGTCGGTTTTCGATGAAGGATTAAAGCATACCCTTCGGCTTCCCTATCATGAATTTGAAGAGACAAGCAGCGGACATGTTTTCTTCTTTTTATCCTTTTATGGCTGATATTCCGGAATGTTCTTTCAACAGGCGAGCTGATCTCAATGCAGTTCATCTCTACCCGTATCATGTTCCCGCTTCAGGATCTGGGTAGTATTATTCTGGCATACCGTGAGGCCGAAGCTTCCCTTCAGATTTTCAACGAACTCATGAAGAAAGAGCCCGAATACCGGCCTGAAGATCCTGTCGAGATCGGTGATATTGAGAAACTCAATTTTGATAAGGTAAACTTCCGGTATAAAAAAGCCGATCATGATGCTATTGAAGATCTCTCCTTCAGGGTTAAAAGAGGAGAGACAATTGCTTTTGTCGGTCCTTCCGGTTGCGGGAAGTCAACTCTTGTAAAGCTTCTTGTCGGATTATATACACCTACAAGCGGAACCATTTATTATGACGATATTCCTGCAAAGGATATCCGGTATAACAGGATGAGGCGGCAATTGGGTTTTGTCACACAGGACACTCAGCTTTTTTCCGGGACGATCAGGGAGAACCTTCAGTTTGTTAATCCGGAAGCCACAGATGAACAGATCAATGAAGCGCTCAGGAAAACATCTGCAACGGAAATGATCAGGAGCTCCCCCTTAGGGTTGGATACCATGCTCGGGGAAGGCGGGAAAATGGTATCGGGAGGGGAAAAACAAAGACTTGCAATTGCAAGGGCACTTGTCCGCAAGCCAAATATTCTGATCTTCGATGAGGCCACTTCTGCTCTTGATTCAATAACCGAGGAGGAGATTACCGGAACTCTTAAGGAAATATCATCCGGTAAGCAGCAGATCACTCTTATGATAGCTCACCGGTTGTCAACAATAATGCATGCCGACAGGATCTATGTTCTGGAAAAGGGAAAGATAATTGAAGAAGGTACCCACTTTACCCTTCTGGATAAAAAAGGACTTTATTATGCTATGTGGAGGCAGCAGATAGGTGAAAGAAAAACCGTCCCTGTTGTTTGAGACGGTATTCCTTATTCGTATAAATTCTTCAGAAGTTATCCGTTCAACCGTTATGGCGTTAACCAGGACGGATCGTCCGTGATCTACTTCTGTTTCATTTTGGCATCAATGCATAAGGTGGCATGAGGTACTGCCCGTAATCTTTCCTTGGATATCAGTTTCCCCGTTTCACGGCATATACCATAGGTCTTATTCTCGATCCTTACAAGAGCAGCCTGAAGGTGTTGTATGAATTTCAGCTGACGCTGGGCCAGCCTGCCGGCCTCCTCCTTTGATAAAGTAGTTGCACCCTCTTCCAGTACCTTGAAAGTGGGAGAGGTATCCATTGTATCATTACTCTCCTCGTGAGTTATGCTCGACTTCAATATCTCATAATCTTTTCTGGCCTTATCCAGCTTAGCCAGGATGATCTCCCTGAATTCCTCAAGCTCCTCATCCGAATATCTTGTTTTTTCAGCCATGGCATAAGATTTTAATTATGCCGCAAAGGTAGGACTTTTTAATTATAAAAAAAACGAAACAATATTAACAAAGGGCGTAACGGTACAACGGCTCAATGGCACAGCGGCACAAAGGCACAGCGCATAGCCGTCAACCTAAGAGGATTTGGGTATTTAGTTTCCCCTCCTTTTTTTTAAGGAGGGGTGGCCAGACCACACCATAATCTAATGTGCATAAATATAGATGTTCTGGCCGGGGTGGTTTATTTTATTCTGAGAACTAAGTTCCCGTTTCCTAATTACTTTTTAACCACCCCGGCCGGAAAAAGGACAATTGTAAACATTTCAAAATTTGCAATTCCGGCCACCCCTCCTTTGAAAGGAGGGGAAAGTTAATTAGCTGCAATCCAGATAATTACAGTAGGTTCCTTATTATTGGATTTCTTGGGTTGACGGCTATGGGGCATACCCTCGTACCGTCCCACCCTCGTACCGTCGCACCGCTTTGCACCTTTCCGCCTTTTTTCTATCTTTGGCCAAAATTTCTGGAAATGGACCCGGTTCTTCCGTCTGAAGGCAACATACCTAAACTGATTAAAAAACAACCTCCTCCCAGGTGGTTTGCCGTTTATACAAATCCCCGTGCCGAGAAACTGGTTCATTCAAGGTTGCAGGAAGAAAGTGTCGAATCTTTTCTTCCTCTTCAGAAGACTTACAGGAAGTGGAGCGACAGAAAGAAGCTGGTACTGAAACCACTGCTTTCATCCTATGTATTTGTAAAGGTCGTGCCAAAGGAATTTATTAAAGTCTATAAGATAAACGGTGTTGTAAAGTTCGTTTCTTTTGAAGGGCAGCCTGTTGCGATTCCCCAGAAACAGATAGATAATCTGAAATTGATAGTTGACAGCGATGCGGAGATAGAGGTTACAACAGAACAGTTTGAAAAGGGTGATGTGGTTGAAGTAATAAACGGTTCACTGGTCGGGCTGACAGGCGAGCTGATCAGGGTCGGAGGAAAGAAAAGGGTAATTATCCGGATTGATAAGCTCGATCAGAATATTCTTCTTACAATACCGGTTACATTTCTGAGAAAGATAAAGTCATCAGAGCAAAATTCCGGTACTGATGAGGATCAGAAGTAAGCTGAAAGTTTTAATAAGATAAAAATCCTTTAACCGCAAAGTTCGCAAGGTTAACCGCAAAGTTCACAAGGTAAACCGCAAAGGGCGCTAAGCAAACCGCAAAGATCGCAAGGTTAAGCGTAAAGGTCGCAAAGACTTATGAAAAGGCTACAAAGCTGATGGTAGAGGCCACAAAGCTCTGAGTTGTAAATGATTAACTTCGTGCTCTTAGCGAATTCTTTGTGCCCTTTGCGGTTAAAGAATCTATCAGGTGAGGCACCCTCTTCTTCCCTTGGGAAAAATTATAATCCAAGTTCTTTTAACCGAATCTTTATCCTGAATGAATTAGGAATTTCCTCTTCGCTGATCAGGATCAGATATCCTCCACCGCCGGCACCGGATAATTTCCAGGCTTTTGCCTTTCCCTGATATTGTTCTATGATCTTTTTAATTTCGGGAGTTACCATTTTCGGGAACATCCTGATCTGTGAATGAAATGAATCCAGAAAACCTTTTGAAAATTTCTTAATGTCTTTTAAAAGCAGTCCCTCCCATGCTGTTTCTGCTGCTTCTGTAAGGCTTCTGACGTTTTCTTCATTAATATATGTATCGGAAAGGACATTAAAACCCACAGGTCTGGGCCACAGTGTAACCATACAGAGTCTTTCCTCGAGCCAGCCGATGATATCCGGATCGGTTATTGTATCAAAGCTGGACGGCCAGTATTTTCCTTTCTCATAGAAGAACTTGTTTATCCCGGGCATTGTAATTCCTATCGAATCCTGAGAACCGCTCACTTCCACGGTTCCGGGATCATTGTCATACCTGAAAAGCGTTTTTGCCAGTTTTTCGGGTTTTTCAAGAGGAAGATGATCGTTCCATAGTTCTATAGCCTTTTTCCTGGTCGATGTGGCCATTCCCGACCGTTCATTGAATTCTATTGTCGGTTCAATAGAAGCTGTAATTGCTGCCCCCGGATGATATTTCGATACATAAGGCTGATCAATCCATGTTCCTGCAATGTCGATCCTGTAAGGTATGGGTCTGGATGATCGCAATGCTGTTGTTGATCTTACAGGCAGGTTGGCATGAGGGATCCTTCTGAGTACCTTATATTCAACGTTCAGATCCCTGCACAGATCTTCTTTTTCGGGAGAATGGCCATCTTCATTTACGATGAAAATATCAGGTTTGAGTATCCTCATATCTTCTTCAAAATCCATCAGTCCGCTTCCCCTGTTAACCCCTACTTTATGAACGCATGCCAGGGCGCTGATCATGTAGGCGCGTTCTTCTTCGGAATAAACAGTTTCCCTTCCCTTGAGATCTTTTATTGTCTTATCTGAACCCAGACCTATATACAGATCGCCATATTGTGCGGCTTCCTGCAGAAAAGCAACATGCCCCGAGTGGAGCATATCAAAACAACCCGATACGAATACTTTTTTTCTACTATTATCCATATTTCGAATTTTGTCTGTTAGTCGTGCAGTCTTGCGGTCGTGCAGTCGTGCCTTGCCATCCGTAGCTTGCCTGGAACATCGGAGCTTTTTTGACCAACGGAGCTTAAGTGAAAGATGGCAGTCTTACGGTCTTTACGTCTCCTTATCTCCTCCTCACTTTATCTCCTCCTCACCTTATCTCCCCCTCTCCTCATCTCCCTTTCTCCCCCTCCTTCTTAATTGCTTCTCGCATCATGAAAGAAAATATTCCACCATGACCTGAAAAAATACTTTGTATCAGTTTTTACCGGATGTTTTTCATACTGATCGAGGTATTTCATTTCAGAAGCCTGGATCTCTTCTAGGTTGGCAGGCATATCGGCATAATACGGAGGAACCAGTCCGGGCTTATGCTTTTGTCTTCTTTCCCTGACACTCTCATCATATAGATCAAAATACTGTTTGCTGAGAGGTCTTACACCGACGAGCTTCATATTCCCCTCAAGCATATTAATGAACATCGGGAACTCATCGAGCCACACTTTTCTGCAGAACGATCCCCATGATGTGATCCTGAAATCGTCACGGAATTTACCGCCTTCCTGGAGGTCATGCATTTTATATACATAATCCTGGATATACTCGGAGTAAGGGTGCATGGTCCTGAGTTTGTATACTTTGATCAGATTCCCATCTTTACCTACCCTGGGCAGAGCAATGATTGGGCCGTAATAATAACCATTGGTGGGCAGAGGTTCGCCTGTCTTTTTTGCTTCAATGCAAAGTTTATTTTCGATAAATGATTCCTGCCTGATCCGGAATCCTCCCCGGCAAAGACGTCCGAGAGCTTCTGCGCGTGAGATCACCATGTTATTGCCCCGTGTAAGGAACATATATAATGGACGGGTGAATCTCAGCTTTGGGAGAATACGTTTCACTATGAAATCAAAGGAATACCAGATATAGTTAATAACAGGCGGAAATTTCTTCAGCAATCTCTTTTTCCGCTGATCTTTTGTTTCAACACAGCAGAAAAAATATCCGTTCAGTTCAAGCTTACTGTTAACAGCATCAATAAAGCGATCAAGTTGTTTTATATCATTGATGCGGTGGAGATTGATTATGTATTTATATTTCTCCACCGGCAGGCTTTCAATATTAAAAACTGTAGTCGTCGATAATACTGCCGTACTGCCATTCAGTTTCGGACCGGTCATATCTATTATTGCCCTTGCCATATCCGGCCCCGATTCATTCTCTATGGCTTTAAATACACCGGGATTAACTTCATGAACCTCCCCGCGGTTTTTGCCGTTACCGTTACCATTACCATTCAGGTTATTCACGAGTTCCTCTTCGCTGGGTTTTCTGTATTTCCTGAATTTTTCAGCTTCCTCATAATCGCGGATGTTGGCTTTTTTATAAGCTATGAATATCGACCCGGCCAGGAGTTCCAGCACCGTGGCAATAAGTATTGTTCCAAGGACCACTGCACGCGAATAGGAATAGTCGCGGAAGATATACATAATCAGAGCAGTAATTGAAATGGCAATTATATTACTGCTTATGACTCTGTTAAAGAGAGTTGTGAAGTTGATGATCTTTCCCCTGTGCATCTTGCCATTCAGCAGTGAAACCGACAGCCAGATCAGGGTAAGTATTCCGAAAAACACGATGTGAGACGGGACATAGGAACTCAGGCCGGAAGGTTTTAATGCGGCCATTATCAGAAAAGATATTGCAAGAATAACAATATCAGCTGATAAAGTAATGACCCTGAACTTATTCTTTTTCACAGTAGTGACCTGATGTGGAAGGGTAAATGTAAAACTTTTTGTTTGAATAGACGGTAAGAATTGCACTGAAATTTTCAACGGATGAGGAGAAAGGCACAACGGCGCAGAGGCACAACGGCGTTCGGCTTCCGGCTTCCGGCGACCGGCTAGTGACTTCCGGCGTTATTAGCAGCATTTATGGTACGTGCTTTAATAAGTCTGGAAAGCATAGCTGAAATCTTATCACAATCATCACAGAGGCTTCTTTTTGTTTCATTATCAATATAATCAATCTCTTCAGCGATAATTAATTGTGTCATTAATTCTGCACTTGATCCTTTGGCAATATAAAAATGTCGGATTGATTGTTTATCTGAACCTGATTCATCTCCTTCAGCAATATTACTGGCAATACTTACTGCTGCTCTCTGGAGTTGGTCTTTCAGCCCAAAATCTTTTGACAGAGGTTGTGATCTTGTTAGTTTATAGATTTTTACGGCTAAATTCTTGGCAATTTGCCAGACATTCAAATTCTTAAAATTTGTCATGATGCAGCGATTTTAATTGTTAATAATAGCACTATTCACAAAAGTAAATTTTCATGAAATAATAAACAATAAATACTTTTAGTTTTGATTAAGGAATCATTCATAAGAGTGTTTTTCCGGTTACCGGACGCCGGACGCCGGATGCCGTGCGCCGTACGCCGGAAATCAGAACCCGAATGTTACACCAACATCCACCGTCCCCTTTCGTCCATAAAAATACTCCGGACTACACCTCGTGTCCCCTGAAATATTACTGTAGCCTAGCGAAATCCACCCGTACAGATCGTTGATCACCTGATATGACGCTCTCAGTCCTAAAGAAGTATTATGCCATTCGACAGACTCAAGAGGCGGATTGCCTACCCTTGGTGTGCCGAGTTCAGTATAATCCGGACCGCGGATTGCATCTGAAAAATATAACATTATATCAAGATTGCTAACGGGCCGGTAACCTGCTGAAACATACCACTCCCTCGAATTGTCTTTAAGATAATGTCCAAGATTGTATTTATTCGATTCAAATGTAATTGTCGGGACATAATGCTGAAATGTAAGAGGATATGAATATGTAAATTCTGTGGTGAAATACAGATCGTCAACAGGAAAATTGCTTAATCTGGATCCTGCTTTCCAGCTGAGGAAATTCCATTCGTCATCTTTCGTGATCCTGCTTATAGCCAGTTCATCTATAAAAAGTGTTGCATAAAGGTGAAGATGCCTTATCTGCCTTGAGCTTATATCGAAAAACATCTGGGAATTCATATTATCTATACCTGATGAAACTGAATGATCGACTGATTTGTAGAGAAAAAGAGGCATCAGGTAAGAAGGATTCACCGATGTATTATTGTAAACAATGCTGTTCCCCGCAGAAATGTTCAGGTATTGCGCAGGGCTTATTGTGAACATATTTGCCGAAATGAATTTCTTGTGATAGACCTCACGGTAATCCGTTCCGTAACTATTTGTGAGCCAGTAGGAATTAGCGCTGTCCACCACCATTGAATTGAGCCATCCGTGGAAATAATTAAAGGTGAACCACTTTACCGGTCTGAGCTGAAGCCTGAGCTGTATGAATGACGGATTCCTTCCCCCGAAAATATTGGAGCCATTATAATTATTCCCCCATTCAATATTGTCCCTGACAAATCCGGCGCTTCCCCATTTCCATGAATATGTTATCCCACCCTGCATTTCGCTCCAGTCGGTCGTTCCTTTTACATGGCCGCCCTGTCTCTGAGTCAGAAATGCAGGTCTCCCCAGAAAAGGTTTTTCATGATTATCTCTCAGGGATGCATAAAATCCCCATTTACCGACATAAGCTCTTGCTTCAGCACCATTTCTCCAGTATGAGGCTGTACCGGAGGAATTCAGGAACATCTCGCCTCCGAAAACAGGATTAACGGTTATTGAGAACAATGAATCCGAATAATAGAAGAGATCCAGCCTTTTATTTCCCCGGTTACCTTTAAAAAGTCTCGAGAAAAGATCCTCTTCCCGGAATTCATTATGTTCCGGAGTATTGGAGAAGGTGGACCGGAACAGTCTATTTAGCCGGCTGTCTTCTTTTCCGAAATCACGGAGGTAAAAATCCAGTTCTTTTTGTTGTCTGTAAGTGAGCTGATCGAGTTTTTCGTAAGCTTCGTTAAGACAATTCGCGATAAATAGTCTTGAATATGGTTTTATTGCCGAATTAATTGAAATTATCTGGTCATTTGCCAGTTCATTGAGAAACTTATAGATACCTGTATTACTGACAGGATGGGGAACTTCCTGTGAAAATACCGTAGAAGAAGGCAGGAATATAATCAACAACCATAGAAAGGTAAATTTATGCAGAGCTTTCTTCATCTGGAATTATATCGGAGAACAAATATAAGATTTATTGCATCAAAATTGCAGTTTGCAGTTGGCAGACCTTAACCTCAACCTCAGCCTTAATAGTTGGCAGTTGGCAGTTGGCAAATACCTGGCAGTTGACCGTTGTGTTTAATGATTCTTAGTCAGGTGAAAATAAATCAGATCCCTCAAAAATCAGTATCTTTACATATGTCAGAAGCTTATTTTCAGGATGGGGAAAGGCACTAAAAATAATTCGAAGCTTCCTCAGGAATTAAAGATTTATTTCTGGGATATGGAATTCGATGAGTTGTCGGTCGAAAAACACTCCCGGATAATTACTGAGCGGATACTTAATTATGGGAACATGAATGCCGTGCGATGGCTTTTTTCATGGGCTGACAGGGAATTCATAAAATCAATTATATATAAAAGCCGGAATATTAATGCTAAAAGCCGGAACTACTGGAAACTAATGCTTTCTCAGGACCAGAATTAACTACAAGAAAATGACGGTAGATCTTAATTTAAATGTTTTACCTGACGATCAATTACAATTGTTTGAATTGCTTTCTGTCCAATCATTCATTGGTGATTTTTATATGGCCGGAGGAACAGATCTGGCATTACAGATTGGCCACCGAAGATCTTATGACTTTGATTTCTTTATTCCGGCTGACTTTAATACATCATCTGTCATAAACAAACTGAAAATGATTGGTGAATATAGCCGTGAAAGCGAAGAAAAGAATACAATAAACGGCAGATTGAACGGGGTCAGAATTTCCTTTTTTGGTTATCAATATAAAATAATCGATGACTTTATAAAATTTAATATACTTAAACTTGCGGGTTTAAAAGATATTGCTGCCATGAAGCTGGAAGCAATTGCAGGAAGAGGAAGTAAGAAAGATTTTATCGATTTGTTTTTCCTGTTGCAGAGATATAGCCTTGAAGAAATGTTTTCTTACCATGAAAAGAAGTACGGTACCGGCCTTAACAATCAATACCACCTCCTCAAATCTCTTGTTTATTTTGCAGATGCCGAAGAAGAACCAATGCCGGTGATGATTGAGCCCCTGAAATGGGGAGTTGTTAAAAAACATATTGTAGAGAAAGTGAAACAATTTAAAATGTGAAACATCTCTTTTTCTATTGTTCAGCTTCAACTCAACCTCAACCTCAGCCCTAATAGTTGGCAGTTGGCAAAGAGCAGTTGGCAAGTCTTAACCTCAGCCTCAACCCTAATAGCTGGTAGATGGACAAGAGTATTTTACTCCCAAATTAAAGTATATTATTGACATCCTGTCTTCCAATAACTGCCATTATTTCAACTACATTATTGTTTAATCTGTAATAAATACTATCAGATCCGCAAACACAGCGTCTATAACCCTCCTTAATATAATCTACTGATTCAAATGCAAATGGTCTTTTGGCAATGATTTCAAAACATTCAAAAAAAATGTCAAAATATTTGTCAGCCTGCAAAATTCCGAACTTTTCAACTCCATAATGATGAATACGTATCAAATCTTCCTTAGCTTCATTACTTATTCTATATCTGGCCATTAAGCTTTGACTTTGATTGTATCAGAATTTGTTCTTTAGTTTTGTCTGTAAATCCACTTCTTTCGGATTTATCCAATTTCGCTCTGATCCAGTCAATTTGAGCTTGCTGTTTTCTGGCCTGTCTTATCAGATCATTGATGAGTTCACTTTTGCTTGAATATTCCCGGCTGTCTATTTGTGCTCTTAACCACTCATCATTTGGTTTTGTAAACGATATACTTTGTCTTGACATACTAATATGATTTGGTGCAAAATTACATCAAATATGAATCAAATACAAAAATTTCCAATAATATTGTCCATTCTTTGAACGACGATCCTGATCACAATTTTGTCCTTTCCGACGGATTTACTATTTTTAACCATACTTTAATATAAATTTTTTTTCAGATTATTCTTTGGGGCCAAATAATAATATACAGAGGGACTAATGGATAATAGAGGAAACATAACAGATCTTATAAAACGGAAACCCTGAACCCTGAACTCTTAATCCTGAACATCCTCTCAATAAATCAAAACATCCTATATTTACAATATTTACTCAATACCTTTAAACCATGGAAAAGAAATTAAGCCCGACAAGTACAAAATCGGAGATCCTGAATGCATATAACGAACTGGTAAAAAAAATCCAGGAATCGAAACAGGAAAATCCTAAAGCCGAACAGGAAAAGAAAGTAAAGGAAACCACTGTTGAATCAGCTGCAAAACTGACTGATGAAGAGATCATCGGTGCTATAAGCGCACTTAAACTTTCACTTAACAGCAAACTGGATAAGATCGAGGACGATCTGACAACCGAACGCCAGAAACTGGCAAAGATCAGAGAGGCAATATCTGTCGAGGATCAGAGACTGAAAGATCTTTACCAGATTAATGCCGGTGCAGATTCACTTGCTGCAATCCTGGCAGCCCAGAAGGAGAAAAAAGAAGAATTTGAACGGGAAATGGCTGACCGGAAAAATGAACTTGAAGAGCAGATAAAACAGGAGAAACTGAATCGCGACAAAGAAACAAAACTCTGGGAGGAAAAACGTAAGGAAGCCGAGGAAGCTCTTAAAAAACAACGTACACGCGAGGAGGAGGAATACAAATATAACCTTCAGCTTGCCAGGAAAAAGGATAAGGATGAATATGAACAGAAGAAGGCTAAGCTTGAGCAGGAACTTATCCAGAAAATGGAATCATTCGAAAGCGGTATTAAAGTACGTGAACAAACAGTTGCTGCTGCTGAAAAGGAACTTGCAGAATTGAGACTGAAAGCTGAAAGCTTCCCTTCAGAGCTTGAAAAGGCTGTCCAGGAGGCAATAAATGAAACAACCGCCCGGCTTGAGAAGGATTATAAATTCGAAAAACAACTTCTTCTTAAAGATCATGAAGGTGAAATAAAACTTAAGAATCAGCAGATCGAATCACTGATGGCAAAGATCAAGGATCTCGAACTTCAACTTAAGCAAGCTTATTCGAAAGCCGAGAACGCTGAGAATAATTCTAAGGAGATCACTCTTAAAGCAATCCAATCTTCGGGACAAATAAAGATAATCGAGAAGGAGGAACCGAGGAGGAAAGGAGAGGAGTGAGGCGTGAGGGGTGAGGCGTGAGGGGTGAGGGATGAGAAATGAGGGGTGAGGGAGGAGGCGTGAGGGGTGAGGAAAGAGCAGTGAGGCGTGAGGGATGAGAAATGAGGAGTGAGGGGTGAGGTGTGAGGCGTGAGGCGTGAAACGTATTTTATTGGAAATAATTATGGGAGTTAATAGCTATAAGGAGCTTATAGTTTATCAGAAAGCGCATAAATTGGCAATGGAGATTTTTGAATTGACAAAGAGTTTTCCGAAGGAAGAGACGTATTCTTTAACTGATCAGATACGAAGATCATCAAGATCCGTAAGTTCCTGTATTGCGGAATCCTGGGCTAAAAGAAGATATATTAAATCTTTTGTTAACAAGCTAACTGATTCATTGGCAGAGGAATATGAAACAGAGGATTGGCTTGATTATTCAAGAGATTGCGTATATATTACTCAGGAGGAAAACGAAAGATTATTGTCAGAATATAAAGAGGTTCGAAAAATGTTAATTTCAATGATAACCAATCCACAAAAGTGGTGCTCATGACGCTCCCCCCTCATCACTCACACCTCATGCCTCATCACTCATCAGTTGGCAGTAGGCAGGTGGCAAAATTAATTCAGACATAAATATGATTGTTTGTGTTTTTCCGATAATTATTGTAAATTTGTTTGCGAATAATATCGCAACGAAAAAAATCGGAGAAATATGAAAGAGAATCCTTTCAGATTTGGAACTGTTGTTGATGGTATTTATTTTACCGACAGGGAGGATGAACAATCGGAAATAGGTTCTTTCCTGAAAAGTGAAAACCATCTGATAATTATCAGTCCCAGAAGGTTCGGAAAAACGAGCCTTATAAAAAAGATCCTCGCCGGATCCGATCGCCGCTTTATTTACCTCGATATGCAACTGGTACTCTCGGAGGAAGATTTCGCGGCGCAACTGCTCAAACGGATCTACAGGCTCTTCCCGGTGCAAAAGTTGAAAAATTATATTAAATCGTTCCGTCTTATTCCATCGGTTATAATGAATCCGGTTACGGGAGAGGTAGAGGTATCTTTTTCCCCGGGATCAAGGGATCTGGCCCCTCTCGAAGATGTCCTGAACCTCATTGAAAAGCTTGGAAAACCGGATGATAAGATGATTGTCGTACTCGATGAATTCCAGGATATTTTCAGGATCAATACAGGTCTTGACAGGATGCTCCGCTCCGTGATACAGGTTCATAAGAATATCAATTATGTCTTTATGGGAAGCAGTGAGTCGATGATAAGAGAGATCTTTGAAAAAAAAGATTCACCTTTTTACCGGTTTGGGATACTCTATCCCCTGGGGAAGATCCGGGAAGTAAAGTTTCGTTTATTCCTGGAATACAATTTCACCGGTGTTGCCGGTGATCCCGGAACCATATCGGAAGATATACTGAAGATCACAGGGTCACATCCATATTATACCCAGCAGCTTGCCTTCATGGTGTGGGAGCTCCTGAACCGTAAAGTACAGGAACAGGAGGTGGTTGCGGAATTGGCTGCAGATGAAATTGTAAGGAGTCATGACAATGACTTTGAGCTGCTCTGGAATACACTAAACCGTACAGATATGATGTTGCTTGCCGGAATGTCGGAGAGTAATGTTTCACCTCTGTCGGATGAGTTCAGGAAGCAGTTCGGAACGGGGGCTTCCAGCACAGTGTTCAGCACCCTGCAGCGGCTTATAAAAAGAGGGATGGTAATCAGGGACGAAATGGGTTATTTCATCGATGATCCGTTTTTCAGAAGATGGATTAAGATAAGGAGAAGGGTTTAGAATGGTTCGACGGTATGGCGGTTTGACGGTACGATGTTGCAACAAGGGACG
>Ga0209201_1003592_pt1 | contig 13463 bp, 8 predicted proteins | sample AD_UKC055_MetaG_FD_184411 | JGI IMG/M metagenome (GOLD analysis project Ga0209201, IMG submission 184411) | Active sludge microbial communities of municipal wastewater-treating anaerobic digesters from USA - AD_UKC055_MetaG (SPAdes) (version 2) | ecosystem: Engineered > Bioreactor > Anaerobic >...
TTGTTTAACAGCCTGAATATCTGTATTTTTAGCATAATAACCAAAGAAAAACACAAGTAGATTCAAACAAGTTATCAACAATAAACCATTGTAAGCCAATTAATTGAAAGTTTTCTTGCAGGCACTACATAGATTATTAATACAATACAAAAGACGTGAGGTAGAAGAATCACCTGTTATTATTATTACAGGTCGCGCCTACGGCGCTCATTTGTCTGAGTGTAACTTTTTTGGTACCGAGTAAGTTTTATGTAATCAACTAAAGTCAAAAAATCTTGTAGGAAGAAAGTTCAGAAGACACCAAATTAAAAACCACCCCGGCCAGACCGTTTATTATGCTGCATGTAAGATGATTTTGTGGTCTGGCCACCCCTCCTTAAATAAAGGAGGGGAAAGTTTGTTCCCAAAACTCAGTAAGTTGCCGGCTATGCCCTTGAGCCTCGCAGAGGCGATATGTTTTTAAAAAATTAATTATGTACATTTACTCTATCCTAAAAAAATGTAACATCCAAATCATACATCATGAAGAACAACAGGAGAAATTTTATCAAACTTGCAGGCGCCGCAGGAATTGGCCTTGCCGGAAATAAATTTTATAATCCGGAGAATTTTTCAGAGAAATACAAACCGGATGCATTTATTGCCGGGGAAACTGATTCAATGATGTCTGTACCACAGGAGACCGGAACGAGTATGATCGGTCCATATGGACCATGGGCCGCTGGTCTTACGGAAAAAGGTCTTCCTGCCTTATCTTTTCGCCGGCAAGAGTATAAAAACATTGAAAAATGGAGAAAGAAGGCTAAGAAAAGACTTGAAGAAAGACTCGGTATGCCTGACATTGGGGGAATACCTTCAGTTACCAAAGTAAAAGAATACAATTACGATGGACTTCATATTGAGGAGCTGAGGTGGCAGCTCCCTTACGGAAGGCCGACTGATGCAATTCTGCTAAAGCCACAGAATGCTACTGGGAAACTTCCCGGAATTCTTGGTTTTCATGACCACGGCGGTAACAAGTATTTCGGGACCAGAAAGATTACAAAGACTTCGGATAAACAGCATCCGCTGATGGTCAGCCATCAGAAAGAATATTATGAAGGAAAGGCATGGGCAAATGAGATTGCCCGCAGAGGTTATGTTGTCATTGTCCCCGATGCTTTTCCCTTTGCCAGCAGACGGGTAATGATGCAGGATGTTCCGGCTTCTCAAAGACAGGGACTGACCGACAATGATCCCGAAAATCCCCAGAATATTGAAGCATATAACAGATGGGCCGGCCAGCATGAACATATTATGGCAAAATCGCTTTTCTGCGCCGGAACAACCTGGCCGGGTGTGTTTCTTGCCGAAGACATGAAAGCCATTGATATTCTGTGCTCAAGGGATGATGTTGATGATCAGCGTATAGGCTGTGCCGGATTATCAGGGGGAGGTATGAGAACAGTATTCGCCGGAGGATTTGACAGCAGGATAAAATGTGCCGTATGTGTCGGATTTATGACAACCTGGAAGGATTTTCTTCTTAACAAATCATTCACCCATACATGGATGACTTATGTACCCATACTACCTAATGAACTTGACTTTCCGGAAATACTTGGATTAAGGGTCCCCCTCCCCACTCTTGTGCTAAACGACATGGACGATAGTTTATATACTCCGGACGGAATGAAAAGCGCTGATAATATTCTCAGGGAAGTTTTCGAAAAGGCGGAAGCCGGAAGTAAATATAAATGCTCCTTTTATCCCGGACCACATAAGTTTGATGCTGCCATGCAGAAAGAAGCATTTGACTGGTTTGACAAATGGCTTAAGAGCTCATAGGTGAACTTAATTACAGATACTAATAAAATACATTCGTAAATCAAGTGCCAGTGAAAAAGTACCAGTTAGTCCTCTTTATAATCTTGTTTACTGGTTTTCCAGGAAGGATTGATTCACAATTGAAGACAATACAAAATCCTCCGGAAGGTGAAGAAAACCTTAATGTTCTGGCTTCATGGATCAGATGGAACAATCCGGGAAGTTTTCTGATAAACCATCTGATAAAAGAGGCAGATAAATACTATGATTTACGTGATGCAGAGGTGTCGAACCTGAAAACAGCCGATGACTGGCGTCTGAGACAAAAGTGGGTAAGCAAAAAGCTGAATGAACTGGTCGGCCCATTTCCACTGAAAACACCATTAAATCCCAGGATTACGGGTACCATCAGAAAGGAAGGATACAGGATTGAAAAAATCATTTATGAATCGATGCCGGAGTTTTATGTCACCGGATGTCTTTTTATTCCTGGCGGCATCAGAAATAAAGTTCCTGCAGTGCTCAATGTAATAGGACATAACCAGGAATCTTTCAGGGCAGAGTTGTATCAGACTGTTATTCTTAACCTTGTAAAGAAGGGTATTGTTGTATTCGCAATTGATCCTCCGGGTCAGGGCGAACACGTTCAATATTATGATCCGGATATAAAGTTTTCCTCAATAGGATATTCGGTAATAGAACACTGTTATTTCGGGAATCAGTGCTTCCTGTCCGGTTCATCTGCAGCTAGGTATTTTATCTGGGATGGAATAAGGGCAATAGACTATCTGTTGTCACTTAAATATATTGATCCTGAAAGAATAGGGGTTACCGGTTTTTCAGGAGGAGGCACGATTACTTCTTATCTTGCAGCATTTGATGACAGGATCAAAGTATCTGTTCCCTGCAGCTGGGCGACAGCTTCCCGGAGACAGCTCGAGACCAAAGGAGCCCAGGATGCCGAGACAGAATTTATCGGGGGAGTCGCAGAGGGCATTACTTTCGAGGATCTTCTAGAAGTGAGAGCTCCAAAACCAACACTGCTGACTTCAGTTTCCAGGGATGAATACCTTACTCTTCAGGGTGCAAGGGAAGCTTACGCTGAAGCTTCAAAAGCTTATCAAGCGCTGGGAGCCAGTGATAACCTGAAATTAACTGAGGATGATTCAAAACACTGGATGACACCGAAGATAAGGACAGAAATTTACGGATTCTTCATGAAACACTTCAACCTTCCTGGAACACCTGAAGAGGAAACAATTGAGATAATCCCGTCAAATGATCTGAAAATAACGCCGACAGGGCAAATATCTACTTCACTGGGAGGGAAAATGATTTTCGATATTAACCGGGAGGAATCATCGATACTGATTCAGAATCTTGAAAAAGCCAGGATGAACACAGAAACTCATCTTGAATCAGTCCGAGAAAAAGCGATGAAGCTTTCAGGATTTATCCCGCCTGAAGAGACCGACAGAAAATCTTTTATAAACGGAAGGTACCAGAGGGAAGGATATTCCGTCGAAAAACTTACCCTTCCCGGTGAAGGTAATTATGTCATTCCATTTCTTCTCTTCGTTCCCAATGATAACCGAGGAGTACATACTGGGCTGATTTATTTGCATCCTGATGGGAAGATTACCGAAGCGGGACCGGGAGGTGAAATAGAGAAGCTGGTCAGAAAGGGTTTTATTGTTGCTGCGGCAGATCTTCCGGGAACAGGTGAAACCAGGAACACTGCAACACGAGATCTTGCAACGGGGTATACAGCTCTGCTTATCGGAAAAAGTATAGTTGGCATACAGGCGGCAGACATATGCAGGATAGCCCGTTATCTTAAAAGCAGGGAGGATATTGATCCTGCAGGGATTGGTGCAGTGGGAATAAATGAAATGTGTATACCACTGATACATGCAGCAGCATTCGACAATTCAATTAATAATATAATATTGTCCGGATCACTTATCTCTTACAGATCAGTTGCAGAGAACAGGTTCTTCAGGATAGGCCTTATAAAGCGTGAGGGAGGAGGAACTGAACATCCCTATGAAATATCATTTTCATGGGGTGTGACAGGTTCATTGAAAGGATACGATCTGCCTGACCTCATCGCCTGTATTGCACCCAGGAAAGTTATACTGGCCGGATTGAAAGACCACATGCAGGAACCAGCTTCTGAAGAATTGATAAACAAGGAATTGAAATTTCCGTTGTCCGTATATGCTTTAAAAAAAGCATCTGAAAACCTGGAAATATTATCATCTGACGAGAAACCTGATTTAATAATCAGCCGATTCTATAATCAATAAGCTTTAATTTTCGCACTGCATACTTTTACACGCATCCCAGGGTAGTGAAATCTGCCTGAAGAATCAGATACTTACCAAATAAATACTCAATTAATTAAACATTTATTTATTATGAACACTACAACAATCCCGAAAGAAGAGTTTTATGATCGTATTGCCAGGTTTCAGGCTAATATCAGAGGATCAGGAATTGATGCATGTCTGGTTCATGCCACTGAATCAGATATGGCTAATGTCAGATATCTGAGCGAATACTGGCCGGTATTCGAATCAGGTGCCGTATTTGTCCCGTCAGTGGGAGAACCTGTACTTCTGGTAGGACCGGAGAGCGATATTTACGGCGCTCAGCGAAGTGTTTTAAGGAATATAGAAAAGATGATCGAATACCGTGAGTCAGCTGAACCTGAATGTCCGGGGATGAAGTTTGCAACTTTTAAGGATATCATTTCAAAATATGCACCTGGTGGAAAGGTCAGGAAGCTTGGAATAGTTGGATGGGCAATCACAACACTGCCCGTATATATGTCACTTAAAGAACAACTCCCTGATGTTGAACTTATTAAAGCTGACCAGACCCTATTGCCTTTACGTTTTGTCAAAAGCGAAAATGAACTCGATTGTATGCGGAAGGCGTACCAGATATCAGAACTGGCTATTGAAGCGATACTGAATGAGATAAAACCCGGCATGACAGAATACCAGGTTGTGGGTATTGCCCAGCGCGAGATATATAAGCATGGCGGAGAATATGAGGGTCATTCATTGTATGTATTCTGTGGCGCATCAACCAACAATGCAATTTCAAGGCCTACACATAACAAGATAATTAAAAATGAGGTAATCCAGCTGAATATCGGAGCAAGGGTCAGCGGATACTCTTCGAGTGTTGGACTTCCCTTCTCAATAGGTCCTTTACCTGAACGTAAAAAGAAGCTTATTGAGTTTGGCCTTGAAGCACATTTCAAAACGATTGAGCTGATGGCAGCAGGAAAGCAGGCCGGTGGTGTTGTAAAGGACTATGAGGATTGGGTAAAATCGAAAGGTAATGAAAAATATATGCTATACGGCCCCTGCCATTCTATTGGCATGATGGAAGTGGAGCAACCCTGGATGGAGTCTACATCTGACTACCTGCTCAGGGAGAATATGACATACCAGGTCGATACTTTCTTTTATGATCATGATTTCGGCCTTCGCTGGGAGAACGGCGTTATTGTCAAAAAGGGCGGAGTTGAGAAACTCTCGTCGAAATACATGAAAATAGTCGAGATTTAGAGGTTAATGTGAATAAAGTAAAAAGCTATGCGGTACGAATTTATGTTCCCGGATCAGATCCGGGATGCAATTGACAAGAATACCTCTGTTGCAATGGCACTGGGAGTACTGGAGTATCACGGGGAACATCTATCACCTGGTGTTGATACTTTGCTCGTTGTCCGGGCACTTGAGATCCTTGAGAAAGAGATCCCTCTGGTAATAATTCCGCCTTTCTTCTATGGTGCCGGGACATACGCTGTAGCTCCTCCTGAGCGACATGGTGGTATACATGTTGATTCCCAGGTTCTTAACCTGTTTGCACGACAGCTCTTTTATAACCTGTTGCGAATAGGATTCCGAAACATATATGTTTTTATACATCATCAGAGTGAGAATTTCGCCAACGGAATGCCTACCGATCTTTCCTTTAAACTGGCAGCACGTCAGGAGATATTCGCATTTATCGAACGGGAACATGGCGACGGATGGTGGGGAGACAATGCCTCATCAACTTATTATGAAGATCATGCAAAAGGTGGTGATCCTTTTAACTGGATCCATATATGTCCCTTCATGAGTGCGGAAGCACTGGCTTTATATCCGATAGATCATGCAGGGGAACAGGAAACATCTCTGATGATGGCCTTTTGTCCGGAATGTGTTGATATGAACCGCTTTGAAAAAGGACACTGGTACTCGGAAGGTGCAATAAGGGCATCTCTGGAATATGGGAATAAAGCAAAAGAGATTATCTTGAGGGATATGAAAAAAACAATGGGTAAATAAATCATGTATGGAAAAGTATCCCGTGCGAATTCGAACGTCATATCAAAATCGGATCACGAAATGAAGTATTTGTCCGGTGTGATCCCTCGGGATTCATGGAAATGGAAGCCTGTGGTGGTTCTCCGGGAATACTGGAAGAGGGAACCGGGACAAGTGTTCAAATTATAACAGAATACATGTTAAATAGCTGAATAATAACATGTACCAAATTGCCGGAAATTAATAACAATGATTAAATAACAAATCAACATGACTAATAATCAAAGAACTTTAGTAATACCATTATTATTAATAGGATCAATGTTTGGGGTTCTGGGATTCGCACTCGGGATTAATGCATTTTTTATTCCTTTTGTAAAAGATGCTTTCAACATTTCAATAACGATGTCATATCTGGTGATGACAGCAACATTTGCTGCATTTGTTGTTTTTGGAGTACCCTCCGGATTTATTATCAGGAAATTTGGCTATAAGGGAGGGATGATAATCGCATTTTTTATGATGGCATTAGGATTTTACCTTATTGCACCTGCCGCCCGGATGATCAGTTTCCCTCTCTTTTTGGCTGCCCTTTTCGTAAGCGGGATGGGACAGACATTATTAACCGGTGCAGTTAATACATATGTTTCAATCATCGGACCTCCGGAAAGTGCTGCAGCCAGGATCGCCGGAATGGGTATATCCAGTAAAACATTTTATGCGGCAGCTTCATTACTCCTGTCCCTCTTTATGGATCTTAACAATGTTCGGATTGAAGACACGATACTTCCATTTTATATAATTGCCGCTGCACTGGTTGTTATGGGAATACTTTATTATTTTGCTCCACTACCTGAAATAAAGGCTGCCGGGGAAGATGAATCTGATACGGCATCAAATGCTTCTGCTTTTGCCAGTACAAAAACAAGTATATTTCAGTTTCCCCATCTCCTGCTCGGGGTTGTTGCAATTTTCTTTGATGTGGGAGTCGAATATGTAGCCCTGGGATCTATAAATGACTATGCAACAATTCTGAACCTTAAATCACCTCAGAATTATGTCTGGCTGGTTTCAATAGGGATGATACTGGGTTATATTGCCGGGGTATTATTCATTCCAAAATATATTAGTCAGGTTACTGCATTACTTGCTTCAACAATTACAGCGATCGCGATAACTATTACAATAATGCTTCTCCCGGCATACATTTCGATCTATCTTGTCGGAGTGCTTGGATTGGCCAATGCCATGATGTGGCCTGCAATATGGCCAATGGCAATAGCTGATCTTGGCAGGTTTACAAAAACCGGTTCGTCGCTGCTGGTAACCGGCTTGATTGGAGGTGCTTTTCTTCCCCTCGCTTTCGGATATGCAGCAGATCAATCATCATACCAGGTAGCTTACAGCGTTTGTCTGCCGGCATATTTTTTCATAATGTATTATGCGATATGGGGACATAAAATAAGAACAAAGACAAAATCAAACCATTAAATATCAATAAAATATGAAACAAATTATTTACCTTACTGTAATCCCGGTAATTTTTCTGATCTCATCATGCAATAAGCAGACTATCAACAGTTCTGATGATATCATAATTGAAAATGATCTGATGAAACTGGTCCTTTCCGCTGATGGTTATTCAAAAAGTCTATTATGCAAAGCTACGGGAACCGAATGTCTTGTGCAGGGGAAAAACGTGGCGTTAAGCACAATAACTGAACCCCGTCCCTATCAGAATGAGGTAAAACTGGCTTATCCCAACAAAAAGACCACATTTAAATCAAACAGGATCAGGAAGGAAGGAGATAAGCTGATTATCGGTTATGAACTTATACCATGGGAATCGACTGTTGAAATAAATATAAAACCGGATTATATAGCATTTACTCTGGAAGAATTTAACCTTACAGAGGATTATGGTATTACAATGACTGAACCGCCCATATCGGAGATGTGGTTTCTCCGACTTCCTGTAAAGAACCTTGGCCATTGGGGCGACTGGCTCAATGTTATCTGGGATGAAAAGGTCGCAGTAAATATTCTTGCTGCTGGCCCTTATACAAATGCCGATTCTGAAGAAGGTGAAGGATACCGCATCCTTCAGGCAGGAGTGGATGAAAAGGTAAAAATGACCGGAGTTACGGCTGTTCTGATAACATGTGCGAAAGATCAGCTTCTTGATAAAATTGCTGTTGTTGAAAATGACTATAACATTCCCGGTGGTGTGGCAAGCCGCAGACATGAGCTCTATAATGCGTCATATTACTGGACATCCAATGTAACACCCCTAAATGTTGACGAGCATATTAAATATGCAAAAATGGGCGGGTTCCGGCTGATGAACATATATTATCCTGCTTTTCTGGAAAGCAGAGGATACAGGCTGATAGGGAATTATGACATTTTCAGGTCAGAATATCCAAACGGGAAAGCCGACCTGAGAGCAATGCTAAAAAAGATAAAGGATGCAGGGATCACACCGGGTTGTCATTTTCTTCACAGTCATATCGGCAGGGACAGCAGATATGTCACACCTGTTCCTGATCACAGACTCAACCTGCTAAGGATATTTACACTGAAACAACAATTAAGTAAAACAGATACAACAATTTATGTGGAGCAGAACCCGCAGAATTCTACAATGGCAGGGAACAGAAGAGTGCTTAAAATAGGGACTGAACTGATCTCCTACAGAGGCTATACAACTGAACCGCCATATATGTTTTATGGTTGTAAGAGAGGCATTGACAAAACAACAATAAATGCACAACCGGTTGGATATATGTTTGGCCTGCTTGATGTCAGCGAATTTGGTGCCACAAGTGTTTATATCGATCAGTACTCTGATCTCCAGGACGAAGTGGCTGATTATATTGCAGATATCTGGGAAGCCGGCTTTGAATTCCTTTACTTCGACGGATCAGAAGGTGTGAATCCTCCCTTCTGGTTCCATGTCGCTAATGCCCAGTGGCGGGTATTCAGCAAGCTGAAACCTGAACCTGTCTTTGCTGAAGGAGCGGCAAAAACACATTTCAGCTGGCACATGCTTACAGGAGGAAATGCATTTGATATCTTTCCGCCCGAAAAACTTAAAGCAGAAACAATAAAACATCCTTTCAGGGAGGCCCCGAGAATGCAGGATAATTTTACACGTCTCAACTTCGGATGGCTGGGTTACTGGTTACCCGGTGAAAAAACAATCGGAACACAGCCTGACCAGCTTGAGTTTGTTACAAGTAAAGCCGCCGCATGGGATTGCCCCGTTTCGATCCATGCCAATCCCGCTGTTTTGGCACAACATCCAAGGACGGCAGATAACTTTGAGGTATTCAGACGCTGGGAGGAAGTACGGGCAAAAAAATGGCTCACTGAAGAACAAAAACTGATGTTACGAGATCCTGATCAGGAATTTACTCTTCTCGTTAATGAGAAGAATGAATTTGAACTTGTTCCCTGTGAACAAATAAAAGATGTGGCAAACGGCAGAAGAGAAGTGATTGCCTTTACCTTTAAAAGGAATAATGATCTTTATGCTGTTTACTGGCATATCTCAGGTGATAAAAAGATTCAATTGCCTGTAAAATCCTCAGACCTGACCCTGATGAGGGATATTGGGATAGAAATTGAGATATCCTCCGGTCAGCTGGCAGGTTATACCGTTTTACCTGCCGGTAACCGTCACTATATAAAAACTACCGGGCTTACAAAAGATGAACTTGTAAATGCCTTCATAAATGCAATTATTACTGATTAATGAAATTAATGATAAAGAACCTCTACAACCTACTGGTGAACCTTTGTGCCTTAGTGCCTTCTATATAACTCACCCCTAAATCCCCCAAGGGGGACTTTTGAGTCTGAGCGCCCCCCTGGGGGCAAGGGGTGGCAAGAGGGGCAGGAGTTATTATAAAGATGTTCCTGAGTTATCTAAGGAGGTACACTTAGTGGCTGGAAAAAATGCCACTAAGACACTAAGACACAAAACATCACTAAGTCAATTAATTAACATAATAACTGCTTAAGAGGTGTAGAACTTAACCGAATAAGAATAAACAAACATGAAGAAGATTTCAGGGTATATTTTTCTCATCTGCTTTCTTTTGATCTTTCCGGTTGGAATAATTAGTCAGCCTGTTTCTTCCGGAAAAGATCTGCTGGTTTATCAAAACAGTCGCGGAAAGACAAAAAACATTAAATCACAGAAGCAATGGCAGAAGCAGCGTGATCAGATCCTTGAAAGTATGCAGAAGGTAATGGGTCCGTTACCTGATCGATCGAAGAAAGTTCCAATAGATCTGCAAATTATTGAGGAAGTAAAAGTCGGAAATGTCAGACGCCTGAAGATCACTTTTGCAGCCGAAGCTAATGACCGTGTACCTGCTTATTTACTGATACCTTTAAATCTGTCCGGAAAGGTTCCCGGGATTCTGTGTCTTCACCAAACGACTGCAATTGGTAAAGGAGAACCTGCCGGACTGGGTGGACTTCCAAATCTTCATTATGCTCTTGAACTGGCACAACGCGGATATGTGACACTTGCTCCTGATTATCCGAATTTTGGGGATTATAAATTTGACCCTTACGGGAATGGCTATCAGAGTGCAACAATGAAAGGCATATTGAACCACATGGCTGCCGTTGATGTGCTTCAGTCACTGCCCGAAGTAGATCCCAACCGTATTGGTTGTATAGGACATTCCCTGGGTGGACATAACTCACTTTTCCTTGCAGCTTTCGATAAAAGAATTAAAGCTGTTGTAACAAGTTGCGGATTTAATTCATTTTACAAATACTACAGTGGTGATCTTACAGGCTGGAGCCATCAGGGCTATATGCCCAGGATAGCGACAGTTTATGGAAAAGATCCTTCAAAGATGCCATTTGATTTCACCGGAGTGCTGGGAGCGATAGCACCACGGGCTGTTTTCATAAATGCTCCGCTGAATGACTCAAATTTCGAAGTATCTGGAGTCCATGATTGCGTAAATGCAGCATTACCTGTCTACAGGCTGCTGAAAGCCAAGGAAAATCTTATAATGATGAACCCCGATGCAGGCCACGATTTCCCGGAAGATATAAGGGAGGCTGCCTATAAATTCCTGGATGAAAAATTAAATATTGAATAACTAAACCAAATTATGTAAGTCGGATGATGTCTTCATTCTCAGTCACATGCGGTTCTACCGAGGGAGAAGAAACCATTAAAAACATAAGCATTTTTGAATGGAACCAAAGATATTGAAACCGCTACTGCATGCCATTGTTATAATACTTGCAATTAACTCAGCATGTTCCCGGGGAAGCGAAACTGTAAATAAATTCTTTTCAGAAGATTCACTTTTTGTGAAAGGGATCCCTGAGCAACCGGGTGAAGATTCCTGGAAATTCGTTGAGGATCTTAAGTCACCCTTATGGACAAAGCATGATTGGATTAAATTAAAGCCAGGTGAGCCTTATGCTGACCTTTCTGAAGGAATCAGTCTGACAGCAGGTTTCCCTGACGAAAAAAACCGCCTGAATACTGCTTATGAAGATATGAAATCTTTTCTTGCTGCCGGAGGTGTTAAATCTGAGGATGGTAAATATATTATTGAAACAGTAAAAGATGCTGAACTCACCGGAGAATCTTTCAGGATCGATGTAAGGCAGGAAAAATGTATCTTAACAGCCGGTGATGCTGATGGCATACGAAGAGCTATCTTCCACCTCGAAGACGAAATGCTCAGATTAAGGGCAGCCAATCTCCCGCTGGGGCAGTCTGAAAAACATCCTGTGATCCTGAAACGGATATCGCGCTGTTTTTTCGGCCCCATTAAACGCTATCCTAAAATGCGCGACGAGCTCATGGATGATGTGGATTATTATCCCGGTCAGTATCTGAACCGCCTGACCCATGAAGGTGTAAATGGTCTCTGGCTGACAGTAGAATTCCGCGATCTTGTCGCGACAACATTTACTCCTGATGCAGGCAAGGACGGTGAAAGAAGACTGGCAAAATTACGGCAGACTGTTGAAAAATGTCTTGACTACGGAATAAAAACCTATATCTTTTGTATTGAACCCCGTGCGTGGGAAAAAGATGATCCCGTTATCAAAAAATACCCCGAACTCGCGGGCGCTCCTGCTGGCAGTGGAAATTTCTTCTGTCCTATGAGTAAAACCGCACATGATTACCTTTACGAAACAGTAAAGAAAATCTTCAAAGCAGTGCCTGAGCTCGGGGGTATGATAAATATTACCCATGGCGAAAGAGGCACCACCTGTCTGAGCTCACTGTCATGCACATCAGAATACGAAGGTCATATAAACTGTCCGAGGTGTACAAAACATCAACCATGGGAGATCTTATATTCATCTTTATCAGCCATGGAGGAAGGAATGCATGATGCAGCTCCGGAAGCAGAACTGGTAAGCTGGCTATATATGCCTCAGCCCCAACGATTTTTGACAGGCGATCCCTATAGTCTCGGTGAATGGGTTTATGATCTCCCGGCTCATACACCGGAAAGAGTCGTTCTGCAGTTTAATTTTGAATCAGGTGTTTCCCGCACTGAATTTGGGAAATTTCTTGTCGGAGGAGATTACTGGATATCAAAACCAGGGCCAAGTGACAGATTTGAACGGATAGCAAACATTGCCAGGGAAAATGGTACTAAGGTATCCGCAAAGATCCAGACAGGGAATTCACATGAAGTTGCTACAGTACCTTTTGTTCCTGTTCCATCATTATTATATCGGAAATTCAGGGCAATGAAGGAACTCGGAGTGACTCATACAATGTTATGCTGGTATTTCGGCAACTATCCCGGACTGATGAATAAAGCGGCAGGTTTACTGTCAATGGAACCTTTCCCTGAAAATGAAGATCAGTTTTTACAAAGCCTTGCTTCAGTTGACTGGAAAAAAGACGATGTGCCGGAAGTAATTGAAGCCTGGAAACTCTTCAGTGAAGGCTATGAAAATTATCCTCTGGTAAATCTTTTCCAGTATTACGGACCTGTTCATGATGGTCCTGTCTGGCCTCTCCTGGTAAAACCGGCTGACGTCCCTCTGGCTCCGACATGGCAGATCGCGTCGAGCGCCACACGTAAGCTATGGCCTCCGAGCGGTGACAGAGTCGGTGAGTGTATCGGCGATGTTCTCACTCTTGAGGAAGTTACGGAATTGTGCAGGAAAATGTCAGAGTCGTGGGATAAAGGAACAGCAATACTTCAGGGATTAAAAAATAAATATTCGAATGAACCTGTGAGATTACTTGATATCGGTGTTGCGGAAGCGCTCGGTTTACAGTTCAGAAGCGGATATAATATACTCCGGTTTTAT
>Ga0209201_1003600_pt1 | contig 13443 bp, 13 predicted proteins | sample AD_UKC055_MetaG_FD_184411 | JGI IMG/M metagenome (GOLD analysis project Ga0209201, IMG submission 184411) | Active sludge microbial communities of municipal wastewater-treating anaerobic digesters from USA - AD_UKC055_MetaG (SPAdes) (version 2) | ecosystem: Engineered > Bioreactor > Anaerobic >...
GCGAATTCTGCGTGATATAAGAGACATCGGTTATTCCGGTTCCCGAACCATTCTTGGCGAGCTTGTTGCAAAAATCCGCGTTGATAACGGCATCACCAGAAAATCCACTGCCAAACGGCGCTTCGAAACCGACCCCGGACAGGAAATGCAGTTGGACTGGTCTCCCTACCATGTTCAAATCAATGGCAAGCGGGTGAAGGTTCATGTTCTGGGCGTTATTTCCTGCTACAGCCGCAAACTGTTTTTCGCGGCGTTCAGAAATGAGCGGCAGGCAACTCTGCTTGAGGGCATAAGTATGGCTTTCGAATATTTCGAAGGCTGTGCACTCCGGTTGGTTTTCGATAACATGACTACTGCTGTTCTCGGTCGCAGGGAAAAGGGTCAAATTATCTGGAATCAAGGCTTTCTGGACTTTGCAAAGCATTACGGCTTCAGTCCTTTCGCTTGTGCGGTCAGGGACCCTGACCGCAAGGGCAAACAGGAAAAGAGTTTCAGGCTTCTGGAAGACGATTTTATCAGGGGTTCGACTTTCGCGTCCTGGGATGACTTCAGTCGCCGGCTTCGTGTCTGGCTCGATAAAATACGTGGCGTAGCCAATAACCGCATTCATGGCACAACCGGAAAAGTTCCCAATGACGAGCATCTATTCGAAAAGTCGCTGTTCATAAGGCTTCCACATGAGCGTTTTCCTGCTTATAACGAGGAACTCCGAGCTGTTGACCGCGACGCAACGATCTCGGTGTATAGCATTCGTTACACGGTTCCGGCAGGCTATGCCAATAGAAATGTCATTGTCAGACTCTTTGCCGAGCACTTTGAGGTGCTCGAAAAGAATGGTGCTATAGTTTTCAGCTCGAAATATCTCGATACCACCGTTTCGCCTACAAAACTGGTCATTAACCAGCTGCATTTCAGCGGCCTGCAGCGCAAACCCAGGGGCAATGAAAACTATTACGGCCTGCAACGTGACTTTATTCGCAGGTTCCCTGAGCTGGCCGAGCTTATCGACGGAATCAAACTCAGGTTTAAATCACTTTCATCAATTCACCTGAACGCGCTGATCCGCCTTGCACAGCAATATGGAGACGATGCGCTTAATGACGCTGGTCGTCATGCCATGATGCATAAAAGGTTTTCCTCTGATTCGATCAAAAGCATTCTTGAAATGCGTTACCCGGAAAAGCCTGAGCAGCCTGCTCTGCCCTTGAACGGCCTTGGTGGTGTCATGGTTGGCGATGTTGAAGAGGGTGATCTTGATAAATTCTCAATACTGGACACTTCCGAAAGCGAGGGCACGCCAGAATGAAAACAGCAAAAGCTTCAGCAGGGAATCTACAGGAAATCACCGCCATGGCGGGAGCGTTAAATCTGAAGGCAATATCGCTGGAACTCCCTGAAATTCTCAATCGGGCGCAGCAGCAGAATATCTCATATACTCAGCTGATCTGCGATATGTTGAAAAAAGAGCTTGATGCGCGCCTTGAAAAGCGCGTGGTTCGAAGCCTCAAGCGCTCAAAAATCGGAGCGGTGGAAGACCTGGAAACCTTTGATTTTTCGATCAGGCCGCAACTGCATCCGCACATTATCAAGGAGCTCTGTGAATGCCGCTTTATCGAAGAAAAGCGTAATGTCATCTGCCTCGGCAAACCGGGCCTCGGAAAAAGTCGCATAGCCAAAACCATTGCCCGGTCTGCATGCCTGGCCGGATATTCGGTGCTGTTCGTGAACACGGCAAAAATGCTTGAGGATATTCACGGTTCAAAAGCTGACGGCACTTTCGCCAGAGCCATGTTGCGATACACAAAACCGGCACTGTTGGTCTGCGACGAGTTCGGGTATGAGCCTTTCGACAATAACGCAAACAAGTATCTTTTCCGTCTTGTTTCCGCCAGGCACAAAACCGGATCGATAATACTGACTTCAAACACCGGATTCAGCAGATGGAAAACTCTTTTTACTTCTGAAGCGGCGGCGGCAGCGACTGTTGACCGGCTGGTAGACAGAGCGACCATACTCAGATTCACCGGGGACAGCCTCAGAAAAGCTGACAAAGTCTACGGAGCTAAACTGGAAGAATAAGAACCCCCAAACACCAATGCAAAGGCCGCCAGGAAAAACCCGGCGGCCTTTTTATGCGCTTAGAAATAGAAATAAAAACCCGGACCGTCAAAATTCTTAAAAACCCACCAGGACGGGCGCTTTGACCGGCAAACATCCATTACCGCCCACCGTCAATGAAGTTAAAACCGCGAATATTTTCATCCATGAGCTCTGAAAGCCGCTGGGAATAAAGGAATTCACCGAATAAACCGAGACCGGCGTTTGGGGTGATTTTATCTTCGGTTGAACTGAGCTTGAAAGGAAGAAGTGGAGATGTTATATTTTTCATCGAAAACCCTTTGGGTGTTTAAGTGGGCGCTTGGTAACTCTCACTAAAACACATTCCAGAGGGTTTTTCAATTCCCCACATCTATTTCAGGGATTTTCCGAAAAAGTCTGCCAATTAGACTTTTTAAGGCAAGAATAAAGATTGTTTCAGCAAACGCAATTTTTAGTAATTTCTGTGCATCAATTTCAAGCACAGATATCTAACAATGCAGCTGCATTATTTATAAGCCAATTTAAGGCCGTATGAACTACGGGTAAGGGTTATTTCAGGGTGAGGAGATATTGACTTACCTGGAGAAAGCTCAAACCATTGAGTAATAAGGTCCGGTTTGCCTGTTTTGACAAACTGTGGTTTTTCGACAATTATGTCAGGCCGAAGAGTGGTTATAACGCTTACGAAGTCAATTGAACCATCCGGCAGGAAGAGCATGGGGGTGTCAGTTGGCCAGGTGCGCCCATCAAGGCTGACGACCCTGATTCTTTCATCGTAGTCAAAACGACATTGTACCTCAATGCAGCCAATGCCTGTTACTTTATCGACAGGCACATCGGTCAGGTTATGCATACGCAGAAAAGCATCTGTGGCAAGTTTTCTCGATTCTTTCCGTGATGCTTTCAGAAGTGCCTCTATGGTCGTGGCCGGCTGTTGTCGGGGGTCTGATCGCCGAAGATACCATTCGACGGTATAAGCGGGGATATACCAGAGACTGGACAGCAAAAGAATGACAATGAAATATTTTGTGGATAATGCAAACTGACGCGAGAACAGGTGAATAGCGTAACCAAAAATTATTGCAAAGCAGGGAAGAATAGGAATGGAATACCGACCAAAATGTGCTGCTCCTGTTATGAAGGCATACAATGCCAGGGAAGCAAGTGTAAAGATAAACCCGCCAACAGTCTGAAGTTCATTAGTTGAGTCTGTTGATGTATTTTTCGGGTTTTTGCGCTTGTACTGTAACAGAAGCCATGGAAAAAGTAACAACCCTGCGGTCATTGGGAAATTCGCGATACAGCGAAACGGAACCTTCAGGTCGATAAACAAAGTATCAGGAATGATTTCCCGCGAGAGAATCCTGGCCTGCATTACTCTAGCTTTTGCTGAAGCTCCACCAAAGAGTATTCCAGTTTCCCGATATAAGAAGCCAAAACCAAGGACAATTGGAATGAAAGCCGCCAGAGTTATAACTGCCAGTAAAATGACTTTTTTAGTCAGAGCCTCTCTGATTTTAACAAGTGAAATTATGGCAGTTAAAAGCGCAGCGGCAATCAGGATGATTCCCTCTGGGCGTAATAATGTCGCTACACCTAGAATCAGACCACTGATGACAGCGTCAATCCAGCGGGTTTCAATAGCCCTGATCGCAGCAAATTTACTGAAGAGGGCAAGAAGAGCAACAGCGGCAAAGACCGGATTTTCCATACCCAGGGGTGCGTTATAAGCAAAGCTCGGGTTAGCGGCGACCAGCAGGCTACAGAACAACGATAAATAGAGGGAGTTGGGAAGCAGGCGTCGCAAAAAAAGAAACACTGTGATCGGGATTGTGACAACTGCTACCCATAGAATAATTTTTTGAAAAATAAGACCTGTTTTCATGCCAAAAAATCTGAATAGAAATGCCATCAGGTAGGTCCAGCCAATACTTGTGGTGCCGACCGATTTTTCTCCAGGATTGAATTCGAACCATTTACCAGCAGCCGCCTGTTCGGCATAAACCAGGTGAATAATGGCATCACCGGACCAGAAAGGCCAGAAGGCGGCTGAGCAGAGACTGCAAACCGTGATAATTAAAAACAACGCAAGTAGGTTGCCGTGTTTTAATGCTGGTCTTGAATTTTGCTGTTCCATATAAACCGACTGTACACTCCGAAAATTATTCTGTGAGATAGTCTTATAAATCCTGAGCAACTACATTAACCGAGCCAGCGGCGTGCCCATGAGGCAAAAACGTACAGAAGCCATATTTGAAATTCGTTTCCGGAAGAGCGGCGATAAAATTCAAGTTCGCTTCTGACTGTTTTTGTGTTCAGGCCACATGCGCCCTCAGCGATAAAAGCATCGATTTCAGCCGCTATTTCGCGGCCGGTTTCGCTGGTGCGCCATTGCACCAGAGGTATCGGGAAGCCGCGCTTTGGCCTTTCAAAAAGCTCTGAAGGCATATGACGGCTGAGCAGGCGGCGAAGAACCGATTTGCTTTCTGTGTTGCGAATTTTCATTGATTCTGGCAACTGCAGGGCCATTTCTATGACCCGGTGGTCAAGAAACGGATCGCGCCCTTCTAGGCCGGTACTCATTGTGGCACGGTCGACTTTAGTCAAGATATCATCAGGAATATAATAAAAAAGGTCCCAGGCCATCATTTTTTCTACCAGAGAAAGATTGTCTGTAAGGTCATCAAGCAAAAATCTTTTTTCATGATAATCGCCGAGAAGATTTTTTATTTCGTATGGCTGCCAGATTGCACGCATAAAGCGGTAAAAATTACCCGAAGAAGATGATCTGCATGACTGGACTATCTGTGCAGCATTGCGAAATAATTTTTTGAGTCGGCTGGAGGCAAGACTGTTTATATTGATTTGCAATCCAGGTCTGCTGATTATTTTTCCGGCCCCCGCCAGAAATTGTTTGGCAGCCTCAGGAAAGCTGGTAAAAAAGCTGAAATCAGACGGGAGTTTACGGTAATAGTCATAGCCGCCAAAAAGTTCGTCTCCGCCATCGGCCGAAAGTACCACTTTGACTTCTTTGCTCACCAGGCGTGAAAGCATCAGGGTAGATACGGCAGAATTATCTCCAAATGGCTCATCATAAACATCTGGAAGTTCTTTGATCAGTTTCTCTGCTTCAGAAGATGAAAGGCGAAACTCTGTGTGGCTGGTTCCAAGGTGAGAAGCAATTCTGGCGGCCCAGGGCGATTCATCGATTTCAGCTTCATTGAAGCCAAGAGTGAATGTGCGAACTTTTTTCCCGGCACTGCGTGTTAGAAGGGCTGTGACCAGGCTTGAATCAAGACCACCGGAAAGGAAAACGCCAACTTCAACATCGGCAACCATTCGATAGGAAAAGGCTTCGCAGAGAAGTTGCTCCAGGCGGTTTTCCAGCTCTTCCGGGTTCGACTGGCCTGGTGATCCGGTCAGAAAACTTCTGATATCCCAGTAGGAGGTTACCACCGGGGTCTTTGTCTCAAGGTCGATCTGCAGCCATGAGCCCGGCGGCAGTTTTTTCACATTTGCATAAATGCTGTCTGGCTGGCTGATATAGCCATACTGAAAGAATTCTGCCACTGCCTGGTGATTGAGGTTTTTTCTGAACGGCGGGTATTCTCTCAATGCTCTTATTTCTGAGGCAAAAGCAAAAAAATGACCATCCCAGAAATAATGCAACGGCTTGACGCCGGCTCTATCCCGGCAGAGAAAAAGTCTTCTAGCGTGCAGATCGAATATGGCAAAGGCAAACATGCCGATAAAGCGGTTGACGCATTCTGTTCCCCAGCTGGCAAAGGCTTCGATGACCACTTCAGTATCACTGTGGCTTTTGAAAATCGTTCCACAGTCTTCAAGCTGTTTTCGGACATCAGAAAAATTATATATTTCGCCATTGAACGCTATGACAAATCTGCCATTTCCGGAAATCATCGGTTGGTTTGCAGATTCAGACAGGTCGATAATGGAAAGGCGTCTGTGCCCGAGCCCGGCTAAGTCAGTGTTGGCCCATGTTCCGGATGCATCCGGGCCACGGTGGGCAAGCGAATCCGTTGCTATTTTCAGAAATGGTCGAGGATCGAAATTCGATTCCGGATTAAAAAAGCCGGTGATGCCGCACAAGCCTGGTTTCTCCTGTCGCTGACTTTTTATGTGTTACAAAATTTGTTAAACTGAAGGTCTGCTTTTCGACTCTGGATTATAGTTTATTTCTACTGGACTTTCAAAGCGGTTTATTGTTAAACAGATGTTAGAAAATCGACGAGGTCAAGAAATGCCGGAAATCAGTGTGGTTATGTCGGTATACAACAGCAAAGCCTGGTTGCGGGAGGCTATTGCGAGCATTCTTGCGCAGACTTTCACCGATTTTGAATTCATTATCATCAATGATGGCTCTACTGACGGTTCGTTAGAAATAATCAAGTCATTCAGTGATCCCCGCATCGTTCTGGTCGATCAGGAAAATGCCGGCCTGCCAGCTGCTTTGAATCGAGGTATACAGCTGGCGAAAGCTCCTCTTATTGCAAGAATGGATGCAGACGATGTGAGCCTTCCGGAGCGCCTTCAGATTCAACTCGATTTCTTGCGGCAGAACCCTGAGATTATCGCGATCGGTTCTGCAGCTGTTTATATTGATGAGTCAGGCCGTGATATTGCGCCGGTGCAAATGCCATGTTCACATGCCGAGATTCTTGCCTATTTGCCAGAAAGCCCGTTTATTCATCCGACTGTGGTTTTCCGTAAAGAATTTTTCAACCTTGCCCAGGGATACCCGGTTGAATTTCTTGGCGCCCAGGATGCAGTTCTCTTCAACCGTATGGCCCGACTTGGCAAAATGGCTAATCTGTCAGAATGTCTGCTTCGCTATAGAATTCATCGCGGGGCGATAAATAAGCAAACCGTAAATAACGATTTAATCGATACTTACACGAAACACTTTTCTAAAACTTCATTTTCCCGACCTGATTCGACCATAATATGACGAATCAGCAATCACGAAATGGCATAATTCGTCGAAATACGCTATATTACCGAACATGACAAATCCCGAGATAACAAAAGCAAATACGGTAGAAAGCTTCATGAAAGCCAACTCCACCCTCCGCATCGGCAAAGACGCCGTCACCGATTTCCTCACCAGACTAAACACCCTGTCAGCGGCAGTCGTTAAAGCCGCCGAAACCAGCGCCATCAACCAGAACCGCAAAACCATCATGGCCGCTGATGTCGAACAGGCCATGACCTCAGTGACCGGCGATACTTCCGACCTGCCGTTCCTTTTCAAACAGATCGAAAAGCTCAACGCCAGAGACACCGCCGACCTTGCCGCCCTGATCCGCGCCTGGGTCGACTCACACTGATTCATGATCAAAGACGACCTGGCCCGCACCATCGCCGAAGAATACGAACTTTCCCGCTCCCTTTCAACGCGCATCGTTCAAACCGTGCTTGATAAAATCATCGACGGCCTGGTGAAAGAATCCCGCATCGAGCTCCGCCGCTTCGGCGTCTTCGCCATTAAACAGCAGGGCCCCCGCGTCATCACTCTCCCATCCGGCAAAAAAATAAAACGCCCGGCTCAGAAGGTAGTAACCTTCGCGCCAGGCGCCACAGTCAAAAAGAAACTAAACCCCAAAACCAGCAAGCAAAAGTAAAATTATTCTTCTGCCTCAATCGCCGGCAGAAAGACTTCTGGGGGAACCCTGAACCGCCGCGCCAGGGCTGCAATATGCCGCAGATTCAACTCCCGCTTTCCTGCCAGAATCTCCGAAACTACGCCTTGGCTGCCTAATTCCGAAAGATCTTTCTGCCGCAGGCCGTGTTGCTCCATAAGAAATCGCAACATATCCAGGCCCGTCACATCGTCCATCGGGTGCCGCGCATCATCATATTCCCGCAGCCGCATTTCGAGAATATCCATCAGACCGCACAGCGGATGCTTCTTCTTCCGGCCGATCTCTGCCATGACCTCTTCCATAAATGCTGTTGCCCGATCGTAGTCTACATCTGACCGGATTCTATCAACAGACACAATCTTCACAACATCCAGCCACTTGCTTAGCAGATTAGGCTGTTGCGGAATCCGCTCTTTTGTCGCATTGACGCTGGTAGTCGTTCCCTTCATGGCTTCACCTCACTTCTTCTGGCGTTTCGGTTTCCATGTGTCGCGGTCGTATTCTTCGTGAGTCAATACAGCCACAACGAAAACCTTCTGCCATCTATATTCAACTTTGGTAACCAAACGAAACTTGTTCCCACCGATGTTAAACACGCACAACCCACGCACATCATCCGCTGCCGGAAACACCGCCCTGATTTCCATCAGATTGTGAAATTCCATGCGGCTCACAACCTTGAACCATGCATTCAGAGGCCCTTTTGCGGTTATATGTAGCTTAGCGAATTCATTGAGTTTTCTGCGCGTGATGACATGTTGAAAACCTCGTCAGGAGTGGCGGTCGTTGAAAGAGCATTCAGTCCTTTGGCAAGCAGGCCCTTCATACCGGTCGTCGAGTCGTCGAAATTGTTCTGTTCCTGTTCGAGAAGCTGGTAGTCGATTTTGCTGCCAGGATAGACGGGAACTTCGTTTAGGTTGCGCGGAGTCTGGGCATATGATGGAGATGCGGCCAGAATGACGATTGAGACTAGAACGGTCAGGGCTGATCTGAACACTTGTAAGGTTCCTCGGTTTTTTGTCAAGTTACGCCAGCGGCGGTATTATAACACACCCGCAACCTGATTTGTTGCGACTTGTGATTTGTGGCGGTGAAAGAATTTTGACAATAAAAAATTCCGGCCGTTATCGGCCGGAATTTGCAGGGTTCTCAGGCCAGGCGTTGCCTGGTAAAGAATATTATTGGACGGTAATTATCGAGCCGGGCAGATTCGGACGGTTGATGCGGGTCGGAGTGCCGCCGCTGACCATACCCCAGTTGAAACCGCGGAAAATTCTGGCGATGACGGCGCCCAGGCCGATAGCGACCGGAGTTGCAATCAGGGCGCCTGCTGCGGTGCGGCCGAACGAGCCGTTGTGATTCTGATGTCCGGCATTACCGGTATTGACGTTTTCAACCATTCTGATTGCGGTTTGGATGCGATCCTGAGCGTCCTGGCGGTTGTTCCAGAGAATTTCCATTTTAGCCTTGTCGATCACCCGGTTAAGACGATGATCGAAGCAGTTGGAAACGCCGTTCTTGCTGAGCAGACGCTGGGCGTGGCTGAGATAGGCACGGGCGTTCTGGAGTTCAGTATAGGCGTAGCCATTACAGACGATATTGGAGGCTGAATTGAGATCTGAATAAATGGCGTTGATCAGATTGTTGTGACAATAACCGGCTTCGGCGGCTGGAAAAAAAGAAAAAATGAAAGAAGAGATCAGCATCAGACAAATAACCTTCGAAAAATTGCGTTTCATGAACTTCACCTCATATTTGATTACATCAGGCGTCATATTTGTGGCCGGACTGCCAGGACGGCTTTTTACATGTTTACCAGGAAGCACGTGAATCGGATGTAAGCAAATTGCGTGCCATGTTTTCTGATGGAGCCAGGCTTGCTGTGAAACTGCTTTCTAAATAAGTTTTTGAGGGTGCGAAACCGGTCAGAAAATCGAAGAGGCAAAAATGAAAGTCAGAAAGTCGGCAGTTAACTGAAAGAAATCTGACAGGTTTCGATTTCGCCGCTGTCGTCGATCGGCATTTTTCTGCAGATTGCGACGGTGATCAAGGTGACGACAACGACCACGACAAAGATAACGATTATGGTTGATATTTACAAATTCCATGATTCAAGGATGTATCAGATATGCAGCTTCTGTTTGTGCCGGTCGCCAGGAGCAAATCTGAATCAATAGACAACCCGATTTCGTGGTATATTTGCGCGGCGAAAGATACTAACCGGTAATCGGTTTTGCATGACACTTCGTATAGGAGAGCTGCAGATGGTCGGAAAAAAAATAGCGCTATTGCTGCTGCTGGTTCTGCCGGCAATTTTGCTTGTCAATCACGTTTCTGGCAACCATGAAGTGTCAGAACTCGTTATGTCTGGTAACTTCGAAATTGACGAAGTGCTTTTGTCTTTCAGGATTCCCGGCCAGTTACTTGAAAGAACTGTCGCCGAAGGTGAGAGTGTCGCTTCAGGCGCGCTGATTGCAAAACTAGATCCGGCCGAGCATTTGATCGCGGTTCAGAGAGCTTCGGCAACCTACGAAGCTGATCTTGCAGCTCTGCGGGAGCTGGAAAACGGTCCCCGGCCTGAAGAGATCGAGCAGGCACGGGCGCAGCTGCAGGTGGCTCAGGCAATGCAGGATCAGCTTGAAGCCGGTTCGCGGCCCCAGGAAAAGAAATCGGCACAGGCACTTCTACGCCAGGCAGAAGCCCAGGTCGAAAAAAATCGGGCCGCTCTCGATGAAGCGACGAAAGATGCACGTCGGGTTACGAAGCTCTTTGCAGAAAATGCGGTAAGCGAAAAGGATTATCTGGCTGCCAGAACGAGAGAAGAGGCTGCTAACGCCATTTATAATGAAGCGAAGGCCAAGGTGGAAGCCGCGAGGCAGAGTTTGAGCATTGCCGATGAAGGGCCCCGGCGCGAAGAAATTGCCAGGGCGCGTGCGGCCGTGCGCGCTGCCCAGGCTGCCCTCGACCTGCTGTTGGCCGGCACCCGCCGCGAGAGAATTGAACGGGAACAGGCCAGGGTGGCAGCTTCCCTGGCTGCTCTTCAACAGGCCTGTCTGCAGCTCGAATATACCAGACTCTTTTCACCGCTGGCCGGAGTAGTTCTGACCAAGGCGGCTGAGGCCGGTGAATTCGTCAGGCAGGGGCAGGGAATTGTGACGGTGGGCAGTCTTGACCGGATTTTTCTGCGGGTATATGTTAATGAAACCAGTTTCGGCAAAGTTAAACACGGTCAGACAGTTGGCGTGAAGGTCGATGGCTTTCCTGACGAGACTTTTACCGGTCAGATTGTTTTTATCAGTCAGGAAGCGGAGTTTACTCCAAAAAGCGTTCAGACACATGAAGAGCGGGTCAAGCTCGTTTACCGCATCAAAATAGCGGTTGACAACCCGGATCACAAATTCAAGCCCGGTATGCCTGCCGATGCAATTCTCAAACTGTAAGCATGTTGCCGAGGCTGCCGGACTTTGTCGAAGTTTCGGCACGACCCGCGCTGTAGATTCGGTTTCACTGGAAGTTAAAGCCGGTGAAATCTTTGGCATTGTCGGTCCTGATGGTGCCGGAAAAACGACCTTGCTGCGCATGATCGCGACAATTCTGCAGCCTGATCAGGGTGATGTCAAAGTCTGCGGCTTCAATACCATAAAGAATTCAGAGGCGGTAAAGAATCGCATTGCCTACATGAGTCAGCGATTCGCTCTATATTCCGATCTTACCGTGAATGAAAATATCAGATTTTATGCTGATCTCTACAATGTTCCCGAAGCCGGACTCGAAGAACATATCGACGAACTTCTGGATTTCAGCGGTATGCATCCTTTCAAAAAGCGTTTTGCTGGTCGGCTTTCCGGGGGTATGAAGCAGAAACTGCAGTTGATATGCGCCCTGATTCACACACCTGAATTGTTGATACTCGATGAGCCAACCAACGGAGTAGACCCGGTCAGCCGCAGAGATTTCTGGCGGATGCTTCAGAGCCTGGCCGAGCGGGGTGCTGCCATAATAGTTTCTACATCTTATCTCGATGAGGCCGAACGATGTCATCGCCTGGCGCTGATGCACGCCGGGAGCTTTTTTACAACCGGCCGTCTCGATGAAATTTTTGCCAGGGCTGATTTTCAGGTGTCGGTATGGAGAAGCGACCGGGCACCACGCCTGTTTGCTGAGTTGCGTCGCCAGGTCGGCGACCATGGGGTCAGGCTGTTCGGCAACAGCATCAGAATCAGAAAAGCGACTGCCGGCATTCGGTCTGTGGTCGATGAGATTGCCCGCGCCAAAGGCTGTGCCGGATCATGGGAGCCTGATGAAAGGCCAGGCCTGGAAGACATTTTCGTCAGATTCATCGAAAGCGCTTCTGTGGAGGAACATTCCGGCTCGAAAAACTATTTTGTTTCCAGTGCCGGAATGGAGAAGACGAGTTCCGTGAAGATTGCTGGTTTGAGCCGTGTTTTTGGCGATTTTACTGCGGTTGACTCGATCGATCTTGAAGTCGAACAGGGAGAAATCTTTGGTTTTCTGGGCCCGAACGGCGCAGGAAAGAGCACGACCATTCGCATGCTTTGCGGTTTACTGTTACCCACTTCAGGAGAAGGCACGGTAGCAGGTCTCGATCTAAAACAAGATGCAGAAGAAATAAAGCGCCGCATCGGCTATATGAGCCAGAAGTTCTCTCTTTATACCGAGTTGACGGTTGCTGAGAACATCAGATTTTATGGCGGTATATACGGGCTCGCCGGCGAAAGACTTGAAACGAGGCTTCACTGGGCTCTTGAAATGGCTGGATTGCATGGTCTGGAGCATTATCAGGTCAAGATTCTAAGTCTTGGGTTCAGGCAAAGGCTGGCGTTGGCCTGTTCACTTCTGCACGAGCCTTCGATAGTTTTTCTTGACGAACCGACCAGCGGGGTTGACCCGTTGACCAGACGGCAATTCTGGGGCACGATCAGAGATCTGGCACATGCAGGAGTTACGGTGTTCGTTACCACGCATTACATGGAAGAAGCAGAATATTGCGACCGGATCGCATTTATCAACAACGGCAAAATCATGGCCTGCGGTTCTCCGGAAAAACTCAAAAGAGAAATCGTCAGGCACAGAATTTATCGTAGCGACAAAAGACTTTCTGCCGCCGGTTTGAACGATCTGAGGCAATTGCCGGGTATTGTCGATGCTTATATTCATGGAACCGGTCTTCATATTGCCATACAGCAGCAAGAAAGCATTCCCGGGCTGCGTGAATTGATCGGGTGTGATGTCAGCGAAATGCAGGAAGTTCCTGCTGGAATGGAAGATGTGTTCGTTCAGCTTGCGGCTGCAGGTGCCCATAATGCCAGGAAGGAATACGACGGATGAAATGGCGTCGTTTCAAGGCCATTGCCTTCAAGGAATGCCTGCACGTTTTGCGGGACTGGCGCAGTCTGGCTATTTCGCTTGCTATTCCACTGCTGCTGCTGTTGTTGTTCGGCTATGCTCTCAACATGGATCTTAATGATGTACCGGTAATTCTTCACGATCAGGCTGGAAACGTTCAGAGTCGCGAATTTGCCGAACTTTTCAGTGCTTCACCATATTTCAATATTGTTGCCAGAACCGATGAATACAGGGCTGTTGAACGGGCGCTCGGTTCCGGGAAGGTTCTGGTAGCTCTGATAATTCCGCCGGATTTTGGTCGTGACGTTCTCGG
>Ga0209201_1003602_pt1 | contig 13440 bp, 9 predicted proteins | sample AD_UKC055_MetaG_FD_184411 | JGI IMG/M metagenome (GOLD analysis project Ga0209201, IMG submission 184411) | Active sludge microbial communities of municipal wastewater-treating anaerobic digesters from USA - AD_UKC055_MetaG (SPAdes) (version 2) | ecosystem: Engineered > Bioreactor > Anaerobic >...
ATAATATCCGGCTGATGGCCGGGCATGAAAGGAGATTTTATGGCTAAATTTATAGGCACGAAAACAATCGAGGCAATGAAGGGCATGGCGGCGGAACTGCTTGATATATACGAGGAGAAGCTTGACGTTGCTTTTATGAAAACGGGCGAGGAGGGCAAACTGAAAGTCGGCATATCCTTTGACATTGCCCTCTCCGCTTCCACGGCAAACGCCGTTGATGTTGACGCAACAATCACATTCACGGCGGATAAAGTGAAGGACAAAATACAGAAGACCGGCATATCGGAAAGCCAAGGCGTCTTGTTTGACGCCGTTGACGCCTTCGCCCCGAAGAAGGGAAGCGGAATTGACAGCGTGACGTTTTCCGCTCCCGGCCATAAGCCGGTAACGCTGGAAGCAAGGTAGCGCAGCATCATTTACGAAAGGAATGTAGCCATGTCTCCCCGTTGGCTGAAACTAAAAGAGGCCGCCGAACATGCCGCCATAGGACAGCACCGCCTAAAGGATCTGGCCCGGCAAGGTCATATAAAGGGCTACCAGGATCCCGAATCAAAACGCGGAGACTGGATTTTTGACCGCGTTTCCCTGGACGAATACCGGGAAAGGCCCCTCAAGGGCATGGTATCGCCAAAGGAAAAAGCCCTTGCAATCATGAATGGGATTCGTCTATGAAATTGCACATGAGACTGTTCCGTCGTGGTGATCATTTCTATGTGGAGTATTGCCGGGGGAAAAAGAAATCGCTCGGAACGACGGATGAGGTTCACGCAAGGGCAATCTACAAGGAAATGAAGGCCGAAGCCTTAAAAGGCAGGCTCTTCCCTCTTGAAGAATACCGCAATCTCACCCTGGCAAAGTTCTCCGAAGATTACATCAAGAACCGCGTCGGAGTATCTACGGCAACCATCAAGCTCGACACATACGCCCTCAAGCTCCTCGCCGATGTCCTGGGCGGGGCCATCCAAATGAAGGCAATCACGGCGGCAAAGATCGGGGAATTCAAGGCCGCCTGCCTTGCCCGCAAGGTAAAACCGCGCTCCGTCAATACTTATCTCAGGCACATCAAGGCCGCCCTTTCCTACGCCGTCGATGACGGTTACATCGAAAAGAGGCCGAAAATCAAGATGCTCCCCGTGGGCGAAAGCCTTCCCCGCATACTGTCGCCCGACGAAATACAGGCTATCCTGATCAAGGCGCATGAGACAAGCCTTGACCTTTGGCGCTACATTACCTTTTGCCTCTGGACCGGCGCGAGAAGATCGGAAGCAAAAAGGCTTTCCTGGCAGGCTATCGACTGGAAAGGCCGGATGTGCAAGCTGACCGGCAAGGGAAACAAGGAGCGGATCGTTCCCCTCCTCCCCGCCGTGATTGATGCCCTTACCCCGATAAAACGCGATATTGGCCCCGTGTTTGAACTGGAACACGCCGACACCTATTCACACAGGGTAAAGGCGATAATTGAAGCCTGCGGCATTGCGGGCCACCGTCTCCACGATTTAAGGCATACCGCCGCGACCTATCTTCTTAAAAACGGCGTACCGCTCCAAACTGTACAGAAGATCCTCGGCCATTCCCAAATTAGCACGACCCAGATTTACGCAAAAGTCCTTGACGAAATACTTAAAACAGAGATGTCAAAATTGAAGTTCGAGTGATTTTAGTGGGCGCAAAGTGAGTGCAAGTTTGACGAAAAATGACGAGTTTTGACGAAAAACGAAAAAAGGGCTTTCCGGCTAAGTACCGAAAAACCCTTTAATTTCTGGTGGGCCTTGGGAGACTCGAACTCCCGACCAATTGATTAAGAGTCAACTGCTCTACCAACTGAGCTAAAGGCCCGGTATTGCTGAAGAGAACCTATTTTTTTATATCTGGCGCGCCTGGTACGACTCGAACGTACGACCAACAGATTCGAAGTCTGCGACTCTATCCAACTGAGCTACAGGCGCCTTTTTAATGCAATCAATGGGGTGAGTGAAGGGATTTGAACCCTCGACCTCCGGGGCCACAACCCGGCACTCTAACCAACTGAGCTACACCCACCATATTCGCTTGGTACGCCTGGAGGGATTCGAACTCTCGACCCACGGATTAGAAGTCCGTTGCTCTATCCAGCTGAGCTACAGGCGCATGCTATGTAAAAGAGGGAGCCTAATATCTTTTTTGACGGCTTTTGTCAAGCATGAATCATATCCTTCGCGAAAATTAACGATCAACGCACATAGCCGGCGATTCCGTCGTATCGGTAGCCTTTTCTGTTGTAGCCCTCGCTCCGGGAGTCCGTGGTGAAAAAAAACTGTTCCCTGCCGATATGACGCCAGCGATGCAAAGGACGGGTGTTGGGCAGGCGGCTGGTGGCAATGTTGCCGATGGTCCCTTCCATGATGTAGTCTCGGGACAACTTCTCCCCCCCGCCGGCCTCATAGGAATAAAAGTGACATTGCTGACGGGGATTGTACCAGCGATAAAATTCCGTCGTCCCGGGTGTTCCCGGGCTGAAGAGGCGGAAGGCGATGCCGTCTTTCCGGTAATTACGCGCTGAGAGCATCCCGGCCTCTCCCTGGGGATTGGTCGTGAAGAGAAAGTCGTCCCCGTTGCGGTAACGATAAACGTCCAAAATCTTCGCCCCCGCTTCCGATGCCACTTCCGCATGGATCTCCACTACCGCGCTGCCGCCATTGGAATCTATTCGGAAACAGCGGCCATGGGCCCCCGGTTTCAGATTTGCCGTATCCACAGCGATATGCAGGTAATCGACCTCACGGGTCGTGACCCCCACATCCGGAAAGACCCGGACCCATTTCCCTTGGTCTTTCACCACTTCCCTCCCCAGGATCTTTACCCCCTCCACGACAGTTCTCCCCTGCTGGTTGACCAGGGTCAGGGTATGGGAACCAGGCGCCGGTGTTTCTGGCAGGAGGTATTCGGCAGCGGCGATCTGCTCACCGAATGCCTCCAGATTGCCGAGGGGACGGTTGTCCAGATACACCTTCATGGACCGGGCCAGCGGTGATTTCCAGAAATGGACGATGATCCCCGTTCCGGAATAATTGTACTTCAATACCGCCTTGTCCTGCGCCTCGGGATAGCCTTCGTTTTCCGTCCAGTTTCCTTTGAAATCCGCCGCTCCGCTCCGAGTCGGATCCGGGCGATAGGCGCCTGTTCCCGTTACCTCCGGACGGTGGAAGGAGTGATATTGCCCCGCGGCGGCTTCACCGTTCTCCCCGTCGGCGGGCCAGCGGGTTGGTTCAATTTTCCATTTCAGTGGCTGACGCCCCCGGTTGGTGATTTCGATCTTACCCTCCACCTGCCGGCCTGGTTCTAGAAGACCGAAATCGAGCCGCTGGGGACGGATGGCAAGCACCGGCTCCGGGGGATATTCCCGGATATGAAATGATAGTTCGATGACCTTCAGCTCTCCGGCAATATTGAAGGCTATTCCTTCTCGATGGGGCCCGGCGGCAATGAGCCGCTGATAGACGACCTGCATGTTTTCGAATTCCAGCTGCAATTGCACATTATAAAGATGTTGATGTCTACCGTTTTCACTCACCGGCGCCAGAGAAGACTTCATGGCAATATTGATCTTGGCGGGATGGCGGTGTGCGATAGTCCCTGTCAGGGGTTGCCCGGCTTTACAGGTCCATCCTTCCGGCGCCGCAATCGCCCAGTCTTTCCGTTCCGCATCCGCAAAGGTCATGATCGCCTGGCCTTTTTTGAATATGCCGGCGCCTACGTCCCCAAGGTCGATCGCCTCCGGATGGAGCAGGACCTCGGCGCTCCAGACCGGCGCCAAAGGCTGAATGGCTACCACCGCCAACAACACGGACCAAAGTATCCACCATGGTTTTTTTATCATCGGAAAGGGTTGAATGACAAACCTCCTCAAGGATTTCCGGTGCCCCATCCGCTCCGGTTTCCGGAGTCTCCCGACACTTTTCGGTCCGGGCAGCCGCGGGAATGGAAAGAGAAAAATTTCCATCTTGCCGATTTTCCTTCCCCCAGAGTTCCCTCCGGCGCTCCTTTATCGGAAATGCTTCTCATTGACAACAGATATTTGCCGTCAGCTGTTATATGATTGAAAAAAATCCATATTATAGACTCTCATGAAATACCTTGACAGCGTTTGGAGATGAGATATATCGTGCAGCGGTTTCTTCGGCAACAATGTTCCGGCCGGCTATGCCCTCCTGATTGACCCCGGGGAGACGACTTCAGTTTATTCCGGTATGTTCAACCTTCATTAACGCCGAAGCGGCAGGATTGGAATGTGACGCAACAACCTGAAAACATGAAATACTGGCTGGCCCTCCGGTATGTGGAAGGATTAGGCAACATCGGTGTTCGGAATCTCCTCCAGAGTTTCGGCGCCCCCGAACGGATCTTCCGGGCGCCATTGAACATGCTGGCTGCCGTACCTGGCATCGGCGCCAAAACAGCAAGAAATATTAATGATTTCAATCTCTGGGAGCGAGTTGCCGCGGAGTTGGACCGGGCGGCGGAATTGCCGGCTACTATCATGACCTGCCAGGACCCCCGCTTTCCGAGACGGCTCCTCTTCATCTACGACTTTCCCTTTCTCCTCTACGTGCAGGGAGAGCTTCGGCCCGACGATATCAATATTGCTATGGTCGGTTCGCGGATGGCCAGTGCCTACGGCAAATTCACCACTGAACGCCTCAGCCGCGAGCTGTCTCTGCACGGCGTCACCGTGGTCAGCGGCATGGCGCGGGGGATCGACACGGCCGCCCATCGGGGCGCACTGTCGGTGAAGGGCAGAACCATTGCCGTTTTAGGCTCGGGAATCGACGTGATCTATCCCCCGGAAAACGAGGGGCTGGCCCGGAAGATTGCCCAAAGCGGCGCCGTAGTATCGGAGTTCCCCCTGGGGACTCCCCCCAATGCCACGAACTTTCCCGCCCGGAACCGGATCATCAGCGGCATGTCCCTGGGGGTGGTGGTGGTCGAGGCCACGGAAAAGAGCGGTTCCCTGATCACCGCCCGGATTGCTCTGGAACAGGGACGCGAGGTGTTCGCCGTTCCCGGGGGAATCGACGCGGCCGGTTCCCGGGGAACAAACCGCCTCATTAAGGAGGGGGCGAAACTTGTCGAAAACATTCATGACATCCTCGATGAAATCAAACCGCAGGCCCCTTTTTCGGAGGACGCGCCGGAGGAGGTAAAGCCACTGCCACCGGCCGCCACCGTTTTTCCCCCGGGTCGCGCACCGTGGCGAAGGCCCTCGATTAGCGGCAAGGAAGGACTTGTTATTGACCATCTCTCCTCCCATCCCCGCACCGTCGATGATCTCATCGCTGCCACGGGTCTTGCCGCATCGGAAGTTCTGCCCGCCCTGCTGCAGCTCGAACTGCGGGGACTGATCCGGCAGACACCGGGAAACAAGTATATTCTTCAGGAGTAAATACATGCCTTCTTCATTAGTTATTGTGGAATCGCCAACCAAGGTGAAGACCATCAAGAAATTTCTTGGCCCTGATTTTGAGGTACGGGCGACAATGGGCCATGTCAAGGATCTGCCCAAGAGTTCTCTGGGAATCGATCTGGAACGCGACTTTACTCCAAGTTATGGTGTAATCGACAGCAAGAAAAAGGTCATCGCTGAGATCAAGAAGGCGGCGCAAAAAGCAGAGCGAATCTTCCTCGCCCCCGACCCGGATCGGGAAGGAGAGGCGATTGCCTGGCATGTAGCCGAAGAACTCGGCAGTAAAAAAAGACAGCTTCACCGCGCCCTCTTCAACGATCTGACCAAGAAGACCGTTCTGGACGCCATCGCCAACCCCATCGCCCTCGACCGGTCGAAATTCGAGGCCCAGCAGACAAGACGGATACTTGATCGCCTCGTGGGCTACAAGATCAGCCCGCTTCTTTGGGAGAAGGTCAAACGGGGCCTCAGCGCGGGGCGGGTGCAATCCGTGGCAGTGCGCCTGATCTGTGATCGGGAGAAGGAAATCGGCTCCTTTGTCTCCGAAGAGTACTGGAACATCACAGCCTCCCTGGCCGCCCATATGCCGCCGCCGTTCGACGCCAGGCTCGTCAAAATCGCCGGCAAGAAGACCAGGATCGGCGACAGCGAAGAGGCAAACCGGGTGTTGCGGGAGCTGGGGGAACTGGATTTTGTGGTCACCGGAGAGGAGAAGAAAGAGGTCAAGCGCAATCCCCTGCCCCCGTTCACGACCAGTAAGCTCCAGCAGGAGGCTTCCCGGTGGCTCCGCTTCTCCGCAAAGAAGACCATGAACGTAGCCCAGCAGCTCTATGAAGGGGTTGAACTCGGTCCGGAAGGTTCGGTAGGCCTCATCACCTATATGCGCACCGATTCGGTGCGCATATCCGAGGAGGCCCTACAGGAGGTTAGAAATTACATCCGGGCTTCCTATGATCCTGACTTCCTGCCGCCAAAACCAAGGCACTTCAAGAACAGCGCCTCGGCCCAGGACGCTCACGAGACCATCCGCCCTTCTTCGTTGCAATACCGGCCCGGCGAAATCAAGAGTCACCTTACCCCGGATCAGTACAAGCTCTATCTCCTCATCTGGAACCGCTTTGTCGCCAGCCAGATGTCCCCGGCCCGTTACGATCAGACGGTTATCGACATCGCGGCGGGGGTCTATGAACTCCGCGCCCTGGGCTCCATCTTGAAATTTTCCGGTTTTTCCGAAGTTTATCGTGAAGGCAAAGACGATAACGGCGGCGAAGGAGAGGATGAAATGGGCCGGCTTCTTCCCGAAGTGGCCATCGGCGAAGTCCTGAAACTTACAGCCCTCACCCCGGAACAGAAATTCACCCAGCCCCCGCCCCGGTTTTCCGAAGCCACCCTCGTCCGGGAATTGGAAGAAAAGGGGATCGGCAGGCCCAGCACTTACGCCGCGATCCTCGCCACCATCCAGGACCGGGAGTATGTCCGCCTGGAAAAAGGTAGATTTCATCCCACCGATCTGGGGATGCTGGTTACCGAACTACTGGTGGAAAACTTCCCGAAGATCCTCGATGTATCTTTTACCGCCTCCTTGGAAGACCGGCTTGATCGCATCGAGGAGGGCAAAAACGAACGCATCGAAACACTGAAGGATTTTTACGCCGAATTTGCCCGGGAACTGCAGGTGGCGGCGGGAAAGATGAAGAGTCTCAAGGGCAAGGGCATCCCCACGGACATGGTTTGCGAAAAATGCGGAAGCCCCATGGCAATCAAATGGGGGAGGAACGGCCGTTTCATCGCCTGCACAAACTACCCGGATTGCAAAAACACCATGAATATCCCCGAGGCTGGAAACGGTACGGAGGGGAAAAATGGCGAAGGCGTCCCGGAACTTACCTGCGAAAAATGCGGTCGGACCATGGTGCTGAAACAGGGAAGATTCGGTAAGTTCATGGCCTGCTCCGGCTATCCCGAATGCAAGACGACGGTAAAAATCACCGCGGCGGGCGGGGAACCCACTCCGCCGAAAGAGGAGGTCCTCACCGACAAGATCTGCGAACAATGCGGAAAACCGCTGGCCATAAAATCTGGCCGGTATGGTAAATTTCTCGGCTGTACGGGGTATCCCGCCTGCAAAGTCATCCATCCCCTCCACTTGGACATCCCCTGCCCGGAGCCGGGCTGTAACGGATTCCTTTCGGAACGACGATCAAAAACGGGAAAAATATTCTACGGCTGCACCTGCTATCCCGAATGCAAATTTGTTACCTGGAGCCGGCCCCTCCCCGAGGCCTGTCCGTTGTGCAACGCCCCCTTTCTGGTGGAAAAGCGCACCAAGACGGGAAGTTATAAACAATGCCACCGTAAGGAATGCAAATACAGGAGTGATCTGGTCGTCCATGCCCCATAGAGGACAGGCATTGATAATCGGCGGCGGCCTGGCGGGATGCGAAGCGGCTTGGCAGTTGCTCTGCCGTGGCTGCCGCGTAACCCTCTGGGAAATGAAGCCGGAGCGATATTCTCCGGCCCACTCCTCTCCTGATCTGGCCGAGCTGGTTTGCAGCAATTCCCTGCGCTCGGGAGATCCGGCCAGCGCCGCCGGGCTTCTCAAGGAGGAGATGCGGCGCCTGGGTTCGCTGTTCATGGCCGCCGCCGACCAGACGTCCCTACCGGCCGGGAAGTCTCTCGCCGTGGACCGGGAGCGTTTTTCCGCCTACATCCAGGAACGTCTCTTGGCCTGGGGGGAACGATTTCAGCTCGTCCGCCAGGAGCTTACCGAGCTTCCCACCGCCACCCCCGCCATTGTCGCCACCGGTCCTCTCACCTCCGATGCCCTGGCCGCGGCGATTCAACGCCTTACGGGTCGGGAATGCCTGTATTTTTACGACGCCATCGCCCCGATCGTCACCGCCGATTCCGTAGATCCGAACCGTAGTTTCTGGGCCTCCCGCTATGATCCTTCAAGCGCGGAAAACGCCGGCGACTACCTGAACTGTCCCCTGGATGAGGAGACCTATCGTGCCTTCCGAGAGGAGATCCTCACCGCCGATAAATTTCCCCTACGCAGCTTCGAAAACCCTCGTTATTTCGAAGGCTGCCTCCCCGTGGAGATCCTGGCGCAGCGGGGTTCCCGGACCCTGCTCTTCGGTCCCATGAAACCCGTGGGGCTCACGGATCCCCGGACCGGCCGACAACCCTGGGCAGTTGTGCAGTTACGGCGGGAAAACGCAAGCGGCACCCTGCTCAACATGGTGGGATTCCAGACCAAACTCACCCGGCCTGAACAAGAGCGGATCTTTAGGATGATCCCCGGCCTCGTCCAGGCGGAATTTGCCCGGTACGGTAGCATCCACCGAAACACCTTCCTCCGTTCTCCGGGCTTGATCAACGACCGCCTGCAGCTCATCTCACACCCCCACCTATTCTTCGCCGGGCAGCTGACGGGGGTGGAGGGATATATGGAATCAGCGGCAATGGGTCTTTACGCCGGCATCAGCCTCGGGAGGATGTTGACGGGGGGTGAACTGTCACCACCTCCGGATATGACGGCTCTGGGGAGTCTGATCCGACATATCACCACGGCGGGAAAAAATGATTTTCAGCCGATGAACATAAACCACGGCCTCCTGCGCCCCCTGTCTCTAAGGATAAAAAAAAGAGAGCGGGGGCGTGAATACGCCCGCCGCTCCCTCGCCGATCTTTCCGCCTGGATGACCGCCCAGGGGATCGAAGTCCTGCCCGACTGACGCCTCAGTCTCTATCGGCCTTTGAAATTGGCCGGACGGCGCTCGATCAAGGACATGACCCCTTCCGCCGCATCTTCCGTCTTCATGATCTTCAGCAGCTTCGGCATGATCTCCCGGACGCCCGCCGCAAATCCCTCGTAGGTTGCCGTCTTGGCCAAAGCGAGCGTGTCCTGGACCGCCAGGGGCGCTTGGGAGGCGATCTTTTCCGCAATCTCCAATGCCTTGGCAAATTGCTGTCCCGGGGCGACGATCTCTTGAACCAGACCAAAACGGTAGGCATCCTGGACGTCGAACTCGTCGCCCGTGAGGAGGTAGCGCATGGCGTTACCCCAGCCGGCCGTCTTGGCTAGGCGGATCGTCCCGCCCCCGAAGGGGAAAATTCCCCGCTTCACCTCCAGTTGGGCGAAACGGGTATCGGCGGTGGCGACGACGATATCGGCCGCCAGAGACAGTTCCGTCCCCAGGGTATAGCAGCGTCCCTGCACGGCGATCACCAGCGGCTTGGAGAGCATACGTCCATGGACCCCCCATGGATCCACGGCTCCTTCGGGGATGAAGGGTTCCCCCTTGGCCACATGAGGCGCCACATCGCCCAGATCGAGACCTGCCGTGAAATGGTCGCCTTCGGCATACAGAACGGCGCAGCGCATTTCCCGGTCCTCCTCGTATTCCCCGAACGCCCGGGACAAATCCACCAGCATATCCCAGGTAAAGGCATTCATCTTCGTAGCCCGATGGACGCCGATCAAAAATACATAACCCTTCTTTTCCCGGCTGATGGTTCCTTCTTTTATTTCACTCATTAATTAGCTCCTTGTTCTATTGGCTGCGCCGTGAAGGCATTATCATTGGTCGGGGCGGAGGGATTTGAACCCCCGACATCCTGCTCCCAAAGCAGGCGCGCTACCAGGCTGCGCTACGCCCCGCACATCCATGTAATGGCGAGTCCCGATGCCTCCCACTCAACGACGTAATTCGGGAAAGACATGGTCCTGTAAATATTTTTTCAAGGCCAGGACGGCTTGCGACCGGTGGCTGGCAAGGTTTTTTTCTTCCGGTGTCAGTTCCGCCACCGTCTTTCCCAAAGCGGGCACATAAAAGATCGGATCGTAGCCGAAACCGCGGCGGCCCCGCAATGTCTCCCCGATTTGCCCAGGCCAGCGGCCGGTAAATTTCTCGTAAGTACCATCCGGCCGGTAAAGGACCAGAACACAGCAAAAAGCGGCACCCCGTTCGTCCCCGGGAACCCCCCGCATCTCGGCTAGGAGTTTCCGGTTGTTTTCGTCATCCGTCGCGTCCTCCCCGGCGTACCGGGACGAATATATCCCTGGGGCGCCGTTTAGCCGGTCCACCTCCAGGCCCGAGTCGTCAGCCAGGACCGTCTTGCCGGTATAGGCAGCCAGGCTGCGGGCCTTTTTCAAAGCATTGGCCAGGAAACTGTCGCCGTCTTCAAAAACCGCCGGTGCCTCCGGATAATCACTCAGGGAAAGGATATCCAGGGGCAGATCGGCGAGCATCGCCCTGAGCTCCTCGACCTTGCCCCGATTCTTAGAGGCGATGACCAAATGATATGGGGCCGCCATTTAAATGCCTTCCCGAATCCCCCGGGCGATGGCCTGGGCAATGCCCTGGCGGCTTTTTTCATCGTCAAGCTTTTTACGGTTCTCCTTGTTGGTGATAAACCCGATCTCGATGATAACCGCCGGGACATTTATCCCCTCCAGCAGCGGCAGGGGAGCCTCCCGAAGCCCCCGGTTCTCCTTGGGAAAGATCTCCGCAAGCTGCTTCTGAATATGCTGGGCTACCCGGACGCTATCGTTTAGATGCTTGTTTTTGGTCATATCACCGATAATCGCCGCCGGATCGTTGCGGTCCTCTTTCCCGGTTTTAAAACCCGGAAAATACAGTTCATATCCCCGGGCCTTACCGCTGAAACCGGCATTGGCATGAAGACTGATCACCAGGGCGGGATTCGTTTTCCGGATCAATTCGCTTCGCTCTTTCACCGACACATCCTTGTCGGCGGATCTCGTCAGCAACACCCGGCGATAGCCCGACGTGGCCAATTCCTTCTGCAGGGCCAGGGCGAGGCGCAGATTCAGATCTTTCTCGTAGGTCTTGTCCGCGATCCTGACGCCCAAGTCCGATCCGCCATGCCCGGCGTCAATGACAATCGCCCGGTCGCCGCGTTCCGGCTGCGATCGGGACAAACCCGGCATCCCGTAGAGGACGACGGCGCAGATTATTGTTAACACAGCGACAATCCTGAATCTATACATGGGTTCCACCTTTAAGCGTGGGCGGTACATACTTCATATTATCCCCGGCTGTCAACATGGAAGACTCCCTCATGACTTCTTCGTCCGTTCTATGGACAGCACACACTTCACCTTCTTGACTGCCGCCGCCACCCGGTTGAATTCTTGGAGATCGTGGACTTCGATGCGGAAATTGCAGATCGCCCGTAGATCCTGGGTGGTTTCCACCTCGGCATGACTGATGTTTATATCCAGGGCGGAGATAACGGAACTGACCTCGGCGATCACCCCCTTTTTGTCCTGGCAGATGACGAGGATATCCACGGGATAGGTCTGTTTGTCCTTTATATTCCAAGACACCTCAACAAAACGTTCGGGGTCCAGTTCCTGAAGGTTCGCGCATTGGCTGGTATGAATCGTAATCCCCCGCCCCCGGGAAATATATCCCACGATCTCGTCGCCGGGGATGGGATCGCAACAATGGGCGAACTTCACTAGGACGTCCTCGATCCCCGTAAGGGAGATGCCCAGCGAGGCGACGCTTTTCGCCTTCTTTCGGATCTTGTCCGCGGCCGGTTCTTCGGTCTTGACGGCCGCTTCCGGGACAAAGCGGTTGACGAGGTGTTTGGCGGAAATGCGACCGTAGCCGATGAGGGCCATCAAGTCATCTGGCGTGGAGATGCTCTGCTCCTCATAGATGCCCTTGAGATCGTCGGATTTCAGGAACTGCGATAATTTTAGGTTCTGCTTCTTGAATTCCCGCTCCAGGATCTCCCGGCCGATCTCAATACTCCGCTTCCGTTCTTCCGTCTTGATCCAGTTCTTAATTTTGGACCGGGCCCGGGAGGTCACCGCCCATTTCAGCCAGTCCTTCCCGGGATGATGACCCGCCTGGGTGATGATCTCCACGGTGTCACCGTTTTGCAGTTCATACTTCAACGGCACAATGCTCCGGTTCACCCGGGCGCCGATGCACTGATTGCCCACATCGGTATGGATGCTGTAGGCGAAATCGAGGGGTGTGGCGCCTTTGGGGAAAGACTTCACGTCGCCACCCGGTGTAAAGACGTAAACCTCGTCGGGAAAGAGGGCCAGTTTGAGATTGGCCATGAATTCACGGGGGTTTTCCACCTCCTGTTGAACCTCCAGAAGTTCCCGGAGTTTCATGATCTGTTGATCATCTGAACCCAGATCCGCGCGACGCTCCTTGTAGCGCCAGTGGGCCGCTATTCCCTCTTCCGCCCATTCGTGCATCTGGCGGGTCCGGATCTGAATCTCCACGCGCTCCCCGTAGGGACCGATGACCGTCGTATGGAGCGACCGGTAGCCATTGGCCTTGGGCATGGCGATACGGTCCTTGAAACGGCCGGGAACTGGTTTCCAGAGGGCATGGACGATGCTCAGGGCCTCGTAGCACTCCTTGTCCTTGTCGGTGTCCAGGATGATCCGGAAAGCGATAAGGTCATAAACCTCGTCGAAATCGATCCGCTGGTTCTTCATCTTGGCGTAGATGCTGTAAAAGTGCTTGGCCCTTCCCTCCACATCCCCCTGAAGGCCGTACTTGGTGATTTCCTTGGCGATGATCCCCCGTACCTCTTCGGTATACTGCTCCCGTTGTTCCTTCTTCTTGTCGATCCGGCGGGCGATTTCATAATAGGCGTCGTTGTCGAGATAGAAGAAGGACAGATCTTCCAGTTCGACCTTCATCCAGTTGATTCCCAACCGGTTGGCCAGTGGGGCGTAGAGTTCCAGGGTTTCGGTGGCGATGTAGCGTTGTTTTTCCAGGGTTTGGAAATTCAGGGTTCGCATATTGTGCATCCGGTCCGCGAGGCGAACAATGAGGATCCGGAGGTCGGCGGACATGGCGAGGATCATCTTCCGGAAGTTTTCCGCCTGCCGCTCCTCCTGGGAACCGAAGGTGATCTTGCTAATCTTGGTCAGGCCGTCCACCAGGAAGGCCACATCCTTGCCGAAAGCCTCCTCGATCTGCTCGATGGTGGTCAGC
>Ga0209201_1003603_pt1 | contig 13439 bp, 17 predicted proteins | sample AD_UKC055_MetaG_FD_184411 | JGI IMG/M metagenome (GOLD analysis project Ga0209201, IMG submission 184411) | Active sludge microbial communities of municipal wastewater-treating anaerobic digesters from USA - AD_UKC055_MetaG (SPAdes) (version 2) | ecosystem: Engineered > Bioreactor > Anaerobic >...
CCGGCAGGTCGAGGTCTAGCTTCGCCTCCGGGATCGGGGCCAGGGATTCTTCATCCGGGGCGACCGGCAGGTCGAGGTCTAGCTTCGCCTCCGGGATCGGGGCCAGGGATTCTTCATCCGGGGCGACCGGCAGGTCGAGGTCTAGCTTCGCCTCCGGGATCGGGGCCAGGGATTCTTCATCCGGGGCGACAACCGACGTTGCGCCGGATGCGGCATCGGCCAGGATCCCCAGCGGGTCTGCCGGATTGGCGCCGACAATTTCTTCATCCTCGGCGACAGGCATCTCCAGTGTCAGCGTCGGATCGACAACCGCCGCCAGCGCGTCTTCGTCAGGCGCTACCGGCATATCGATTTCCAACTTCGGATCAGCCTTTTCAAAATCCTGGACGATGGTTTTACTCATCGACGAGGTCTCCTGCGCGGCGCGGGCGCAGCCCGCACGACACGGTCAGGCTGCCGGTACTGGTCCTTGGTCTCGCCGGGATCGATCGTGAACAGATGCCGCGCCGTTATGACGGACGCCAGATAGCGGCGATAAAGCGCAGCGCCTTCGGTAAACTTCCCGGCCATATATTTGGCCATTGTCAGCGCGTAAAAAATGGCCTGAGGATGCACGGCATCCGGCAGGGCGGTAATGTCTTCCGTGACCATGGAGCGCTTGCAATCCAGCGTCAGACCGGTATCCGCCACGGGCGCAATGCCGATATAGCCGCCGAAGTCATAGAAGAAACGAGGGGCGCCGGCGGCTCTGTCCAGATGATACAGCTGGCGCGGATGAATCCGGGCCATGCCGACGGGTGAGCCGGCATCGACGGTTCGCGCCAGCGCCAGAATCTTCAGTGTGTCCGCCGGCGCCGGGAACTTAATTTCCCTGTCCGATACACTGGTGGCGGCAATCCGGTAGGCCTTGAAGTAATAGTAACTCCCGCCGGTCAAAATGCGAAATACATACGGTGTGCCGGTAACGGTGTCATCGACGACGGAATAGACGATATTCTGCAGATCATCGACTGTCGCTCCGGCCTCGGCGGCGGCCGTGGGGTAGGCCTTGGTCCAGTACAGATAACCGCCGTGGCGGAAACCGATCCGTTGTGGGACGCCGGAGAGCGTTGTGTCGTTGTACGTCTTCCAGGCTTCCGGGTCCGCGCCGGGCGTCTCCGATCCGGACTTGGTCGGATAGCATTTAACGTACAGGCTGTCCGTCTTGATCACGCGCGGAACGCCGGACAACGTCACATCGGCCAGCAAATTCAGCTCCGTCGAGAGATCGGTCGTCGGAAGATAAATCGCCTCATGATCCTGATAGGCATGCGCCTTGGCCGAGATATCGATCGCGGCCAGGCCTGCCCAGTTCTCCACCATCGCATCCGTATAAATCAATCCGTTCGGATCGTTGAGGATTTGTTGTACAGCTTCAGTAATTTCAGCCAGAGTCATGGCGACGCCTCCTTGTCAGAGAGTTGGCGCCCAGGCGCGAACGACTGAGCGCTGGAAATGACTTGCGTCGTCGTTAGCCCTGCTGTCCCACGCGCACAGTCCGGTCGGGCATCTTGAACTCATCTTTCGCATCCACGCCCCGCTCGTAGAGATCGGTGCGATGGAAGATCAGGCTGTTCAGATACTGCTGGTAATACTGCGCCGCCTGCGCGGGCTTGCCGTCCATCAGTTTGGCCTTGTGGCACGCGTAGAGGATGGCAAACGGCTGGTACTGGCTGGAGATCTTGGTGATGTCTTCCGTCACCGCCGAATACAGCAGGCCCACGTGATCCACCGTTCCGCCGATCGCCCAGACGGGGTAGAAGCCGACCTTTTCGCCGAATTCATACCAGTAGATCGGGTCGCCGCTGGCCACGCTGGTCAGATGCGCAATCTGTTTGGGATGAATCTTGATCAGGCCGCGCTGCGCCGTATTGGGCGTTCCTTTTTTGCAGGCCACGGCGGCATACACCTTGATGCAGTCCGTCGGGGTGGTATATTCCATCGTCCCGTCCACCAGCTGAATCGCGTCATCATCGTTCGTCTCGTAGCACAGGGTTTTTGACGAAATATCCGTTGCCGCCTGCTTGATCCAGTTGGTAATGAGCGCGTCGGTAAAAATCAAACCTCCGGGGTCGTTCATCAGGACCTGAACTTCATCAATCGCCTCGTCGAGGGTTAAAAAATACGCCATGGGTTATACCTCCTTTGGGGTTAATAGTTTTTCCGGTATCGTCCGGATTGTAAAAGCCGCCGGGCGTCTTCCGCGCGGATGCGGCTCACCTCCTGCTGAAACAAAATATGATGCCGGTCTGCGGAAACATAGTCTCCCATCCGGTTTTGGTGCATAAAGGCCGCCTCATAGCAGATCGCGCGGCAGGACACGGGCGGAAAACGCCAGAAGCCGTAGTCCGAAAACACGGGGCCGGGCATGCAGACATAGGGCACGGTAATCGTGTGACCGGAAGTGGACGACGGCGCATCCAGGTAAAGCTGCTTGGTGCTGGCGCGCTGAATAACGTAGGCGTCTCCCAGCTTCCAGGAATTGAGCGATCCGTTGAACAAAGCCGTAACGACATTGTTGCTGTCCGTAACGGACAGGACCAGCCCGTGTGATTTATCCCGGGTATTGTGCACGCTGTCTCGCGGATACACCAGGTTGGCGCCGTCAAAATCCTTGGTGGTGTCGTTGAGCGTGCATTGGCCGCCCGTTTTGGATCCGGCGGCAGTGGCCGTCCCCGTAATCAGCGACGGAGCGGTCGTTCGATCGATCACGGCAAAGCGCAGCGGTGTTTCTTTTTCGTCCGTCTGGTTGTCGTAAAAAATCTGATCGAATTGGCACAGCACCGGGAAACTGGTGATCGATCCGTCGGAATACTTGATGTAATGCCGATCGGACGGCGTCTTCAGGTACAGATTGATGAAATCCGGCGGCAGGTCGTAGGCCTGCTGCCCCTCGACGGTCGTGATCGTCGCGGTCGAGGTCAGGCACCGGGTCTGTCGCACAAACGAAACAGCCGCTGCGTCCAGGTAGGAATACAGCACACGGCCGTCCGTCTCGAAAAGATTGGACTCGGTCGGCTCGTCCAGCGCGTCGAGCATGGTCTGCTTGAGGATCGCGCCGTCCATCTTATTTCACCTTCTTTGCGGACGAGGCGGCGCTGGTCACGGCGTCGTCAATTGTCACCACGCGCGGAGGGCCGGAAATCTCACAAGAGGAAATCTCGATTTCAAACCCCTTGCCTTTTTCCCACGCTGAACAGCCGACGCGTCGAATGGTTCCTTTCAGGATGATCGTGGCTTCCTGATCGACGCCCAGTCCTTCATACCCCTTGGGCTGCACCTTGTCTTTCTCGCGGAAGTGAAACGATGCGGTCGTTGGTTCTTCAAACGCTTTAGCCATTACAGGTCCGTTTTTGCTCATCACAATTCTCCTTATCCTTGCTCATCGCTTTTGGTTAGGTTTTCCGTTGTCTCCACTTCTGTGTTGCAGCGCGGGCAGCGGGCAGGCTCCCGGTACATTTGTTCGTCTTCCATAAAGACCAGGCCGCAGGCGGGGCATCTCCGCACCGGCAGATCCGTAATATCGCCGGACATCGTTAAAACACCTCAACCGCGGCGGTGCCCTGCGTCGCCGCTTCCGGGACAGTCACCGCTGCGGCAACCTCTTCTGGAGCTTCCGCCTGCATTTCGGCCATCTCGTAGGCATAGTCGGCAAAGTCAATGCGTTTGGCCTGCCCCCACCAGTCGGGGCGTCGGGAAAACCATTCCATCCAGGAATGAGGCTTGGTAACCGCTCCCTTCTTGCGTCCGGTCGGGCGGCGCATATACAGGATCGCGTCCAGATCGCTCAAATCCATGGCGCTTTCGCGGAAATCGCCGGCGGCTTCCAGTTGTTTGGCTTCCAGATCGGCATAATACGAGATGGATTCTTTTTCGCCGTAGCGATCCCACCAGGCCTGGGCCAGCGTGCGCTGTCCCCGGTCGGCAATCAGATCCAGCTCGCCTTTGGATTTCAGCGGCGCTCCGTCCTTGTAGGCGTATCGTCCATTGGCGTGCAGATAAACGGACTTTCCGGAGGCATCCAGCCAGGTCCGGAGAATCTGGACGGCCTTCTGGCCTGTGGGGGTTTTGACAAATAGCGTTTGTGACATAACCTTTCCCTTTCTCGGCATATAGGGGTTCACGGCCCTTCGCAAGCCGTGAGCCCCTTTGCCTGGATGTTATTGCCCGATCACGAGCATTTGCAGCGTGGTCGCCGCCGGGGTGATTGCCGCCGGGATCTCGCGCAGCGGGCCAAGATCATAGGTGGTGTCTTTGGCCGTACCGGACAGACGAACGACGGTTTCCGCCGCCGCGCTGTCTTCCGCCAGAGCGCCGTTGGCGCAGGCGTCAACAGTTGTCGATCCGGTGCGCATCCCCTGCGCATAGATCAGGATTTTGTGATTGTCTTTGTCGTATTTATAGACAAAGCCGTCGCCGGCCGGCGGGATGATCAGCGCGGCATCGATGCCGCCGTGCAGGCCAAACGATCCGATGGAGGGCAGCGGCACGCCGCCGGTCGGATACGTCAGGGACCCGTCGCCGAAGGCCACCGAGGCCAGAGTCAGGTTTTTAAAGGCGCCGCCGCCCGCAATCTCGCGGTCTCCCGCGTTGACGGTGACGGTGACGTCTGTTGAGGTAATGGCTGCCATAGGTTTCTCCTTTATCAAGTTGGCGGGCGGAGAAGCATCTCCGCCCGCTGGTTAACGGTTACGCCGTCTCCACCAGGTTGTCCAGATTGGCCAACGTTTCCGGCAGATACTCGACGATCAGGAACGGGCGGAAATGTCCTGCCGCGCCTGTGACGGGCCGGACTTTAATCTCACAAACCACTTCTTCGCCAGGCTCCAGGACTGTGCCGAGGGCTGCTTCGTCATACAAAACCTTGCCGGCGGCCGTGGTGCCCATAGCAAAATGGGCGATATCCGCGGCGCCGCGGCTCACATCACTGCCTGCCGTGGGCCGTAAATCAAAATCGACCTGGCCCGGGGTGGTTCCCGCGCAGGTTTCCGTAATAATCAACCCGGCGAGTACGACCTGACAGCGAAAGGGGATCAAAAAATACCCCACATCGGCGGCGGTCTGATCCAGATCGACGCCTGCCGCATCGTCGTAATCAATAAAATACTCATACGGGAGGGCAACGGGGTTATCAGATCTCAACATTTTTATTCCTCCTTCTTGTTAGGGGTTACGCCGTCTCCACCATGTCGTCCAGATTGGCCAGGGTTTCGGGAAGATACTCGACCAGCAGAAACGGCCGGACATGACCGGTTGGCGATCCACCGACGGCGGCAGTGGCCAATTCAACAACAACTTCCTCGCCCGGCTCCAGAACATCGCCGACGGCATCTTCGTCATACATGACCTTGCCGGCTGCGGTGGTGGATAAGACCAGGTTGGCGATATCGCCGTCGCCGCGGTCCGTATCGGAGCCGGCCGTCGGCCGCAGATCGAATTTCACGACAGGCGTGGTGGACGAACCGGCGCAGACTTCCGTGACCACAACACCGGCCAGGACCACCTGGCACCGAAACGGTATCTGAAAAAACGCTTTATCTCCGGTGGCGCCGTCCATATCAATGCCCTGGGCGTCGTCATAACCGGAATAGAGAGCGCACGGCAGCGCGATGGGAAGATCAGATCTCAACATATTATATTCCTCCTTTGAATGTTTTTGAGCGGGCAACGGACGGAAGACTGAAGCCTGGCTTCAGCCTTCCGTCGATCAACCTGCTGTTACGCCGATCCCACGCGGACAATGCGGCATTCCCGGTCGTTGGCGCTCTGGAACAGCACGTCAAACGCGACGGTCCCGTACCAGGCCACGGCACGCCGGCGGCCGAAATCGGCCTTGTAATTCATGTCGGCGCGCAGATGCGGGTAATCGATTTCGATCCGGCCCACGGCGTCTTCGCCGAACACAACGCCTTCGCCCAGGACGGAGCCGGATCCGACGCCGTTGGACAGGGCCGCTTCGTGGTTGACTTCCACCAGGCGGATGGATTCGACATTGCCGATTTCGCCGCGATACAACAGATCGCCTTTCTGCAGGTACATATTGAACGCCTGGATGACCCGGTCGTTCTTTAACCCGCGCAGGGCCTTGGTCGCGAACAGGCCGATGTACCATTCGCCCTCATAGAAAGGCGCGTGCAGGTCATTGGCCAGGTAATCGCGGATGACGCCCAGATGGTCTTTGGTGAGGTTGACGAGCGCCGTCGTGGAGGCGGTGCCGTCCGTGTCCATCGTCCCGGCGGTAAGAGACGTGGGGATATAGCAGCATTTGGCGTGCGTGCCGGTGAAGGCATCGGCGGCGGCCTTATCCATGCTCTGGCTCATCTGGTCTTTCAGGGCCTTCTGGGCGCCTTCGTTGGGTGAAAGCGCGGAAAGGTCTTCGGCCAGCGAGGTAAATTCAACGCCGCGGCCCCATTCCTTGATCGTCATGGAATAGGTGCTCATCTGGAGCTGGTCGATGGGAATGCGGGTTTTTTCTTCCAGCTCGGCCGATGTCGGCTCGGTCAGTGGTTTGTAGTACGGCATGGTGATGGTCTCGCCCATCTTCCGGCCGAACGCGGTAATCTTTTTGGTAAAGGGAACGAACTTCCATTTCAGTGCGGCCAGTTTCAATAAATCTCCACTCATGGCATGAGATTTATAAACTCCGCTGGTTGCATCATAATTCCAGGTGTAGGTCTTACCCATAATAATCCTCCTTGCTTACAGTCTGCGTTTCTCCTGGGCAAAATGGATCGCATCGGCCATGCTGACCGGCGTCGGCGGCTCGGCCACGGAGGCACGGTCGGCAGGAGATCGTCCCAGCGGGAGATCCCGCGCCTGTGCTTCCTTGGTCCTGCGTTCCGCCAAAGCGGCGGCGGCAGGCGATACGTTCCCGGGGCCCATCAGGGAATCGCGATAGGTTTTAGTTTCGGCCAGCGCCCACGCGATTTGTGCGTCAAAATCGAGCGGCTGGCCCTGCGGGTCGGTGGCCGGAGCGTCCCTGGCGATCTTCCAAAACAAAAGGTCGTCCTTGGGAATGCCGGCGGCGGCTAGTTTTTCATGTACATACGTGATGGCCGGTTTCTGGTCCGCAGGCGCTGAAGGCGGCGGAGCCGTTGCGGCCCGGGTGGCGTCCGCCGGCGGCACGGCGGTTTCCGTTTTGCTTTTCTGCCAGAAACGGATGTCTTTATTCGCCCGCGTCCAGGCGGCGGCCGCTTTCTTCCGGTATTCCGGATCATCGGGGTCCAGCTCGTCGATCTCTTTCAGGGCCTGCTCATTGCGCCCCTGCGCGAAATCCACGAACGCCTGCTCTTCGGCTTCCTGTTCCCTGGCGGACTGCTCCTGCATTTTCCGGCGCTGTAACTCTTCCGTCAGGGCTTGCACTTTCTGGTCAGCCAGCGTTTTTTCGCGCTGCAAATGCTGGTAGCCCTTCTCCGCCTCGTCGTGACTTTTAAATCGCAATGGTTTGGGGGGTTGTGCCGGTTCCCGGGTTTCCAGGGGCGGGGCCGCCGCATCCTGCGGTGCGGACGGAGCCGTCGCTGCCGGCTGGTTGACGGGGGCTTCCGGCTGTGCCTCGGGCGGTGTATCAGACGGGGGAACAAGATCCCCTCCCGGAGCGCCGATTAACAAATCCTCATCCTTGGCAGGGCCTGGATCATCCAATCCGCTGTCCGGTGCGACATCGCCCGAAAAATTGGCGCGTCCGTCCGTCATGATCGAATCGAGGTCAGGCGTGGTCTGCTCATTTCCCTCTTGAACTTGGTTACCCATGGTCTATCCTCCTTGACCGGCGTGGTCCGGTTTCCCCGGGGCCGGATTTTCGGCTTTCCTTGTTGCGCCATAAAAAAACGGGAACTCGTACAGGGTCGGCGCCGACGAGAACCCGTTTTTTTTGGCTGCTCCGCCTGATCAGGGCGGGCGTCCTTCGCGCGCTTTGCGCGGCTATGGTGCAAAGAACAACTGTGCTACACGTCTTTTCGTTTCAAATAGCGGTTCATTAACGTTTGCGCGGCGCGCAGCCCGATGGCTTCGCGGGCGCCCAGATCGCTTAATATCTTGATATAGGCGGAGGCTTGGGGATCCGCCTGCGCCAATTCCGCGATGCGCGTCTCCAGATAGGACCGGATCAGCGACAGCAACTGCTCGCCCGGGGCGGACCGGAGTAATTCCGCATACTGCGCCTGCGCCTTCAGGCGCTGCTCCTCCTGGGATTCCTGGGCCGCCAGCGCATCCGCCTGGGTCTGGATCAGCGGACGTCCGGTCACAATGTCAATCTCTGCTCCCTGCTGCGGCATTTATTCCTTCTCCTGTGTTGGCTGGTTGGCAGGCGGCTGACTGCCGCCGGGAGCCGGGGACTGGCCCTGGGTCTCTATTTTTTGCGCCAAATCCGCCATGGCCTGAGCTTCCTGCAGCTCCTGGGCATCCTGCATCGCTTTCTTCTGCGCGGCTAGTTCTTCATACTCCTGGGCTTCAATCTGGACCGCTTCCTGTTCGGTGACAAATACCTGCTCATCCTTGAGGTTCACGCGGGTTTCCAGTGATTTGAGAATCTTGTAGGGCTTGATGTATGGGGCGAACCTGGGCGTATTTGCCAGGGGGATGACCGTCTCCTTGAGATTCGCCACGGTCTCGTTTTCCTTCATCATCGCCTGGATACCGGAGACATGGAAAGAACCGTCCAGCGCGGGAACGCCGGAAACGCCATTGGGGGCGTCTGGGTCCGGCACAATGCCGATGGCGGCCAGTTCCTCCGGGGAAAACATCGTCAGATAATCGCTGTAACCGGCATGCCGGTAAATCAGTTCCGCCCCCGCGACAATCGCTTCGATGGCGCCCTGCTCAATGTTTTCGCCCATGAGGGAGTAAACACCCATCGCCTGATCCAGGTTCATCGCCGCCTCGCGGTAAGTCATATCCTTGCGGTAGCCGGGCAGGCCCTGCACGGCGTCCGTCACCAGAGACCCGCGCTGGAAGTTCTGGTCGAAATACTGCATATTGGCCAGGACGTCGTTGGTCACGGATCGCCGCTCAACGGTGCGGACGGCCTGCTGACCCGCGACCGTATCCTTGACCAGGTATTCCTTGCCGGGCCAGGTTTCGGCGTCCTCGGGGAATTGCAGGGCATCCACATTGATCTCGGTCATGGGGTTGACCAGCCATTGCAGATTATCCTGGTGCAGACACATCAGATTGCACATCGCTTCCCAGACGCTCATCACGCCTTCCAACAGACCGCGGCCGCCGAATTTCAGCAGATCGGGCAGGGGCGAAAAAGCCAGGCCGGGCCAGCGAATCTGACGGTAGGCAATGTTGCGGGGCAGTTGAATGACGCGGTTTCCGGCGACGGTATAGGTCGCGTTGGGCAGCAACAGGTTCCCTTTTTTATCCAGGACGGTTCCCCAGAATTCCGACGTCAGAATCATCCGGCGAAACCGGGAGCGGTCCCACAATAAATCCTTGCGGGCGGCAATGGCTTCCTGCGTCAGCAAAGAATTTTCCGGCTCGGCATAGTCTTCGCTGCGCACGCGGTCCACGCCGGTATAACGGCCGGTTTCTTCGCCCTGTTTTAAAACATACCAATCCAGCCATTCCTGGTGAATCCAGTACATGCCGGATTGGCAGTCGCGCGACAGGCTGTCCGGGTCGCGGTGGATTTTCCAGGGCTCGATCAGAACAAATTCCAGGCCTCGGCCTGGTTGCCAGCGCGGAATCATTTCCATGCTGATGCCTACGGCCAGGGCCATGGTGGTCGCATCGGTGAAGCGCAGCACAAATTTGGCGTGCTGTTCGTTGAGCTGGTATTCCATGACCTTTTTCCAGAAGGCGCCGGCGGCCTCATTGCCGGGGCGGACATTTTCCAGAGACAAAAACTTGGGCGTAAAGGCTTTTTTGATGGCGGATGCGCCGTATTGAACGGTCGCAAAGGGCTTGGGCACGACAATGCGGGCCTGCCAGGCTTCCTTCTTGGCAAAATTAACCGGTTCGTTTTCCTTATACACCCGCCAGCAATGATCCTGCACCTGCCGGATGTCCTTGTTGGCGGTCACGGATTGCTGCATACAATCCGCCAGATAATCCACAAAGTGCTTTTCGTCTTCACCGGCATAGGCCTGCGCGGCTTCCTCGCGCTCCCGCAACTCCTGCTCATCCATGATTTCATGGATCGCCGTCTGGTCCAGGCGGTCCATGGAGGCCTTGCGGTTCAATAATTCAGCGGTGGGATCGTGTAATTCTATCACGCCTTATCTCCCTTGTTGGCATAATATTCAATGCGCGCCTCTTCGCGGGCAAATTCCTCAACGGACGGCTTTCGCTTCCCGAAATACTTCAGCGCCCGGCCGGAAGCGGAAACCAGACAATACTCTCTGCGTTTGGTTTTGGGATTGAGTTTGATCTTCAACATCGTCCATTGCCTCTTCATGGGCTTACAGCCCCGCGCCCGGTGCGTTGGGGAAGATCCGGTCAAAGTTCGCCCGGTACTTCCGGGAAGACCCGATCTTCCAGTCGCTCGTTCGGCACGGGCAGCCGGGATGACAGTGATGCCGGTCCGGCTCTCCATTCCACCCGGCCTCCGGATAGGTCTCCGCGCCGCAGCCGGTGCATTTGAAAATTTCCCTGGCGTTTCCTTCTGCTTCCGCATAGGGTCCGCCTTCCCTCATTTCCCAAAACTGGTCTTTCTTTCCTCGAACGGCCATTTTCTACCTCATCGATATCGCGGTTGCCGCCGGCGGTGTTTTGCCGATGCCCATGCCATAGGACATGGCGCGGCTCATGCGGGCTTCCTTTTCCATCCGCTTGAATTCTTTCTGCACGGAAAACGGCATCAACTGGGCGATCAGATAACTGAACATATCGCCGGGATGGCTGTGCTCGTTTTTCACGGGCAGCTTCCCCATGACATGCCCGGAATTATCGGTTTTATAATGCCAGCCGCCTTTCAGGGCCTTGTGCAGGGGCGCGGCCGACGCGGAAAGAACGATGGCGGGCTGTCCGCCGTTGATCATTCGCTTGAGCGCGTGCGTCATCGGCTCCAGGCGATTGGGCCACCTGGTGGGGCCTGATTCAAAACGGGTCTGCAGCTTTTCTTCAATGATCCTTGCGGCGCTGACGCGCGACGTGCTCTGGTCCGGCGTTCGCATGGACGGATCGCCGACATCCCGCCAGGGCGCTTCTTCCCGGTACGATTGGCGGGCAAAGGGAATCTTACCCGCGTATTTGGAAGACGCCAAAAGCGGCAGGAGCTGTTCTTCGATTAATTCCTGCACGCCGATCCCGTCTCCGGTCAGCACATCATGGATCACCAGTTGGCCTTGCGGATTGTATTGCGCGATGCCGCAGCAGGGATGCTGATACCCGTCCCAGGCGCGGACGCATTGCACGTTGGGATACACCGGAAGAATGCGTTGTGAAAAATGAAGATGCGGCGCGTAGCCTGGCGTGACGGACTTGCCGATTTGCACCGTGGCGATATTCCCCTCGACGTAGCGCGCCCATTTCCCTGGGTCATCTTTAAAGGCCGCCATGTTCATCGCGCGCTGCAGCGCCGTCAGGTGCGTGTTCTCTCCTTTGGCGATTCGAAAGGTTTTCTTAAGAATAATGGTTCCGTCTTCGGCCACCATAAAGTCTTCCGGGCTCTCAATCAGATCCGTGGACCAGTGATTCTCGTCGCCTGGGTTTTGCGTGATTTGTAGCCGCGGCTTGGAGCCCTTTTGCCGTCCGCAGCGCGCCAGCGACAGATCAAAGACTTCCTTGGGCAGTCCGGCGTTGGCGCGTTCATGGATCGGCGCAGGCTCTTCCAGCCAGATCAATCCATATTCCGGACCCTGCAGCTTCGAAATCGACGCTGGGTCGTCAATGCCGAACAGGTCCACTTCGACCGACGGACGGGTGCGAATGTACATTTTTTTGTAATTGTCTTTAAAGGTCACCCAGTCACCCAGGATTTCCTGAATAGATGTGACGGTGGAGGTTTTGATGTTTTGATGGGTATCTCGGACGATCGCGGCCCGCAGGTTAATGCCGCAATCCGCCGCATGATAGATCAGACCGGCAACTCCGCAGTGCGTTTTCCCCTCGCCCATGGGGCCGATCAGATGGTTGATGTGCGCGCGGCTTTGCACAAAGGATAATTGCGTCGGCGACAGTGTCATTTTCAGTGAGCCTCGCATGATCCCTCCTGTTCCCCGGGAAACGTCAGGACGCGCGGCGCTGTCTGCTGGCCTGCTGGCTGCCCTGGGTTATCCGTTGGATCCGCTCCGCCGATCCAGATATTGGACGCGCCTTCTCCGCCGATAGCATGTTTCAGTTTCAGGTCGATGATGATGGAGGCCATGCGCATGGCCGAAAGCCTGGCCTTTTGCATGGCCAGATCGTCCGCGATCCAGGTGATGCACTGGTTCATGATGAGTTTGATCGTTGCCGCGCGAGCGTCTTCCGCCTTTTCCGGATCCTCAAAACGCGCGGCTTCCGCGCTGCGAAGAGAAGATGCCCAGTCCTCCAGGGAATCGGCAATGCGGCGTCCGGCCAGGCGATGTGCAAATTCATCGTTGGTTTCACGCGCCCACTGCAGGCATTGCACTTCCATCTCATCGAGCGCATCCAAATCCGCGGGAACGGATTTTTCCACATGATCGCGAACCAGTTGCTGTGTGGTTTCGCGGCGGTTTTCTTTTTGTTCCCGCAGCCAACGGCTGATCGTGGGCTGTGAAATATCAAAGCCTTCGGATTTCAGTTTATTGGAAATGTCCTTGGAGGTGATGATGCCGGACGCAATCAGCGATTCGATTTTGCCCGCGATCCCCATCTGCAGTACTTTATTCGAACGACCCATCCCGCCAACCTCAAATCATTATAATTCGAGGTCAGTATAGCACGGGTTTCTTTAATACTGGCGCTGGTTGCAGGCTTTTTGTCCTGCGCGTTATTTATGTGACGCTGTGAGAAATTACGGGAAAATATTTTTTGATAATAATTAAAAAAAAGACTTGACAGGGTTTTTTATCCATTAAAAATCAAATCCGGATGCAGTATAAAAGAGTTGTTGTGATACTATTCAATATTCCGTTTTGCCGCCGTTCAATGCGCCGCAACGGTGTTTATTCTTCATAGCCATCCCTTTCCCGCGGCCAATCTTCATATCGTCTTATAAGCGAAATAAATCATTTCCCGCTGCGGCCCCGTTTCCCATATAATAATAATTGGTTTTTTCAATGACCCGTGGTGCTCTTCACCATACTTGATTATCCCGCCGTCCGGTTTCGCGACGACTATACCATTACCCATCATCATCCCCGCCACCCACAAAATTATCCTGATTTTTTGACCATGAAATGTTGCGGAAAATCTACGCCAATAGAGATGACAGGGGGGGGTGGAGTCCCGGTCGCCCGGTTTCGCTTTTCGTCTCCGGCATCGGCACGGCA
>Ga0209201_1003610_pt1 | contig 13399 bp, 19 predicted proteins | sample AD_UKC055_MetaG_FD_184411 | JGI IMG/M metagenome (GOLD analysis project Ga0209201, IMG submission 184411) | Active sludge microbial communities of municipal wastewater-treating anaerobic digesters from USA - AD_UKC055_MetaG (SPAdes) (version 2) | ecosystem: Engineered > Bioreactor > Anaerobic >...
CAAAACGGAAATGTCCCCCGAATCAGTAAGCTTAGGAACCCTGTTTTTAAATAAACTTTCTTAGATCCTTCCAACAATAGTAATAGCAGGTAATCACGACGCCAATTTGTCCAACAATAATAGGCTAGATTCCTTGTCACCATTAATTTCCATAATCAATGAGTACAACAAGAATCTATTATATTATAAGGAGACAGGTTGGTATTTTTATTAGAACTTGAATATTTGGGTAGCATCAGTTTTTGATGAACGCATGCCATAGTAGTTCCCAGATAACAACAATATAAACATATGCTTGTATCACGGATGTGTAAACGACCCATTAGTAAATGGAATACCAATGAAATCCAAATTCTCTGTAAAGGACTTTTAGGGGTTCGATTTTGGTCTGTTAGGAGATATCCATAATGGAGCATTAGTAAGCAAAGATCCTTTGATTTCTTACGCTGGATCATTACTTCAGCTAAACTTTGGAGAATAGCAGGATTCCCATGGTATATTATTATGGCATTTAGATGAGAAGAGATTAGAAAGAATTGATGTGCCTAATGATTATTCATTTTATAATGTTGTAGTTTAGAATGGGGAAATCATTGATATACCGAACATAGACTCCAAGTATCCTAGAATTAAGATAAAGTACAAGAATACGACACATTCTCAATTAAAGACCATACAAATTCAGTTAAAATAGAAGTTTAACATTCAATAGCTAGTATTATTCAAACTATCGGATAATATTGAATAGCGTGCCAGCACCTTCAAGTATCAATTATAGAATCTAAACGATGTATCTTATCAAGAATCTATCATAAGAGAATACATATAGCATGTAAATTTATTGATCCCTAAGGATCACCTTAAGAAGATGTTTTAGATTAATAAGGATTTGAATGAAAGGCTCAAGGTTGAACATGGCATGAAGGTATCTAACTTATGGACCATAGAAAGGTTGTAGTTTAGTAACTTCTTTAGCTATTAGGGTGATAATGTTGTGGACTTTAGAGATAGTAAGGGGATATTAGGTATAGTTGGGGAAAATAGGTCTGGAAAATGTGTAGATCCATCAACCACTATTGATATTTAGTATGATGAAGATGAAATTATAAATTTATTGGGATTTATTCCCGAAGAATTAAGTGAACCACAAAATATCAATAAGAAAAAGAAAGTAACCATTAATCAAATATACAATATATTTAAGAAATATGGCGATATTGGAATAAAGGTTAACACTCCTTACGGTTATAAGAAGATTTAGGCTTGTTAGATTACAGCTTACAATTCAAACATGATTAAATTGGAAACGGAAACGGGATTATAGTTAATATGTTCCCCCGATCATAAAATTAAATGCAAAAATAACAAATTTGTTAAAGCTAGTAATTTATATCCAGGACAATACGTTAAAACTATAAATGGTTGTTAGAGAATTGTTTCTTTATAGATATTAAGTTAGAAAAAAGATTTGATGGATATTCAAGTCTAGAAAGTGAAACAGTATTATTCTAATGGTATTGTTTCACATAATTCCGCATTAATAGACATATTATTGTTCATGTTATTTGACAAGTCTCCAAGAGCATCTAAGGCTTCAGCATTATTGAATAAGAATAAGACTTAGTTCTTTGGAAAGTTAACTATCTCAATTAACGAACAAATATACGTAATAGAACGACACGGTAAACTATCTCCTAAATAGGGATCAGTGGCAGTTCGTTGTAAATTCTACACTTATTCAGAAGAAGGTGATGTTATAGACTTATCTGGAACTGAAAGATTTTCAACTAATGTAGCAATTCAGAATTATATCGGCAAATACGAAGATGCCATCTCCACATTCTTTTCTACTCAGGGCAACACCAATACCTTTATAGAATCAACTAATTCGAATAGAAAGAATTTGCTTAATTCCTTGTTGAATTTATCAATATTCGATAGCTGTTATTAGTAGGCTAATTAGAGATCGAAATACCTTAAGGGATACCTAAATAACATCAACATTTAGAAGGTTTTATAGTTGATAACGAAAAAGACTTTGGAAATTTCACACTTGGACTAGATGATAATCCAAGATGAATAGAATCTTTCTATTTTAATTGAAAAGATAGATGCATTGTAGATTAATATGAAGAACTTGTTATCGCAGAAAAAACTAGAAGATGATGAAGTAATAGATATCAATCAAGTTCAATCAGATATAGCAAATTACAAACAGATAATCTAGTAGAAAAACAAAGAATTGAAAGACTTACGATCTGCTAAAGTTAAATTAGATTAGAGTATAGCCGAAATCAAAGACATAATAGAAAAGATTGAAATTTAGAAAAAGAGAAAATAGAGTAAAGAACTAGTTACTATAGAAAATAAGTACAAGGAATTAGAAAGGTCATTGCAAGACAAAACTTATAATTTTAATGAAGTTAGTAAGAAAATGAAGTTATTAGAATCCTTATAGTATGATGAGAATTGTAGTTATTGCATGAATAATCCTCTAACACAAGACGCAATCAATTCAAAATAGCTATTCTAGGATATTGTTGAGTAGATTGATCATATTAACTCTGAAATTGATAGCCTGCAATAGGCTCTTTAGAAGAAAAGAATTTTAGATGAAGATATAAGGTTATACGATAATTAGATTGTTCACATATAGAATTAGCTGTTAAAGAGACGTTCTTAGACTTTATCCAAAGAATCTGAATTAACAAAAAAGTTAATGCAGTATAAGCAAAAATTGCAATAGAGTTAGAGAAATCAAAAGTCTTACTACTCCAATCAAATTCTAATTGAGAACAACAAAAGTCTCAATGAACAAATATTGAAATTATAGTAGGAATTAACTCAATTAAAGAGCCAAAAAAAGGTTGTTTAGTAGAAGTTATTAACTAGTAAAATAACTAAGTCTTCTAATAATTAGATAGTCAAACAAAATGTCAAGACTAAGAGGTCATTTAACAAATTCTCAGAAGAATTGGAAATATTAGATCGTTACAAGATGATTGTTGGAAGGACGGGAGTTCAATATTATATTATTTCTAACATCATTATGGAATTGTAGATATAGATTAACCGCATATTAGCTATGATCACTAATTTTAGTATTTAGTTCATTTTGAATGGAAAGTCAATAGACATTAACATAGTGTATCCGGATAAGAGCTATTTAGTTTAGACTTGCTCTGGATTTGAGAAATTTGTAATATCTCTAGCTATTAGACATGCTCTTTCTTCAATAACTAACAAGTCTAAAGCAAAAATGTTTGTTATAGATTAGGGATTTGGAGTATTGGATTATGAAAATATCAGTTATTTCAACAAGATATTAGCATTTATTGCTGATAAATATGAAACTTTAGTTATTATATCACACTTGGACTCCATGAGAGAATTATTAGAAAATAGAATTTAGGTAACATATAAGGATGGAATAAGCAGAATAAACCATGACAGTATTAAATAATCAAGACTTAGTTTCCTTAACCAATACGAATCTCTTTGTAGAAGACTACAATAACGAATACATATACGTATCCGAAATGCCTGAGTATCTAGGGAAGGGAAAGAATTCATTTCTAATAGGAATTAAAAGAGATTCATTTCAACCTGATACATTCTTGAATGTGTTCTTCTTGGATAAAAATAATCGCTCCATACCTGTGGTTGTCACTGAATACAAATAGAAAATGATGATAAGATGTTATATCTAGATAGATTAGAGTCATCCAGTGGGATTTGGAACCTTTGTTGTAATTGGAACTATTGCTAAGTATAAGGGTACTCCTGTTCCTCCTAATTGGAAATTAAAGGGAAACATTAAGCATCAAAAACTGGTATATGTCAATCCCTTTGAAAAGACTCCTTCGGTATTGAGATTCAAAAACAAACCAAATATTCAACTTTCAGTAGATTAGAAGAGATTGTATTATTATGATATGTTTACTAAAAGTGAACGCATAGCCATAAACGACATATCCATTGATAAATCTCATAATGACTTTCTATGTTTACATATAGACACCAATAGTATTGCTAAGAGTGTATACTATTAGAAATTTTTAAACTATCAATTAGTTGATACTATTAGTGATGTTGGAGATTCCTTTACTAAGATATTCAGTGGATCCGTTACTAACGAAATCTTACCCACTTTAGGTGATTATTATGGAGATCTTAGTTCCGAAGGGGGTTAGCCTTTAGTTTTGGATTATGGTGAAATTGATATCTCTGCAGGTTAGTTAAAATTAGGTGCAATACCAAATAATCAAATCCAGCTATTGAATGGTACAGAAATCAGTTATTTACAAATTTACAATGATTCATTTGCTTCTAAAAGGACAAAATTTGGTAAGTACTACATTTATTTGAACAATCCTGATTTCTTAGACATAGAGCAATTGTAGCTAAAGTAGTAGAATTCTAGAATTAAACAAATATAGTATGTTTCCAAAATTTAGAAAGCATACAATATTAGCTTGGTAACTCATTATCTTTCTGGGTCTATTAATATTTCTGGCGGAGCGTTTGCCTAGAATATGATAGTAGTCACGGGAAGTTATGATATTTCTGGTTCTTATAAAGACTTACAAATAAAGAATCCTGGCACCTTTACCTTGTCTGGTATAAAGAGCGGTTAGCTGGTGCATAATCATATAATAACTCATAGTGCTTAGTATGTTGACATTTTTGCAACGGGAAACACCGTATTAACTAATTGCTATTTGGAAAACGCTTATATCGGACATAAATCTTCAAAGGACTTAACAACTTTTGATTACATCTAGGGATAGTTGTTTTCTAATAATTTGTTTAATAGAATGCAAGATGATTCCTTAGGAAGTTCTTATTTTAGTGGTTCTTTAAGAGGAACAGGCACATTCTACACTAGAACTAGCGGTTCTAAACTATTCATAGGGAATCATACAATTAGCACCTACGATAGTGAATCTCTCATTTAGATGCAATCAGATTATCTATTTGAAGGTGACGGATACAATGCTAACTTACAGGTTTAGTGGCTAAGCGGTTCAGTATACTCTTCCTCATTAGTCGATGAAGAATACTACGTTTATAACTATTATCCTAGCATTCAATATTCTAAATTACTCTTGGAGTCTTCCTTCTTTGACTTAAAGGTCAATACTATAAGTGCTTTATAGATTTCAGTTCCTAATGGATACACGACACCTCAATATTTCAATATATTAGCTTTAAATGGTAAGTCACAATTAAAATTGAAGTCATTGACACCTATTACTGTTTCTCATGCTTAGGGGAAATGTGAGTTAACGGGATATTTCAATATAAACTACGGTAAAGTAGAACACGTTCATTTTAATGGGCTCTATCAAAGGTCATTAGGATTAAAGGAAATACAATATTATGACATGGTTGATTGTCTATTTACTAGTCCCTATCAAAAGGTATTTGGAACTAAATAGATACAATTCTTTGATGAAGACTATTCTAAAATTTATGTTCCTATAGCCTTAGGTCTAAATTGGGGAACTTATGATCTACAAGCCTTAAGGAAGTATATTACGTCATCCATTAATACGAATAGCATGGAAGTGTAGATACATTATACTTACAAGAACGCATTAAGTGAGCCTACCTTTGTATCAGTTGATTCCTTGTTGCCATTATATTTGACTATTGATGATGTCGAAATTTACTCAGGGTACTTCAATAGTTTGTAGGTTTTTTACAATGACACCATAAAGAATGAAAATAATTATCAATTATTATCAAATGTTGAATTACCATATTATTCAACTTTCCCAGTAACTGTTTCTTTAGATCTTCCTGCTTTAGGATTTTCTGGAGAATCAACGAATTTAGTTTTTAAACCCAAAGATCCATTGGGAAGGTATTCTCCAGAATAGTTCTTCCATCATGAATATAATGTCAATCTAAATGCTCAAGTTTTAATTTAGCAAATGAAAGGTTATAATATATCTTATATTGGTCAAACTACTGTAGGGGGATCTGTAACTTCAGTAAATGATATGACTGGAGATGTTTATTTAACTGCCCAAAATATTCCTTATGATCATAGTGTCCTTTCCAACATAGATTTGGCTTTAGATTATTTATTTTAGTATGGAGGAGGAGTTAGTGGTAGTATAGGATCTTTATTATAGTTAATATTTGATCAACCTATTCAAGAATTTTAGATAGGATCAACTCAAAGTGCTAATATTACGGTTAGTTGGAAATATTCACCAAGAATTAATCCTACAGCAATACATTGTTATATTTATTCTTCTTCTTACCCTTCATAGACTGAATGGCATTTAGCCACTGAAAGTGTATTAACTCCTTCGGACACTTGTCTTTAGTTTTAGGATGATATAAGTGGATCTTTAAAAATTGTATTGGAATATATGTTTGGTAATTCAGGATTAGATACAAAAAGTTCTACAGCATATATTTATTTTCGTAATAACATATTTTTTGGAAAATCTGCTGAAACGGAAAGTGTTCCAATTTTATTTTCTACACTTGAACATAAATATTTAAATGGAAATTATAAATTGTTTTATTCAGATACAGTAACAGAAAGTAAATATATATTTGTTGGATATCCTCTCCATATGAATACTGTTTAGCCAATGTTTGTAATAAATGATATTGCAGGAGGAATTAAAGCTTTATAGACAATATAGTATGTTAATTCTTCAAATTATATTTAGAATTATATATTTTATCGTAGCTAGAATAATAATTTAGGATATATTAATTTAACAGTAAAAAATCCTATGTAGTATGAAATTTAATGTTTATAAAAAATATAATACAATTAATTGCATTATATGAATAATTACAATATAATCAAAAAGGAAAATTAAATTTGTAAATGGGACAATATATATAGATAATTAGTAAAATAAAACAAAAAAATAATCAATCTTTTAAATTATTAGATTTAACAGATATTGAAGTAAATTTTTCTACTTAGGATTATAATATTCTTTGTGCCAATGGCAATTCTGTTACTAAAAGTGGAATAGATTGGAATTTAATTGAAAAAAATTGCACAATTGATGGATTAACTAATATAAATGGTGATCTTCATATTTCCGGAGCTTTGTTTGAAGATTCCGACCAATAGTTAAAAAGTAATATTATCAAAATTTCTAATGCTATATAGACTATTAAACAAATTAATGGAGTCCAGTTCAGTTGGAAAAGGGATGACAAGCTTGACTACGGTATGATTGCTCAATAGGTTTAGAAGGTTATTCCTTAGATGGTGTCATTAAACAGCTCAACTGGATACAAACAAATTTCATATATAAAGCTGATTCCATTTCTATTGGAATCAATCAAAGAACTTAATAAAAGAATTGAAACTTTAGAATTTTAGAAATCTAAAAAGGTATCTATTAAGATCATTTTAATGGGTATAGGCAAATATTTATTCCAAAAATTAAAGTTAGTTAGTAATTAATGCAGTGAAGAATTAATTACTAGCTAACATAGGAGGCATTTATGTAATGCAAATCAAATATTACACCATTTTAAGGAACATAAACTAATATGGCAAGAATTCAACAAACTTTTGTTAGTGGCAGTTTATGGATTGGAACAGGATCCAAGGCAGCATCATTATTTGATGCTTACGTAGGGGGTGCGGATTCTAGATCATTTGCCATTTATTCCTCTTCAGATCCATTGCTTTATTTCAATACCAATGAATCCCCTTCATTAGTTATTCCCATTACAACATCTATTAATTCTTAGATCTATTCATCAGGATTTCAAGGTGAAGGATTTAAGATTTCGGCAGTCCCTAAGACTATCAACAGTGTAACTAGATACTTTTGGACTGGAGAATTTGACGATCTTTGGGTTCGTGGATCCATGCACGTCAAATAGTTTGTTATTGATCAAATTAGAGCAACTAATGGATCCCTTTATGTAAGTGATGCGGCAAAGGCAATTAGTGCATCGTTCGTTGGAACAGGCAATAACGGAACAATGTCATTGTACTTTTAGACGGGGAGCACTATGCCATTCGTCCCAAATGATATAATTAGAAGTAAACGCTGGATTCCTGATGGATCACATGGTATCGCTCATCAGTGGGACTTCTTAGCTGGAGTCACCAAAATTGGTAGCACATCTTCTAATGGCATAACTTATAACACTGTATCATTTACAACGTCACGTACTGGTGATAATTATACTAATTATTATTATGGCAGTGGTACTCCAACATCTACAGTTGCAGAGTTTGCCTCAACTATTAGCGTTTTATCCTCATAGTGGGTGAGAGTCGGTAATTTATCTGCAGACTCAGGTAGATCTGGCTCAATATATTTAACCTCTAACGACTCTGGTGGACCCTTCATGGATGTTGTTAGTGGGGTCAATACTATAATTGATGCATTGGGTGGGACATCTGCCACTTCTTCTGCTGGAACTGTACCTTCGACCACTAGTGTCTCTCAATCTAAACTTAAATTAAGATTAGGTAATCTATAGGGTATAGACGATCTTGCGTTTGGTGGACCACTATCTGGGTACGGTATGTGGGCAGACAATGCCTACTTAAGAGGTTGGATTGTTGCAAATCAGGGTGGTAATATAGCTGGTTGGAAAATAGAACCGAACACACTATCTAATCTATCTATGAAGTTGGTGGCAAACACTAACACCTCTTATATTGGAGTGGGCACTGATACTTATGCTAATCCTGGTATTTGGATAGGAACTAGTTCTGCCGGATCGAGATTATCTGTAGGTGGTGCATCATAGTATATAAGATGGGATGGTAGCGGACTTACGATATCCACTCCTAGCTTTAAACTGTAGACTGGTAGTGTTTCAATGTCCGGTATTGTATCAGCTAACGCTGGTATTATTGGTGGATGGACGATTAATAAGGACAACATCAGTTCTAGTGGAATTAAATTAACTCCCGGAGACAATCCATTCATTGGAATAGGAACTGTTACTTACGGCAGTAAGGGTATATGGTTGGGCGAACACGGTGACACATATAAAGCTAGCTTCTATAAAGACTCAAATAACTATTTAGATTGGGATGGATCCAGATTAACGATAAAGGCAGCTAATTTCCAATTAGATTAGAGCGGTGTTATATCAGCTAGTGGGGCAACCTTTAGCGGTAAAGTTACTGCTGAATCTGGCGAAATTGGTGGTTGGACAATTGGAACTAATCAATTATATTCGGGCAATGTAACACTATCTTCAACCTCTGGAAATAGCTATTTGGGTATAGGATCTTCCGAATATGGTTCTAATGGAATTTATATTGGTTCTCAATCTAAGGGAGGCAATAGACTTTCGCTTGTGTCTGATACAAGCAAATTACTCTGGGATGAAAGCAACCTTGGTATAAGTACTGCTAATTTTACTTTAAATCAAGGTAATATTACTGCCAAGGGTGGTACTATTGCAGCATGGTCTATCGGTGCAGATAGCATGTCGGCAACCACTGCTTTGAGTTCCTTAATATTAAGGAATGCTCCATCTCCTGCCTGGGATATAGTTGGTAGTGATGGGTACCAGTATAGTTGGTAGGATAATGCATACTTTAACTGGAAGGGTAAATATTTTTCCACGGGATCGTCCTATGACGTTGACAAATCCCCTTGGTCTGCAATATCTAATACTAGTAGTGTGAGTCCTGTGGGCACAGTCGGGTAGACTAATATAGGGTTCACTGTAAGTGCTGCTGGAATGGATAAAACCTTAGTTACTTGGAATACTTCTCATCCTGACAACGATAAAATTACAGCCTTACCAGGTGAAACTATTCATATTATCATAAACACAATGAGTGTTGCTAATATCACAACTGTTACTGGAAGAGTCGCTTCTCCCTTTGATTTATTATAGTTAAACTTAATAAACAAAACTACTGGTACTACCAGAAGTGTATTACATTCGTTCTTGCTTCCAGAAATTGGGCAAACAACTGCATATACTCAAAATGAGCAGATCTATCCTGGTGTCTTTGCAACTTCGTTTACAAATAATTCCGCCACCGGTGAAACTTATTCTATATTAATATCCGTGACATCCTCTATACGGGGAACTGTAGGAAATGAATCATTACCAAATTTTAATTACAACCTTGTCATTAAGGGTCTTGGTGTTGGTTCTGCAAAGGGGTACACCGAATTAAATTCATAGGGTCTTTTAGTGTATGCTGGACCTTCAAATTTTATAAAGATTTCTACTGATCAATTGTCGGGTGGTGCCTCAGGATCGAACCTTGGTATAATTGCAGTAGACACAATTGTTGGTGGAAATACAGCATATGGCTATTCTGGTGGTGGAGGAACCTCAGGAGGAATAGATGGAACAGGCACAAGTGGTACAATTTCTTTATGGGAAGACAATAACACAATCACTGATTCTATTATTTCTCAACAAAATAGTGCAACCGTAAGTGTCGCTGGAACGATTAGTGCTCCAGCATTTGCTGGAGATGGGTTTGTTTTTGCTGGAACCAATACAGCACTTTCTACTGTAGGGAACATAACTTCAGGTCAAGATTTATCAAATTTATCAATAAAATAGATATTAGATGCAATGTTATTGTATGCTAAACCAACTTTAACAGCGCCAACATTAACTAGTGGGGGATCTTCATATTATTATGAAACTGGTTCTACTATTGGAACTGGTGGCACAATATATGCCTCTTCTACAACACTTGCGAATTACACAAATTTGATGTCCGGAACAGGATTAACTATGTCTTTTGTTAGAAATAATTCATCTGTTATATTAGGGTCTACGAGCGTAACGGGTGATGGACCAAAAACTGTAACATTTAATAGTGCGGCAGAAATTGGTTCTTACAATGCAAATTATGCTACATCAGTTAAAGCAACAATTACAAATTCAAAGGGTGTAATCACTGAAGCTTCAAGAACAATATATTTTAGAGCACCTGTATTTGCCTTTACTAATACACAATCTTCGTTTACGGATGCATAGTTTGTAACGGCAATTAGAAGTGCATTTTCCACTAAAACAATAACTAAAGTAAATTTAGCAGCAGGAGAAACTTACACTACACCTGCCAATGGTTCAGGAGGGACAGTACAAGCATATCTTGCGTGGCCAGCTTCATGGACATTTACACCTTCATCAATGAAGATGTATGGAAATCCTTGTGGAGCAACATTGAAATCTTCTACTATGGGATACACTTCTTCTGTTAATTCCGATGTTAAATTGCAATATAAATTGTTAGCTGTAGGAGACCCACAAACTAATCCTGCAGCATTATCATTGTATATTGAAGCTTAAGAAGGTGAGGAGATAAATTAATGGCATACACACAAATATTCTACACTAATTCGGCAAGATTTGCTTCCCAATTAGCACCTGGTTCTAGCTATGAAACGCTAAATTTATTACCTTCTATTTGGCAAGGAGGAGGATTAAAATCTATTACTTCCATAGCTGATGTTGGAGATTTATATAATACTGATTCATGGATTCCTCAAACAAGAAGATAGACGGGATCCATTATATACGATATAACTGCAGGAAAATATTATAAGGATATGGGTGGAGTTAATTCTAGTTCGGGATATGTTGAATTAACCATGTTAAATGGTGGTTCAGCATCCTTTGCTGGAATAACCTCTTCTGCAGGCATTTTAATAACAAATGGTGCGAATATTTCTTTCTCTGCTGGTGGCAATGTTGCAACCACTGGAACTGCTTCGTTTGGAGGAATAACTTCAAGTGTTCTCACTTCAAATTATGTACCTGTAGCTAATAACACAAAGGGATTGGTGAATTCTAAGATTCAAGATGACGGTTTACATATAACTTTGGGCAGAGCAACTTATGTAGGTGGTGATTTTAGAGCAGATGGTATTGCCTCTGCTACACAAATAACAGCTTCTACAGGATTTAGTTCTTCAGGATACCTTGCAATTGGTGGGAATACCCAATTAGGTAATGCAGCAACCAACACGACTTCTGTATTCGGAACATTAAGTATTGTAAATGCTGGTTCTAATTCAGGTTCAATAACTTGCGATTCCTCTGGTAATCTAATATTAGATGGTAGCGGTATAAGTTCTGGAGTTTAGATAACTGATGGTATCCTATGGTTGGGAGATGCAGGCTCTACTGGAATACAGATTTCTTCAGGATCATATGAAGGAACTTCTTACTATGGAGGGATGATTAGTTCCTCTATGAAAATTGTAGCTCTTAATGGATTCGCAAATAGAACTAGCGATGGTGCTGCATCCTTTGAAGTAGATATCAATGGTAATTTAGAGTGTTATTCTTTGAAAGCAACTACAGGACTTAGTTCTCCAGGATATCTTGCAATCGGTGGAAGTACTCAGTTAGGTAATGCAGCAACAGATACAACTTCTGTTTGGGGAACTTTAAATGTAGTATACAACAGCTCTAATTCTGGTTCAATTACATCAGATGCTAGTGGAAATTTAATATTAGATGGTAGCGGTATAAGTTCTGGAGTTTAGATAACTGATGGTGTCCTATGGTTGGGAGCTTCAGGCTCTACTGGAATACAGGTTTCTTCAGGATCGTATGGCGGAACATCTTATACTGGAGGGATGATTAGTTCCTCTATGAAAGTTGTAGCTCTTCATGGATTCGCAAATAGAACTACCGATGGTGCTGCATCCTTTGAAGTTGATACCAATGGTAATTTAGAGTGTTATTCTTTGAAAGAAACTTCATTAAGATAGTATAAACATGAAATTTATTACATAACTGAATCTCAATTATCGAATATATCTAAACTAAAACCCATTACATTCTTATACAATCAAGATGTCCCATAGGATGTAAATGATACGAGACTTAGACAGGCTGGATTTATTGCAGAATAGGTATAGTAGATATATCCTGAAGTTGCTTGGTACAAAGATGGAAAATTAGCGGGGTTGCAATATCAGAGATTAACGGCATATCTTACAAGGGGTATACAGGAATTGGCTGAATAGAACAAATTACTTAAATCAAGAGTTTAGAGTTTGGAATAGTTGGTTAATGGTATATTGCAAGGGGCTGAATAATGATAAAATTTAGAACTGGAGTTAAGATTAGGTCGGGAATAAAAATAGGACATAGTGATCCATACAGTGACCCTTTAGCTCTCGAATACGCCATCCCTGCTGATGAGACTACGATAGCTCTTGCGATAAAAGCTGCTGCTGGTTGGTTTAATGCGGGACAAGAGGTGTCGATAGACTGGGGCGACGGCACTACTCCCACTGTGGTGAGCGCTACAACTGGTCAATCTGGATATATCTCTCACGAATATACAACCGCTGGCACATATATGGTTAAGGTATCTGGAACGATGAAAGCGTATCGGCGTGCTAGTTTCGATTTCCTTGCCGGTCAAAATCTGCTGACC
>Ga0209201_1003617_pt1 | contig 13389 bp, 15 predicted proteins | sample AD_UKC055_MetaG_FD_184411 | JGI IMG/M metagenome (GOLD analysis project Ga0209201, IMG submission 184411) | Active sludge microbial communities of municipal wastewater-treating anaerobic digesters from USA - AD_UKC055_MetaG (SPAdes) (version 2) | ecosystem: Engineered > Bioreactor > Anaerobic >...
CCTGAGAATCCGTGAAGAAATCGTATACGCCGGCAAGCGCGAATGGTTTTCCGGATTTGAGTTTAATGTAAACCGGGACTTTTTCTTTTCCGCTGCCTTTCCATTCATAGAAACCGTCCGCTACGATTAGGCATCTTCTTTGTTTGTATGAAGTTCTGAAATAAGGCTTATCGTTGATTCCTTCAGCTCTCGCATTAATCATTCCGGGACGTGTATTATCTTTAAGCCATGAAGGAATGTAGCCCCATTTCATTTTGACGATTTTTTTCTTTCCGTCAAAAACGATGACGGAAATTTCAGATCCCGGAGCAATGTTGAAACTTCCCTGAGTATCAGAAAGGTTCTGGTCAATCTCGAATTCTTCCATGAGATCATTGACCGGTGTATATTGAGCAAAACGTCCGCACATGATTAAAAATAATACATGCTATAAAAATATAGCAAATACTTTTTATTTTATAAGGCATCGTTTTGCAGGGATCATGCAATAATTCAAAGGGCATTCCATGCCCTTTACCCGGTTTTGGTACTTTCTTTTTTCCGGCAAAAAGAAAGTACCGCAAAGAAAACCCGCTGGGGATATCCCCAGACCTCTTAAATTATTTTGCTTTCATTTATCTTTTTTAAAAGTGCTTAGCGCACTTTCGTGATTTTAGAAATCAATCATCAGATAATATCATTACGCGTTTATTCGCTCCGCTCAGTATACGCGTAATTTTTTCTGAGGCAGTGTGCATTTATTGATAGATAGCCCTCTCTTTTAGGAGAGGGCGCAAAAAGAGCCGTTCTGCGATACGGCTCTTTTAATTGTCAGGCTGTGATTACAGCAGAAACGGATTCTGAAAAAACTTTAGATTTTGAGAATTCATCGCTTGACAATACCGCATGAATCTCGTAAGTTTTTCCTGAGATCAGTTCTTCTATCACTGCGGGTGACTGAGAATTGGTTTTGAGTTCTTTAATTCTGAACGCTCTGTTTTCGATAGGCTGCGGGCCTGTTTCACGGAAAACGAGTGTCAAAAGCAGACTTTGTGCTTCTTGGGGAAGTGCAAAGTCTGCCTGAACTTTTCCATCTTCATTTAATTTAAGTGAAAATGAACTGACCGAAGGAATGTTTGACTCCGGTGTCAAAACAACAGCTTCAAAAGCTCTGACGCGCTGGATATTGCTTTTCATAAAAAGATTAAATCCTCTGCTGTCTTTCTTTTCTGCAAAAGTTTCCCATGTGCTTTGAACTGGAAGGGGCAGCTTTTTCCAGATGTTAACTGTTTCAGAAAAAGCTTTGATTTGCTCTGTTCTTTTTTCGGTGTACCTGAAGGGTTTACCGGATTTTGTGCGCGTGAGGGTCTTTCCTTTGTATTGGTAGAAAGTAATTTCTCCAATTGATTGTCTTACTCCTGTAAATACAGGGTTTAAATTAAAGTTCGCCATTTTTTTATGGCCTCCTTAGTTAATAAATTTGAAAGAAGTTCAAGTTTATTTAATATACTCGCAGATATATGAAATAAAACTTTAGTTCAATCGTTAATAGCAATATTAACATAAAAAACAAAATAGTAAACAATAAAATTCAAAAAAATTGGAAATTATATAAAAAAATGAGTAAAAATAATAAGCTAATCATTTTATTGATGATTTTTGGCTTCCGGGATGAGCTTTTTTGCAGTGAAGCATCAGTGAAGCTATAGTGAAGCGACAGTGAAGATAGAGTGAAGGAAGGAAAATCCTCTCTCCCGGCCTCTCTCCTTTGATAAAGGAGAGAGGTGAAAGAGAAGAATCAATTGATTCGTCATGTTTTTGTTGTTTTTTTCAAAAAAATCAATGACCTACACCTTTGAGGTGTAGGTTTTCGAAGAGAGATGGAGTATTTTGTTATGGATAAAAGATTAACTTGACAAACATGATAAATTTGTATAGTGATTGCTCGGAAAGGGTTTTGACAAAATAATACGTAACGAAGATATGTTAGAATTTCGAATTGATGGAGCAAGGAATATTTAGTGAGGATATATTATGAAACGGAATTTGTTCCATGGTATTGTTACAAATGAAAATACTTTTACAGAGCTGATATGTAATTTGTTTCAATATGAATCTTTTGCAAAATTTTTTATTAATTTTCTTGAGTATGAGCATCATGATATATCATTTAATATCGATTCTCAGATAAATACAAATAATGGTAGACCGGATATTCAACTTAAAAATGAGAACTGTTCGGTTTTCATTGAGATAAAAATTGATAATGCTTCTTTAACAATAAATCAACCGGAAGGATATTTGTTTGAATTACAAAAAAGAAAAGAATAAGGCTTTATTTTTCATCATTCCAAAAAATTATATCCATGAAGAAGATCTCAGAAAACGTGTTAAGCAAAATGACAAATATAAACAAGTCTCAATAAAGTATTGGGATGATTTTGTAAAAAAATACAAGAAAGATAAAGATGTTAAAAAGATGTTAAAAAGATGCCTATATTTAAAGAATTCTATCAATTGATTAAAAATTGGTTTGGATACGACGAAATATTATTTACGAAAGAGGAATTTAGGAGAATGAAGAATGCCGGATCTATATTCTATAAAATTGCAAAACATATCGAAAATGTTAAAAATGAGTTAGAAAAGAAAAATTATAATATAGAACAAGATTATGAATATGGTTCTATTGGATTTTGGGTTAAAAATAAAGATAAAGAAATCTTGCTTTGGTTCGGATCATGGCTTGAATTATGGGATAAAGAAAAATGCAGTTTTGTTTGTTTAATTGGATATGATGGTATGCATCGTAAAAAGTCATTTAAACTGTTTGATCAAGCTTTCGAAAATGCTAAGACTTATAAAAACGATGACGGACTTTTATGGAAATATTTTTCATTGGATAATATGATTGATGGAAAAGCCGGTAATGCATAATATATTGCAAATTTTATTGATGAAAAAATCAAAATACTGAAATGACTGCATAACGGGGCATAACTGCGACTGAAAGCTTCATCCCGAGCTCACTTCGTCGCCATGATGCATGAGAGTGTCAGATCTTTTGTGTAAACAGCCATTAATCACAACGGAACTCTCTCGCCAAAATATACCGCAAACTGATTCATCGCAGCGCCCCAGTCTCGTATCGGCATCGTCCATTTTTTCTCAGCCTTCGTCAATGCCAAATACAAAACTTTAAAGATTGCTTCGTCTGTTGGAAAAGCGGATCTTTTCTGGGTAACTTTTCTCAGACTTGAATTCAGAGATTCAATCGCATTAGTTGTGTAAATCGCTTTTCGAATATCCATGGGATAGGCAAAAAATTCGTTCAGATTTTCCCAGTTGACTTTCCATGATTTTGAAATCATCGGATACTTATGATCCCACTTTTCAGCAAATTCATCAAGCGCATCCCTCCCGGATTTTTCAGATGGCGCAGTATATATTTTTTTAAGATCAACACAGATTGTTTTTTGCTCTTTCCATGATACATATTTTGTTGAGTTACGTATCATGTGAACAATGCACAACTGAATTCGTGTCTGAGGAAAAACGGCATTTACAGCATCCGGGAAACCTTTGAGACCATCCATGCAGGCGATGAAAATATCTTCAACACCGCGATTTTTGATTTCTGTAACAACTTGAAGCCAGAATTTTGCTCCTTCGTTTTCAGAGATCCAAAGCCCCAAAACTTCCTTTTTTCCTTGTAAATTGATGCCTATTGCGGTGTAAACCGATTTGTTTGCGACTTTACCGTCCGTGCGCCCCTTTATAACTATTGCATCCAGATATACAATCGGATAAACAGGATCAAGCGGGCGGGATTGCCACTCAATTACTTCTTTCATTATTTCGTTAGTTACGTTACTGATAAGATCGGGTGAAACTTCAACACCATAGATTTCTTCAAGATGCCCTTGAATATCTCTGGTTGTCATTCCACGTGCGTACATCGAAATGATTTTGTCATCAAACATATCAAACCGTTTCTGATGCTTTTTGATTATTTGAGGTTCAAATTCTCCGTTGCGGTCACGGGGAATTTCTATTTCAATTTCCCCGTTGCTTGTAATGACTTTTTTAGAGCTTTTCCCGTTCCTGTAATTTCCGGTTGAAACTGAACTTTTTTCACTTTTTTCATATCCGAGATGATCCGTCATTTCTGCATTCATCGCAGTCTCAATGATCATCTTTGTCAATTGCTGGATCAAACCGTTTTGTCCAGTAATCTGCTCCGGTGTGAGTTTCTTAAAATCCACATCCTTGAGCAATTCTTTGATAATTCCTTCATTGTTCATAGCCATAAACTTCCTTTTTTTATTGAATATTTTTACGGCTATTTACACAAATCTTTTTACACTCTCTGATGCATGCCGCATTTTGCGGTAATACGAACACCGAACCGTTATAATCTCTCATGCATTATTTGTCTTAGGTACCGTTTTCATCTGACACCTTCTCTCAAGCAATACTTAAAATGCCATCTTTTGTCTTATTACTCAAAATTTCTGATATTTTCAAAAAAAATAATTTACAAAAGTCTTTTTAGGGTGTTTTATATTTTTATTTTGCCTTCAATAATGACATGTTGAGTTTCCCATTCGATTAAATTTAATCAGTCAAGTAAGGAGTTTGAATCTTTCAGAAATTGTTAACTCAGTTTAAAATTTATTAAAGGAGTAATTGAATGAAAGACATTGATTTATTGAAAGAATTTCTGGAATTTCCTCGATGGACATCCGATCCTGTGTTTGATAAATTTAAGACTATAGATAATCATGTTTATCGTGAAGCTGAAGATATACAAGATGGGCGTAGATTTTTATTTGTCAATGGACAAAAAGAAAAGAAGGTTGTTTTGGTAGCTCATGCTGATACAGCATTTTATTGTAGAGAAAAACATTCTGTTGAAGTTGAAGATGGCTGCTTCATTGCAGTAAATGAAGCCGGAGAAAGAACTCTTTTAGGTGCAGATGATAGAGCCGGATGTGCGATATTGTGGGCACTTAAGGATTCTGGTCATTCAATTCTCGTTACCGATGCTGAAGAATTTAATTTATTCGGAACTACTTGGCTGGTTAAGGAAAATCCAGATATCGTACAATTGCTGAACCAACATCAGTTTATGATACAATTTGACAGACGATACGGCACCGACTTCGTGTGCGTTAAAGTCGTTTCAGATGAATTCCGGGATTATATTAGAGAAAACACAAATTATTCTGAATCGAAAAGCTCCACGCATACTGATATTTGCTTGTTATGTACTTATATTTGCGGAGTGAATATCAGTGTTGGATACTATGAAGCGCATACCGTTAATGAAAAGATTGATTATAATCAATGGCTGCATACTCTAAATATGGCGAGACGATTATTATCTCGGGATTTGCCCAGATTTGAACTATGAATATTATATTATAGGCATTCGGAGATGAGTGAGATTGTCATGTTCTCCGTTTTATCCGTATTATTTTAGAAAATAATACGGGCACTATGAGTATAGATATTTTTTGTTAGTTTCATTGTGTATAAATTAAAGAATTATATCGTAGTGAGGTTAGATATGAAATATGTTAAGAGGACTATAGAAGAATGTATAAGAGGTGATGGGCAGTTTGATCCTTATGCCAATGAAAACATTGTACATTTTCGAGCATGTGATCTTAAAATTTATCATAGAAATTCTAATGATTTAGGTAAGGACTCTAATGAAATTTATAGGCATACTCCGGATCATCCAGATGCTTCCCGTTCGTATGAGATGGCTATAAACTCCCATCAGAGATTTCATGTAAATACGTCCAGAGCTTATGCTGCAGCGTATACTGATTATGAAACAGATGAAGATAGAGAGTATGCACCGGAAGAGATATATAAAGCTTATGAGGATAAACTGATGTCATTGTCTCAACTTCCTTTACCTCCTAAGCTGAATATAAATTTTGATAGTATATTGGATTCTGCTATACTTGCTCCTGGAGATACTTGGGCAGGATTCTTTTCAATGCTTAATCCCGTTACTTGTTGGAAGACTATGGACAGGTATGCTAAAGGCTTATTTATATTTGGAGCTTATCAGTATTTAGCATTCTTGATTCCAGCTCTATTTACACTAGAGTATTATACGATTTGGCAAGTTTTCCTATTGATAGGTAAGTTGCTTAAGGCTATCTGCAATTAATGATATCTAAAAAAGGGGAGGATATATGAAAACTAAAACTGATACTACTAACGTAAGACTGCATGTAGCAAAACTCTTTGATTTTAGATATAAGCGGCTTATAGGAAATTATAAAGAACTTGCGGACTTTGTTATAGATGAGTTCATTGATTATGTAAAAAGCGTAGACATCTCAGAGGAGCAGATTCTTCAGTTGAAGAAGAGTGATGAAGTTGAAGATACCTGTTCCACATTTCTATCAGATGTATGTGCAGATGCGTTTAGACGTAAATTCTTTCCTAACTTTGACAATGAAGAATACTATAAATTGTTTTCTGCATATACATTTAAAACTATGGTATATCACTTGTCAAGTGTTATAGACAGAGAAGACCAGATCTTTACAGATATACAGTATGGTGAAAGTTGGATTACATCTTTCGTAAACAGCACAGCTTTTAAGAAAGATAAGGAACTTCAGCTAACGTTTCTGGGCTATTATTTAAGCAAAATACATATTTTCGAAATTGGAGAAGAAACTGATTTTGAAAAGTTTGTTTCTACTTTTAGTACTCCGGAAGTACCTATTAAGCGTGCAGCTATGTTTAGTTGTAAATACTGTCTATTTACTCCGTTACTAAACTTGTATAATGAAATAATACTTAATAGTTTAGATCCGGAAATGGTCAAATATTATGAAGATAGATGTGCAGAAAATACAGCAGGTAAGTATGATACCTACATTCCAGTTCATGCTTCAAGCGTAGCTAATGGAGGTATATTTATCCAGAACCTTAAAGCATGTAATATAGATAATTGGGGAGCCAGAATTAATTCTGCAATGGATTACGATCCTCGTCAGTATAAGGCTATACCCACTACAGAGCCTAAAATATCTAACTCTTTCTATGATGAAAACCTTTTGTATTTTAAGAATGTGGCTTTTCCTTTCTTCTTTACATACATTAGGTCTATGAACTTCACCATAGACTCACTTGAGAAACACAGTTTCTTCTATCACTTTGGTAGAAATGCATTTGTTAGCTGGGTTATAGGTGTTCCATGTATAATAGCAGCTTTTATCTTTTTTATTAAAATGATTATGATGACATTCGGAGAATAAGGGGGGAGGATAAATTTATGTTAAAAGAAATTATTACACCAACGTTGAGATCCAGTTATGACACTGACGCTCAATATAATAGGGCAATGCTTGAGAAGATGTCACTCATAGGCTTTGTACTCAGTGTCATTAAATCATTGTCTGATATGAGAAAAGAGCATGCTATGGTCGATCAGAAAAAAGAAGATATGCTTAGAGCTATTACACCTAAGACTAATAGACAGGCTCTTAAGTTCATCAAGTATGTAAATAGATTAGCTCTTAGATTTGCTAAAGGTAGAGGTGGAAAAGCTTGTCCTCATTGTGGATATTACATGTTCCCTATAGAGCAAGGTTCCGGAGATGGGGGAAGTGAATTCAATACAAGTGATATATTGCCTTCACCTATGGTAATAAACTATTGTTCAATGTGTGGAAATGTTATAGAAAGAGTTTATAGAAACCAGACCGAGCTTGATTACATTAAAGCAGCTATACATAAAAATCTTGTAAAACCTATGAGAGAATCGAATAGAGCACACATTCGTGTAAGAGATTCGCTTAAAAAGTACGGCATAGATGAAAGTGAATATTATGGAGATGATGATCTTTAACTAAATCTAAACAAAGAAAGGAGGTAGATAGTGAAAAGATATAGTATGGTGAGGTATGTATTGATTTTGGCAGTAGCCTTTAGTCTCAGCAGTTGCAGCGTTTTACGAATGCACAAACCTAGCCTTTCAAAGAAGGGTATTGAAAGTAATCGGATATACTTACATTATATGTGCTATGATGGATGCTACTGCAACTCTGGTTGCGCTTCAATGGTGTATTATCCGGAAGGTAGATATGTCCATTTGTCAAACATGCTTTTGGGTTTTCATACCACGGAGCTACCATTTGATATGATAGAAGATTTATCTGAATACTTAAAATATCTGGTAGATTATGAAAGTGATCTGCAGACAAATAGGGGCTATACACTTCCGGAGGGTGAGATTAGGGACATTAAACGATTTGAGCACAAAGGAGCTTTTGTGTCTAACTACTTAGGGTATGCGAGCTTAGGTTCATCTGAAGGGTTTCTTTTAAAAGAGGTAATAATAGATGTTGGAGTATTTACATCTGATGGAAAGTGCTACACATATTTTGAAGCTATAGATAAAGCAGATCACTCTACACTGGGTTATACATTAATAGACATTCAAAACACACAAGAATTCTATGGTGCACTAGACCATATGTTGTACTTATATAATAAGTAAAGGAGGAGAAATATGAAACAGGCTATTAAAGTGATGCTATTGATAATGGTAATGCTACTTGCAGTGAGTGCATGTACTTCTGTACAAACTACAGCGTTTGAGGAAGATACAGAAAGATACGCAGTTATCCCGAAGCAGGAGATATCATCGAAGTTCTACTATATCGACACCAATGAACCTTATGATCCGGGAAAGGAGCATACAGGAGCTTTACCTGACAGTGTAAAAGATATAGACTTCTATGTAGAGATGGGATCTAAAGATAGGGCTTTCAAGATAGTAATGGATAAGTGGACCTGTGTAATACCTGCAATGGACGCTCAGTTTTTGAAATATTACATTGAGAGTCAGCTTAAAAAGGAAGACCATGAAACTATACGTGATACAAGTGGTGCCCTTTTAAAAGATAAACAATTTCACTCAGGGGATAGGCTTTGGGCAGAAGACTTAGTTGTAAAGGCTACTTCAGATCCTAGCAAAGTTGATAAAGCAATAGTGGGTATCAACCGTGTCCGTATGGATGGTGACTTTTATGTTGTTATAGGTTTTTATGCTCTTCGATATTATGGCATAATCTCCCCTTATCCAAACCTAGGATTTTTGTGCCTTACACCCAAAAAGGCGAAGAAGCTGATAAAGATTCTTACAGAAATAGATGAACACTATAAGAAAGGAGAATAGGAAAATTATGTTTACAAAAAGAAAAGTTTTTAGTATATTAGTGGGAGTTACCTTATTGGTTAGTATTTCCCCGAAGGCTCTCAATGCCCAGGAAAGCGACCTTTATAAGGTTACAACTAACAAGATCACAGCAGAAGCTTTTTACTGCTTAACAGAGCAGGATGCAGCCAATGGTAATTCACCTTCAGTATTCTTGGCAGATATATCGATAGTGGAATCTCCGGATAAGGAGCAAGCAGCTATTCGAATCAACAGTGTTGTTATAAATATTAGTGTTTATAGCATAGGCAGAGTTATCGATGCTATAAATTTTGGTATAGGCGTTGAAGCCAGTAATATTAAGAAACCTTTAAAGTCTAAGAACTTTGAGCCTGTATACATTGAGAGAATAGGAGCGTTGTATAGACCTGCATTGTTTAATGCATGGCACCCTACTGGAATAGATATAGGAACTATTTATACTGAAAAGAACAAAAGCTTTTACATGTACTTCCTTGTAGGTGGAGCCGATGAAGGTGAGGAAAACTATATAATGGTATGCTAAGATCATGATAATATAAGAGTTCTATTGAAGGATCTACAGAAGTATTGGGAAGAATTACCGGCAAGGAAAGGATAAGGAGGATATATGAAAATAAATACTTTGGTTAAATTAAGTCTAATCATTATCTGTGTATTGACAGGGTATGCAGGTAAAGCTGAGCAAACGTCTAAGAAGGGGCAGTTTGTTAAGATTACAAAAGCTCCCATTGTAGTAGAAGCTTATTATGAGGTTCCATATGAATTGGAATTTCAAAATGGAAACCGCACAGTTTTTCCTGAAAAGTTTACAGGAATTATCAGGGTTGTAGATGATATAGAAAATAATGCAATTATTATCTATATTAATAGGGACACAGTTATTATAAGACCGCCAATGCTTAAGCTCTTCATAGAGGACTTAGATTATGCTATATCTCGTAAGGTCCCTAAAGCTGAAGAAACTCCGGATGGTGGAGGTTATTATCCGGGAATACTAAGTTCACAAGGAGTTGAATTTGGCTTTGGCACTCATTACTGTGAAACATTCGAAGCTACACTATGTATGGGGTTTGTGTATGCTCCCAATAATGTTAACCCTAAGAGTATTTACATATCTATAAATAACGGTACTCAATCAAGCCAATATTATCTATACTTTCGTATCAGTTTTGGCTATGCACGAGTTCTTGCTGAAGAACTTAGAAAATATGAAAAAACTATATCACCGGAAAGGAAAGGATAGATATGATACAAACCATAAACTTTAGTAGTAACCCTGGGGACAGCAGCAATCGTGTTAAATTTTAATTGACCGCCTCAATCACTTGGCTCTATGTCAGTAAAAGGGTTTTTTTCATGTACAACACGGATTTTTTTTCGCACGTGGCTTTTGCAGGTCGGTGTTTTATTGAGGAAAATCCTAGATGTATATTATCAAATAAGAAGGAGTCTCGAATCATGAATACGATTTTCCTTGTTCTCATTCTGGCCGTTGCTTTAGTTCAATTGGTGTTCATTATTGTGCTTTCAAAAAAAGCATCGGAGGGATCACAGGATCAGGTTGTCCGGAAATTCGATGAATACGAAAAGTGCCTTGGCAAATACGAAGCTGTCCTTCGCGAGGAGTTTTCCCGAAATCGTGAGGAAATGGCGAAATCGGCGTCAATCGCGCGCAATGAACTGACGGAGACTTTTACTAAGTTTTCCCTGCTTCTTGATCAAAAATTGACCACGATACAGGATGCGGTTAATCTGTCGGGCAAGCAAAACCGTGAGGAACTCGGGTTATCGCTCAAATCATTTGAGGGGAAAGTTGACGGGATGCGCGATGCAGTCGAGAAGAAGCTCGCGGCGCTCCAAGAAGACAATAGCGCGAAACTTGAGAAGATGCGTGAGACTGTCGACGAGAAGCTCCATAAAACACTCGAGACCAGACTTGGCGAATCCTTCAAACTCGTGAGCGAGCGACTTGAACTTGTACAGAAGGGGCTTGGGGAGATGCAGACCCTAGCGACTGGAGTCGGTGATCTCAAAAAAGTCCTTTCGAACGTCAAGACGAAAGGCGTTCTCGGGGAATATCAGCTTGGCGCCATTCTCGAGCAACTGTTGACGCCTAATCAATATGAGCCGAACGTCAAAACAAAGAAAGGATCAAATGATCTTGTCGAATTCGCGGTAAAAATTCCGAGCAAGGAAGATTCTTCCCGCGTTCTCTGGCTTCCGATCGACGCGAAGTTCCCAACTGAGGATTATTCGAGGTTGGTCAACGCGTACGATATTGGCGACGTCGCCGAGATCGAAGCCGGCACAAAAGCTCTCAGGATGAAGATCGAAAAGTTCGCAAAAGATATCAATACGAAGTATATCGATCCGCCGAATACGACCGATTTTGCGATTATGTTCTTACCCTTTGAAGGCCTATTTGCGGAGGTTCTGCGCATTCCCGGACTTTTCGAGAGTGTTCAACGAGACTACAAGATTACCATTACCGGTCCCACGACCATTTCGGCTTTCCTTTCGAGTTTACAGATGGGCTTCCGGAGCCTCGCGGTCGAGAAACGGACAAGTGAAATTTGGCAACTTCTTGGCGCGGTGAAAACCGACTTCGGAAAGTTTGGCGAAGTACTCGAAAAAACGAAACAGAAGCTTGATGCGGCGAGCAAAGAAATTGATTCGGCCGGAGTGCGTTCACGAGCGATTGAGCGTAAGCTTCGGAACGTCCAGGAACTGCCGTCGGGTACGGCAGATAAAATGCTTATTGAAGATGCCGCAACAGATGAAGTGTAGAAAGATTCAAGGATGTGATTTTTTTTGATTAAAAACACTAACCGACCAGATCAGTCGCATAGCATAAGGTAAGCAGATGCGACTTTGACAGGTCGGTGTTTTATTGAGGAAATATGAAATTGAGAACAATATTACTAAATGCTTTTTTGGGATTGTATCTTACATTCCCTTGTTCAATGCTTTTTGCTGATTCGTATAAAGGTATTGAATGGGGTACTGATATTGATGCTGTTATAAGTGAAAAAAATTTATCAGTAAAAACACCCGATACTGATTCTCAAGAAGAAGACCAGGATGAGAAAGTATCTATTTTTAAAATATCATTTTTTACTATTGATGTAGATATGTTGGCTCACTTTTACGAAATTCCTATTGTATGCAACTCGAACAGTCCGGGACCACCTCCTGATGTAAAAAACAAGGAGATTAATCGAGTACTAAATCATTCATATCGAAGTGCTTTCTGCAATTACCAGGAGTCCGTTTGTCCAAATATTACAATAATACCAATCAACTCGGATGATGATAATGAGCAATCCGGTTGTTATGAATTTTATGAAGGCAAGTATTTTTTTTACGCTAATAAGATAGCCGCTCATTCATTTGATCAGGTTTTATCAAAGTTGAACAAAAAGTACGGGAAAGCCTCAAAATACTCAGGTGACTCTCTATTTCAGATTTTAGGTTCTTTCACATACTATTGTTGGGTATCAGGTGATACTGTTATTTTGCTCAATAATTACAATGAAATAGATGGTTCGCCGAAAGGAAGGTCTGAGTGTTCATTGACGTATATGTCTAAAACTATTACAGATTTGATTAAAAAAGAAATTAAAAAAAATATCAGCGAGCAAAAGAACAGTGAAATAGAAATAAGGAACAAGTCGACGAAAAAAGATTTAGACACTGTCGAGTAAATATCGTAGAGAATACTCTTTTATTGAATTTATAAAGGAATTTCTATCACTTACAATATTTTACATTTTAAGTGATAGAAATGTAATGTATGTATAAACATAATGACGATAGTACAGTTGATTTCAGGTATCTATGATTGAAAAAATATTAAAGTTTCAATTGGCCGGATTAATTGAGTGCGGATTTTTGTGCAATGATTGTATAAAATAGACTCCTTCTTTCTCTGTCGTCTATGAGCTAATTATTCTTTTTTATTATTTACTCAAAAAATCACTGACATCCACCTTTGAGGTGTATGTTTTCGAAGAGAGGTAGAGTATTTTGGAATTGACATTTATGGAAACATTACTCAAAAAGATTTTAATCGAATGTGGTTGTGTGTTTTTTCAGTTCGCCGGTGATAATTACTGACGCATTTTTGGATATCGCCATAATAGGCTTGGGGAAAAGAATAATTTATATGAACT
>Ga0209201_1003621_pt1 | contig 13375 bp, 10 predicted proteins | sample AD_UKC055_MetaG_FD_184411 | JGI IMG/M metagenome (GOLD analysis project Ga0209201, IMG submission 184411) | Active sludge microbial communities of municipal wastewater-treating anaerobic digesters from USA - AD_UKC055_MetaG (SPAdes) (version 2) | ecosystem: Engineered > Bioreactor > Anaerobic >...
ATTTCTTCTTTATTTAATGGCATTCCGTCTTGGTCGTCATTATCATTGCTAGCAATAGAAGGATTATTATCTTCATCTTTTTCTTTATCTTCTGATTCTTCTAAGTCTTCTGACCAAATATCGTCTAGGCGGATAAATTGTGAAGGCTGTTGGCTAGTCGCGGGATTATGAAGAGGCTGACTGCTAGTAGCCATTTGTTTATGGGCCTCATATTCTTCAGGGCTTATATAGACTTCTCGCGGTTTAGCTCCATTAACTGGCCCAATGATATTTAATTCTTCTAGTTGATCTAAAAGGCTGGCGGCTCGGGGATAACCAATTTTAAGTATTCTTTGAAGATAGGTAGCCGACGCTCGTCCGCTTTTAATAACTGCCTCTTGAGCTTTTTCTAATAAATCATCATCACTATCCATAATAGGATTATTGAGTACACCCCCATTGGGTAGGTCGGGGACGCTATGTTTTTCTACCACATCGTTGATATATTCAGGTTTATCGCTGCGAGCCTTGATATAGCGAACTACTCGTTTGATTTCATTTTCACTGACAAAAGCTCCTTGCAGGCGGACGGGCTTGGTAAGCCAAGGAGAGCTAAATAGCATATCGCCCTTGCCCATTAATTTTTCTGCCCCCGCCATATCTAAAATAGTGCGAGAATCTACCTGAGAAGCTACAGTAAAAGCAATGCGCGCTGGCATATTGCCCTTTATAACACCAGTAATAATATCTACACTCGGACGCTGGGTAGCTAAGACTAAATGGATACCGGCAGCTCGAGATATTTGCGCTAAACGGATAATGCTGGCTTCCACTTCTTTGCGGGACATCATCATAAGGTCAGCTAGTTCATCAATAATAAAGACAATCCGCGGTAATTTTTGTTCCGGGCACTGTTCGTTAAAACTATTGATATCTTTAGCATGATAATGCTGGAACATTTCTAGGCGACGGCTCATTTCATTAAGGGTCCAGCCGAGAGCATTAATGGTTTTACTGGCTTCATTAACTACCGGAGTTAAGAGGTGGGGGATACCATTATAGACGCTAAGTTCTACTCGTTTAGGGTCAACCATAATAAGGCGTAGGTCTTCGGGGCCATTTTCATATAAAAGACTTAAAATAATGCAGTTAAGCATTACCGACTTTCCCGAGCCAGTAGCCCCGGCAATTAAAAGATGAGGCATGGCCGTAAGGTCTTCTAACCATATTTTACCAGCCACATCTTTACCCAAGGCAATCATCATATTATTTTTTCGTTGGCGGAAGTTAGGACTATCTAAAATTTCTCTCAATCCTACGGTGGCGATTACTTCATTAGGAACTTCAATGCCTACTAGTGATTTACCGGGGATAGGGGCTTCTATGCGGATAGGGTGGGGGGCAGCTAAAGCCATGGCTAAATTACTAGCCAGACCGGTAATTTTTTCTAGACGGATACCCTCTGCTGGTTTAATGGCGTATTGGGTAATTGTTGGCCCCACTGTGACCCCTTCTATATCTATGGGAATACCAAAATTTTCTAGAGTAGTTTTAATTCGTTGGGCCCCGATAACAATATCGCCACTTTGTGGTTTATTGGCTTGGCGATCTAATAAATCTAGAGGCAAGTCAATTTTATTAACATGACTTTTATTTATTTTTTCTTGATTATTGGGCTGGGTTTTATTATCCGCGTTAGGTTGATTAATAGTAGGGGTGGCCGTTGGCTGGTTAGGGCGCGTTAATTTTTCTTGGTTGGCATCCGGCATATATACTGTAGATAATTCTTCTTCAGGGGATAATTCGTCATCATTGGGGTGTTTTCTAAAAAGACTCCTGATATATTTCCAGCCATCGGCTAAAGGAGCAAAAATGAATTTATTAAAAATACTGCGTTGGCCCAGGAGAGAGCTTAAATTGGTATTAAAAATAAAGATGAGGCTGATAATTAGCAGAGCAATAATGACAATCAGGCCAGACCAATAGCCTACTAACTTAGTGATTGCCCAGACAATACCATAGCCAACATAACCACCGCCTGCTCCAGTAGGAATATCACTGAGCCAGCTATCTTTATTAAGAAAGAAATGGAAAATACCCTGAAGGCTAATAAATAATAGGCCCCAGCCAACGAATTTAATAGTAGTAATTTGCAGCCGTTCACGAAAGTAAATAAAGATAGCTAAAGCGAATAAAAAAATGGGCAAAAACCAACGTCCCCAGCCCAAGGCTTGGCAAATACCCTGAGATAAATATTGGCCAATAATACCCTCTGGTTGGATGAGGCTAATAAGGCTGACAGCGGCTAGTAAAATTAAAATGATAGCCGCTAAACTTTTTTTAGCTTCAGAACTAAGACCACCTTTACCTACCGATAAATAATTAAGATTAGATGATTGACGAGTTTTTTTATTTTTGCGCTTAGTCATATTTAGTAATCAAAGATACTAAAATAACAGCTAGGGCTTGCTTTATCAATAATCAAAGTATACCATTAGTAAAGAATTTCAACAACTTTTTTTATGAATTGGTCAGCGTGGAAATTGTTTATAGATACTCAGCCAGCTTTTCGGCAAAGACAGGTTAATCATGCCGTTTTTAAGGAGTTGGCGACTAATTGGTCAGCAGTATCGGTTTTACCCTTAAAAGATCGGCAGTGGCTTGAGGCCAACTGTCCTTTAGATATTAACTATACTCTTAGCGGTAAAGACACTGATCCGGCGCAAAAAGCCCGGATTATTCTGGCGGACGGCCTAAGTATTGAAACAGTAGTAATGCATTATGAAACTGGGCGACAGATAGTTTGCCTTTCTTCTCAGGTAGGGTGTCCTTTGGGTTGTTCTTTTTGTCAGACTGGCCAGCAAGGTTTTAGACGCAACCTTACCGCGGGCGAGATAGTGGAGCAAGCTTTGTTGTGGCAAAGATTACTTGCTCCAACAGGACAGCATATTAATAATCTAGTTTTTATGGGCATGGGAGAACCACTACTGAATTTATCTCAAGTTTTTGAGGGAGTAGAGTGGCTTCATAATCCTGACGCCCTAGATATTGGTTGGCGTCATATAGCTATTTCTACTGTTGGTGTAATGCCCGAGTTAAAAAATTTGTTAAATTATGACGAGCAGCTAAAAATAGCTTGGTCTTTACATGCCCCAGAAGATAAATGGCGTAATCAGTTAATGCCAATTAATTGTCGTTATAGCCTTGCGGTGTTAAAGCCAGTTTTTAGAGAGTATGTGGTAAGAACTAACCGGCGTCTGATGATTGAATATTTACTGCTTGACCATATTAATGATGGATTGGCGCAAGCGGAAGAATTAGCAAATTTTTTGGCCGATTTTCCCAAGAATTTACTCCTTATTAATTTACTTAATTATAATCCTGGTGTGGGTAATTTTCATCCTAGCTCAGCCCAGGCCCGTGAGGCGTTTACTAGGTGTCTAGAAAAAAGAGGCTATAAAGTAACTACTCGGCTTAGTTTAGGTCAAGATATTTTAGGGGCTTGTGGACAGCTGGGTATTTAATTTCATGAATAAGTTTACCCCTACTACGATGTTCTTAATATATTAAGGATAATTTAGTTAATAATTTTGTTTGCTTTTTGTCTTTTATTATTATGCCCCCATAATGAGGTGGGCGATATCTCGTTGCTTTTACCAATAACTGATGATACAATTTAATTATTATGGCTAAGTTTTATATTACTACCACTTTACCTTACATTAATGCCGAGCCACATTTAGGTTTTGCCTTGGAAATTGTTAGGGCTGATGCTCTAGCCCGGGCGCATCGTTTAGCTGGCGATGAGGTTTTTTTTAATACTGGAGTGGATGAGCATGGTTTAAAGGTGTGGCGTAAAGCCAGGGAATTAAAGATGGAGCCGCAAGATTATTGCGATAAACTGGCTGTTAGCTTTAGCAATCTTAAAGATTTATTAAATCTTAGCTGGGATAATTTTATTCGGACAACCGACCCACACCATGAGGCGGCTGCCCAAGAGTTCTGGCGTCGTTGTAGTGCCAATGGTGATATTTATAAGCAACATTATCAGGTTAAATATTGTGTTGGTTGTGAAATGGAAAAAACTGAATCAGAATTAGTAAATGGTTTTTGTCCATTGCATCCAGGTCAGGAGTTAGAACTTATTGATGAAGAGAATTATTTTTTTCGGCTTTCACGATATCAAGAGCGGCTGTTAGAGCTTTATAATACTCGTACCGATTTTGTGTTACCAGCCGCGCGGCTGCAAGAGATAAAAAGCTTTGCTTTAAGGGGCTTGCAAGATTTTAGCATCTCCCGGTTAGCCAGTAAACTGCCATGGGGCGTACCAGTGCCTGGCGATTCTAGTCAGGTAATGTATGTATGGTTTGATGCTTTAATAAATTATATTTCTGCCCTGGGCTGGCCTGAGGATAGCGATAATTTTTCAGCGTGGTGGCCAGGAGTTCAGATTGCCGGTAAAGATAATCTGCGGCCTCAAGCTTTAATGTGGCAGGCGATGTTAATGTCAGCTGGTCTAGAGCCTAGCCGTCAGATTTTTATTGATGGTTTTATTACTGCTGGTGGGCAAAAGATGAGTAAAAGTTTAGGCAACATCATTGGACCGCAAGAGTTAACTAAACATTTTGGTATTGATGCGGTGCGTTATTATTTACTAGCTCAGGTTAATGATGATGACGACGGAGATTATTCGCCAGAGCGGTTTAAGGAAGTCTATGAGGCGGATTTAGCCAATGGATTAGGTAATTTATTTTCTCGTTTAGGTAATCTAGCTTGGCGCCATAATTTAGCCCCAGTTTATCCGCGTAAGGATAATGAGCTGTATAATAAAGTTATTCAGCTACTTTATAATTGGCATTTTAACCAAGCTATTGGTGAGATTTGGTCAGTATTTCGAGAGCTAGATAGGGTTTTAACTAAAGAGGAGCCCTGGAAAATGAAGCCTGAAGAAGCCCAGGCCTGCCTTAAGCCCTTAATCCAGCAATTAGTAGATGCTAGTTATTGTTTAACTATTTTTATACCACAGTCGGCTGACAGTATTCTTCATTTTTTTAGTTGCAAAGCTCAAGGTAAACCAGAACCACTATTCCCTCGTCTCAACTATTTATAATATAATATAAATTATATGCTGGCAGTAGATATTTTTTTTCTGGTTGTTTTGGGTCTAGCTTTTATTGTCGGTCTGCGACGTGGACTTTTTAAGATTATTAGCTCGCTGATCGGGGTAATTTTAGGAGCTTGGATATCTAGCCACTATTATCTTCTAGCTTTTGATTGGTTAGTCAAGCAGTTTGGCGAGACATGGTTAATAAATAAAATTGTAGTGTTTGTTGTCCTTTTTTTCCTGCTAAGTAATTTAATTGCTTGGATTTTAACGCTACTTAGTAAATTGCTAGAAACTATTATAGTGATTCCTCTAATGAAAAGTACTAATCGTCTTTTAGGGGGAGTGCTTAATCTAGCTAAATCAGCCTTGGTCTGGTCGCTGATCGTTCTTTTTCTAAGCCGTTATTTGCCAGTGACCACACCCTTGGGAGCGCAATTAAGCCATTCAATTATCGCTCCCTATTTATTGATAATTGGCAAAATTCTATGGCCCTTATTGCCGATTGTCTTGAAGGAGATGCAGGCGTTATGGTAAATTATGCCTATTATTAAATTAACTCCTCCTAATTTAGATCGTCAATTAATAGAAATAGCCGAAGTCATTTTAAGGGGCGGGGTAGTGCTTATGCCGACTGACACAATTTATGGTTTAAGCGCCCTAGCTACTGACGAAGCAGCTATTGGCCGTATTTTATCCTTGAAAGGGCGTCAGACTATTAAGCCATTTATTTGTTTAGTAGATAGTTTAGAGATGGCTGAAGATTATGCCATTATTAGCGCTAAATGTCGTCAGTATTTATTAGCCTCTTGGCCTGGCCCGGTATCTGTTATCCTGCCGAGCAAATTTAAGTTTCCTGGCGTGGTTCAAGCTAATTTGTCCACCATAGCGCTGCGCTGGCCTAAGCTGTTATGGCTAAACCAGCTTACTTATTTGGTAGGACAGCCGATTATTTCCACTAGCGCCAATTTGGCCGGTGAGCAGCCCATAGTTGACATAACAATGGTGTCTCAATATTTCATGCCCGACAGTCTAGATTTAATTGTTGATGGCGGGCGGTTAAAAAATAGCCCCTCTAGCCTTATTGATTTTACTGGCAGCGAACCACGGGTTATTAGATAAATAATAGCCATAGATTGCCCTAGACATTAAGACAATTGGCAGAAATTATTTTATAATCTCACTTATTATAATTTATATTATCTAGTTGTCAGAAAGTTATAGCAGAATATAGATATTAGATGTGATGTTGCTAGAGATATTACCAGCAAAAATAAAAGAGGGTCCGTAGTTTATACGGACCCAAAAATGGAAAGTGCTTTATCTTAGCCCGTTTTAAGTTTTTTTTGGGCTATTTTTACAATATCTGGGTGATATTGTTCCGGGGTTTTTTTTGTTTTAGCTAATTCAGCTTTATCAAAAAGCTGGATTTTAGCCAAGACGAGGTTTTTGGTTTTTTCAGCGCAATTTGGATTATCTAAGATTGCGCTGGCCTCCTCCATAGTTCTACACCTAATAGCAACGGTGTGTAGCTCCTCTGGGTTGTCGGTTAGACTGAGTTCTCGAGGGGACATTTTTTCCTCCAGTTTTTATTTTTCCCTTTAGGGATAGTGCTTATTTATCACCATTTATCTGGGTTTGTCAAGTCTCCCTTGGGGTTGGGTGGACTAAGCACTGTAGTTGTGTTAAATTATAGAGGAAGAATTAAGCTTTAACCTAAATACTATGCGTCTTCTTGATACTCATGCTCATGTTAATTTTAATGCCTTTAAGGATGATGGCGATGAGGTGATTAGAAAATCTCTAGATGCTGGGGTGGGGATGATTTTGGTTGGTTCAGAATCCCGTACTTCTGAACGGGCTATTAATTATGCTAATCGTTATGAGACTGGCGTATGGGCGGCGATTGGTCTTCATCCCTCTCAACTTTTTGCGACTCGAGTTCAGGGTGAAGATTATGATTTTATAAGCCGCGGGGAGGCCTTAGATATTAAGAGGTATGATAAATTAGCTGATTTTAGCAAAGTGGTTGCTATTGGCGAGATTGGTCTAGATTATTACCGCTTAGCTGATATCAATGAGCCACCCGAAGCTATAAAAGAAAAACAGCGGCAAGTTTTATCTCAAGAGCTTATTTTAGCAGCCCAGCATCATTTGCCAGTGATTTTACATTGTCGTGAAGCCCATGATGATTTGCTAGTTGTTCTTAAAGATTTTTATCGTGAGTACCAGCAGATTTTATTTAAAGATAGACCTTGGGGAGTTGTCCATTGTTTCTCCGGAGATATGGGACTGGCTCATGAATATTTTAATTTAGGCTTGGCTATTTCTTTTAACGGCCTTATTACTTTTTGTAAAACTTGGGATTATTTAATTCAAAAAATGCCCTTGGGGAAATTATTGATTGAAACAGACTGTCCTTTTTTAACGCCAGTGCCTTTTCGGGGCCAGCGCAATGAGCCGACTTTAGTTAAACTAGTGGCCGAGCATATAGCCCAACTGCGGCATACCACCCCGGAGCGCATTGCTGAAGCTACCACCGCTAACGCTTGCCGCTTATTTAATATTAATTGGTAATAATAAATATAATATGACCATAGAAGTTATTTTAGCCATAGGGATTGTCCTAGCTATTGTTGCTCTAATTTGGCTAGTAGCTGGGCGGGGAGCTAATAGTGAAAAAATGGCGGCTCTTAATGAAAAGATGGAAGTTTTGGCTAACCAGAATAGTGAGCTCAGAGTTTTGGTTGATGAGAAATTACGCGAGACTTACCAGGCCAGCCAGAATCAATACCAAAACACAATGAATACAGTGCAGTCCATTGCTAATCAGTCTAATAAACTATTAAATGATGTTACCAAAAATCTTGCTGAACTCCAGGCTAGCAATAAACAAATTTTAGGTTTTTCTGGCCAGTTGCAGAATTTACAAGATATTTTACGCAACCCTAAGCAACGGGGAGTGCTCGGTGAATATTTTTTGGAGGAAATTCTTAAAAATGTCTTGCCGCCCGGGACTTTTCAAATGCAGTATCAATTTGCTAATGGAGAGATAGTAGATGCAGTTATTTTTGTCAAAGATAAAATTATTCCCATTGATTCCAAATTTTCTTTAGAAAATTATGAAAAAATTATTAATACCAGCGATCCGGGAGAGCGGCTGCGGCTAGAGAAATTATTCCGTCAGGATGTAAAAAATAGAATTGATGAAACCAGCAAATATGTCCGGCCAGAGGCGGGAACTATGGATTTTGCTTTTATGTTTATCCCCTCGGAGGCTATTTATTATGATTTATTAGTTAATAAAGTTGGGGCTGTACAGATTGATACGCGCGACCTGATTGAATATGCTTTTCGCGATAAACATGTCATTATTGTGTCGCCCACTAGCTTTTTAGCTTATCTGCAGACTGTCTTGCAGGGGCTTAAAGCTTTGCAGATTGAGGAGAATGCTAAAATTATTAAAAGCAATGTGGAGAAATTAGCTCGCCATCTTAATAGCTATGAAGATTTTTTACGTCGTTTGGGCGGCAGTTTAGGGACGGCGGTTAATCATTATAATCAAGCTTACCAAGAATTTAAAAAAGTGGACCGAGATGTGGTTAAAATTACTGGCAATGACCATCAAGTTGAGCCAGTAGCTTTAGAGCGGCCCAATGAGGAGTAATATGACTAGCCGTTTCGTCGAACGACGGCAACAAAATACTTGGACGCTAGAATCAGCTATCATGGAGACGGTAGCTTATTTTTCATTATTTCAATACCCGTTAGTTATTTGGGAAATTTGGTCATTTTTACCAGAAAAGGAGGAATTGTTAGTGGTAAAACGGGAAGTAGAAAGATTAGTAGATGAAGGTAAGCTGCAACAACGCTGGGGCTATTATTTTTTGCCTGGTGAGGCCGGAGCGGTTGATTGCCGACTGGAACGTTATCCCCTAACTATAGCGAAGATTAAGCGGGCCAAGAAGGTCGCCAAGTGGTTGCGCTGGTTGCCAGGTATTCAGTTTATTGCTTTAGCTAATGTAATGGGCTCTTACAATTTGCGCGCCGCTAGTGATATTGACTTATTTATTGTTACTAGACCCGGTACTTTGTGGTCTTGCCGTTTTTGGGCCAATTTAATGATGCAGTTCGCTGGGCTGCGGCCGACCGATAAAGACCGCAGCAACAAAATTTGCCTAAGTTTTTGGCTGGCTAGCAGTGATTTACGACTGGACCGGTTTAAATTGCCAGATAAAGACGGCTACCCCGACTGGTACTATATTTATTGGTTGGCCAATCTACGGCCGTTAGTGGAACAGGGGATAAATTACCAGCAAATTATTAAAAGTAATTCCTGGCTGAAAACTTATTTACCTAATTGGCGCGTTAGTATTAGTAGTCGGGCTCAGGGCCAGTGTTGGCAAAAAATAGCCAGTTTCTTTTCCCGGTTAGGTATTTTCCGTGCAAAAATCTGGGAATCTACTTTAGCCTATTGGCAGCAGAAGTTTCTGCCAGCCGGGGTTCGCGCTTTAATGAATATTGATGAGCGGGTGGTCGTCACTAGAGAAGTTATTAAGCTTCATATCATTGACCGACGTGAATATTATCGTGATAAGTTGAGACATAAACTGGAGGCTTTAGCACAAGGCAAGCAGGAAGTAATTAAGGTGGATAAACCTGTCAAGCGGCTGCATTCCAATCGGTGGATAAAGCTGGGCCATATTTTAGCCACGATTTTAGTGTTAATCTTGCCATGGTCTACTCGTTGGATTATTAAGCCTGGACAGTTAGGAGGAGAATTTTGGGAATATGGCACAATTAGCATATATTTAAGCGATATTTTATTAGTCCTTAGTTGTTTGGCGCTTAAATTAGGTAAGTCTAAATTAACCATAGTAAAAGATGGTAGCAGAAAATACTATTTAATTTGGCTCAGCGGTTTATGGTTAATTAGCGCCATTGGTCTGGTGGCTAATAATGTGATTGGGCCACTTATTATTTTTTATTTACTGCGCCTTATTATCTGGAGTGGGGGGTGGTATTTTTTATTAGGTCACCTTCAGTGGCCCTGGCGTCGTTGGTCTACTTTGTTAATAGTGAGCCTGATTCTTCCCGCTATTTTAGGATTAGGACAATTTGTGAGCCAGACCGCTGCAGCTAATAAATGGCTGGGGTTGGCTAGTCATCATCCTGGTGATTTAGGGGTAGCAGTTATTGAGTCAACTAATGCAGCTGGCGAGGTGACTGGACGTTGGCTCAGGGCTTATGGCAGTTTTGATCATCCTAATATTCTGGGAGCCTTGATGGCTATGGTTCTTGTTTTTATTATGGTTGCAAGTCAATATTATGATAGCAATTTATCTCGCTTTTTACTTTTTGCTTCAGCGGGATTGTGGTCGCTAGCCTCTTTAGCTAGCTGGAGCCGAGCCGCTTGGCTGGCTATTCTTGTGGGTTGGATAATAAGTTTAATAGTTATTCAGTGCAAAGATCGTCACCGCCGGCATTTTTTAATTATGTTTTTTTTAGGATTATTACTATGGTCTAGTCTATGGTTGTGGCCATTTCGGGATCTGGGCCGTAGTAGAGTTTCCGGTGAACCGCGGCTAGAGCAGAAATCCTTAGTGGAGCGCAAGGAGAGTTACACAGCGGTTTTGACAGTTATTAAACAGCATCCCTGGCTCGGCGTAGGTCTGGGGAATTATACCGGATTTTTAAGTAAGCAAGATAATCTAGTTAGGCCAGCCTGGGATTACCAGCCAGTCCACAATTCTTTTCTGTTAATTATTAGTGAAATTGGTCTTCTTGGTTTTGTCTGGTTGGTAATGGGGCTTATAACAATTTTGTGGTCTGCCGGTCAACGTTTATCAGGAGTAATCTGGCCGCTTGCCGTCAGTTTTATTTGGCTTTTATTTATGGATCATTGGTGGTGGAGCCTTCATAGCGGGATAGTATATTTTTGGCTAATTGTTTCAAGTCTTTATTGGATTAGCCGTCAACCCAGAAATTTGCTATAATGTAGCTAGTTTTTACTTATAATTTTAATTATTATTTTTATTACTTAGGCATATGAAAAAAATTTATTTATCTTTTGTTTTCGTTGCCATCTTAGGCTTTATTGGTTGGCAGTGGGGTCAACATAGGGTGCCGGTCTCTCAAGCGGCATCTAATTGTGCTATTAATATTACTAAGTTTGACTCTAAAGTTTATAATTCTGACGCTTTTGATGCCATTTTGGCTGGAAATGGTTTAATTACTGAGGGGGCGTTTATAGCCGCTCTTAAGGCTGGGGCCTTACCGTTTACCACCAAGGAGTCTAGTGAGGAAACTATTAATTTAGCTATGACTAAAATTACTAATGATGTTTGTGGAGGAAATTGCAATCTTGATTATTTAGTGATGCAATCTAGTTGTAGCGCCGGTTGTGCTATTAATATTACCAAGTTTGACTCTAAAGTTTATGACCTCAGAAAAGCCGACGATATTTTATTTAACTATCACTTTATTGATAAGCCAGGCATTTTTTCTAATGCCGTTAAGGCTGGTCAATTACCATTTTTGACCAAGACCCTAAGTGAGAAGGAAGCGACTGATGCTATTTTTGCTATTAAAAATGGATTATGTGGCGCGCCAGATAAATGCGATCCGACCGCCCTGGTTTTAGATTTACAGTGCACTGGGTCAGATGAGCCTTCTGCTTCCCCTTTTGAGCAAGCGCGTATTGCTCGCGTAGAGCGACTAGCTACCATGAATGATTGTCAGAAACAGGTATTTCAAACCATGCAAGTCAATAACGAGCAATATATAAAAAGTGTTAAAGAAAATAATCAGCAATATTATTCGACTATGGCCCCAATTACTGTACAGTTTCGTCGGGCTTATTTTGCGGAGAAGGATCCTACCCAAAGGCAATTAATGTTAAATAATTATATCAGTCAAAACCAAGCAACAAGGCAAAAACTATATACATCTCAAGCCAAGGAATTAAGTAAATTTTTGAGCTCATCTCGTAGTCTTAATAGCCAGTTTAGCGCCTGCGTAAAATAGACTATGCTTAATTTTAAGCACATTTTAAGCACGATGAATTTGGATAGGCCTCTGGTTATTTTTGATTTGGAAACAACTGGTCTGGCTTTAGCTTATGACCGCATTATTGAGCTAGCCTTTATTAAAATCATGCCCAATAGTCGAGTTATTGAAAAGGATATTTTTTTTAATCCTGAAATAGATGTTCCCAGTGAAGTAACGGCTATCAACGGTTTGACTAATGCTGATTTGGTAGATAAACCTTTATTTCGCCAGCGAGCCCAAGAGATTTGGGATATATTTAATGATTGCTATTATGGGGGTTTTAATGTGGCTAATTTTGATTTGCCGATGTTGCGGCGGGAATTTTTAAGGGCTGGTTATGATTTCAATTATACTAAAAAGCAGGTTATTGATAGTAAAATTATCTACCATGCAATGGAGCCGAGAGATTTAGCGGCGGCTTATAAATATTATTGCCAAAAAGAACTAGTTAACGCCCATAGCGCTCTAGCCGATGTTCAAGCGAGTGTGGAGATATTAGATCAGCAGTTAGCTAAGTATGATTATGAGCTTATTAGACAAATTAGCGAAGCGCCAGATGATCGCTATGTTGATGAAGAAAAAAGGTTTTATTGGCGAAGTGGTGAGGCTTACCTTAATTTTTCTAAATACAAAGATAGAGCGCTAGCGGAAGTAGCTAAGGTTGATCCTGGTTTTTTGCGGTGGATGATGGAAGCCGATTTTTCTCCTGAAACTAAACAAATTGTGGAACGGGCTTTAGAAGGGGAGTTTCCTCAAAAAAAATCACCAGATAGTGTGCCTAGTGGCGAGACATTACCGCCAGCCAAGAAAACGGTGAGCGGTTTTAGTGAAGAACCAAAATTATTTTAGCATGACTTTATCTAAAAATTTTAAAAAAATATCTTCCAATGACCTGCTGGCCGCTAATTTAGCCTCAGATAGTGATGAAGCCCTAGATTTAAGTTTACGGCCTCAGACTCTTGCGGACTATATTGGTCAGCCAGCCATTCATCAAAGTTTAGAAATTTTTTTACAAGCGGCTCAATCACGGGGCGACAACATTGAGCATGTTTTATTATATGGCGCTCCGGGGTTAGGAAAAACTACTTTGGCCCATGTGATTGCTAATGAGCTGCGAGCTAATTTGCGAGTGACTTCGGGCCCAGCCATTGAAAAGGCTGGTGATTTAGCCGCTATTTTAACTAATTTACAAGATGGGGATTTGCTGTTTATTGATGAGATTCATCGTCTGCCGCGTAGTGT
>Ga0209201_1003633_pt1 | contig 13331 bp, 8 predicted proteins | sample AD_UKC055_MetaG_FD_184411 | JGI IMG/M metagenome (GOLD analysis project Ga0209201, IMG submission 184411) | Active sludge microbial communities of municipal wastewater-treating anaerobic digesters from USA - AD_UKC055_MetaG (SPAdes) (version 2) | ecosystem: Engineered > Bioreactor > Anaerobic >...
CTCCGGCCCGCTGGTAATGTCTTTGCAGCTTGGCCAGAACCTCTTTGCGTGTCAGTTGACTCATATCAGGGTCCATTCCCTTCGGGTAACACCCCTTTTTGAGGCAACCAATGGCTTACTCGACCATCTTCTCCTCGCCCGGGTAACAATCTTTTTGAGTCAAATCGCCCTGCAAAACCCCTCAAATAAGAGCTTGCGTATCCCCCCATGATGCCGGAGACTATTGGTAAGCTCTGCGGCTATCTTGAGGAACTGACGGAAAGCCACCTCATCCTAACTTCACCGCCCCGGTTTTGAAGCAAACCCACGGCTTTCCGTAGGAAGGTCTCTCTTTGGATCATTTTTCAAATTCCGGGCAGTCGCCCCCAGATCGGGTGCTCTGTCCAAACATGCGCAAGCTCATTCGCTCCAAAGCGACCCAGGCTTTTCTCACCGCAGACGGTCAATGGACGGACCAGATCCAGGCGGCCGCAGACTTCCCCGGGCTCCTGGCGCGCGACGCCATGCGGGATTTCCAACTCAGAGACCTCGAAGTCTATTACTCGTTCTGCAATACCGCCGCCACCTCGTACGACTTCACAGTCAGCTTGGACTAGCCCGCTCATCGCCCCATCAGCTTCCCCTGTGTCACCGTCCGCGCCCTCCTGACGACGAGGTAGCGCGAGGAGCCGGCGGCATCATCGCCGCCGAAGCCATCCTTGAGGGACTTCCACCCTCGGAGCAGCCAGACTTCACCTTGGCGCTCAGGAATTTGCTTTGTGCGCGTCCGCCCGTACTGAGCGCTGCGCGGGTGAGGGAGAATTGGCTTCCGGGCTCACCAAGCATGGGGCGAGCTTCTCGGGGGCGAGGCCGGTTGCCAATAGCTGATTTTCTGCCAGAGCGAGTGCGTCTTCGAGGTTTCCCGGGCCGGATTGGACTTGGGAAGCGAGGCGAGAGGGCAAGTGGGGGCCGCGGCGCACTGCCGGCTGGCGCACCTCACCCGGGGGAGCCTGAGCTGGGGAGCCGGCCCTGGTCAGTCGGTTAGCACATTCTGTGATTGCAGTCATGCGCCCTGCTCTTCTCCAGCCTCTGGCCAAGCTCTGCCAGCGCCTTGCCGGGCTTCCGATTCATGCGAGAGACTGCCGGAGTCACGCTCGTATAATGCCCCATCTCTAACCGTTCCGCCATCCAGCGCAAGGACACGGTCGTTTGCTTCCGCAGCCACCAGGCCAGCGCCTCCTTGTACGGCGCCCGCTTCCCCAGTTGCTCAAGCTCCGATGCCTTCAGGCCCAATGCCCCCAGCGCAACCATCGGCCAGCGCTCCGCCGCCAGCCCGTCGTGCTTCTCCCGCGCCCCGCCGCTGTGGGATTCCCGCTGCCTTCCCGCCAACGGCTTGTCCAGCCATGGCTCCAACCTCGCCAGGTTAAGACGGATGCAGGTGCTGACAAACTGGACCTGCCGCGCATCGGCGGCATCCATGATCAGCGCCTTGCAGCGTCCCGTTTACTTTCAGACCTGTGTTTCGCCCGCGTGGTCGCTTGGCCCCACTGGACAACCGCGCCTGCTTCTGGCATCGTGCGCGCGAAGCGCTTGGAAGACGACATTGATGACATTGGATACTAAGCCATGGCACGTATAAGGACTATTGCAGTGGCCGACGCTTTCATGGATGAAAGCTACTACCGGGCTTGTTTTGCCAAGCACCCCGAGTTCAGTCTGGAGAAGGTCATCTTTTTCGGCGAGCCCGACCGTATCAACATGCGCGGCCCGGTTCATCGCATTGAGCGCGGCGGCCCCGAGGCCGTCGAACCGCCCGAGGATCTCTACGGGCTGGTTGCGGATGCCGAGGCCATCATGGTTCACCTCTGCCCCGTCAACAGGCAGGTGATCCAATGCGCCCGGAACCTGAGGCTCATCCTTTCCAACCGCGGCGGCCTCGAGAACATTGATGTTGCGGCTGCAACCCAACGCGGCATTCCGGTGCTGCACAATCCCGCCCACAACGCCAACGCGGTGGCGGAACTCACGATCGGACTGATGGTCGCCGAAATGCGCAATCTCGCCCGCACCCATGCCAGCATGAAACAGGGGGTCTGGCGGGAAAAGTTTCCCAACAGCGGCAGGGTTTATGAGATTGTCGGCAAGACCGTGGGGATCATCGGCTTTGGCAATATCGGGCGTCGCGTGGCTCGCAAGCTCACGGTCTTCGACTGCCGGGTCCTGGTTTGTGATCCGTTTATTCCGAGCGATGATCCAGACCTGGCGCGCTACCACTGCAAGCTTGTGGATCTGCCCGCCTTGTTGTCGCAGTCGGACATTGTCTCGCTGCATGTGCGAACCGATTCGCCAATCCCCGTTCTCGGACGCGCGGAATTCGAGCTGATGCAGCCCCACTCTTACTTTATCAACACCGCCCGCCCACACCTGATAGACAACACCGCCCTGTACGAGCGGCTCCGGGACGGAAAGATTCTGGGCGCCGCGTTTGATGTCTTCATGAGTGAACCGGTCAAACCCGATGAGCCGTATCTGACATTGGACAATGTGACCCTCTCCAACCATCGCGGCGGCGACACGGTGAACTGCTACTCGGACAGTCCCGCCATGCTGCTGACTGAGGCGCTGAAACTCCTTTCGGGCGGCGAACCGAAGTTCTTTGCCAACAAGAGCGAACTTCACCCGAACATCGGTCAGGCGCCTGAAGCCACCCGCTCCCGGAAACCGCCGCAACAAGCGAAGAACTAACCAACCAAGAACAACGTATGTTTATCGTCGAATCCTATCCGCTCGCAGTCGTCATGTGCATTGTCACCATGCTGTGTTGGGGCTCATGGGCCAACACCCAAAAGCTCGCCAGCAAGGAATGGCGCTTCCAGCTTTTCTACTGGGACTACGCCGTCGGCGTGCTGCTGCTCTCGCTCATCCTGGCATTCACCATGGGCAGTTCCGGCAGCGGCGGACGCGGCTTCCTTGCCGATCTCCAACAAGCCGACGGCAAATGGCTCGGCTCGGCCTTTCTGGGCGGGGTGATCTTCAACCTGTCCAACATCCTGCTTGTGGCGGCCATAGACATCGCCGGGCTGGCGGTAGCCTTCCCGGTGGGCGTGGGCCTGGCGCTGGTGCTCGGCGTCATCACCACCTACCTGGCCACCCAGCAAGGCAACGTCCCCATGCTCGCCTTCGGCGTCGCCGCGGTCGTGGTTGCGATCATCCTCGATGGCCTGGCCTACAAACGGCTCGCCAGCGGCGGTCAGAAGACTCCCACCAAGGGCATTGTCATCTCCGTAGCCGCGGGCCTGCTGATGGGCTGGTTTTACAGCTTTGTCGCCCAGGCGATGGGGAACATTGACCCCGCCACCAAAACGCTGGAACCGGGCAAGCTCAGCCCCTACACGGCCATTGTCCTGTTCTCGGCCGGCTTGCTGCTCTCCAACTTCATCTGGAACAGCATCATGATGGTCAAACCGCTCTCGGGCGCCCCGGTGGCGTTTGGCGACTATTTCACCAAAGGCAACGCCCGCCTTCACTTCATCGGCATACTCGGCGGCATGATCTGGAGCATCGGCATGGCCTTCAGCATCATCGCCAGCACCAAGGCCGGCGCCGCGCTGGCCTACGGCCTGGGCCAGGGAGCAACCATGATCGGCGCCTTCTGGGGCGTGTTCATCTGGAAGGAATTCAAGGGCGCGCCTCCAGGCACCAACAAGTACCTGGCGGCTATGTTCGGCTTCTACCTCCTCGGGCTCGCCATCCTCATCGCCTCGAAACTCTGAACCGCTCCAGCTCGCACTCAGCCAAATCACTTCTCCTATGGCCAAGCTTCCCATTCTCGTCGTCGGCAGCTCCAACACCGACATGATCATCAAAGTCAAGCGCATCCCCAAACCGGGCGAAACCATCCTCGGCGGGGAGTTTGCCATGGCCGCGGGCGGCAAAGGGGCCAACCAAGCCGTCGGCGCCGCGCGCGCCGGTGGCGCCGTCACCTTCATCGCCCGCCTCGGCCAGGACATGTTTGGAGACAAGGCGCTCGCCGGGTTTATCGCGGACGGCATCAACGTGGATCACGTCGTGCGCGACCGCACCGCGCCCTCGGGCGTGGCTTTGATCTTCGTCGCCCAGAACGGCGAAAACAGCATCGCCGTCGCCTCGGGGGCCAATTCCAGGCTGCTGCCGGCCGATCTCACGAATGCCAGGCGCGCCTTTCAGCGCTCCGGAGTCGTCGTCCTGCAACTGGAAACGCCGCTCAAAACCGTCGCCGCGGCCGTCAAACTCGCCGCCAACGCCGGCGCGCGAGTCATCCTCAACCCTGCCCCCGCCCAACCCTTGCCCAACGACCTGCTCCGGCGCGTGTACCTTCTCACCCCCAACGAGAGCGAAGCGCAGTTGCTCACCGGCATGCCGGTAAACAACGAAACGGCAGCCGCCAGGGCAGCCGATGCGCTTCTGGCTCGCGGCGTGCAGAATGTGATCATCACCCTCGGCGCGCGTGGCGCTTTCGTGGCCGGAAAACAGGCCCGCGGCCTCGTCCCCGGCTTCAAGGTCAACCCCGTGGATACCACCGGCGCCGGCGACATGTTCAACGGCACCCTTGCCGTCGCGCTCTCCGAAGGCAAGTCGTTGCTGGATGCCGCGCGGTTTGCCAGCGCGGCGGCCGCAATCTCAGTGACTCGCCTCGGCGCTCAAACCTCGGCGCCCACGCGCAAGGAGATTGACCGGTTGCTCGCCGCCCGCCGCCCTAAGTGAGCGGCAGCGGCACCTCCTGCCGCTGGCGCCGGGTAAAGCGGCAGCACTGCGTGTAGCCGGCGCCCCGGGCCAGTTGGACCGCCTCGGCAAAGTTCAGCCCAACCTCGCCCGCCGCGTGGGCATCGGACCCAAAGGTGATGGGGATGCCGCTCCGGGCGGCGAGTTGCACCAGGCGGGGACTGGGATAGATCTCTCTACATTCCTTGCGGAGACCGGCGGTGTTGATTTCGATGGCCACGCCGCCGCGCTTGACGGCCTCCATGAACCGGTTGAACAACGGCGTGCAATCCTCCCGCGGGTAAATGGCGAACTTCTTGCACAGGTCCACATGCCCGATGATATCGAAGAGGCCCGATTCAGCCGCCAAAGTCAGGCGCTCGAAGTAGGCGGTCCATACTTCCAGCGGCTCGCGGCCCTTCCATTGCGCCAGTTGTGCCGGATTATCAATCGCCCAGGACTCGGAGATGTAATGAACGGATCCGATGAGGTAGTCCCAGGGGTGGCGGCTGGCCAGGTCTCGAACCCAGTCTTCGTATCCCGGCAGGTAGTCCACTTCCAGCGCGAGCTTGATGACCAGGTTCGGATAGTCGCGCCGTGCCTGCTCAACGCGCGCCACATATTCGTCCAGCTCGGCGGCCTTCATGCGCCAGTCGTCAAAATCGTCCCGCGGCATCGGGTTGTGATCAGCGAAACCGATTTCCGGAATCCCCAGCCGCAGAGCCTGCGCGGCCAGGTCCCCCGGCTCGCCCGCGGCGTGGCGACATAGCGGGGTGTGCATGTGATAGTCTGCGGGCAAAGCCATGCGCGAATTTAGCCCGGACATTTCACACCTGCAAGGCCGGCGCACGGGCCGGCGCGCACCGGCATCCTGCCCGCTTACACGCTCCGAATGGCCTAAGCCGTGCCTATGCAGTTGCACGGGTTGTTCTCCCTCCCCTACCCTTCTCCCACAGCGAGGGAATTCCTTTAGGCCGGTCGGGATCTATCACTGGACAGTGAACCTTTCCCAGCGCAGCCGGCAATGCCCCCCATGAACCGGGGGAACATCCAACATCCAACCTCGAACGCCCAACATCCAATAGCGGCCCAAAACTCGGCCCTTGGATGTTGGATGTTGGATGTTCCCCCGGTTCATGGAAAGGGGGCGCACGTCAATTCCTTGGCTTGTCCCGGCCCAGGCGCGCGGCTCAGGAGTTCTGAGGCTTGGGGGGCCTGCATCAACGGTTTCCGGCCCCTCGAAAGCGCGCTGCGGCCAGAACTCGCGGGCCCGGACGCCTTCCCCCAACCCAAGCCAGCCAGGCCGCGCCGGGAACCTATCCGTGCCCCTGCGCCCCGAACTGGGGTAACCAACTGTCCGCACGGCACTTCCGCCCATTCGCTACCCCCGCGCCCCACCCTCCGCCCACCGTCCGCTCCCCGTCCCAATACCGTAGTACCTCTAACCCCGGGTTAGAGGTACTACGGTATTGGGACGGGGAGGGGACGGCGGGCCTGCCCAGCCTTGGCGGCGGGGTGGCCGTGCCTGGAAGATGGGGTCGGGAGGGGTCAATGCCACGCCGTGGTTGCTCAGCCGCTGCGCTGGCGTCTTTGCCAGGAAAACCCCGCTCAAAAACTGAGATGCGCAGCGCCAATTCGTGGTGATCAATAATCTCCTGTAGATTCAGGGGGTAGGCGCCGTTTTTTGAACACCGCCCCGCTGACTTTTGGCAAGCGCGCTATGGGCATCCGGTGCTGATCGTGGAAACCTTTGTCGATCCCGAACAGTTCTGCGGCACGGTCTATACGGCCAATGGCTGGGAGGAGTTGGGCCCCACCGACGGCTCGGGACGACATCAGCGTGATTACTACGTTCGGCACGACAAGCCCAAACGGCTCTTTGTGCGGGAGTTGATCCGTAAGGCCCGCCGGAGCCTGCAAGCCGAGCATCTCAAGCCGGCCCTGGCCAGGGTGGAAGCCAAGGCCGGGCCGCGCTCGCACCACACGACCAAGCAAATCAGCTCGATCGTCGATTGCCTCAAGCAGGTGCCCGATTACCGGACGCGGATCGGAACCTATCCGCTTTGGTCCCTGCTCGCCATTTATCTATTGGCGGTGCTGTGCGGGGCGCCCCGTGGCTCGAAGGATCTGGCCAAATTTGCGCGCAAACTCAGCCAACCCCAGCGCCGCGCCCTGGGCATTCGCCGGCGCCAGGACTGCTACCCGGCCCCAAGCCAGCCCACCTCTTTTCCAGGCCGCCATGGGCGAGGATCACTATAAGGCCGCCCTGCGGTTGTTGTTGGCCAAGCGCCCTGGTTTGAAGCCGCCGTAAAAATCGCCCGAGCAAGCTCGGACCCGCCACAGGCTTATGGGCGTTGCTTCGCCCCATACGCCTGAGGGGGAACTCTGGTCCTTGGAAGCCCCGCTAGCGCCAAACACCCGCGTTGGACCAACCGCGCGATCCCCGAGGCAGGCGGGTGTAAGAGTCGCAGCCAAAGTCCAAAGGGCCGGAAGCCGTCCACGGGGCCAATCCCTCCCAACATGGATCCTTCGCGCATTGGCGCTGCATTCCTGCCCCAAATGCCGGGAATCTGCTTGACAGTATTGGTTGTTTGGGATTTATCCTGTCAATATAGTGAATGTCAGCCACCCCGTGCTCAAGCTGACCCCAGGAGCATAGTGACGAAGATCGTTCAACTGGAATTAGCGACCAGGTCTCGGCGCGCTTGCGCATTTTCCCGGGCAGCTCGGGGTGTGTGCGGAGCGTGCCTTTGGCTGGCGTTCACCTTCACCGCAGGCGCGGACTCCTTAACGAACCAGGCACCCTCCACAGGGTCCCGCCTGACGGGAGATACCAATGTTGTGGCCAGCTATGACGGAGGGAGCATCAGCGCCGGAGACGTGGCGGAGGCCAGGGAGGAACCGCGTTTCGTGGCCGAGGCGGAGCAGAACGCGCCGACCAACGCCGTCAGCCTGGACGAGAAGATCGCCCGGCACCTGGCGGCGACCCGCATCCTGGTCGGCGAGGCCCGGCAGCGGGGCATGGATAAGGCGGCCGGGTGGAAGTTGCAGTCGAAGCTCATTGAGCAGCGCGTCTTGGGCGAGGCCCTGGTCGAGGACATCCGCCAAGGCGTGTCTTTGAGCGACAAGGAAGTCGCCGACTACTATGAGGCCAACAAGTTCAAACTTTTGACCATCCAGGCGATCGAAGCCCGGCGGATTGGCTTCAGCGCCCGGAAACACGGAGACAAGGCGCTCGAACGCGCAAAGGAGGCCCTGGCGCTGATTCGAGGCGGACAGGACTTCGGCGCCGTCGCTAAACGTTACTCGGACCTCGACCTGAAGGCGGCGCAGCCCAACACCTATCCCCCGAGCCTTTGGGGAAAAGAGGGCGCAATGGCCCTGGCGGAACTCGGCGAGGGCAAGGTGAGCGATCCGCTGCCGGTGGCCGACGGGTTTGAGTTGGTCAAGGTCGTGCGGATGCAACTCCCGGCGAATGTCAGCCGGGAAGAGGCCATGCACTTCGCGCGTCAAGTGCTGGCCGGCGAGTTGGCCGGGCGGCGCATGCGGGAGACGCTGCAAGCAGCGGAAACTGGCTTTCCCTTCACCGCCGTCCAGACAAATCAGTCCTCCTCAACCAATCTCGCGCTGTTGCGCTGTGGACAATTCGTCCTCACGGAGGAAGACCTTCGGGCCTTTGCCGAAGCGCGCGACTTTCCCGAATCCGACACGCAGAGCTTGCTCGAGGTCATCAAACAGGATCACGGTGAGCAGATCCGGCTCGGCGAAATGGCGCGGGGCATGGGGCTGGACGAGCGGCTGGGCTTCCAGCGGCGGCTGCGTTACGAGTGGGACAAGCGGCTGAGTCACCTCGCAAAGATGGCTCTCATTCCCGAACACCTGGCCACGTTGCAGTTTGAGGAGTCGCGGCTGGCGGACCATTACCAGGACCAGTGGAAGGGAACGGTGGACGCGAGGCTTGATTACGACGTGCTGGTGGTGCCGTTGGGTGTTGCCCCGGACGCCCCTGCCGAGGAGCAGGAAACGGCCCGGACCAACGCGCTGGCGAAGGCGAAGAACCTGATCGCCCGGTTTTGGGAAGGCACGGCGTTTGAGCAACTGGCCGGCGGCGACGCGAGCCTGCAGTTGATCACTGGCCAGAGCCGCCTGTTTCAGGCCGGCTCGATGCTCGAGCCGCTGGTGGTCGGATTGCAGCCGGGCCAGATTGCCTTGGAGCCCTACGAGGACTTTGGCGGTTATTGCGTGATCCGTGTCAACAAGTACGAGGCGAGCCACAAGACGCCTTACGAGATGGCCCGGCCTTATATCGTCGAGCACTTTCGGCGGGATGTCGAAACGGATCTGCGCCAGAATTTCGAGCCATTCCTTTTGCAGCAGAAGCATTTTAATTACAAACCCGAGGCCGCCGGCCGGGCAGCCTCCGGTTCCAACCCAACGGGCGAACCCAGAAAGTGAAGTAATAGTATGATCATGCGACACTCAATCAAGACAGCCATCACCGCTCTTGTTGCGGCGTTTTCGCTGTTGCACACGATGCCGGCCTTCGCCTGGACCCACGATTCCGGCGACCAGGATAACAACTGGGAAGGTACCACCTGGTATGGTATTTGCAGTTGGATGGACGGCGTGTATTATCCAAACGGTGCCATTTCATCCTGGGATGCCGGCTGGGATTTTCGAGGCCGATTCAAGCATAGCCAGCACTTGGATTGCGACGCGGGCAATAACCGGGGCGCCAACGTTGACTACCGAATGTATCGCAGGGATGGAAGCGAGAAATCCAACCATGTGCACGATCAGTGCGGTTGGGGCGCCGGATGGCACGACATCATGGAGGATAACTGGAACGGCGATGGCGATAGGTTTTGGCGATGCCGGATAAACTCCGCAGAGGCCGCGAAGTGCTTCACTTACTACAGCGCGATGGTTGCCGGCAGGGCCCGTACCTACGGCGAGAAGTGGGATTACATCAACGACTGGGTCTGTTTGGGTGGCTACAGCGGCGTGATCGGTGACAATGCCACCGGCTGGACGGAATCCGACATTTATCTTTACCCGGCGGTGGATACCACCCACGGCAACGTCTTCAACTACGGCGGCAAGATACCGGGCCGGGTCCAGACCGGGGACTGCAACAATGCCAACAAACTGGATTGGAAAGGCAACGCGGCCAGCTACGGCAACTGCGACAACTGTTACTCTTTCGGGTTTGCGTGGATGTACGCGCCTTCCGGGGCGGGCCCCAGGTTCCTGATCGGCGCGGACGATGACCAGCGGACCTATGTAAATGGCACGATGATTTCGTCGGGCAACCTCTGCTGCAACCGGGATGCGTTCGAGACCGGCGGGATCAGCATGCCGAGTGGCTGGAGCCGGATTCTGTTCAAGGTGCGGAACGGCGGTGGCGGCTTTAACGGCACGGTCAGCCTGCGCAACGGGGGCGACCGGGGCTGGAACGAGGGGAGTGTGACCCGCTACAGCAGCAGCTACGGCTTGGGCTACGAGCAGGACGACTGGTATCCCCGCACCACCGTCAGCAGCTTCTACGGCACCAGCAGCCCAGCGGACGCCGGCAACTTTTATGGCAACAACACCACTGTGGCAGCCAACGGCACGGCTTCGGTCACCGGCCCGGTGCCGTACTGGCGCACGATGCAGTACCAGTGGGGCAACGGATTCGGCGGGGTGGAAGGGAATTACGCTGACGTGAAGGGCAGTCCGACCAGCACGAGTTGGTCGCACTCAGAGTCGGGTGTCACGGGCCACCGGCGGTTCCATTTCTTCGCGGTCAGCAAATCCAAGCGGACTTCGGGACAACACAACGGCAAAACTGGCGGGTGGACCTGGGGCAGCCCCGGGGCACGGTACTACGACGTCTTTGTGGACAACGTGGCACCGAACAATCCCAGCTTCTCCAGCGTCAGCGCCGTCAGCACCACGCAGATTAACCTGGGCTGGAGCATCCCGACCGATAAAGGCGTCGGCGTGGCGGACGGGAGCGACGAAACGACCGGCAAGGAGGGCGCCGCCGAAGCGCAAAACTGGTATCGCCGCGGCGATGTTGGCGTCTATGTTCGGGCCGATGGCGGCGGTCTCTGGGGTTGGGGCGGCGCGGGCAGCACTTCCCACACGGGATTGGGAGCTAACACGCCTCATACCTACACCATCGAGGCCCGTGACAACACCGGGGGTGGACGCGGATCTTGGTACAACTACACTGGCCAGCAGGGTTCGACGACCAAGTACACGTGGCAGAACACTCCGGCCGCGCCGACGTTCGGCACCGTCACCGAGAACAGCATCGTCCTGAACACGGCGAATCCGGTTAACCTGACCGCCGGCACTTCAGGGGTGTATTTCGACTCGACGACGGCGGGCGGCGACACCGGGATCAATGCCTGGGTCCAGGCAACCACCGACACGGCCACGGGGCTGGCCGCCAACACCCAGTACACCTTCCAGGCCAAGGCCCGAAATGGCGACTCGGTAGAAACCGGCTACTCGGGCACGGCCAGCGCCTGGACCTTGTCGGTGCCGCCGGCGGCGGGCACGGTGACGGCCCCTGCGGTGACCTATGGCGACAATGTCACCTGGACGGCGGTGAACGGGTTTGGGGCCGGCAAGGTGCAGTATTACCGGTATGTCTTCGACCGGAATGCGACCAAGACCTCGTGGAGCGACACCGAAACGCAGTGGTCCAGCGGCACCCTTTCGGTCCAGCCGACGGAGGCCGGGACCTGGTATCTGCACATCAAGGGTTACAACGGGGTGAATGTGGGCAACGGCTATTACAATTACGCGGTGACGGTCAATCCGAAGCACATCACGGGCACGTTTACGGCCGGCAGCAAGGTGTATGACGCGCAGACGACGGCTGGGGTGGTGTCGCGCGGTCTCAACGGACTGGTCTTTTCGGATGCGGTGACGCTGGACGGCGGGACGGCGAACTTTGCGGACCGGCACGTGGGCACGGGCAAGACGGTGTCACTGACCGGGGCGACCTTGGGCGGAGCCAAAGCGGTCAACTATGTGTTGGATTCAGTGGCGACGACGACGGCCAGCATTACGCCCAAGGCGCTGACGGTGACGGGGTTGACGGCGAGCGCGAAGGTGTATGACGCGTTGCTGACGGCGCCGCTGGGTGGGAGCGCGGCGTTGCTGGCGCCGGAGACGCCCGGGACAGGCACGACCAGCGACGGCAAGCCCTACACGGTTGACACGGTGAGCGTGGGCGGGACAGCGGCGGGCACGTTTAGCAGTAAGGACGTGGGCACGGGCAAGGCGGTGACGGTGACCGGCAACACGCTGAGCGGCGCGCAGGCGGGCAACTACTCAGTCACACAGCAGACGGGTTTGACGGCGAACATCACGCCCAAGGCGCTGACGGTGACGGGGTTGACGGCGAGCGCGAAGGTGTATGACGCGTTGCTGACGGCGCCGCTGGGTGGGAGCGCGGCGTTGCTGGCGCCGGAAACGCCGGGGAGCGGTTCGACCAGCGACGGCAAGCCCTACACGGTTGACACGGTGAGCGTGGGCGGGACAGCGGCGGGCACGTTTAGCAGTAAGGACGTGGGCACGGGCAAGGCGGTGACGGTGACCGGCAACACGCTGAGCGGGGCGCAGGCGGGCAACTACTCAGTCACACAGCAGACCGGTTTAACGGCGAACATCACGCCCAAGGCGCTGACGGTGACGGGGTTGACGGCGAGCGCGAAGGTGTATGACGCGTTGCTGACGGCGCCGCTGGGCGGGAGCGCGGCGTTGCTGGCGAAGGAGGAGCCCGGGACAGGCACGACCAGCGACGGCAAGCCCTACACGGGCGACACGGTGGGCGTGGGGGGCACGGCGGCGGGGACGTTTGCCAGCAAGGACGTGGGCCCGGGCAAGGCGGTGACGGTGACGGGCAGCACGCTAAGCGGGGCGCAGGCGGGCAACTACTCAATCACACAGCAGACCGGTTTAACGGCCAACATAACGCCCAAGGCGCTGACGGTGACGGGGTTGACGGCGAGCGCCAAGGTGTATGACGCGACGACGACGGCGCCGCTGGGCGGGAGCGCGGCGTTGCTGGCGGCGGAAGGGCCGGGGACAGGCTCGACCGGCGACGGCAAGCCCTACACGGTTGACACGGTGAGCGTGGGCGGGACGGCGGCGGGCACGTTTGGCACTAAGGACGTGGGCCCGGGCAAGGCGGTGACGGTGACGGGCAACACGTTGAGCGGGGCGCAGGCGGGCAACTACTCAATCACACAGCAGACCGGTTTAACGGCCAGCATTACGCCCAAGGCGCTGACGGTGACGGGGTTGACGGCGAGCGCGAAGGTGTATGACGCGTTGCTGACGGCGCCGCTGGGTGGGAGCGCGGCGTTGCTGGCGCCGGAGACGCCCGGGACAGGCACGACCGGCGACGGCAAGCCCTACACGGTTGACACGGTGAGCGTGGGCGGGACGGCGGCGGGCACGTTTGGCACTAAGGACGTGGGCACGGGCAAGGCGGTGACGGTGACGGGCAACACGTTGAGCGGGGCGCAGGCGGGCAACTACTCAATCACACAGCAGACCGGTTTAACGGCCAGCATTACGCCCAAGGCGCTGACGGTGACGGGGTTGAC
>Ga0209201_1003647_pt1 | contig 13276 bp, 9 predicted proteins | sample AD_UKC055_MetaG_FD_184411 | JGI IMG/M metagenome (GOLD analysis project Ga0209201, IMG submission 184411) | Active sludge microbial communities of municipal wastewater-treating anaerobic digesters from USA - AD_UKC055_MetaG (SPAdes) (version 2) | ecosystem: Engineered > Bioreactor > Anaerobic >...
TCACCGTAAGTGGTGTTGGCGGGAGCGCCGAACAGGGCGGCTAATGAAGTAGCTAAACCATCGCCCATAAGAGTGCGGTGCAGTCCGGGATCGGCAATAAAGTTACGGTTACAGGTTGATGAAATAGCACAGATATCGCCGATATGCTCAATCATTGTAGCAAAGGCTATAGGAACAATAGCTATAATTGCAGTTCCCATAAATGACCAGTCGGGATTTTGAAGCGCTGCAAATGCAGTATTTTCCATATGGAATGGCAGCCCAAACCATGCAGCCTCCTTAAGAGGAGTGAAGTCAACCTGACCGAAGCCGGCTGCAACTAAATATGAACCGATTACACCCAGAATAATAGGAATAATCTTTATCATACCCTTGCCGAAGATATTGCATATCACTATGATAGCAATAGCGAGCAGAGCAATCCACCAGTTGGCCTGACAATTGTTAATAGCACTTGCCGAGAGGATAAGACCAATTGAGATTATAATCGGACCTGTTACCACCGGCGGGAAAAAGCGCATAGTGCGCTGCACACCATAAAATTTGAACAATGCAGCCAAAACGAAATAGAGAAGACCTGCACAAAACACACCAATAGATGCGTATGTCAGAGCCTGATTTACTGTAAACAGCTCCATGCCGGCCGCTGCATTCTTGGCAAGTGCAAACTCCTTAACGGCAGCATAACCGCCAAGGAATGCGAATGAGGAGCCAAGAAATGCAGGCACCTTCATTTTCGTAAACAGATGGAAAATCAGTGTTCCGATACCTGCGAACAACAGGGTCGCCGAAACTGAAAGTCCTGTCAAGATGGGTACTAATACCGTTGCGCCAAACATGGCGAACATGTGCTGGAAGCCTAGCACCAGCATTCTTCCCTTACCCAGGGATCTGGCATCATGGATACCTTCCTGTTTGAATTCCATTTATTTTTTAGTTAGTTGTTTATGTTGTTTCACTTTTTTTCACATTGAATGCAAAAGTAACTACGCGTAAATGAAGGAAAAAGAAAAAATGCATAATTTTTAAGAATTGTTGATAACTTTTTATGCTGCAAAATATTTTCTATTTTTTTAAAAAAACATTTATGTATAAATTTGCATAAATCAAACAAAAGTATTATTTTCGTACCCCAAAAAATTTTTCACAACTAAAGAAAAAGAAAACATACTATGGACATTCATTTCCAGATTGAATATAAGACACAATGGGGTGAAAAACTCTACTTGTACATAAACCTTAATGACGGAAGTCAGTTGTGTCTGGAAATGGATAATGATGGCATGGGAAACTGGTTCATAGACTACAGAATTGAGGATGACGAGTTCAATACGAATAGAGACATCACCTATTATTATACTGTTCAAGTTAACGGAAATATAATCCGCCAGGAAGAGGGGTCGCTCCACACCATACCGTATAAAAATTTCAGACGTATTGTCCTGATTGACCGATGGCATGAATATAGTGGCTTGGATACAATACAGCGCAGTATAGTTTTACCGTATGTAAAACTTAACGGACGCCCCCGGTGGAGAGGTGCCGGAACATCGGTACCGGTCTTTTCACTCAGAACTGAAAATAGTTTCGGGATAGGTGAATTTACCGATCTAAAACTTCTTGTTGACTGGGCTGCGGCAACTGGACAGAGTATAATACAGATTCTTCCTGTAAATGACACCACAATGACCCGCACATGGCGGGATTCATATCCGTACAGCGCAAACTCATCGTTTGCACTCAATCCCATATACATTAATCTCAAACAGGTCGGGAAACTAAGTGACAAGGATTTCCTGCAACGTATCGAAAAACTCCGCAAGGAACTGAATGCCCTGCCTGAGATAGATTATGAAAGGGTTTTGGCTATAAAAACCGAATATTTGGAGCGCCTATACGAGGAATTCGGCGACCGATGTGCTCAATCAGCCGGATTCAGGGATTTTCACCGTGCCAACCGAAGCTGGCTTGAACCTTATGCAATATACTGTTATCTGCGCGACCAGAGTGGGACAGTTGATTTTACAACCTGGAAAGAGCCTGTATTCAAACAGTCCATTATAAAAAAATATTGCATGCCCGGTAACCCAAAATGCCATGAAGTTCGGAAATACGCGTTTATACAATACCATCTGCACCTCCAGCTTGCCGAAGTTAAGAGATACGCCAACAGTAAAGGCATTCTGCTTAAGGGAGACGTTCCCATAGGAGTTAACCGATACAGCACCGATGTATGGGTAAATCCTAAATTGTTCAATATCGACTGCCAGGCCGGCGCCCCACCCGATGACTTTGCCGTTGATGGGCAAAAATGGGGTATGCCTACTTACAACTGGAAAAACATGTCGCTTGACGGATACTCCTGGTTTAAGGAGCGTTTCAAAAAAATGGCCGACTATTTTGACGCTTACCGCATAGACCATCTGCTGGGTTTCTTCAGGATATGGGAGATTCCGCTGAAATACAGCAGCGGTCTGATGGGAACATTCAATCCTTCACTTCCTTATAGTACCTTTGAGCTAAAGAAGATGGGGTTTCCGTTTGATGCCTCAAAGCACGCGGTGTCCAAACCCGGAGCGCCTGAAACCGAGGTTCTCTTCCTTGAGGACACCCGTATCCCCGATCATTGGCATCCGCGTGTGAACGGTTTTAACACCAAACTGTTCAAGACTCTTTCAAAAGACGAGCAACAAGCCTATTACAAAATACACAACGATTTCTTCTATGTGAGAAACAACAAATTCTGGAGCGAATCGGCTATGGTCAAGCTCTCAGCTCTCATTGAAACTACCGATATGCTTGTGTGCGGTGAGGATCTGGGAATGATTCCGGTCTGTGTACCTGAAGTAATGGATTTGCTACGCATCCTTACGCTCGAAGTACAGCGTATGCCTAAACAGTACGGAGTCAGTGTGGCGAACCCGGCCACTTATCCTTATCTCTCCGTCTGCACCACTTCGACCCATGACATGAGCGTGCTACGCGTGTGGATTGAAGATGAGATGAAGCCCAATCCGGTCATAAGCACAAATAAGGCTACGACAGATGCCTGCTCAGCCATTATTACAAGCCATCTTGCATCACCCTCAATGTTTGCCATTTTCCCGATTCAGGACTGGCTCTCCATTGACAATTCATTAAGAGCACGAAATCCTGAATCCGAAAGGATAAATGTACCGGCTGACCCCGACAACTATTGGCGATACCGCATGCATATAACTTTGGAGAAGTTGATTGATTCCGATAAATTCAATTCCGAGATCAAGCAGATGCTCTACTTATCAGATCGGTAAACATGGCTCCCTGCCATATTTTTACTAACTTCGCGCCTTGAAAACAAACCACCACCGAAAATGTTTGAAAATCTATCTGAGAGACTAGAACGGTCCCTTAAAATACTGAAAGGTGAAGGCAAAATTACCGAAGTAAACGTAGCCGAAACCTTAAAAGATGTGCGCAGAGCTCTGCTTGATGCCGATGTCAACTACAAGGTTGCCAAACAGTTCACCGACACTGTGAAGGAAAAAGCTTTGGGAATGGATGTACTCACATCGGTTCGCCCGGGACAACTCATGGTCAAACTGATACATGATGAACTGGCCACACTGATGGGCGGCACTGCCATTGATATCGATATAAAAGGACATCCTGCGGTAATTCTTATGGCCGGCCTGCAAGGTTCGGGTAAGACCACATTCAGTGCCAAGCTTGCAAACTTTCTAAAGACCAAACGCGCCAAAAAGCCGCTTCTGGCCGCCTGTGACATCTATCGTCCTGCCGCCATTGACCAACTCAATGTGTTGGGTGAACAGATAGGAGTGCCCGTTTATGCTGAGCACGATAACAACAAGCCCGTCGAGATAGCCCAAAACGCCATACGTGAAGCTCGCGCCAAAGGATTCGATGTGGTGATAATTGACACCGCCGGCCGCATGGCCATAGACGAGATGATGATGACGGAGATAACCGCCATCAAGGAGGCAACAAACCCCAACGAGATACTTTTTGTGGTTGACTCCATGACCGGACAGGATGCCGTAAATACCGCAAAAGAGTTCAACGACCGTCTGGATTTCAGTGGCGTCATACTGACCAAAATCGATGGCGACACCCGCGGCGGTGCCGCCCTGAGCATACGCAAAGTAGTTGACAAACCCATTAAATTTGTAGGAACGGGTGAGAAAATGGATGCTTTTGATATCTTCCATCCTGACCGTATGGCCGACCGCATTCTGGGAATGGGTGACATAGTCTCATTCGTAGAGCGTGCTCAGGAACAGTTCGATGCCGAACAGGCCAAACGCCTCCAGAAGAAGATGGGCAAAGGCAAGTTCGATTTCGACGATTTTCTGGAACAGATAGGACAGATCAAAAAGATGGGTAACATGAAAGACCTGATGGGCATGATACCCGGTGTAGGCAAAGCCCTGAAAGATGTTGACATAAGCGATGACGCATTCAAAGGTATCGAGGCCATGATCTACTCCATGACACCCGATGAGCGCAGCAATCCGGACCTTCTGCTAAAGAGCCAGTCCCGCAAAAGCCGTATTGCCAAAGGCAGCGGATTACCCCTGCAGGAGGTGAACCGTATGATCAAACAGTTTGAGCAGACCCGCAAAATGATGAAGAATGTAGCGGGCGCCAAAATGCCCAATTTTATGATGAGGAGATAAATTTTACATGATTATACAGATGCAGCTAATAGACGGAAAAGCGGTAGCCGAACAGGTTAAACAGGAGATAGCCGAGCAGGTGGCGACAATGATGGAAAACGGCATGAAGCGCCCACATCTGGCAGCCATACTGGTAGGTCATGACGGAGGCAGCGAAACTTACGTTGCAGCCAAAGTAAAGGCATGTGCCGTATGCGGATTCAAATCTACGCTGATAAGGTTTGAGAGCGATGTAACCGAAAAGGAGCTTCTCCAAAAAATAGCCGAACTGAACAATGACCCCGATGTAGATGGATTCATAGTCCAACTCCCCCTGCCTAAACATATTAACGAACAGCACATAATTGAAGCAATAGACTACCGCAAGGATGTGGACGGTTTCCACCCCATCAACGTGGGACGTATGAGCATAGGTCTGCCCTGCTTCGTATCGGCAACGCCCAATGGCATTATGGAGCTGTTACGCCGCTATAATATTGAGACCCGCGGCAAGAAATGTGTCGTATTGGGCCGAAGCAACATAGTAGGCAAGCCTATGGCCATGCTGCTTATGCAGAAAAGCAATCCCGGCAACTGCACCGTGACAGTCTGCCACAGCAATACTGTAAATATCAAAGAGGAGTGCCGTCAGGCCGACATCATCATAGCTGCACTCGGCCAGCCCGGATTCGTTACAGCCGATATGGTTAAACCCGGAGCCGTTGTCATCGATGTAGGCACGACCCGCATACCCGATGAGACTAAGAAGAGCGGATTCCGCCTGAGCGGCGACGTTAAGTTTGATGAGGTTGCACCTTTGTGCAGCTATATAACTCCCGTTCCCGGCGGTGTAGGTCCCATGACCATCTGTTCGCTCATGAAAAACACCCTGCTGGCCGGCCAAAAAGCTATCTATCGCTGAACCTTCATTAAAATCGAGGGAAAGCAAGGAGAACCGGAAAAACTAAGCAAACCTTAGAATAAGCCAAGAAACCAAGGATAATCCGGAAAAAAACGGAAAGTATAGGGGCGAATCAAGGTAAATTGAAGGGATTCAGAAAAAACCGGTATTTTAGATTTGGGGTGCCCGATGGGACTCGAACCCACGACATTCAGAACCACAATCTGACGCTCTAACCAACTGAACTACGGGCACCATGTAAAGCGTTTTTCGCAAAAGCGGTGCAAAGTTACCATGTTTTTCGTAAAATTGAAATTTTCGGCGCCCTATTTTTCATTAATAAAGAGAAATAATTAAATTTGTAGAAACAAATCTTTATGAAAACAGTAAAAATACTTAGAGTCATAGTCGCTATCCTCCCTTTCCTGCTCCTGTCATCCTGCTCCGGCAAAAAAGGCGACAAGTATGCATTCCAATATGTGACGTTCAAACAGACCCTGCCTTATGAACCGGGCAAGGAGAATCCCAGATGCAATTTCGATATGAGAGTGTTACAAGCGTACGGCACCGATACAATGTTTGCCGATGCCTTCAACAAGGATATATCGGAAACCCTGTTCAATAAGAATACAACCGATGTGCGCAGTGCCATGATATCGTTCATAGACTCAATCATAGTTAATTTCAAGAACGACAACTTGGAGCTGCAAGAATATGCAAAGCAACAAAAAGAGGTAAATCCTCTTGGTATCGGATACGATTACGTTGTAGAGACATCTGTCTCATACGGCAACAACCGTGACATAATAGGCTGCCATGTGAATTGGTACGAATACACCGGCGGAGCGCACGGCAGGACCTTTATCACCTGTCGCAACTACCGTCTTGAAGACGGCAGTATAGTTACGCTCGACGACTATTTAAAACCCGGCTATGAGAGTGTACTTATTCCGATTCTGGATAATCTTCTGCTGCGCGAAGCCGGTTGTGAGAGTCGCAGCGAACTTGACAGGCACGGCTATTTTTCGGAAACACCCATGTTCGTTCCTGACAATTTTGAGATCAGAAAGGACTCGATTGCATTCATATTCAATCAGTACGAAATAGCTCCATACTCGACGGGAATAACCACTCTGGTTGTACCCGAGAATGATATACGTAAGATAATCCGCTGATATATCATACGTCAATCCATTCAACCTCGCCTCCCCAAAGCTCAAGAAAACGCATAAAACCGGCATTATCAATAACCACGCTGGCAGTATTTTCACAGGGATGGAACGAAATCCGGGGAACCTCACGAAGCTCGGAATCAAGAAAATACTTTACACGATGACCATTGTCAAAGAGTTCCCTGGGGTTTACATCCTCTTTTACCCACCCAAAGTTTCGAGAATCGTCAGGAGCCTTTACGGCAGGATGCTCAACCAGATTCATATCATGTATCAAACCGAAAGCACAAACCGAACCGGGAGATACCCCTATGCACCGTTCCATACGCTCGGGACTGGCAAAGCTCAGCTTACCCTGCTTTACAATACGCTCTAAACTGTGTATATCGAGATTCTTATGGCACTCGAAACTGGCCATATAGTGACGATTCCCCTTATGGTTTCTGAAAAACAGATTCTTACAATGCGTTGAATCTACATTCTCCCAATAGGCCATAGCCTCCTCTATGGTATAAAGAGGCGGATGGTAATGCACCTCGTAATCTATCCCGTGAGCCTTCAGCCAGTTCAGCACAAAATCCGTCTTAGTCATATCTCTAAACATCGGTATATTTTCGCCGACAAAGTTAACCCTTATCCCCGAACATACCTTAAAAATTTAACCCTAAAACATCTTCAATCCAGCCGATGACAGCATGGCTCTTCCCCGAATATGGCTTAAAAATCTTACGCTGAAAAACACTTCTTGGCAGCAGAGTTGCAAACTTATAGGGAATACTGACATATATTTTTATCGGCTTTCATAATCATAAAAAAAATAAATAACTTAATTTTGCTGTGATAAAAGCAACAAAAACATCAATTACATATGAGACCAAACGTCATATTGAGATACTGTGGACTTTCATTGGTTGTTGTATCTACCCTGATGCTTGTCTCTGCGATAATTGCCTTTTTTAATGAATCTGACTGCAGTTTTATCCCTTTGCTGGTTTCAGGACTGTTTTTTATGGCAGGCGGGGTACTGCTGGTATTTCTTATTGCACCGGTTCGGGAAATCTATACCGGAGAAGGTTACACAATAGTTTTTACGACATGGATGACAGCTTGCATAGCCGGAGCCATACCATTTGTTATATACGGCGGTGAGTTTACGGTAGTAAATGCACTGTTTGAAAGCGTCTCGGGCTTTACCACCACCGGAGCGTCTATTCTCAACAATATAGAAGCTCTTCCGATGGGACTGCTTTTCTGGAGAGTAGCCGAGGCTTGGATTGGCGGTATAGGCGTTGTAATCCTTATAACCCTGGCCATTTCGGACAACCGAAGCGGGCAAAGTGTGCTTGTCAGTTCCGAAACATCGAATCTGTCTAGAGAGTATTTCACAGGCAACAAACGAAGATTTGTAAAGATGATGATCCTCACCTACTCTTCCATAACGCTGCTATCATTTATTCTACTCATGATAACAGGTATGGGATGGTTTGATGCTTTGACTCATGCCATGTCGGCTTGCAGCACCTGCGGATTCAGCACCAAGAACAGCAGCATAGCATATTTTGATAGCCCTCTGATTGAAGCCGTGCTTATTTTCTCCATGTTGTCGGGAGCAGTAAACTTCACATTGCTCTATTCAACCATAGTACCCGGACGCCATAAAAGGAGTTACATACTTAAATCCGAAATCTTTAGAGCATTCCTGATACTTATCGCCGTAGCTGTAGTAATGAATACGATAAGTCTCAGGATCAACAATGAATATAGCTCCTTATCCGAAACATTCCGACAAGCTGTCTTTCAGACAGTCTCCTTAGCTACTACCACCGGATTCGCCACAACCGACACGAATGTCTGGCCCGGTTTCTGCATAGGGGTCCTCATATTCAGTTCTCTGATTTGCGGTTGCGCAGGTTCTACATCGGGAGGAATAAAGGTGGATCGTTTAGTATTGGTGGCAAAAGGAACACATTATCAAATACAACGTCTCAAAAAACCGTCGCAGGTAATCCATAGCCGTTTAGAAGGCAAATTCAGAAAACCCGATGAAATAGTTCAGGCGGAAATATTCATACTACTCTATTTAGGACTGATTTTCATAGGAGCAACGTTGAATCTGGCATTAGGTATGGATCCTCGTTCAGGAATATCAGCCGCAATAGCCTGTATGGGGAATGTAGGCCCCGGATTCGGAGAGGTAGGCTCTATTGGGAATTACTCAGACCTGCCCGATACTCTTAAAATCTCCAACACCATACTGATGCTGGCCGGACGTCTTGAAATCTATCCCATTGTCCTTGCGTTCCGCAACCGGATTTAGAGTAACAAGTCGGTAAAAAAGTATCGACAAAAGAGGATTATTATATAGACGAGAGTAGAGGCGGTACTAAAGTCCAGATTTAGAAGCGGTACTAAGAATTGACTAAAGGCGGCTCTTGAAGTCCTTATAGCCGAAACTCTTTATAAGGGTGTAATCCGATCCGCTCTTTATGTAGATAGCCGGCAGCGGCATACCGTTGAAAGTGTTGTTCTTGACCATTGTATAGATGGCCATATCCTCAAATACCAACATCTGACCTTCATGCAGGGGAGCATCGAATGAGTATTCGCCTATAATATCGCCTGCCAGACATGTGGGGCCGCCCAGACGGCATACATAAGGCTTTTCCATGAAAACAGGGATTACCCTGACCTTATCGTCCTGTCCGAAAGCGACCGTGCCGCTGTCTCGCAAAGGAGGACGGTAGGGCATCTCCAGCACATCGGGCATATGACACGCGGCCGATGTGTCCAGTATTGCTATATCCATTTCACCCCTACGATGCTGAATTTCAAGGACTCTGGTATAGAGATAACCGGCATTCAGGGCTATTGCTTCACCCGGCTCCAGATAGACCTGCAAACCATACTCATTCATCATATGTTTTATACAACGCTCCAGACGTGGAATATCATAATCGGCACGGGTAATGTGGTGCCCGCCGCCGAAATTCACCCACTTCATCAGAGGAAGCCACTCCCGGAACTGCTCCTCAAAGGCACGAAGAGTGATCTCCAAAGCATCGGAGTTCTGCTCGCACAATGTATGGAAATGAAGACCGTCAAGCAATGAGATAATATCCGCCGGCGCCCGGCGAAACTCCTCCAGAGTAACACCCAGACGGCTGCCCCTGGCGCAAGGGTCATAGATGGCATACTCGGCTGGCTGTGTGGAGATCTGAGGATTAATTCTCAAACCGACCGATAGTCCGGCACTCTTTGCACGCCTTCCATACAGACTTAACTGGCGAATGGAGTTAAAGACAATATAGTCACAAATTGCCAGTATCTCATCCATATCGGATTCCCTAAATGCAGGCGAAAATATGTGATTTTCGGCACTTTCCGGCATCTCCTCGTGAGACAGACGGGCTTCATAAAGACCGCTGGCTGTGGCTCCTGACAGATATTCGGCTATGAGCGGATAGAGGGCATAGCAGCTAAACGCCTTCTGCGCCAGCAGAATGCGGCAGCCCGTACGCGACATAACCCCCCGAAGGATCTTAAGATTATCTTCGATGCGGTCACGGTCAATCACGTAACAAGGCGTGTCAAGCTGCTTTCCTTCCATCTTCCATCAATTCGGTAAGAGTCCCGGGAGACGTTCCAAATCTCCATTTAATCTAATCCACAAACACTATCCAGTTAATCCACAAGAACGGGATTCTCGTCAACTACCCAAGGCAAGCCCCACTTGTTGAGGGCCTCCATATAGGGATCCGGATCGAACTCCTCGACATTGAACACTCCCTTGTCTTTCCACTGTCCGGTCATCACCATCATGGCGCCTATCATGGCAGGTACGCCGGTGGTGTACGAAATGGCCTGTGAACCGACCTCCCTGTAGCACTCCTGATGGTCGCACACATTATATATCTTTATGCTGCGCTTCTTTCCGTCCTTAATACCGGTAAATATGCAACCTATATTGGTCTTGCCTACGGTTCTTGGACCGAGCGACGCCGGGTCGGGCAACAGGGTTTTGAGGAACTTTATAGGAATTATCTCATTTCCCTCGTGCATTACCGGATCGGTGCGCAACATACCCACATTCTCAAGACACTTCATGTGAGTCAGATAGCTCTGACCGAAGGTCATGAAAAAGCGTATCCTCTTTACGCCGGGGATATTCTTTGCAAGCGATTCAATCTCCTCATGATGAAGCAGATACATATCCTTCATGCCCACCTGTTCAAAATTGTACTCGCGCTTTATCTCCATGGGCTTGGTCTCCACCCATTTACCGTTTTCCCAGTAGGAACCGTTTGAAGACACCTCGCGCAGGTTGATTTCAGGATTGAAATTGGTGGCAAAGGGATAACCGTGATCGCCGCCGTTGCAATCCAAAATATCAATGGTATGTATCTCGTCAAAATAGTGCTTCAGAGCATATGCCGAATAGACACTGGTCACACCCGGGTCAAAACCGGTGCCGAGCAGCGCCATAATGCCCGCATCCTTAAACCTATCATGATAGGCCCACTGCCATGAATAGTCAAAATATGCAGTGAAACCAAGCTCTTTACAGCGTTTATCATATATCTTACGCCACTCGGGGTCGTCAATATCTTCGGGCTCATAGTTGGCCGTATCAAGATAATCTACGCCGCAAGCAAGGCAGGCATCCATTATAGTCAGGTTCTGATACGGTAGAGCCAGATTGAGCACTGCATCGGGTTTGACACTCTTTATTAGAGTTATAAGCTCATCGACATTGTCAGCATCTACCCGGGCAGTAGTTATCTTGGAACGGCTTTTACCCTCTGCCTCAATCTTAGCCTTCAGGTCATCACATTTACTCTTTGTGCGGCTCGCTATGCATATCTCGTTAAAAACAGTATCATTTTGAGCGCATTTTTGAATTGCTACTCCGGCTACGCCTCCGCAACCGATTATCAAAATCTTTCCCATTTTCAATGTTTTTTTATTTAATAACTATTTAATACTCAACAGTATTTCTCGTATAATTTTACAGGCGGCGGCTGTAGATGAGCCGCTTTGGTCATAGTTAGGAGAGAGTTCACAAACATCCAGACCCACTATGCGGCAACCTGAGCATACAATCCTTATAGCATCAACCAACTGCATGAAGCTGACGCCACCATGTTCAGGAGTGCCGGTACCCGGGAATACCGATGGGTCAAGCACATCCAGGTCTATGGTAAAATAGACAGGCACATCCCCTATCCTGTTCACAGTCTCCTCCAGCCCAACGAAATCAAACCGATGCAGTTCGGTATGACCTTCATCGGCCCAGCGGAATTCAACCCTCTCGCCGGAGCGTATGCCAAACTGATATATGCGACCGTCACCCGTCAGATCATGACAACGCCTCATAACGCAGGCATGCGACAGTTTCACATCCAGATACTCGTCACGCAGATCAGTATGGGCATCGAAATGAATTATATTCACATCGGGAAACCTCTTAAATACCTCGCGGAATGCACCCAGAGTAACCAGATGCTCGCCGCCTATCATAAAGGGTAACTTTCCGTCATTCAGGATGGTTGCGGTACGCTTTGAAATCTGCTCCAGAGCCTTCTCGCTGCTGCCGATGCAGAGCTCAATGTCCCCACTGTCAAATACGTCGATATCCTCAAGGTCACGGTCCAGCAAAGGGCTGTATGTCTCCAGACCGTATGAGTCGGTACGGATGGCACGGCAGGCAAACCTCGCACCCGGACGAAACGATGTAGTGGAGTCAAACGGTGCGCCGAACAACACTATACGGGCATCGTTATATTCGGCATCACATCCTATAAATGTATCTATGTTCTTCTCCAACATGGGCCTAATCTGTTATTCTTTCAACATCGCAAAGCATCCGCTCCACATATGCCGGCAGGGCAAAACAACCCCTGTGCAGGTTTGTGGTGTAATAATCGGTACTTATCTCAAGCCTATTCCAATTTTCGGCTTTAAGGTCAACCACCGGATGATACTTTTTGGATGCAAATCCGAACAACCAGTAACCCGACGGATATGACGGAATATGGGCCTGATATACGCGACTTATAGGGAAACTGTTTACAATTCGCTTATGAGCCTTCTGAGTCTCTATGCGGTCCTCCTCGTAGAATGGGCTCTGATGCTGGTTCACCATAATCCCATCGGACTTAAGAGCCTTATAACAGCTGCCGTAGAACTCACGTGTAAGCAGACTCTCGCCCGGTCCGTAAAATCCGGCCGAATCAACGATTATAAGATCGTATTCATTCTCTATATGACGTATAAAACGCAGAGCGTTCTCGGTGTAGATGGTAACACGCGGATCATCAAGCGCTTCGGTCATCTCGGGGAAATACTGGCGGCAAGCCTGGACCACGCCCTCATTTATCTCAATCAGGTCAATGGTATGAATCGATTGATATTTGAGCAGTTCGCTCACCACGCCTCCGTCACCCGACCCGAAGACCAACACCTTCTCAACATTGGGATGGACGGCCAATGGCACATGAGCCAGCATCTCATCGTATATAAACTCGTCACGCTCGGTGAAAATTATATAT
>Ga0209201_1003650_pt1 | contig 13261 bp, 10 predicted proteins | sample AD_UKC055_MetaG_FD_184411 | JGI IMG/M metagenome (GOLD analysis project Ga0209201, IMG submission 184411) | Active sludge microbial communities of municipal wastewater-treating anaerobic digesters from USA - AD_UKC055_MetaG (SPAdes) (version 2) | ecosystem: Engineered > Bioreactor > Anaerobic >...
CCCGAGTTGGAAGAAAAAGAACGCATTCTGAAAACAAGTGTGAAGGAAATTGAACTTAGCGTTCGCGCTGCCAATTGTTTGGCTCAAGCAAAAATTGAAACCATTGGCGATTTGGTTTCTAAAACGGAAGCCGAAATGCTAAAATTCCGTAATTTTGGCAAAAAATCACTGGAAGAAATAGTTCAGAAACTGAAGAAATATGATTTACATCTCGGTATGGATGTTGAAGGTATCTATCGTCAAATTAGAGAAGCCAGAAGCAGAGGAGTAATTCCTGCTGAAGAAAAAGAAATTCCGGCTCAGGAAACAAAGACAAAAACCAAACCGAAAACTAAAACAGTTGCTGAAAAACCGGCACCTAAAGAAAAAAAGACAGCTGAATCTGTAACTACTGCAACGGTGCGTAAACCCGTTCCCAGTTCTAAAAAGAAGGTGGAAAAATGAGACACAGAGTTGAAGGAAGAAAATTTGGTCGGGAAAAAGATGCCCGCAATTTGATGATGAAAAATCTTGTAAAATCAATGATAGAACACGGGCAACTGAAAACAACCCTCCCTAAAGCTAAAGAATTGAGAGGATATGTTGAACGTGTTGTTACTTATGGCAAAAAAGACACTATCCATTCCAGACGTCTGGCTTATAAAGTATTGGGCGATAGAACACTGGTAAAAAAACTATTTAACGAAATTGCTCCAGCTTTTGAAGGTCGTAACGGTGGCTATACACGCGTGTTAAAAGCTGGTTTCCGCAAAGGGGATAATGCGCCTATGGCTATTATTCAATTTGTGGAAGAATCTACTGTGAAACCTAAAAAGGATGCCATCAAAGCTAAAGACCTGAATAAGTAAAATAACATCTCGCAGATTATACAGATTACACAGATAAAAATATTGAACACGAATTGGGACGGAACAGGATGATTTTGGCTGAGGGCAGGGAGCAGAGAGCTTAGGGCTTTGAGAATAATAGGTATTGGATGAACAGGATGATATTGGCTGAGGGCAGAGAGCTTAGGGCTTTGAGAATAATAGGTATGGGATGAACAGGATAAAAGGGATTTACAAGATTTCTAATATCAGTTCCGTAGGAACGACAGATACTAACAACGGGTTTTTAACCCGGTGATAAGAAAAGAACCTACAAAACTATAGTTATTTGGGAAAAGAGTTCCGTAGGAACGGCAGGTACTAACAACGGGTTTTTAACCCGGTGATAAGAAAAGAACCTACAAAACTATAGATATTTGGGAAAAGAGTTCCGTAGGAACGACAGATACTAACAACGGGTTTTTAACCCGGTGATAAGAAAAGAACCTACAAAACTATAGTTATTTGGGAAAAGAGTTCCGTAGGAACGACAGTTATTATAGAAGGGTTTCAACCCGGCGAGTAAGAGGAGAATGAAAAAAAGAGCTCAAGCAGCTGACGCAGATTAGAAATGAGAATATCTAAACATTGCTTTAATATGCCAATTATTCAACGGTCTTTCTATCCTCTATTTTTTCCATTATTTTAAGCACGGCATCCATTATTTCTCAGTTTCTTCCCCTGTTTCCAGTTGTTCGTTAAGCCACTGAATTGTTTTTTCCAGATGCTGTTTAATTTTTAGAAGCTTTTCCTTTGAGGGATGTAAACAGCATTCATAATCATCGGCAAAATGCGGTCCTTCATTACGATAGCAATGATGCTCATTATGATGTTTAAAATGAGTTTCTTCACCGCCACAGTTATCTTCTTCATCCCGGCAGTGAGGATTATGAGGATGGCAGCAACAACGCTGATAATGATTTTTATAATGGCTGTGATAGTGTTTATGACAGCAATAACTATCATCTGAGTAATAATGTTCCTTACAAATACACATTTTTATTTCCTTTTTCCTTTTTCTTCCATTATTATTTACCGGCGGCAATAGAAACCATTTTTCCCGGCACTACTATTATCTTTTTAATATTCAGTCCCTGTAGAAAGCGCTGCACATTTTCAATTTCCAGGGCTTTGGTTTGTAAGTTCTCCGGATTAATGTCAATCGGAACTTCCAGTTTACCTCTTATTTTTCCGTTTACCTGAACCACATAAGTTACAATATTGCGGGTTAAGTATTTTTCTTCATATTCGGGAAGTCCGCATTCATTCAGCATTTTTTCATTTCCTAAAATCTGCCAAAGTTCTTCCGCAATATGAGGAGCAAAGGGATAAAGCATTTTAGGCAAAGTGACGCAGGCAAAAGCATAAATCTTTAATTCCGCAGAGTTCAATTTTTCCGGCTCTTTAATTTTTGCTATGGCATTGAGAAATTCCATACAGCTTGCAATGGCAGTATTGAATTGGAGACGCTCTAAACAATCCTCTCTCCAGCGAAATATGGCATAATGGGTTTCATAACGCAAGTTATATATTTCCTCTGAAAGAGGTTCAGAACTTTCACCTGTCTGCAAACCGCATTTTATGGTTTCCCGATTACTTTCTACCAAACGCCAGACCCGGTTCAAAAATCTGAAGGCACCCATAATGCCATCATCGCTCCATTCCACATCTTTTTCGGGAGGTGAGGCAAAAAGCAAAAAAGTGCGTAAAGTATCTGCTCCAAAACGCTCAATGATATATTGCGGATCAACTACATTACCTTTGGATTTGCTCATTTTGGCTCCATCCTTTGTAACCATCCCCTGTGTAAGTAAACGTGCAAAGGGTTCATCACAATTTACCCAACCCAAATCCCGCATAAATTTGTGGAAAAAACGGGCATAAAGCAAATGCATACAGGCATGTTCAATTCCACCAATGTATTGATCTACGGGAAGCCAATAATCAGCCAGTTCTTTGCTAAAGGGCTCTCTATCGTTATTCGGATCGGTATAACGAGCATAATACCAACTGCTGTCTACAAAAGTATCCATTGTATCCGTTTCTCTTTTTGCGGGAGTTCCGCATTTCGGACAGGACACATTTATCCATTCCGGAACGCTCAAAAGCGGATTTTTGGTTGTTCTGCCTACTTGGACATTATCCGGCAATTTAACAGGTAAATCCTCATCGGGAACTAATACTATCCCACAATGCGGACAATGAATAACCGGAATGGGATTTCCCCAATAACGCTGACGCGAAATACACCAATCCCTTAAACGATAACTAACGGTTTTTTCACCCCAACCATTTTCCATAGCCCAATCGGTTATTGCCATTTTGGCTTCTTCACTATCCATTCCGTTGAATTTATCGGAATTAGTCATTATTCCGGGTTCTATATATGCTTCTTGCATCTCTTCAATTTTTAAGGAGTTATCAGTTTTTTGAATAACTATTTTAATCGGGATATTGTATTTTTTAGCAAATTCAAAATCACGTTGATCGTGTGCCGGAACAGCCATAACTGCCCCCGTTCCATAATCCATAAGCACATAATTGGTAATCCAGATTTGAATTCTATCTCCATTAAAAGGATTTATAGCATAACGACCACTAAAAATGCCTTCTTTAATTGTTTCCTCAGAACTGCGCACAACTTTATCCTCATTAATAACTTTGTGGCAAAAATCCTGCAGTTCTTTATTATCCGGTTCTTCCCTCAGCCACTGTTGAACTAAAGGATGCTCCGGCGGCAAAGCCATAAAAGTTACCCCGTAAATAGTATCCGGACGAGTGGTAAAAATCGGTATTATTGCGTTTGTGCCTTCCAAAATAAAATCAATTTTAGCACCTTCCGAACGGCCTATCCAATTCTTTTGCATCGTGATCACTCGTTCAGGCCAATCAATCACTTGGGAAAAATCCAATAGTTCTTCTGCATATTCAGTAATCTTGAAATACCATTGTTCCAGTTCTTTCTGCTCTACAATGTTTCCACAGCGCCAACAATGACCATCCACAACCTGTTCGTTTGCCAACACGGTTTGACATTGTTCACACCAGTTCTGAAACCCTTTTTTCCGGTAAACTAAACCTTTTTCGTATAATTTCTTGAAAAGATATTGTCCCCAACGATAATACTCCGGACGACAAGTGCTGATTTCTCTGCTCCAATCAAAACCAAAACCCATACTGTCAAATTGAATACGCATCATTGCTATGTTTTCTTCAGTAGTAAGGCGCGGATGAGAATTGTGCTCAATCGCAAAATTTTCCGCAGGCATCCCGAAAGCATCATAACCAATGGGTTGCATCACATTGTAACCTTCCATCATTTTCAATCGCGAAATCACATCGCCAATAGAATAATTGGAAATATGACCTATATGCAAAACTCCCGAAGGATAAGGAAACATTGACAATACATAATATTTGGGCTTGGAACTTGTATCAGGTGCATTAAATATCCCTCTCTCACGCCAAATATTCTGCCATTTCTTTTCAATTTCACTAAATCGGTATTCCATTTTATCTCTCCCGGTGTATCATTTTATCTTATAATACCTTGCAAAATTTGGGAGACCGCATAATTGTCAAGCAAAAGCTGTAAAGGAATTTTGACTTACAATTTTCAACCTAACCGATGAAAATGTTCCTCCCGGAATGCATTTACTGGGTGTGCGGGTGAAGAATAATGCCGGCTACTGGAGTTTGAACGAGTATAAATTTATTTATCTGTCTTCTTATGCTCAACCTGCCATAAATAGTGTCTGCTGGTATTTTTCCGATTCCGGAGCCAATCCCGATGAGGTTTATACTTATGCAATAACCAATCCGGCAAAGGATATTACAGTAGCATTGGATGCAAGTATTGTTCATCTGCAACAGGATGGAGAATATCAGCTTGTTTTGTATACAATCAATGCTCGCGGACAGAAAAGTATGCCCGAATATAAATTCTTTACAGCCGATTTTAGTCCTAATAATGTTGTTCTATCCATCAATGGAACTAATCTGACCCTAACTTCCTTTATCCAAATTCATTATTTTCCCAACATCAACTCAATCTTTAGGATGGGTGAAGGATGGGAAGATGATGAGTGGATGATAAGTTACAGTCAAGTTTAAACTAAGAAAACAAATCAGTGAAATAAACCCAAGAAATGTAGACAAATTTTGGGAAAGCAGTTGAAAATCGTGGCTCAAAACTTTTCCCATAGTTAAAAAAAATAAGAGATAAGAGAAAAAGTAAATTTTTTACTTGACATCATTTAATACATTCGTATGATGTCATTCAGAAAATATGAGGTGATTGTTATGGATTTGTTAACCAAATTAATTATCATCGGACTTGTCTTAATTTTAGTTGCTATCATCGTAAAAAATATATTCTTTATACCCAAGAAGAAAAACATACAAAAAGGAGAAATAAATATGGAACCCCCTCGTTATTATCAACAACCTAATATGAATGCTCAGTTCAATCCGTACCCCATGCAATCTCTCTATCAACCAGTTCATTATCCTGCCGTAAGAGTAATTTCTATAGTTCTTCAGATATTTTCTTTCTTTGTGTTTGCTGCTGGTTTGATATGTGCCATATTTATTTTTGCATCTGAATTACCGATATGGGAATTTGGTATAGTAATATTAGTTATAGCAGTTACAAATGCTCTGATTTTATTAGCAATTGCTGAATTGATAATGGTGTTAGCCGATATCTCTATCAGTACCAGAGCGACGCTTAATCATTTTGCGGATGTGACTTTAAGAAAGACACAGGAAGAAAACAAACAATAACAACATATCAGGTAGTAAATTAAAAGATTTTTACCAATTTTAACTTTGCCCAAGGGCAAATTAAATTATAAGTTTTGTATTCTCTTAATTAGATAAACTTATAATACAATATCCAGATTGATAAATCAGTAATAAATAGAAAATTTGTAAAAAAAGCTATATAGTCAGATAATAACTGTGAAACAACAAGAAAGCCCGCAGGGCGAAACAGTTATAGCGATGGGTGCGTAAGCCCCTCGTAAGTTTAAACATATAGAGATTTTTAAACATTTTCAAACTTTTGTAGAGCCCCCCAAGGGCGACACTTTTATTTTGAACTTGTTTTGGCTCTTGGGAAAATTTTAAGTGTCGCCCTGAGGGGCTTTTTGGACAAGGTTTTGAGAAATAAATTAATAATGATATTACTCTTTTCCCAAGGGGCTTACGCACCCATCGCTATCATTGTATCGCCCTGCGGGCTTTTAAATTTACAAGATAAAATTTATAAGACAGTCACTTCTCTTTTACTATATATGTACTATCATAATGGAAAATATATAAGATACAATGAAGGATTATAGGTTGGCAAAACTATATTCATCCATAAGTGCGGAATGACAAATACAAGCATAGTAAATAATAGTTCCTTTGTAATTCCTGTGAAAGCAGGAATCCATATCAAAATCACAAAAAGTAATCTCATTTTCCATAGTAAAACTTTATTATCAACCCCTCCTTCTATCCTCTATTTCTTAGATAATGTTAACTATTTATCCCTGCAATAACAGAATGCTAAAAAATTCATATTGTTATTTTTGTGCTTGACAACAAGATTAGAATCAAAAAATATGAAAAAAAATTCAAAAAAAGGAGAAATGTTATGCGAGTTTTGGCAAACATTCTGTGGCACTTCCCGTTCTGCGGTTTTATGACCGCCCTAACCGCTTATATTGTTGGCGGACTTTTTTTTATTTCTGTAATTGGTGCACCTATTGGCTTAGGTCTTTTCCAATTTGGCAAATTTTTGTTAGCTCCTTTCAGTTATTCAATGGTCAGCAAAAAAGACCTGAATATTGAGCAGAATAAAGCTTGGAAAACCTTTGGAATAATTGCTACAATTATTTATATTCCTTTTGGATTGGCTCTTTGCTTTGTAACGATTTGCCAAATTGCTGGTTTATGTGTTACAATTATCGGTATTCCGGTAGCAGTGGTATTAGCAAAAAGTTTGGGAACCTATTTTAATCCTGTTAATAAGCAATGTGTTCCTGTAGCGGTTGCTAAGGAAATTGATAATCGGAAAAGCCAAAAGCAAGTTAACGATTATTTAACAAATAATTAGTTATTTATCGGACAATTTAAAAGGAAGAAGTCAGGAGTACTCACTGCCAAAAACTCTTTTTCATATTTATGCTGAGTTATGGCAGTGAGAACTCGTGACGAATTAGTTTTTCTAACATATTTCACTGACATTAGTAGGTTTTAACTTACTATTTTCACCTGCCTTCAAGGTAACCACTCCTCCGCATTTATTTTCACTTACAACCGCTCTACGACTGGTTTCCAAACCGAAAAATCGTGAGTCAAAACAGAAAGCCATCCAGAATATTTACGCTATTTCTCTCCCAAAATTGTTGTTTAATAGTTCCTGCTTTTTTGCGCTATACGGCGGATGAGATTCCCATATCATTCCCATATCGCGATAAGGGAATGATATGGGAGTCATATCAGAATTTAATTGAAATAATTTCGGATTTTCTTTGGGAATGATATTTATTCAATTTTGCTACTGTTTGCCGTGTATTGAGATAGCAGATTACTTGACAAATAAAGAAAGTGCTGAACCGTTTTTCTATGAATTTGTGGCTGCATTTTGTTTTTACTCACAATTTTCAAGTTTGTAGACCAGTTAAAAAGCGGTTGTAAGTGAAAAAGATCATAGGTGTAAGGACATTAAAGGCAGGTGAAAATTGTGAGTTAAAACCGCCCCATCTTCCGGTATAAAAATAGTTTGAACCAACAGCGAATATTTTCCTTGCCTGAAAGGTATAAATTAAAAAGTTAAAGCTGGATAAAAAAATATATAGTAATATCCTTTCCCTTTTGAAAATTCATTTGTCCATCCTGCGAAAGCAAAATCCAGAAATACTCAAATACTATAACTGACTTTTCATATAGAAATAATATAATATTATTTGCATATTGAAAAGACATAAATACCTTGCTAATCATATATGAATTTTTGCTTTCTAAGAAATGGCAAGTGGCTTTTATTTAAGAAGTTAAATATCTCATTAAAAAGGAAACCTGAAAGGATGAGATATCATATATAAGAGAAAATTTCTCTTGACAATAAGATGATAATTTAATATAGAGAATTTATTATTAGTTATTAGAGAGAAAATCTCTTAAAGGAGCTAAAATGCTTATATCCTTTTCTATTTCCAATTGGAAATGCTTTAGAGACAAAGTTACTTTTTCTCTTGTAGCTGGCAGAGAAAAACACTTTACAGAAAGATTACCCAGGGTAAGTAAATATAAACTTAAAACATTACCCATATCTGCAATTTATGGAGCTAATGCTTCCGGTAAATCTGCTCTGGTATCTGCTCTTGCTTTTGCCCAATATTTTATCATAAAAGGCACGGAACCCGAGCAAAAAATACCTTTAAAACCTTTTTTGCTGGATAAAAAGCATAGAAATAGGAATAGCTCCTTTAGTTTTACTATTCTGGTAGATGAACTTATTTATGAATATAGTTTTACTCTTTCCCGAGAGAAAGTTATTTACGAAAAATTGGATTTAATCCTAAAAAAATCGGTTAAGAACATATTTGAGCGCTTGGATAACGGGGAAAAACCTAAAGTACAAATCAATTCTGTTCCTAAAGAGTATCTTAGTATATTGAATTTGATTGGCAATAATACAACCCGAAATAACCAGCTATTCCTTACCGGAACGATTTATCAGAATAGTGATTGTTTTAGACCTTTATACAACTGGTTCAAAAATACTATAGTTATAATAGGACCTGAGTCCAAGTTTGTTCCTATATTAAGTTTAGCAAGTAAGAAAAATAAGGATCAATATTCAAAACTTTTAAATGCATTTGATACAGGAATAATTGATCTTTTACTACAAAAATGTGATATATCCGATACTGACCAAAAAATGTTGACTACTATTTTTCAAGATAGAATAAAAAATGAAGAAGAATTTTTTATGCCCAACTATGGTAGTAAAGATAGATCTGTTTATCGTATTTCCAAAGATCTTATTGAAGTATATAGAATTGTTTCTGCGCATAAAAATGTAGATGGAAAACCGGTTGTTTTTTCTTTTGCAGATGAATCGGATGGAACTAATCGCTTATTGGATTTGCTTCCCGCTTTTATTGAACTAACAAATCAAACCGGCAAGGTCTATGTAATTGATGAACTGGATAGAAGTTTACATACAAAACTAAGTAAGACCTTATTAAAATACTATCTTAATTCCTGCAATGAAAACAGTAGAAGTCAGCTGATTTTTACAACTCATGATGTGATGTTAATGGATCAAAACACCTTCAGAAGAGATGAACTTTGGGTTACAGACAGGTCTTCTGAAGGGGTTTCCTCTTTATATTCCTTTAGTGATTACAAAGATATCCGGTCAGATAAAGATCTTCGCAAGTATTATTTACAGGGTAATCTGAAAGGAATTCCGAGAATATTGATTAGTGAACTATGTTCGGATATTGATTGAGGGTAACAATATGGCAGAAAATGGAATAAGCAAACTAAAGCGTAAAGAAAAGTTTATAAGTCCAAGTAAATTATATGTTATTGTTACAGAAGGCGAAACAGAAGTTAATTATTTTAAAATGATAAGAGAGCAAAAAGGTAGTAATATAGATATCGTATGTAAAAAAGGAAAACATCCTGATACCGATACTCTAATTAAGACAGCCAATAAGTATTTGAAAGATCACGATTGCAATGAACTTACTCAATGTTGGATTGTTTTGGATTGCGATGTATTAAACGATTACAATGTAGAGTCATTGAAAAAGTGGAGAAAAACAAATAATAATTCGGCAAAGCAGGAAGTTGGCATAACCTCTCCGATGTTTGAATATTGGTTAATATTACATTTTAAATGTCCTAAAAAAGAATTAAACAAGCAACAATGCCTAACTGAGCTTAAAAAGTATATTCCTAAGTACAGAAAGCCCTTCAAGGAGTGTAACTTTACCATAAATCAAATTCAAAATGCAGTTAAAAATGGTTCTATGAAAGAGCTTTCTTTAGGAGAAAGAAATAACGGAACCAATTTGCATCTACTAATTCAAGACCTGATATAGCTAAATTCATATATAAAAAAGCCCCAAAAGGCGATACAATGATAGCGATGGTGGCGTAAGCCCCTCGTAAAAGTAAGCTCCTCTTTTTTCTCTCTTTTTTTACTTTTCCTATTTCCACAATAACATTAGCTGCCAGAAAGTTGATGTCCTCGTCAATCACTTCTCATTCTATATTCCGGTAATGAAAAGATAGCTGGAACACTATGTAAAATATTTTCCTTGTCATAAATGCAATTAGCCCTACAAAGGTATTATTATGAAAAGAGATATCGTAATTAGGAGTTAGAAGGCAAAAAATGGAACCGGTAATTATTTCTGCTTCCCGGGCTACGGATATCCCCGCTTTTTATTCCGACTGGTTAATTTCGCGTGTTAAAGCGGGTTATTTAAGATGGAAAAATCCTTTTAATGGTCAGTTCCAAGATGTCTCTTTTGCTAAAACCCGACTTTTTGTGTTTTGGAGCAAAAATCCTTCTCCTATGCTAAAAAAACTCTCTTTCTTTGATGAGAAGGGCTATAATTACTATTTTCAATTTACCCTGAATGACTATGAAAAGGAAAATTGGGAGAAAAATCTGCCTTCTTTGCAGCAACGCCTAAATACCTTTATTGAACTTTCTGAACTTATTGGCAAACAAAAAGTTATCTGGCGTTTTGATCCTTTTATTCTTAGCGATAAATTGCATCCCGATGAACTCTTAAAACGCATAGAAAATATTGGTGACCAGCTTTTCCCTTATACGAATAGATTAGTTATCAGCTTCATAGATATAGAAATTTATCAAAAAGTGAAACGCAACCTCAATGCTTTACCCGATAAAATTCAGGAAATTGATACTAACACAATGCACTATTTTGCCCGGGAACTGATGCGACTAAACCAAAAATGGAACTTAAAAATAGCTACCTGTGCCGAAAAGATTGACCTGCAACAATATGGAATTGAACATAACCGCTGTATTGATGACCGCTTGATTATTGAACTCTTTTCTGCTGATACTGAATTAATGAACTTCTTGGGCTATAGACCCACTGACCAGACAGATTTTTTAACTGGCAAAAACGAAAAATCTTCCTACAGCTATGAAAAATTGAAAGATAAAGGACAACGCAAATTCTGTGGCTGCATAAAAAGTAAAGATATCGGGCAATATAATACCTGCCCTAATGGCTGTGTATATTGTTATGCCAATTCGGGAAAAGGGTTAGATAGTAAGATAATGATAGAGTGAGATGGATATTTAGATTACTTCTAAGTTGTTTTGCAAGTCCAGAAAGGTCAAGAGGTCTGGAAGTAGGTTTAAAGTTTATCAGATATTTTCTATGTAATTAAAAGTGAAACAAAGGGATAATTTTAGGTGCATTTTGAAGTATGGAGTCATTGGCACCTATATAATTATCAACAGGGTAAAAGATATCAAGGCGCAAATGACTCCATACCCTCTTATTATAATATGTAACAATTTATCAACTATCCTGCATTTCATTTTAAAGAATCGGATAAAGAACTTGACAAAATAGAGCCATCAAATAGAAAAGAAAAAGTGTATTTCACTATAAAAACAAGTTATTTAGAAAAACAGTGGCAGGTATTTCAGGCATTATTGTTTATAAAGTAAGCAGCTTATATTTGCTCTATTACCAAAAAAGGGGTTATAATGGATAGTATTAAGAAATTTCAGGAATTACTGAAAGGTCTTTTCCAATTTGAAACATCGGATTTGGATTTCGGTATTTACCGCATTTTGAATTATAAAAGAGACAGAATTAAAAAGTTTATTGAAGATGACCTCGTTACCAGAGTTGAGAGTTTCTTTGCCAAATACAAAAAAGAAATTGATGATAATCTGGATGAACAAATTGACAAGCAAAAGAAGGTAATAACCGAAAATATTGGGATTAATTCTTTTACACCTGCAGGCGAAATTATAGAAAAATATGCCGATTCAAACTTAGGGAAAGAATATACGGAACTACTTGAACGAAAAAAGAATATAGAGCAAATTGAGGAAATTAAGCTCCAAGTGTTTAACGACTTGTTTAATTTCTTTTCCCGCTATTATGAAGAAGGTGATTTTGTTCCCCAATACCGTTATTCCAATAAAAAATTTAAATACGCTATTCCTTATGACGGCGAAGAAGTAAAATTATACTGGGCAAATTATGATCAGTATTATACAAAAACCGGTGTCCTTTTTCGGGATTACACTTTTAAGGCATTAAATTATAGAGTTATCTTTCGCATTGTTGCTGCCAAAGAAGAATTGGGCTCTAAAAAGGCAACTAAAGAAAGGTTTTTTGTTTTGGATGAAGAAAATCCCTGGCAACGACAAAACAATTATTTGCTTATCTGCTTTCAATATAGAGAATTAGAGGAAAAGGAAGTTAACGCTTACCAAGTGGAAGGAGGCAGCAATTCCTCCAAACAGGAAAAAATAAATCAGCAGAACTATACTACTATTATGGAAGGCATAAAAGGTATATACACAGCTCATAATATGCAAAGTGAATATATAAAAATTCAGGAGACATTGCTCTATCAGCTGAACAGATTTACCGCTAAAAATACTAAGGACTATTTCATTCATAAAGACCTCAAAAAGTTTCTTTCCGAACAACTGGAATTCTTCATTAAAGACGAAGTAATGAATATAGATACTCTGGAACAGGAAAAATTTCTGGATAAACACATTACCCGGGCAAAAGTGGTTAGAGATATCGGAAAAGATATAATTGACTTCCTCGCTCAAATAGAAAACTTCCAAAAACGACTGTGGGAAAAGAAAAAATTCGTTTTAAGCACCGATTATGTTATCTCGCTGGATAGAATTTACCAATTTACGGATAATGACTTCCTTGCTTACACTATAGAAGAAATCTTGAAAAACCCGAAACAACTGCAGGAATGGGAAGAACTCGGTTTCGGTAAAATAGAAACGGAAAATGACCTCTACCTCAGAAATGATTTTATAGACACTGAATATAAAAAATTACCCCTGGATACCAAATACTTCAGCTTAGCTTTCAAAGACATCCTTCTGGAAAAATTGACTGAACATAGAGACCTGAATGAAATCTTGGATGGCTTGCTGATCAAAAGTGAAAACTGGCAGGCACTAAACACTATTTTGGAGAAATATAAAGAGCAAATCCAGACAATCTATATTGACCCCCCATTTAATAAGGAACAGGATGCCGATTACCTTTACAATGTTAAATATAAGGACTCTACCTGGGCAAGCTTATTGGAAAATAGATTGTCCTTAGCTAAAAATATTATGAAAG
>Ga0209201_1003660_pt1 | contig 13247 bp, 11 predicted proteins | sample AD_UKC055_MetaG_FD_184411 | JGI IMG/M metagenome (GOLD analysis project Ga0209201, IMG submission 184411) | Active sludge microbial communities of municipal wastewater-treating anaerobic digesters from USA - AD_UKC055_MetaG (SPAdes) (version 2) | ecosystem: Engineered > Bioreactor > Anaerobic >...
CACCCCGATATCTTTGAGCTTGATATTGCCCGATTCGTCGGTCTCCTCGTCGTTCACGCCGTTGTCGAGGTATCTCTGTCCTGCACCCTCGGCGACCACCACGACCGCGTGGCGCCTGGTCTGAAGGCGTTTCTCCAGCCAGTCGAGCAGACCGCCGTCCCCGTCGATCCTGAAATCGACCTCGGGCACCAGACACACGTTAACTTCGCTGTGGGCCAGTGTGGCCGAGGCCGCGATGAAGCCCGACTGGCGTCCCATCAGCTTTACCAGCCCGATCCCGCGTGAGAATCCTTTTGATTCGGTATGTGCAGCCTTGATGGCATCGCGCGACATGGTCACAGCGGTCTCGAAACCAAAGCTGCGGGAGATCAGGTCGATATCGTTGTCGATCGTCTTGGGCACGCCGACGACGGCGATGCTGAGCCTGCGACGCCGGATCTCGTCAACTATCGTCTGAGCCCCGCGTTGAGTGCCGTCACCGCCGATCGTGAAGAGCATGTCGACGCCTTCCTCGACCAGTCTGTCGACCATCTCGACAGCATCCCTCGGCCCGCGCGACGAACCAAGGATCGTGCCGCCGTCCTGATGAATATCGTCGACGACCTCGCGGTTCAGAACCACCGGGTCGAATCCGCCAGATCTGGCCAGTCCCGAGAATCCGTACCTGAATCCGAGGATGCGCGGAACGCCGTAGTTGCGCTCAAGCGCTATCACGATCGCTCGTATCACGTCGTTCAGGCCCGGGCACAGTCCGCCGCACGTGACGATTCCAGCGGTGACTTCCCGTGGTTCGAAGAAAATCCGGGACCGGGGCCCCGCCAGTTCAAACGATGGCAGAACGTCGCCGTCAGCGACTCCGGTCATGACTCCATCTCTGTCCTGGTTAAGCAGGATGCGGCTGGAGTCCTCGACAAAATACCTCGCCGAAAGCGGCGACTGAAACCTGCACTCGCCGAGGGACTCGCCCACCAGGTCCTGGGGGTCCACGTAATCAATTCCATATGAGAGCATCCGGCACCTCCGTTCGCGTGCGTATTATACGACCGTCCTTGGAATTTCCGAGTCGTTAAGGGATGTGTCCGTGTTGGAATGATGTGATGTGTCCGGGTCAGATCTTGGTCATGGTCACGCGAATCTCGTAGGGCATGCAGCTGACGCCGTTTTCATACATCGCGCCGATCCGCAGGAAGAACTTGCGGGAATCGTCGGGGCCGCATTCCCCGTCCCACTTGTATTCGAGCGTGTGGGTCAGGCAGTTGGCGCCCATGTCGCTCTCAAGCTCGACGCCTGCCGAACTGTAGAGCGTCACCGTCTGGCCGTGACAGTCTCCGGGCCCGACCGGATTGAACAGCGTGACGGTGATCTTGTAGTCCTGATCCCATCCGAGCGGGCAGGAATGGTCGCCCTCGACCGCCTCGAACATGTAGTAGTCCGAGTCGCCGTACGGGTAGATCATCGCCTGAAACGAGCGTGTCGGGTTTCCTTCGAACACATCTCCGAGATTAATCGCCGAGCCTATATCGTTGTTCGGTTCCATCAGCAGGGCGGGGTACGACAGGGCATTGTCGGCGTGTCCGTCGCAGTCCTCGTCCAGGCCGTTGCAGATCTCCATCGTGGCACCCTCGAACGGATCGCACTCCGCGGGGATGCCGCCCGCGCATGTGTCCACGGAGTGCCGGCACGGACCGATCCCACAGGTCTCGACTCCGTAGCCTTCATCGGTCAGCCCGTCGCAGTCGTTGTCCTTCAAGTCGCATTTCTCGAAGTTCTGGGCGCCAAGCGGCACGCAGATCTGCAGCTTTCCACCGATGCATTTGTCGACGGTCCTGGTACAAAGGCCCAGGCCGCAGGTGACCTTGCCCATATCTTCGTCGACCAGCCCGTCGCAGTCGTCATCGATGCCGTTGCATGATTCGGCGGTCGCGCCTTCCTGCGGGTTGCAGAACTGGAGCATCCCGTCGCGACAGTAGTTGACCTGATGGCGGCATCGCCCGATTCCACACGACAGTGTCCCGAGGTCCTCGTCGGTCAGTCCATCGCAGTCGTTGTCGGCACCGTCGCATATCTCGCGGGACGCGGCGTTTCCGATGCAGGTTTCGTGGCCGTTGGCGCACCTTGTCGTGCCGGGACACGCGCCGAAATCGTTGACCACCTCGCAGGCAAGGCCCGTCAGGTCGTCATCGACCGTGCCGTCGCAGTCGTTGTCGGCCCCGTCACAGGTCTCGGGGCCGGGGATAGCGGCGGGGCACTCCTGATGGCACAGTCTGGTCGCCTCGCACGTCCCGAATTCGTTGGACACATGGCACGTCATTTCGAAGCCGGGACGTTGCCAGGCAGCGTCGCACGGGCATGAGCCGGCCAGAGGCAGGCAGACCCAGGACCACCCGCGTTCCAGATCGAGTCGTTCGACCTCGTATCCATCGGGACACTCGAGTGTGGAACCCACCGCCATCGGCGCGCAGAAGCTGTCGTCATTAGCGCCACGGATGCAGGACGGCTGTTCATCCTCGTCCAGCCACGGAACCGCGCAGTCAGAGTCTCCGATGCACGGCCTGCAGGCGGTTGGCCACCGGTTCAGGCAGGCATACGTCGCGTCGGCCGCGATCCCGTTGTCCACAACGCGACACAGTTCATCCGGCTGGCAGTCGCCGCCGGTGGAGCAGGCTCTGGTGCACCGGTGTCCGTCGGGGGTTGGCACGCACAGTCCCGAGAAACAGTCCTCGGGTTGTTCGCACGAGCATCCCATGTAACCGGGGCACTCCGGGTCATCGATCGGTTCTACCCAGGTGTCGGGACCGGACTCCGCGTCGTCTTCCCCGGCGTCCGGGCCGTCGTCGGACGCAGTGCCGTGGTCCGGCGTGCTTCCACCTTCGTCAGGTGCTGTGTTCGCATCTTCGCCGCCGTTCCCGGCATCGGGGAATCCGACATACGGCTGGCCGTAGTCGGGAGAACTCGTGTCCTGCTGGCCGCTGCCCTCGTCGGGGACCGTATTCGGGCCTTCGTCCGCGGTTCCCCCTGAGCCCGGATCTGGCTGGATTTCCACATCCTCAACCGTCGGCTCGAAGTCGCTGCAAGCGACCAGGGACAACATCGATACACCGATTGCCACCAGCGGCACACACACGAACACCAGCGCCAGATCCAGCCTCGTTTCCATTGATTTGTTCCTCATGGCACCCTCCAGAAAATTCAGGTTCAGGTTTCGGTGTGCTGTATCGTCGGTTATGCTTGGGTGTTTCAGAATTGTCCCGACAGACGGGCGGGGCGGAGGAATAACCATGGAAAACCTGAGTCCCGATGAACTTCACGGTCTGGTGCGGAGTGTGTTTGAACCGTCCGACGATGAACGACTCGTGATGATCATGGTCGATCTGCCGGACGCGGTCGTGCCGGACAATCCCGACTGGGCCGACCGCAGGCAGGTGGCCGCGTCTTGGGCGCGGACGCTGACCTCTGGCAGTCGCTACGAAGTCATCCTGGCCGTGTATCGCAACCCCCGCATGAACAATGCGCAGCTTCCGGCCACGGCATGGGTAATCCAGCCTGACAAGCTGCCGGCGACCGCGGACGTGATGGACGAGTCGGCCGCGGTTTCTTTTGACAGTCTGTTCTCCCGTCTTCCGCTGATCCTGGCGCCGACCGAGTTTTCAGCCACTGCGCCTTTGAAGCTGGTCGCGCGTCAGACGGGAATCCGTGGCGCCACGATGCCGGGATTCTGTCGCGCGATGATGGACGCCCTCAGGCTCGATTACGTCGAGGTGAACCGCAGGGTCGGCGTGATGGCGGATCTGCTTGATGTGGCGACCGGGTCGGACTTCGAATTCCTGGTAAGTCATGCCGACGGGAGACTCGAACCGATGTCGCTTCATCTGGACCTTCGCCACCGTCAGGCACATCGATCGGGCGGTCGGTTCCCGCAGTCCGGTCAGGTGGGAAATCTTCCGTCGGGCGAGGCCTACATCGTTCCCTACGAAGGCGAGGTCAATGGTGACCCGAGCGGCAGCAACGGCCTGATGCCCGTCCAGTTCGGTGATGAGGTCGTGGTCTACGCCATTGTCGGCAATCGAGCTGTTTCGGTAATTGGGAACGGTCCCGCCGCCGCCGCCGAAAGGGAGCATCTTTCCAGCGAGCCGGCATACGGCAACCTGGCCGAACTCGGCGTCGGAGTGCTCGGCGACTTCGGCGTCAGGCCGCTCGGTGAGATCCTGATAGACGAAAAGCTTGGTCTTCACATCGCGTTCGGGCGCAGCGACCACTTCGGCGGTCAGGTCGGTCCAGGCAGCTTTTCACGTCCTGAAGCGGTGATCCATATCGACCGCGTTTACATTCCCGAGATGCAGCCACGCGTCAAGGTGGTGCGGGCGACACTCCGGATCCCGGGCAGTCCGGACGTGGAAATGGTCAGTGACGATCGCTGGGTGTTTTCTTTCTGATTCCGACAGTTCAGGCGGGTGGGGCGGTTCGAGTGGCTCAACCCAGTCTTGCCCGCACCTTTTCAAGCGCGTCGGCGGTAGTGCGCCTTGTCGTTTCAAGCAGCGTGGCCGCCTCGTCACGCAGTTGAGCCGCGTTGGGCAGATCCTTTGACGACGAGAGGTTGATCAACACGTTCATCGCCGCGCCTTCCGCACCCGCCAGCGCCATCGCGGCGCCGGTTCCGCCGTCTGAAAGACAGTTGACGTAACCGATCTCGACGATCCTGGCCGCCAGAGTCGAGGCCCTGGCGCACAACCTGAGCGTTTCGAATGGAACCATGGTCGCGCGTTCGTTGGCAGCCGCCATTGCAGCTTTACGGGCAGCGATTTCCTCGGGAGTCGTCTTCGGCATGCGCATCGCATCCATTACCAATGTGAACGCGGCGCTGTCCTCGACAACCAGTGACTGCAGTCTGGCACGCAGGGCCTGTGCCTCAAGCGCAATCTCGGTGAATTCCGACCGGACGGTTTCCAGTTCCGGACGCCTGAAAGAGAGGTTTCCAACCATCGCGGTCAGACCAGCCCCCAGGGCTCCGGCAAGAGCCGCGACCGACCCGCCACCGGGAACGGCCGAGTCCGCGCTGACTTCCTCGCAGAAGCGGTCGACCTTCATGTCGATCAGGGTCGACGTGCCTGCCTTCATTCTGTACTCGACGACCTTGTCGGCCGGGCAGAATACCTTGACGTCGGACAGACCGAGCGATCGACAGGCGATGTGGATCAGTTCGCTGTCCGGCGCGGCGGGACACAACCCCTGGCGTTCCAGATAGTAGCGGCCCGCGGCCAGCAGGCAGTCGGCCGGAACCAGTCCGACGATTTCGCTGCCGGTAACGCAGACGCCCTGGGCCTCGGCCTGTCGTTTCGCTTCTTCGTATACCGCGTGAATCGGCGTTTTGCGGTAGTTCAGGATGTTGATCGAGACTTGCGCCACTCCGTACTCCTCGATCGTCCACCCGACCGCGCGTATGTTCTTAAGCGCCCCGGGCACCCGGAACCATTCGCCGTCCGGCCCCAGTATCTTCTCGCCGTCACTGCCGCGGGCCGGGCCTGCGCCCTCGCGCATCCTGATCGCCATGCGGCTGGCCTTGACCTTGTCGCGGCTGTTGATGTTCACGTTGTATGCGATCAGGAACTCTCGCGCGCCTATGACGGTCGCACCCGATCTGGCGTTGAAGGCGGCCGGGCCGAAATCGGGGGCCCACTCGGGGTTCGTCAGCCTGGTCGGAAGAGCCTCGTATTCACCGCTTCTGATGTCGGCCAGGCTGCGGCGCTCCGGCCTTGTCGCGGCCTCCTCGTACAAAAACACGGGAATGCCGAGTTCATCGCCGACGCGCTGTCCGAGTCTGCGGGCCAGTTCGACGCACTCCTGCATCGACACACCCTCGATCGGAACAAATGGACATACGTCGGTGGCTCCCATGCGCGGGTGTTCTCCGTGGTGGGATGACATGTCGATCAGGGACGCCGCGGTCCGGATCGCCTCGAAGGCGGCCGAGAGAACCTTTTCCGGCTCGCCTGCCATCGTCACTACCGTCCGGTGGGCGGCAGCGCCCATGTCCACGTCGAGAACGACCGCGCCGGCGCGTTCCATCGCGCCCGTGATGGCGTTGATCACGTCACGGTTCCTGCCCTCGCTGAAGTTCGGAACGCATTCGACACATTTTTTCATGGCAGTATTCCTTCGCCGGGTGCCTGTGCCGCCCCGGACTCGCTCGAAACCGAATCGGGCGCCGGCTGACAATTGCCGTCGCGGCAGATCGAGTCGATTTGAAACCTGATTATCGGTGATCGGAAACGCTGTTTCTGGACGCCCTTTGAAGCGCCGATGACCGGGACCGTCCATCCCGGGCCCGACTTCAACGCGTCGCCGTACAATCCAACCATCGCGGGATCCTGGCCGACGTCATTGGTCAGCTCCACGCGATACCAGGCGTTGTCCACCATCAGTTCGAACTCGGGGCACTGACAGCGTGTCGGATTGTACCTGAGGATCCCGCGGACGCCGTTACTCCAGGCGGATGCGGTCCTGGCCACGCGTCTGAGCGCCATTTCGGCGGGTGAAAGCGGCGCGCCCGCACAGGACACGGTCGCGATCAGCGCCACCAGCATGGCGGCAAAAACGTGCGCGCGGCCATTGACCGCCGATTCGCGCCGGTATGTCGGTTTCCACAACATCACTCAGCCGTAAACCACCCAGACCACAAGGGCCGCGTAAACCAGGCCGTTGACGATGAAAAGCGGGTCCCTCAGCATACGATCCGTGGGACTGCGCGTCTCGCCCGGACGCCTCAGAATCCTGATGAACTCGAAGATTCCGAGCACGACCAGCGGTATCGTGAGCGGCATGCGCTGGTTGTCGAAGTATTCGGTGGTGCGTTCGGAAAACGCGTACATCGCGTATGCGGCGACGGTCAGCACTCCAACCGCGATCATCGCGACGTCGAGGTGCGCGATTTTGTAGCTCGAAAGAACGTCCCTGGTGCTGCGATCGGCGATGACGGACGCCTCGTGACGTCTTTTGGCCAACGCAAGAAAGCTGGCGATCAGGAAGGTGCATCCAATCAGGTAATAGGAGATCTCGGCCGGTGCCAGTCCAATCGCGAAACATCCCGCAAGTATTCGCAGAACGAACCCGGCGGCGATGATCAGTACGTCCACCCACGGAATGCGTTTGAGCCCGCTGCTGTACACAAGGTTGAGCAACAGGTACAGACCCGCCGTCAGCATGAAGCGCCAACCCAGGAAGGCGCCCGTTACTACCGACAGTGCCAGCAGAATCAGTGCACCGATGGACGCGCCCCGAATCGGCAGGTCTCCGGCCGCTATCGGTCGGTTGCGTTTGGACGGGTGCTGCCGATCCTTCTCCACGTCCAGGATGTCGTTGAAGATGTAAACGGAACCGGCCAGCAGAATGAAGACCGCGGTGGCGAGTGCCGCGAAAAGCAGCAGGAACGGATCCTGGCGCGTGTGCTGACTGGCGAAGATGACCGGGGCGAACACGAAGACGTTCTTGACCCACTGGGCCGGCCGCATCGTGACGACTATGTTCTTCAGGGTATCAATCATCGGATCCTTCAATCCGGTCCGGTCCGACCAGACCATCGCACGCGATTCTAGTCGCTTCCGGGATAAGTTCCACCAGATCGGTGGCCGCCACGCCGTGGTCTCCCAGCCTTGCGGCGGCGACGGACCCTGTTACTCCATGGAGTTCGACAGCGGCGCAGGCCGCATCGAAGGATGGTATCCCGCGAGCAAGAAGGGCGCCGATCATTCCGGCCAGGACATCTCCGGCCCCGGCCACGGCCATGGCGGGGGTGCCAGAATTCGAGACAGCCAGCCTTCCGTCGGGCGAGGCAATGATTGAGCCGGCCCCCTTCAACACGGTAACGGCTCCGGTGGCATCGGCCAGTTGCCGGGCCGCGCGCAGGCGCTGGGCTTGAACCGTCGCCGTGTCCGTGCCGAGCATCCTGGCCGCCTCGCCTGGATGCGGCGTGATGACCGTGCCTGGCCGGAGCCGGACTGACAGATCGTGCTCGGATGCCATCACGTTCAGCGCATCGGCGTCGAAGACGGTCGGGAGGCCGCACCCGATGACGGATGCGATAAGCGCGGAGGTCCCGGGCCTGGTCCCCAGTCCCGGTCCCGCCACGACGGAACCCTTGTGATCCAGAACGCCCTTCAGGGCGGCCTCGTCAACGACCAGCCAGTCCCCGCTGGTGGACAAAGGGCATTCGATCATCAGGTCGGGGCATCTGCCCTCAAGGGAGGCGCCCGACTGGGCGGTCGTGACAAGCGTCGTCAGTCCCGCGCCCGAGCGCACCGACGCCATTCCGCAGAGCAGGGCAGCGCCGGTTTTGCCGACCATTCCACCGATAACAGCGACATGGCCGAATGTGTTTTTGTAGGAGTCCGGGGGCCGTGGGGCGAACGCGGCGCGAATCTCGCCGGGACCAAGGAGTCTGAGGTCGTCGGCCCTTTCGAGAAGCTTGGCGGGGATCCCAATCGGGACAACCGTGATCTCGCCGCAGTGACCGCGTCCCGGCCAGACGTAGTGGCCGATCTTGGCCGCTCCGAAAGTGACGGTCACATCGGCCTTGAAAGCGGTTCCAAGCACCGCCCCCGTGTCGGAGTCGATGCCGGAAGGTATGTCGACCGCCAGACATGGACCGGGCAGGGTGTTCAGTATGTCGATCGTGTCGGCATAGACACCGGTGACAGGCCTGGTCAATCCGGTGCCGAATATGGCGTCGACCACGATTGCTTCGGTGGCCCAGGCCACTGTTTCATCGGGCAGCCCCCCGGGCGCCTCGATCACGGGAACGCCGAACCACTCCAGCGCCTTCAGGTTGGCGAGCGAGTCGCCGCTGTAGACCGTTCGCGGGCAGAGCAGGGCGGTGACGACGTCGAATCCGGCGTCGGCCAGATGCCTCGCCGCCACGAATCCGTCTCCACCGTTGTTTCCAGGTCCACTTACGACCAGCACGCGCCTTGTGTCGCGCGTGGCTGGAAATCGCATCGCCGCTCGAGCCACGGCGGCTCCGGCCGCCTCCATCAGAACGCAGCCAGGGACACCGATCGATTCGATGGTGAACCTGTCCAGGCCCCTCATTGTTTCAGCGGTCACCAGTTTCATTGAAGAAGTCCCGCGTATTGAGGCGGGTAGAGAATATCCGCGAAACAGTGTGTTGGCAACGCCGGGCGCCGCGGCCGGTGTTGGCACGGGATCCCAGGGCTCATGCCGGTGCAGGATAAGGTTCCGGTGTAGGGGCGAATGATAATTCGCCCTTTCCCAACGGCGAATGTAATTCGCCGCTACTACGGCGTGTCAGGGATGACAATTCGCCATGACGGGTACAGAGGACTGGTTGAAACGTCGCTCGGAGTGCGACCGGACTGGATTTGTGTGTGCGCGCGTTTGGTTGACATCGGCCGCAGGGTTTACAATGGTTGCGGATTCTCATGCCTCAAACGGGCTCGAGGTTAAAGACATGAAGAAGATACTGTCGACAGGCCTGGTTCTCGCAGTCTCACTGGTGGCGGTCGCGGCCTTCGCCGAGGACGCGCCTCAGGTTACCGAGAAACCGGTGGATCCGGCTAACGCCCCAAAGCCTCAGGACGGAGAGATTATCCTCGCGCCGTCCGAGGGACAGGTGTTCACGGTTGATGAGGACGGCACGATATACCAGCGACGCGGGTACAAGGGCGTGGTTCCAGGCGTCCGTGACGAGGCGGATTTCCCATCCAGGGAAGCTGCGCCGGTGGACCTGGACGCGGAAGTTCCCGTCGTGGTCAAGTGGGTCGGATTCCAGCCGTATGATTCGTTCTCGCGTGTGTTCGTCCAGGTCGGAGGCGAGTTCGAGTATTCGGTCACGCGGCCGGCTCCCACCATCATCGAGGTGACGATTCCCGCCGCCACGCCGGGGTCCGAAAACGATCTGAACGGACTGATCACCCGCTGGTTCCCGACCAGTATCGACAGAATCAAAGTCAACCAGATGCCCGTTGCCGACCCGTCCGTCGAGGGCGGCATGATAGTTACTATTCACCTCAAGAAGCCGGTGGATTATCTTTATCGTCGGGACGGTGCCTACATCTTCGTGGACGTGGGCATGTGAACGGGGCTGTTCCCCGGGGTCCGATGGTTCTCGCGGCGGTCATCATCAAGATGCGTAAAGCATTGATTCTGATTGTAGGTCTGTTCATCGTGCCGGTCCCGGCTGATGCCGGCGTTCCCGCGTCCAGTGGCGGTGGAACGGCTTCCGGGGCTTCCGCGTCCGATGATCCCAGGGCCGGTGTGCCGCGTGCCGCGCGGCGTGACGCCGATAAACTGATTCGGACATTGAAGTCTACTTCCGGAGCGCGCGTACGGGCCCAGGCCGCGCTGGTCCTAAAGTCGTTCAAGGGCGATCCCGCAGTCGTGAAGGCGCTGATGTGGGCGTTGAAGGACGAGTTCGTGATGGTAAGGACGGCCGCTGCCAGATCGTTGGCCGAGATCGCCCCCCTTTCGGTCTATCCGGCGTTGTGCGAACTCGGGATGAAGGAGACGGATCCGTTGGCGGTGATCTGGATTCGCAAGGCCGCGTTGAGGGCCGCCGGTGCCGCCGATACGATTCTTGTCAAGGCAGGTGGCCTCGAGTGCCAGGGTTGTTATCGCGTCGGTGAGTCGTCCCAGCACCTTCAGAGCGGTCTTCTTAACCATCTTTTGTCGGTGGGCGGCTATTCGATCGGAGCTTCGTTCGATTTCACGACCGGTATGATCAACGCGGAGTCGCCGCCCGTCGAGGTGTCGTTTTCCGGAAAGCTCAGGCTTGAAGGAACCGGCGAATCGGCAGGAGGCATTCTTGAGGTTGTCGCGTATTCGGCCACCGGCTTCATGCTCTGGCAGTCGACTGTCGAAGTCGACTCCGTCGGGCGTGGACCTTCCCCGCATGTGGCCGACAAGTTCGACGACGAGTTCACGATTAAGGAACCGGGGCTGGACGCCAGATTCGCTGCCTGTATCGAGGCGGGAAGAAAAGCCGCGGTGATCTTTGACGACGACATCCGGGGTGGGGCGGATGTGGAGGGAGCCGAATAGCCCGGGTGCATGTCGCCAAAGGCGGTTGATGACACCGGAGGTGCATTAATGACAGACTCTGAAAGAAAAGTCGCGGACTCCCCGGCACACCGCAGATCATCGATATGGGTCGATCGCGGTTTTCAGTCCAGATACGCGTTGTTTCACGCTGGAACTGCGGCGGTCATCATCCTCGTGCTTGGCCTGCTGTACGCGAACGTCCTGGCCGAGCAGCGTGAACTGATAGGCATTGGCGCGATGTCCCCCGGCGCCGAGTTGACGGCGGCCGACCGCCAGTTGGACAGCCGGTTCAACGACATGATGAGGTCCGAGGACGGCGGTAGACTGGCTGGCCTTTTTGTGATCGCGGCAGCGCTTGTCATTCTTCTGGCGTGGGTGTCGGTCAGGATGACGTTCAGGGTGGTCGGTCCGGTCCGGGCCGCATCAGAGATGCTCAGACAGATTCGGGACGGCGGCGGAGGCACGATCCGCAGGTTCAGGAAGGGCGATGAATTCGACTTCCTTGCCGAGGACATCATTTCGCTGAGGGACGCCGTTGAGAAACGTGAGTCCGAATACACGAGACTGCTGGCCGAATCCGCCGACGTTCTGGAGCGGGCTGGCGTCGAACCGGAACTGGCCACGCGTGTCAGGGCGCTTCTGGCCGTCAAGGCGCAGAAGACCCAGTCAGGCGGGGAAGGCTGACCAGATGCGATTCATCCGGGGACTAGATTGCGCCGGTCCATGCAATCCGCGAGGAACCGTTGTTGCAATGGGCAACTTCGACGGAGTGCACCTGGGACATGCCAGCATCCTGTCATCGGTGGTCAAACGGGCATCCGATCTTGGCCTGGAATCGTGTTTCCTGTCGTTTCATCCGCATCCGTTGAGAGTGGTGGCGCCGGAACGCGCGCCAGGAATGCTCCAGACCATCGAGGAAAAGATCTTCTCGCTGTCGCTGTTCGAGCCGGATTACGTCGTGGTCGTTCCGTTCACCTGGCAGTTCTCACAGACGCCGGCCAACGAATTCATATCCAGATATCTGCAGCAGGCGCTGGGATGCCGTGAACTGCATGTTGGCGGCGATGCCCGTTTCGGGCGGAGGCGTGAGGGCGATGTCGAGATGCTGCGCGCGGCATCGTCGATCGGCGCCTTCGGGCTGACCGTGCATGACGACGTCATGGTTCGTGGCTCCAGGGTGTCATCGTCCAGGATCAGAAGGGCCGTCATCGAGGGCGATATCGCGGAGGCCGGCGACTGTCTCGGCAGACCCTGGACGATAGCGGGCGAGGTGGTGACCGGTGCGAGTCGAGGCAGGCGGATCGGATTTCCCACCGCCAACATCGCACCCGACGGCAATCTGCTTCCCTCTGGTGGAATCTACGCCGCCCTTACGACAATCGGTTCATCGGTTCATCCCGTTGCCGTGCACATAGGACCCGTGCCGACCTTTGACGTCAAGTCGCCGATGGTCGAGGCGCACATATCCGGATGGTCCGCCGATCTGGTCGGAAAGAGACTCAGGATTCATCTGCTGTCGCGGATCCGTGGCGCGAGGAAGTTCGATGTCGTCGAGGATCTGGCGCGCCAGATCGCGGACGATGTCAGACTGACCAGCGAGATGGTTTCGTCAATGCTTGACAGGCGCGACAGTATCGCTTATAAGATCGCCCGCTTTGACCCGGAAGGAGGTGATTGCTGGTGATACCAAAACAGCTTGAATTCAGGCCGCTGGAAGTTCAGGTTCAGGAGAACGACGTGGGCCGCGCCCTGTCTGCCCTGAAGCGGAAAATGGCGAACGAGGGCCTCTACAAGGAACTCAAGAAGCGCCGCTTCCATGAAAAGCCGAGCATCTCCAAGAAGCGTAAGCACCGCGAGGCCGACCGCCGTCGCAAGAAGATCTCCCCCGGTGGCGGACACTGATTCCATCAGTAAAGCCTTTCTTCGATTTTCCCGATATTCATTGACGTGTAAGCGATTCGACTGGATCAGTCCAATGTCGTTTCACGCTCGGCGTCCGACAGCATCTGCCTGACGACCGCGCCGATCCGCTCGACACTGGCGCGACTGGTGGCGTTGACTTCGTCGAGCACGCGACGCAGCCGGAGGTTTTCCTCGACGAGAAACTCGTTCATCGCGGTCAGCGATTCGATTTCCTGGGTCAGGCCGGCCACAAGGTCGGGATCAGGGGCAGGGGCCCGTAGGGGCGAATTACATTC
>Ga0209201_1003665_pt1 | contig 13237 bp, 6 predicted proteins | sample AD_UKC055_MetaG_FD_184411 | JGI IMG/M metagenome (GOLD analysis project Ga0209201, IMG submission 184411) | Active sludge microbial communities of municipal wastewater-treating anaerobic digesters from USA - AD_UKC055_MetaG (SPAdes) (version 2) | ecosystem: Engineered > Bioreactor > Anaerobic >...
GCCAGAATGCGCCTAGCCCGGCGATGGCGAGTCGGGCGTCGTGTGCACGGGGGCCGCTCCAGACGGGGGGAAGGGGGAGGGTGATGCTCAGTGCGTGTTGCACGGGCTCCTCATCGGAGCGCGTGGCGTTGGCTGGTTGCGGCGGAGAAAATTCGGAGGGGATTGCCGCGATGAGGCGCAGGCGTCGCACATTGTCCTCGGTGACGATTTCACTGATCTCGGGTTGCGAGTTGGAGAGTCGATGGATCGCGGTGAGCTCCCACTCGTCGGCGCCGGGTTGGCCGGGGGCTGGATTGGCGTGGACGAGCTGACTTTTGGGGCGCCCGGCTCGCATGGGATGGTCCTGGACGAGCCGCGCCATGTATTCCGGTGTGACGAGGGTGAGGAGTTGGCCGGACCGGGTGAGGATATCGCGTCGCGGGCTGCCTGCGAGTTGGGGATCGGCGGGGGTTTGTGGGCTGGGGGCGATGTAGAGACCACGGGCTTCAGTGGCCCACAGGTGGTAGGCCATCTCGTTTTGCACGAGAGTGTGGGCTTCGCGCAGGGCGAGGTCGTCACGCTCCTGCTCCAGATTGTAATGGGCGAGTGCGCAGAGCACCGCCATGGTCAGGGACCATCCGATGCCGAGCATCCAAGGGGTGGGGCCTACAATTCGCTTGGTGGAGTGGGGGAGCATGCGCGCCTGGGCCGGACTCGCCGAGCTCGGGCGAGCTCGGTGTAAAGGTGGAGCGGGACGGGCAAACAGCTGGCGGAAACCCAAGCGGACTGCAATCCCGGATACCGGCTCGTTGCAATTATTTCCCCATGTCAGCCGGCAGGTTAACTCGGCTAGGGCCGATCGGGCGCGAGGGGCTGTGTCAGGCGGTGGGCTCGGTCTGGGGCGGGCGGGCGCGCTGGAGGGCGAGGGCGAGGGCTTGGGCCTCGTAGGGTTTGGCCACGCTGCCGACGAAGCCGTGGGCGCCGGGGTTTTGCATGACGGGGTCTTTGGCAAAGCCGCTGGAGATGATTGCGCGGACACGGGGCTCGAGTTTGCGCAACTCGGCGAGTGTCTCGATGCCCCCCATGCCGCGTTCGACGGTGAGATCGAGGATGACGACGTCGAAGGGCTCGGGGGTGGTTTGGGCGATTTGGAAGAGCAGGAGGCACTCTTTGCCATGAGTGGCGGTGCTGACGGCACAGCCGAGGCGGCGGAGGATGCGCTCACCGAGGCGGCGGATGCTCTCGTCGTCGTCCATGAGCAGGACGCGCATCCCGGCGATTCTGGCCGGTGTGAGCGGGGACTCTCCGGGCTGGGACGGTTGTTCGGTGGCGGCGGGGATCCACAGGTGGAAGCAGGTGCCTTGGCCGAGTTCGGAGTCCGCGGCGAGGTGGCCGCCGTGGCGCTGGACGATGGAGTAGGCGATGGCCAGTCCGAATCGTGTATCGCCGAAGGTGGTGGTGGTGTAGGGGTCGAAGAGTGCGGCGAGGCGCGTGGGGTCGATGCCTGCACTACGGTCGGCAAACTCGATGAGGACGTAGCGGCCGGGCTTGAGGGGGAGGTTGTGGCTGGGCGCGATGGTCTCGTTGGTGGCGGTGATGCGGATCTCGCCGCCTTCCGGCATGGTTTCGCGCGCGTAGGCGAGCAGGCCCTGAAAGGCGCGGGTGAGTTGCTGGCGGTCTGCGTTGATCGGCCAGAGATCGGCTGGCGGATTGAACCGGGTCTGGACGTTGGCCTGATGGACGGCGAGGTCGATGGCCTCGCGGAGGAGTGGGGGCAGGTGGAGGGGGACGCACCAGGGGGCGCCTCCTTGCGCGAAGGTCACGAGTTGCTGCGTGAGCTCGCTGGCCTGGCGGGCGCTTTTTTCGGCTTCGTCGAGGAAGGCTGCGATGGGGGCGGTGGAGGCTTTGTCGAGTCTGGCGAGGGAGAGGTTGCCCAGGATGCCGGTGAGGAGGTTGTTGAAGTCGTGCGCGATGCCGCCGGCGAGCTGGCCGAGGGAGCGGAGGCGCTGCCCACGCTCGAGTTCGCTTTCCAAGGCGGCCTGTTTTTCGAGTTGCGTCTTGATCTGGGTGGTCTGGCGGCGGACCCGGTGGCGCAGGAGCTCTTCCCAGATGAGTCCGAGGACGATGAGCCCGGCGAGCAGACCACAGGCGAGCAGGGCTCGGTTGAGCGTCCACAGGCGGGGTGCGCGAGCGATGACGACGTCGTGGAGGTCGCGCAACTGGAGATGGAAATCGCGGGCTTGGCGGGCGTCGTCGAAATCGACGGTGTAGATGCCGGTCAACTCGATGCCGCTGCCCAGTCGTGGGTTTTTTCCCTGCGGGGTGTCCGGCTCGTGGCTGAGAAAGGCGTCGAAGGTGGTCGAGCCATTTTGGACCGTGTAGCGGACGAGGCCGGGGCGGGTGAGGCGGTCCACCAGCTCTCCGCGGATGCGGACGAGCCGCTGGTCGAGCGAGGCCTGCGGGGTGGCCGGGATGGTGACCTCGTAGGGCTCGGGAACGGAGGCGTGTTTGACGACGCGGTAGACGGCGTTGCGCAGGAGGGTGCGCGCGCCCTCGTTGCCGAGGATGCCGACGGCTTCGACGACGTCGCCTGGCTGGAGTGCGGTGCGCTGGGGCGTGTAGATGCGCAGGCCGTGGTCGCCTTCTTGCACGATGATCATTTCGCCCGGGACGTGGCCGAGCACCGTGCCCACGACACGCACGCGGAGGAGCTCTTGAAGTGAGCGGAGCTGGGCGAGGCTTTTGATGGGGCGGAGCGGGAGGGCAAAGGGATCGGCGGGCGCATCCTGCTCGATGCGGATATCGTGGGCAAAGGGGATGCGCAGTCGCACGCCGGTGATCTGATTATGGGCGTCGCGGATGGTTTCGCACACGCCTTGGGCGCGGAGCAACGAGCCGGGGTGCGCGACAAAGTTGACGGGAGCGCGGAGGTGCCCGATCACGGGGCCGGTCGGGGTCGTGAGGTGGAGCCAGCGCCACTGGCCCTCCTCTTTGACCTCGTCGAGGTAGCCGAGCATCTCGACCCACTGGCTGTCTTCGCTGCCGGTGACCGCGCGATCGAAATCGATCATCTTGGCGTGAGGGTGGCTCATCGCGCCGAGGTCGAGCATCTCGTGCGCGGCGACGGCATTGCCACCGCCGGCCTGGCAGGTGACGCCGTTAATACGCAGTGCCTTGTGCAGAGGGGGCGGGGTCTGAGTGCCGCGGGGGAGGGTCACGCGGATGCCGCCGCTCATGTCCTGCAGGTAGAAAAAATCGTATCCGGGAAACGACCAGGTGACGATGCCGGCGATGCTGACCGGGAGAAATTTGGCGGCTTCGTCGAGCGGGATTTGGCGGATCTCGTCGATGGATTTGAGGCTGGGCGAGGCGGGGGCTGCTGTGGGGTTGGTGTGCGGGCGGAGCAGGGCGGATTCGACCACCCAGCGCGTGCCAGTGGTCGCGATCTTGCCGACGGCTTCAACCGTGGTGCCTTGGGCGAAGCGTGTGCGCTGGAGCGTGTTTACGAGGATTTCGCCGCTGTCGTCTCGGAGGGTGACGGAGACACCGGTTTCGCGTTGCTGGATGGTGCCGGAAACGCGGACTTCAGTGCCGGCGCGCAGTGTGTGGATCTGGCCGATGGGCGTGGCGGGCAGGTCAAAGCGGGCTGCGGTCGCGATGTCGCCGAGCGGGGTGATGTCTTGGGGGCTCGTGATCCATAGTTCGATGAGTGCTTCGTTGCCGGTCGGATCGATGCGGGCGGTGTAAAGGGCCTTGAGCTTCACGAAGCGTCCGCGCCAGTCGTCAGGATTAACCGGGTCGCCGGGGGGCACCCAGGCGATGACGGAGCGGCCTTCGACGATGAGCCACAAGCGGAGGTGTGCGCTATCGATGGATTGCTGGTCGTCGACGTAGGCTTCCATCGAGATGACGCGTCGGTCGAAGGTGCGTATCTCGCCCAGTCGCCCGGTCGTGGCCATGGGCGTGATGGGTTGGTGCTCGTCGAGCACGGTGACTTGGATGCGGGCGGCGTCGAGTCCCTCGTCGGGGATGAAGGTGCCTTCGAGGCGGACGCGTTGGCCGGCCTTGAGCGCGGGGGCGTTGGTGGCCAGGGGGAGGAAAAATCCTTCGCCTTCAAACTCCATCCATAGGAGGTGCCAGTCGGGATCGGCGTAGTTGACGCGACCTTCGAGGCGGACGGGATGGGGGAGGTTGCGTTGGTTGGCCCCAATCGCCCAGATATCTCTGGCGTGTGCGATCACCGACACGCCTTCCGGGGGCTCGGGGAGTGGCGGAGCAGCGCGTGCCACGGTTGCGCCGAATGCCACGATGAGCGCCATGCACAGGCATGCCACGGCTGCGGCAAAGCAGCGGGGATGGAGTGCGCGGAACGGGTACGTCATGGCAGGCTAAAGGGGTATTTGGGACTAACAACGACCCGCTTCGCGTCTGCCCAAGACTAAAGGCAAAAATTAGTGTATATACCCTGTGTTACGGTTTTGCTGTTTAGTTTGTAACTTATTATAAAATAGTTTATTAATATCTCTTGCAATTGCCTTTCGGCAGCGCGTGCCACGCACCTTTCCAAGCCCCGATGGCGGGGCCGGGCGATTATCGGGCGCGGGCGGCGATGAGGATGCTCGGGCCGTTGGGGTTGGTGGGCTGGCCGTCTTTGCGTTCGTCCCACGTTTCGACGATCTCAAAGCCGAAATTCTGAAGCGCGCCGAGCAGGTCGGCCTTCGTCAGCCAGGAGGTGTCGATATCGCCGCCGCCACAAAAGCCCTTCCATTCGAGTGCCTCGGCGTAGCGTTTCCGATAGAGATGGTGGGCAAAGCCCGCCACTTCGTTGGGCAGTGGTTGGGGCTCGAAATAGCGCCCGATGTCCTGGCGCGCCGCCATGAACTGCGCGTCGTAGTAGTGCGTCCAGATAAAGAGATGCCGGGCGCGGCCCGCGAGCAGCGACAGCAGCTCGACCGGATTTTTCTGATGGTAGACGACGCCGCTGGCCAGCGCCACGTCGAAGGTCTCGGTGGACGACTTCAGATAGGGGATGAAATCGCCGAGGCGAAACTCGACGCGGTCCAGTGCGAAGGTTTCCTTCATCACGAGGCATTTCAGGTAGGCACGTGCGGCGGCCTCGATGGCCACGACTTTTGCCGCGCCGGCGTGTTGCAACATGTAGGAGTGCCCCGCCTCCAGCGGCCCGAGCTCCAAGACGCGTTTCCCGGCATAGCCGCCTGGAATATGCTTTTCGAACCAGTGCACCCGGTAGTCTTCGCAGGCGCGGACGGGGCCGGTGCTCGCGACCAGTCCCGTGGCATCGGGCAGCCGCGTGGACCACTCGCCTTTAAAAAGGTCCAACGCGTTTTGCGCGGTGGGCGCCTGCAGGAAGAAGTTTGGGAAGTCGCTCATTGTTAAGAAATGGCGCCCCTCATGAGGGATTTGCAAGGCCACGTTTTCGCTCCGCCGTGGCCGGGTGCGGGGGCGGGCGGCGCCGCTGCAACTCAGGGGCGCGGCGATAACGTGAGTGGCGCACCTGCCGTGGATTGGCGATGAGCCTGCCCGCGGTGACTCCGACCGGACGACACCGCGGCCGACCGTGGCTGCGCGTGGGGCCGGGCGTTGGCCACGGCAATCAGCAATTCGGCAAACGCCAGCTGTGCGCGCACGGGCGTGAGCGTGGAGGGGCGACGTGGACGGTTCATGCGATGAGGGCCGTTATTCGGCACGGAGGGCGACGAGGGGATCCACGTGGGCGGCGCGTCGGGCGGGCAGATAAAGCGCGCAGATGACCACGAGGGTGAGAACGAGGGCGGTGGCGGCGAGCACGGCGAGGTTCATCGGGCCGACACCGTAGAGCAGCGACTGCATGGCCAGCCCGGTGGCCCACGTCCCGGCGAGCCCGAGTAACAGGCCGATGAGGAGCAGGATGGCGCCGAGCCCGAGGAACTGGGTGAGGATCTGTTGCGGGTGGGCGCCGAGCGCCATGCGTACGCCGATCTCGCGCTGGCGCTGGCCGACGGCATAGGCGAGCACGCCGTAGGTGCCGAGCGCGGCAAGCAGGAGCGCGACCGCGGAGAAGAGTGCGGCGAGCACGGCGGGCGAGCGGTGGGCAATCAGGCTTTCGTCGATGAGCGTCTGCAGTGGTTTGAGGTCGTCGATCGGCTGGCCCGGATCGATCTCGAGCACGGCCTTGCGCACGGCGGGGGCGAGCGTCTCCGGCGGCAGGGCGGTGCGGAGGATCACCGAAAAGTAGAAAGAGCCGTCGTGGGGGGAATAAATCGCGCCGTGGCCGGCGCTCTCGGTGAGCGAGGCCTGTTTGACCTCGCCGACGACGCCGACGATGGTGATGGCGTTTTCCTCAGTGACATTGATGTCTTTGGCGATGCGACGGCCCACGGCATCGCCGCCGGGCCAGTAGCGGTTGGCAAAGGCCTGGTCGACGACGCACACGCGGGCGGGGCGGTGGCTGTCGGCGTCCTCAAGGAATCGTCCGCGCAGCAGCGGGATGCCCATCGCGGTCCAGTAGTCGGCGGAGACGCTGGACATGTAGTGGGCCTTGAGTGGGGTGCCGGGCTCCGTGGGGTGGTCTTCAATGCTGGTGACGCTGTCGTTGGTGCGGCTTGTGAAGGGTAGCCCGGTGCTGATGGCCGCGTGCGTGACCCCTGGGATGCCGCGGAGCGAGGCCAGCAGCCGCTCGGTGAAGGCGAGCCGCGCGGAGCTGCCCTGATAGCTTTTCCAAGGCAGCGTGATCTGGCCGCAGAGGACGTTATCGGGAGCGAAGCCGGACGAGGTGGCGAGCACTCGCTGGAGGCTGCGCCCGAGCAGGCCGGCGCTGGAGAGCAGGACGAAGGCCAGTGCGATCTGGGCAACGATGAAGGCGTGGCGCAGGTGCAGGGCGGCGCGGGTACTGGTGCCGCCGCGGGTCTCGGCCTGGAGTGCGGAGGCAAGGTGGGCGCGAAGGTTGAACCAGATGATCGGCACCGCCAGCACTGCGCCGAGGAGCACGGATGCCAGCAGGCCGATCCAGGCGAGACGGGCGTTGAAATCGATATGCGCGCCCAGCGGCATTTGCGAGGCACCGAGCAGGCGGAGCAGGTCTATGCCAAAGGAGCCGATGAGAAGGCCGAGGAGGCCGCCGGCGGTGGTGAGTAGGAGCGTTTCGCCGAGCACCTCGGTGGCGACATGGCGGCGGCGGGCTCCGAGGGCCTGGCGCACGGCGAGATCCTTGGTGCGGCCGCTGGCGCGGATCAGCAGAAGATTGGCGAGGTTGACGGTGCCGATGACCAATAGGAGGAGCCCGCCGGCCTGAAGCAGGAGGATGGTGGGGCGGATCGAGCGCACGTGGTCGGCGTGGAGCCCGGCGACGGTGGTATGGAACCCGACGTCCTTGACGAGCTGGGCGACGGGATCGTCGATGAGCAGCCGGGCATTCAACGCATCGATCTGGACCTGCGCATCCTGGATTGTGGCCCCGGGGGCGAGGCGGGCGACCATCTCCCAGCTGTTGGAGTGCCGGTTGGAGGGTTCGCGTTGTTTTAGCTCGTGCGACGTGGGCCGGAAGAACTGGGCCCGACTCGACAGAAAACGGAACCCCGGCGGCAGCACGCCGACCACGGTTATGGCGAGTCCGTCGTTGAGGAAGGTGCGTCCGACGACATCGGGATCGGCGTCGAACCGGCTCCGCCAGAATTCGTCGGTGAGGATGGCGACCTGGTCGGTCTGGTAGGTGAGCTCGTCATCGGTGAAGGCTCGGCCCTTGGCGAGGGGCACGCCGAGGGTGGCGAAAAATTCGGGCGAGACGCGTGCGGCCTCCACCCGGTCTGGCGTGGTGCCGTCGCCGACGATGAAGCTGGCGCCCTGGAAATTGGATACCGAGGCGAGTGCGGGCAGGGCGTGGCGGCGTTCGAAATAGTCGGGGATGGAGGAGGAGGAACGCGCGGCCCCCGCTCCGGGGTAGGCGTTGTAGAGGATGACAAGGCGTTCGGCCTCTGGGAATGGCAGGGGCCGGACGAGGATGGCATCGACGACGGCGTAGATGGCGAGGTTTGCCCCGAGACACAGCGCGATCGTCGCTACGGCGGTGGCGGCGAAGCCCGGTGTCTTGGCGAGGGATCGGAGGGCACGGCGGAGGTTGAACATCGGGATGGATCTGGAAGGCTGCCGATTGTGTGTCGGGCGCTGCAGGACCGGAGAGCTGGGCGGTCCTGCGGCCCTGGGTCAGGGATTGGCCATCATACCGTCGGCCAGGCGCACGATGCGGCTGCCGAACTTGGCGTTCTCGTTGGAGTGGGTGACCTGGACGATGGTGACGCCGTCGTCGCGGTTGAGCTTTTGAAACAGCTCCATGATCTCGCGTCCCTGATCGGAGTGGAGGTTGCCGGTGGGCTCGTCGGCGAGGATGATCTTGGGTTTGGCGACGAGGGCGCGGGCGATGCCCACGAGCTGCTGCTGGCCGCCGGAGAGCTGGCTGGGGAAGAGGTCGCGTTTGCCGACGATCTGGAAGCGGTCGAGCATGTCACAGACGATGCTCTGGCGCTCCTTGCGCGGCACATCGCGGTAGGAGAGCGGCATCTCCAGATTCTCGGCGACGGTGAGGTCGTCGATCAGGTGGTAGGCCTGAAAGATGAAGCCGATGTTCTTTTTCTGGAGGTCGGCACGGGCGGATTTGCCGAGCTTGTGGACCGCAGCGCCGTCGAACTCGTACTCGCCTTCCCACTCGGAGTCGTGGAGCCCGAGGATGTGCAGGAGCGTGGATTTGCCGGAGCCGGAGGGCCCCATGATGGAGACGAACTCTCCCTCCTTGATTTCGAGGTTGATGTTGCGCAGGGCGAAGTACGGGCCGCTTTTGAGCGGATAGACGCGGGCGAGGTGGCGGAGGGTGATCATGGTTTATATGAAGTTGAGTGGTGGTCTGGAATGAGCGCGCTGCGTGTGATCACTCCTCGGAGTAGAACAGGTCGATGAGGCTGCTGGTCGAGCGTTCGCGGCGACTCTCCCAGTACTTGGCGAACTGTGCCTGCGTGAGGATGCCGATCGGGCCTTCGTAGATGCCGCCGTTGCCGTGGGTGTCGCATACGCGGACGGCGATGAGGTTGGTCTCTTTCAGCAGCGAGGCGGGGAAGTTGTAGGCCCGCTGGATCGAGTAGGTACGATCTTCGCCGTGCTGGACGGGGTCGTCGATGCGACCGCTGCGGCCGATGGAGACGCCGTTGAGAAAGACCTCGTCGTAGTCGTCGATCTTGCCGAGCACGAGGACCAGTGTCGCCTCGGCGTACGTTCGGTCGAGACGGAAGGTCTTGCGGTACCAGCCGTGGCCGTCGAGGTCGGGATGGCCGGCGTGCTCCCATGCCGAGGGCACCATGATCGGCTGGAACGCGGATTCGTCGCACGCGGGCTCCTTCCAGGCGGGATTGTCGCCGGGGGCAAATTTCCATTCGCCATCGAGCGCGAGCCCGGCCGGGAGCGGGTAACCGGTGTAGAGGCCGATGCGGCCGCGCACCATGCCGCCGACCCCGCCGCCGTCGAAGACACGCACGGCGACGACATTGTCCTTCCCCGCATGCAGGAATGCCGGGGCGACGATGTACTGGCGGCGCTCGCTGTGGGCCGAGCGGTACTCGGGCGGAAACTGGCCGAGACCGCCGACCCGGTGCCCGTTGACGAACACCTCGTCGGTATCGTCGATGCGCCCCAGCGAGAGGACGAGGTGCTGCTGTTCGTAGCCGTCGGGCATGGCGAAGGCTTTTCGATACCAGGCAAACCCGGTGTAGTCCTGATAGCCTTCATCCTGCCAGGTGGCGGGTACGTCGATTTTGGCCCAGCTGCCGTCGTCGAAATCCGGACGGGCGCGCTCGGGGGCGTCCCCGACGGCGAAGCGCCAGGTGCCGTCGAGGCGGACGATGCGCTTGGCTGTCTGATCGAGCATGAGCGAGGGTTCTTCGGCGCGGAGCAATCCATGGCCGGCGAGAGCCAGGCCGAGGCAGAGGGTGGTGCGGAGTAGGGTGCGGTGTGTCATGACGGGAAGTTGAGATTTGAGGACGATTGGGAAAATCGGGGGATGGGACGTACTCACTCGCTCCGCAGTGCGATCATGGGATCGATGCGGGTGGCACGGCGGGCCGGCAGCCAGCAAGCGAGCACGGAGACCGTGCAGGCCAGACCGAGGCCGGCGAGAAGTGCGGGGATGTTAACGGCGCCCACTCCGTAGAGCCCGGAGTGCAGCAGCGAGGCGCTCGCGAGCGCACCGAGCATGCCCAGCCCGGAGCCGATCACCGCCCAGCGCAGGCCCTGGCTGACGACGATGCGGCGGATCTCCTGCCGGCTGGCGCCGAGTGCGAGGCGGATGCCGATCTCCCGGGTGCGTTCGCGGGTCAGGTAGCTGAGCGTGCCGTACAGCCCGATGGCCACGAGCAGGAGGGCGAGCACCATGAAGGCGTTGACGTACCATACCACCGGGCGCATGCCGGCCGTGGCGTCGTCGATGAGGCGCGTGAGCGTGCGGACGCGGGTCAGTGGCTGGTCGGGATCGAGCGAGGAAACGGTTTTTTGCAACGCGCCCGCGAGCGAATCGCCCGGTTGCTGGGAACGCACGACGAGGATGGCCTTGTCATTCCAGGCGCGGCGGAGGCCCCAGTAGAGCTCGGGTTGGGGCTCGGTGCCGGCGCCCCACTGGCGGACATCCTCGACGACGCCGACCACGGTGGCGGTCCACCAAGGGGTGCTGCCGTTCTGCCGGAAAATCTGCCCGATGGGATCTTTGCCAGGCCAGTATTTTTCGGCGAAGGTGCGGTTGACCACGACCCCGAGCTGGTTGGTGGTGTCATCGCCGGGTTGGAGGGTGCGCCCGCGCAGCAGCCGGATGTTGGCGGCTTCGAAATAGCCCGGGGTGATGCTGGAGACCTCGACGAGCGGACGTTTCTGCGTGGGGTCGAAGACTTCGTCGTTGGCGAGGATGGTCGTGTTGTTGCCGCCTTCGAGGGGGAGCTTGGATGTCGTGCCGACTGCGACGACGCCCGGGAGGGCTCGGGTGGCGTCGACGAGGTTTTCGCAGAAGCGCGCGCGGGCGCCCGCATCGGCGTAGCGCTCGCCGTGCAGGGCCATCTCGGCGGCGGTGACATGGTCGGAGGCGAGTGACTGGTTGGCCGAGCGGAGGTTGCTGTAGCTGGAGGAGAGGAGGATGGCGCCGTTGACGAGCAGGAAGGCGACCACGATCTGGGCAACCACGAGAGTGCGCAGGAGCCGGTGGCGCGTGCGCGAGCCGGTGGCGGTGCGGTTGTCGGAGCGGATAAGGTCGGCGAGATTGGCGCGGGTGCTGGAGAATGCGACGGGCAGGCCGGCGAGCAGGGTGGTGAGCACGCCGAGTGCGGCGATGAAGGCGAACTCGCCTGAGCCGAGCGCGATGGCGGCTTTGCGCGCCTCCGAGGCGGGCACAGTCGCGGCAACCAGATCGATGCCGATGCTCGCCACAAACAGGGCGAGCAGCGTGGCGCCCGCGGCGAGCAGAAGGCTTTCGCACAGCACGAGGCGCACGATATCGGCGCGCTGCGCGCCGATGGCGGTGCGCAGGCCGAGCTCGGCCTGGCGGAGTGCACCGCGCGCCAGGAGCATGCTGGCGACGTTGACGCAGGCGATCAGTTGCACGAGCAGGACGGCGGCAAAGAGCATCCAAGTGTACGTGCGCATGGGACCGGCCATCTGATCGTGGAGCGTATCGACGAGGAAGGGTTTGCCTGTGTTGGTGGCCGGATAGGCGGCGGCGAGGCGTTGGCCGATGGATTTAACCTCGGCATCGGCGGCGCCGGGCGAAACGCCCTCCTTGAGACGTGCGAGGGCGCACAGCCCGTGGCTGCCCCGGTCCGAGTGGCGGTTGGCCAGCTGGAGCGGCGTCCATATCTGGATGTCGATGCCCCGCCGCCAGGGCGCGGCAAACTCGAAGGAGGCCGGCATGATGCCGACGACTGTCACAGAGCGCCCGTCGATGCGGATGGTGCGGCCGACCAGATCGGGGGCACCGGAAAAGGTGTTGTGCCACAGCGTGTGCGAGATGACGGCGACCGGGGCGGCGCCGGGCAGCTCGTCGGCCGCCTCGATGAGGCGGCCCTGCGCCGGAGCGACGCCAAACGCGCGGAGGACGCCCTCGGTGCAGGTGATGGCGGGCGCGCTTTGTGGGCGCTCGCCGCCGATGTTGGCGGTGGTGGGTTCGTAGGCGCCGAAGGCGGAGAATGATTGGGCCTGCTCGTGCAGGTCGAGGTAATCGGGCGTGGAGAGCGGCCAGCCCGGCCCGGACCAAACGTGCACGAGCTGGTCGGCGCGCTCGTAGGGGAGCGGCGAGAGCACGAGGGCGCGCAACGCCGAGAAAAGTGCGGCGGAGGCACCGATGCCCAGCGCGAGGGTACAGATTGCGATGAGCGTAAATCCAGGTGTCTGCGCGAGGCGGCGGAAAGAGTAGCGGAGGTCGGAGATCATGGAAAATGTGATGGGTGATGGGAACGGGCGAGATCGGCCGGTTTATTCGCTGCGCAACGCGACCATGGGATCGACGCGGGTGGCGCGGCGGGCCGGGATGTAGGTGGCGGCGAGGACGATCGCGAAGAGCACGGTCGACATCCCCGCAAAGACCAAGGGGTCAAAGGCGCTCACGCCATGAATGAACCGGGTGAGCAGCCTGCTGGTTGCTGCGGTGAGTCCGAGGCCGACGAGAATGCCGAGTGCGGCCAGCACGAGTCCTTCGTGGCCGACGAGGTGGAGCACATCGGCGGGGCTCGCGCCGAGCGCCATGCGCACACCGAACTCCTGGGTGCGCTGGCCGACGGCATGGGCCATGATCGCGTAGACGCCCATTGCCGAGAGGAAGAGGGCAACCGTGCCGAGTGCCGAGAGTAGGTTGGTGGCGATGCGTTGGCCGAGCAGACCGTGTGCGGCGGCCTCGGTCATCGAGATGGTACCGTAGAGATCGACGCGTGGGTCGACGGAGGTGACGGCCTGCCGGAGGGCGTTGGCGAAGGCCACGGGGTCGCCGGAGGTGCGTACGCAGATGTTGAGATCGAGATCGGGCAGCCGCTGGCGGTAGGGCAGGTAGAAGAAACAGCGTGGCTCCTCATGGAGGCTTTCGTAGCGGCCTGTTTTCACGACGCCGACAACCGTGCGCCATCTTCCGGCGCTGCGGAAACGCTGGCCCACGGCCTCGCGGCCGGGCCAGAAACGGTTGGCAAAGGTTTCGTTGACGATGGCGACGAGCGGAGCCTGGGCGTCGTCGGTCTCGACGAAATCGCGGCCG
>Ga0209201_1003672_pt1 | contig 13224 bp, 12 predicted proteins | sample AD_UKC055_MetaG_FD_184411 | JGI IMG/M metagenome (GOLD analysis project Ga0209201, IMG submission 184411) | Active sludge microbial communities of municipal wastewater-treating anaerobic digesters from USA - AD_UKC055_MetaG (SPAdes) (version 2) | ecosystem: Engineered > Bioreactor > Anaerobic >...
ACGAAACCAGCCGCTGAGCATCGGCCCCTCGTAGCGGGCCTCCGCCGTGATGTCGTTGCCCTGCTGTTCCAGGCGCAGCGTCAGATCTTTCAGCAGCTCGTCGGCCTTCCGGTCGTCATCGGCCTGAATCGTCTCGCGCACGGTGACGCGAACCTCGGCGATGTCGGCGGTTTTGATGACGATGTCGCCACCGTTAAGTTTGGCGTTGAGCGTGCCGGCGGGCTGGACGGCGAACGTCTTCTCGACGTTGCGCACGATCTTCGCCGGCAGTTGGCATACGCCGGCCAGCGCCACACAGAGCGCCAGCCGCGAAATCAATCGGAGTGTAAGAGGCATGCAGTGAAAACCCGGCACCGTGCGAAAAGTTACAGCCCAATGCCACGGCGCCCGTGATAACCGCCAGGCCGGATCACTCCGGAAACACGGCGATCACCTCCACCTCGATCACATGCGCGAGATCGTACAATCGGGAAACCTGCACCCAGGTCGCGGCCGGAAAATCCTCGCCGTAGAAGGGGCGGCGCACGACGGCGTGCGTTTTCAGCGCATCGAGGTCGGTGGTGTAGACGGTTTCCTTCACCACATTGGAAAAATCGAGGTGGTAGTGCGCCAGCGTCTCCTTGATCGCGCCAAACGCCTGGGCAATCGCCTCGGGCATCGCGCCCTGGCCGACGGAGCCCGAGATGTAGAGCGTGTTGCCCACGCGCACCGCCTGCACGTAGCCGATGTCGTGCTCCCACGCCCCACGGGAGAACTTCTCCTTTTTGAGCCCCTCCGCATGCGCGGCGAGGCAACCCAGCGAGATCAAGGCAACGAGAGACCAGAACAGGCGCTTCATAGGTAAGACCGATTAACACCCACGCGCGCCAAATCCCTTCAAACCCTCCGCGCCGCCGAAGGCCGACTACTCTTCGCAGTTGAGGATATAGACGACGCCCTTCTCCGAGCCGACGGCGAGTCGGCGGTCGTCGGGCGACCACACAATCTTGGTCGCCGGCGTCGGCATGCGCACCGTCGCGCGCAGCGGCTGCGCACGATCCGGGCTCCAAAGCATCAACACGCCATCCTGCGAGGCGGTGGCGAGCAGGCTGCCGGCGTGTTGAAACGCCACGGCGCAGACGGCGGCATCGTGCGGGTACATCTGCGGCTCGCGCCCCTCGGGGCCGGCGCCGGAGCAATCCCACACGCTCGCATCGCGCCCGCCGCTCGTCGCCAGCCAGCGGCTCGAACGCTCGAAGCTCAGGTGCTTCACCTTCCCCTCGTAGCCGCTCATGTGAAACTCCTGGTCCTCGCGCAGCAGCCACAGGTGCATGCTCGGATCCTGGTTGCCCGACACGAGCCAGCGCCCGTCCGGCGACCAGCACAGCGTCTGGATGCCGTTGCCGTAGGGCAGCTCCTTCTGCGCAAAAAAATCGTCGGCATCCCACACCGTCACGCCGCCGAAGCAGGCCACGGCCACGGCGCCGCCGCCGGGCGCCCACTCCATCGCGGAGATCGTTTTCTGCGCGTCGCGAAACGCATGCCGCACCTGCCCGTCGGCGCCGAGAAACACGAACTTTCGCCCCGCGGCGGCAGCGAGCGTCGGCGTGGCTGCGTCCGGCCGCCACGCGAGGTGCTCGACCCAGGCCTGGCCGAGCGCCGCCGTGGCGACGTGTTGCCCGGCCGCGGGGTCCCAAAACTTCACCTTTCCATCCTGACCGCCGCTGGCGAGCAGCGTGCCGTTGGGCGCATAGGCGAGGACGTTGGTGCCGTCGTCGTGGCCGGCCAGCTCATGGAGGCGCTGGCCCGTCTCCGAAGAGAAAAGCGTGATGGCGCCGGCCGCGGAGGCCGCGGCGAGCGTCTGCCCGTCGGGCGACCAGACGAGGTCGATGGCGTAGTCGTCGAGCTGCGTGGCCCAGTGTTTGGTCAGTTGCATGCGACGGGAGGGATCAGGTCAGGCAGGATTTGAAACCCTCGGTGAGCGCGGCGCGGTCGAGGTGTTTGCCGATAAAAACGAGGGTATTCATCCGCGCGTCGGCGCCCCACGGGCGGTCGAGCTTGGCGTCGAAAAGCATGTGCACGCCCTGGAAAACCAGCCGGTTGGCCGCGCCCTTCACGACGAGCACGCCCTTCATGCGGAAGATGTCGCCGCCCTTGGTGCGCAGCAGCTCGTTGATCCACGCGTTGAGTTTCTTCGAGTCGAGCTCGCCGGGCATGTGGATACCGACGGACGAGACGGCGTCGTTGTGCTCGTGCTGCACGTGGTAGTCGTGCTGCCAGACGGGCTTCACGGGCTCTCCACCCACGAGGATGTGCATGGGGACCTCGCCGCACTGCTCGAACGCCAGGTAGTGGCCGGCCTCGGCGATCTCCAGCGGGAAGGCGCCGTTGCCGTGCTTGAGTTGCAACCGGTAGAGCGCGCCGCCGGGGATGACGGTCTCGCCGGGCGCGGTCTTGCGTTCCCAGTCGGAAAACGTGAGCGCCGCGGCATCGCGCGAGGTTTGCAGATCGGCCTCGCCGAGCGATTTCACCGGCATGACCACGACATCGAGTTCGTCGTCGTTGCCATGATGGTGCGCGCAGTGGTGCTCGCAATGGCCCGCCTCGTCGTCATCGCCGTCGTGCTCATCGTGTCCGTGGCCACCGCAGCACTCGTGCGCCTCGCCATGCTCGTGGTGATGCCCACAGCAGCAGGCGTGACCCTCGGCGTGCGCGTGCGGCGCGTGGTGGTCGTGATCGAACTCGCCGATCGCGAGCGTGTGCGTACCGGCGGGCAACGGATAGGCGCCGGCCCACTCGAAGGGCATCTCGGGCTCCAGAAATTGCGGGTCGAGATCGGTGGCGCGGCTGAGGTTGAAGCCGCCCACGCCCACGACCTTGTCGAGCGGGATGGCGGCGTTCTGCGTGCGGTGGATCTTGGCGACGGCGTTGATGTGGCGGATGCGGTCCTCCAGCGCGTCGAGCTCGGCGGCGGGCACGAGGTCGGTCTTGTTGAGCAAAATCACGTCGGCAAACGCCACCTGCTTCTGCGCCTCGTCGCTGTCGCCGAGGTGCAGGAGGATGTGCTTGGCATCGACGAGCGTGACGACGGCATCGAGGCGGAAATTGGCGCGCATCTCGTCGTCGGTGAAAAACGTCTGCGCGACCGGCGCGGGATTGGCGAGGCCGGTGGTCTCGATGAGGATGGCGTCGAGGCGGTCCTTGCGCTTGAGCAGGCGGCCGAGGACGCGGATGAGGTCGCCGCGCACGCTGCAGCAGATGCAGCCGTTGTTCATCTCGAAGAGCTCCTCGTCGCTCTGGATGACGAGCTGGTTGTCCACGCCGACCTCGCCATATTCGTTTTCGATCACCGCGATGCGCTTGCCGTGCTCCTCGGTGAGGATGCGGTTGAGCAGCGTGGTTTTGCCGGAACCGAGGAAACCGGTGAGGACGGTGACGGGAATGGGATTGGACGACATACGGAGAGGGACGGGAGTGTTGCGGGCGCGTGGCGGTTGGCAACCACGCGGCTCACTTCAGCGCGGAAACGATGGTGCTCAGATTGTGGCGGTACATGTCGGCAAACGTGGTCGCGGGCGTGCCGGCGGCGCCGAGACCGTCGGCGTAGAGCATGCCGCCGAGCTTCGCGCCCGTCTCGCGGATCATCGCAGCGAGGAGCTTCGGGTTCTCGGTGTTGTCGGCAAACACCGCCGGGATTTTCTCGTGGCGGATGAAGTCGATCAGCTCGGCGAGCTCGCGGGCGTTGGGCTCGGCCTCGGGATTGACGCCCTGGAGCGGGTGTACGGTGAAACCGTAATCGCGCACGAGGTAGCCGAAGGCATCGTGGCTCGTCACGAGCTTGCGGCGGGCCGCCGGCAGGACGGCGACCTCCTGCTGCGCCCACGCCGCGAGCGCGTCGATTTTCCCGAGGTACGCCGCCGCGCGGGCCTCGAAACCAGCCTTCGCGCCGGGGCGGAGCGTCGCGAGGGCGTCGCGCACCTGAAGCGTGACGGCGCGGACGTTGGCCAACCCGTGCCACCAGTGCGGGTCGAACTCCTCGTGGTCTTCATCTTGGTCGGCGGCGCTTTCGTGATCGTGGTCATCGGAGGCCTCCTCGTGCTCATGATGATGGTGGGCGTGGCGGCAGGAGGCGTGCACCGGATTGGGGATCGCATCGGCAGCGCGGACGAGGCGCGCCTTCGTGCCGGAGTTGGAAACGAGCTTGTCGAGATACGGCTCCAGTCCGAAGCCGGAGAAAAAAACGATGTCCGCCTGGACCAGCCGGCGGACATCCGACGGGGCTGGATTAAACGTATGCGGATCGACGCCCGGCCGGACGAGGCCCGTCACTGCGGTCTCCGGGCCGCCGACTTCGGCCACGATTTCGGTCAGCACGGAGTGCAAGGTGACTACGCGTACCGGCGCAGCCACGAGTGCGGCACCGAGCGAAAAACAGGCGACCAGCGAGAGGAGGAGTCGTTTCATGCGTGGTGAGCTTAGCAAAGTCGTCAAGCGGTGGCGACTCGCTCACAGCGCGAGCCGGCGCAGGCGCAGAGAGTTGGTCACGACGCAGAGCGAGCTCAGGCTCATCGCGACGCCGGCGAGCATCGGGTTGAGCAGCAGACCGAAGAACGGATAGAGCGCGCCCGCCGCGACCGGGATGCCGAGCCCGTTGTAGAAAAACGCCCAGAAAAGATTCTGCCGGATCGTGCGCAGCGTCGCGCGGCTCAGGTGAAACGCCTTCACGATGCCGCGCAGGTCGCCCTTCACGAGCACCAGCCCGGCGCTCTGCATGGCCACATCGGTGCCGGTGCCCATCGCGATGCCCACCTCGGCAGCGGCGAGCGCCGGCGCATCGTTGAGCCCGTCGCCGGCGAACACGACGCGTTCGCCGCGCGCCCGCAGCTCGCGCACGAGCTCCTGTTTGCGGGCCGGCGTCACTCCGGCATGCCAGCCGTCGAGCCCGAGCGACTCGGCGACCGCGCGCACCGTGGCTTCGCGGTCGCCCGACACCACCACGACGCGCAGTCCCAGCCGGTGCAGCTCCTCGATGGCCTCGGGCGTCGTCGCCTTGATCGGATCGGCCAGCGCCAAGGTGCCGAGGATCACGCCGTCGCACTCGACCGCCACCAGCGTAGCCGTCGCAAAATCTCCGGCCGGCGCCGGTCCGTCGGCCACGCGTCCGATGCGCACCCGGCGTCCGCCGACACGCGCCTCCACGCCAAACCCAGGTTCGGCCTGAAACGACTCCGATGCCTCCAGCTTCAACCCACGCCGCTGCGCCTCCTGCACAATCGCCCGCGCGAGCGGGTGCTCACTCGGCTGCTCGGCCGATGCCGCCAACGCGAGCAGCTCCGCCTCGCCGTCACCCAGCAGCGACTGCACGCCCACGACCTGCGGCTTTCCCTCGGTGAGCGTGCCGGTCTTGTCGATTAGGACGGTCGTCGCCGCCGCCAGCCGCTCAAGTGCCTCGGCGTGTTTCACGAGCACGCCCGCCTGCGCGCCTCGCCCGATGCCCGTGACAATCGCCACCGGAGTCGCCAGCCCGAGCGTGCAGGGGCACGCGATGATCAGCACGGCCACGGCATTGACCAGCGCGTGGATCAATGCCGGCGCCGGCCCCCAGCTCCACCAGCAGAAAAAGGTCACCACCGCGACACCCGCCACCACCGGGGCAAACACGGCGACCGCGCGGTCCGCGATGCGCTGGATCGGCGCCTCGCTCTCACGCGCCGTCTCGACCAGCTCGATGATGTGCGCCAGCAGCGTGTCGCGCCCCACGCGCCCGGCACACAGAAGCAGCGAGCCCGTGGTGTTGAGCGTGCCCGCGCTGAGCGGATCGCCGGCGCGTTTCGCCACCGGTACCGGTTCGCCGGTGAGCATCGACTCGTCCACATCACTCGCGCCCTCGACCACGTTGCCATCGACAGGAATCCGCTCGCCCGGACGCACGCGCAGCCAATCGCCCACGACCACCGCCTCCAGCGGCACATCCTCCTCTGCGCCACCGCGCACCCGGTGCGCGATCTTCGGCGCGAGTTGCAACAAGGCACGCACGGCGACGTCGGTGCGCGCATGCGCGCGCTGCTCCAGAATCTGGCCAATCAGCACGATGGTCGTGATGACCGCCGTCGCCTCGAAATAGAGCGGCACGCCGTGCGCGGTGCGCAGCGTCTCCGGGAAACGGTCGCCCCAGAGCACGGCCGCCACGCTGTAGAAAAACGCCGCGCCGGTGCCCGTGACGATCAGCGTAAACATGTTGGGGTCGCGCTCGCGGAGCGATTTCCACCAACGGCGCAGGAACGGCCGGCCGCACCAGAAAAACACCGGCGCCGTCAACACGCACTGGAGCCACGCCGAGGCCGGCGACGGCACGCGATGCGCGAGCGCCGGCACCATGCCGCCCATCGCCAGCAGAAACACCGGCACACTCAGCGCCAACGCCACCCACAGCCGCGGCCGCAGATAGCGTTCCGAAGGCAGCCCCATGTAAACCGGGGCATCCGGTGCAGAGTCGGCAGGAGAAGCGTCCATGCGCGACTATACACCGGAACGGCGAAAAGCCCTCAAGCCAGCCGGATCTCGACGATGAAGTTTTGCGACTGGCCCGGCGGCACCCAGTGCAGCCCGGTCTTGTGCTCGCAGGCGTTGGCCGGCCCCATCCACGGCTCCACGCAATAGAAGGGCGCCTGCGCGTCGGCCGTCCACGTGACGACCGTCGTGCCCGGCGCGGGCACGGGCGATGTGCCGATCTTGACGGTGACATCGCCCGGACGGCCCTTTTCGCCAAACACAATGGTGTTGCTCTTCAAATCGGTGTGGAAGGTGTCGCTGAGCTCGACGTTGCCGAGGGATTCTTCGCGCTGGAATTTCGGTCCGGGCAGCAGCGCACCGGTCTTGAAATCCTGCTTGATCGTGCGGCCCGCCGGCAGCCGGATCAGGTAATCCTCGCGCTTGGAGCCCTCGCTCCACGGAAGCGTGAAATAGAAATGATGGCCCGCCGACCACGGGATCGGTTGGGTGCCGAGATTGCGCAATGTGAACTCGCACGCCAGCGCCAGCGGCTCGAAACGGTACGTCACTTCAAATTCGTAGTCGTACGGGTAGCTGGCCTTCGCCTCGGCATTGGGCACCAGTTGCGCCGCAAAACCCCGACCGTCGAGCCGCGTGACACGGAAATCGCTCTGGCGCGCGATGCCGTGGATCGGCATCGGACGGCGCACACCGTCGGCCGCGCGCCACTGGTAAATCTCCCCCTGATCAAACGAGCGCCCGCAAAACGGGAACAGGATCGGATTGCCGCCGCGGGTCTTCGCGAAGTCGTCCATCGACTTCAGCTCGGGCCAGTACACCACATCGCGGACCGAGCCATCACCCAGCTCGACATTCCAGTTCATGAGGCGCGCGCCTTTTTCAGGCGACGCCAGGAAGGTCGATTGGCCGACGCGCCACCGCACGATTTCCTGCCCGAGGTAGGAGATTTTTTCCATGTTCACGAAAAAGCATCCGCGCCCCGACCGTGCAAGCCACCGATGGAAACAAATCCACGATTTCCAACGGCCGTGCCTTGCACCTCCTCCGGCCGCTTCTCAATGTAAGCGTCCATGTTCGTCCGCTTTCTGCAACTTTTCTGGTGGAGCCTGGTGCTTGCCGTCTGCGCGCACGGCGCAGACTCCCCACTGCCCGCCCCGTCCGGTGAACCCGCCATCGTCGCCGAGACGCCCACGCCACCCGCCGCACCGCAAACTCCCGCCAAACGCCCCGACGTCATAGTCATCCCAATCCGCCAACAGATCGCGACACCCGCACTCTACATCATCCGCCGAGGCCTGAAGGAGGCCATCGAGCAAAAAGCCGATGTGGTGATCTTCGACATGAAAACACCCGGGGGCGCCCTCGACGTCACCAAGGAGATCATGGAGGCGATCCGTAAATTTCCCGGGCTCACGCTCACCTATGTCAACGACGAGGCCATCTCGGCCGGCTCGATCATCGCCGCCAGCACCGACGACATCTGGCTCGCCCCCCTCGGTAAAATCGGCGCCGCCGCCCCTGTCTCCGCCACCGGACAGGACATCGAAAAGACCATGAAGGGGAAAGTCGTGAGCTACCTGCTCGCCGACGTACGCGGCATCTGTCAGGCGAAGGGCAAACCCGAGCGAGGGCAGGTCATCTCCGCCATGATCGACGAGGAGTTTGAGCTGAAAATCGGCGAAAAGGTCATCAAGGCGAAGGGCGCCCATCCGCTCACCCTCACCGCGGCCGAAGCGATGGAGACCTATGGAGAGCCCCCGCAGCCCCTGCTCGGCGCCGGCATCGCCAAGGATATCGACGACCTGCTCACGCAGAAATACGGCGCGGGTAACTATAATTTGAAACGCCTGGATGCGAACTGGTCCGAGCAGCTGGCCGTCTGGCTCAATGCCATCGCCCCGATCCTGCTCGGCCTCGGCCTGCTCGCGCTGTTTATCGAGTTCAAAACTCCAGGATTCGGCATCTTTGGCATCTCCGGCATCACCCTCCTCGTGATCGTCTTCCTGAGCAACTATGTCGCAGGCTTCTCCGGCCACGAGCCCATGATCCTCTTTGCGGCCGGACTGCTGCTCGTCGCGCTCGAGATCTTCGTGCTCCCCGGCACCGCCATCCTCGCCGTCTGCGGCCTGATCATGATGTTCGGTTCGCTCGTCTGGTCCATGGCCGACCTCTGGCCAAACGAACCCATTGAAATCACCGCCGACACCTTTGTCCGCCCGATCATCAACGTCGGGCTCGGGTGCGCCATCGCAGTCGTCCTCGGGCTGCTCCTCGCGCGATTCATCCCCAAGGGCTGGTTCTGGGACAAGATGATCGTGACCTCCACCGTGGACGCCGCCGCCCAGACCTCCGGCACCGGCAACGCCATTGAGCAGATTCACGCCATCATCGGCCAGACGGGGGTCGCCGCCACCGCCCTGCGCCCCAGCGGACAGATCGAGATCGCCGGACGCCGCTACGAGGCCCGCGTCGACCTCGGCACACTTGATGCCGGCACGCCAGTAGTCGTCCGCGGCGTCAACGATTTCGGCCTGATCGTCGAGAAAGCCAACGCATGAACGCCATCCTCATCCTCTTCCTGTTCGGCATCGTCCTGCTTGTCTGCGAAGTCTTCGTGCCCGGAGCCATCCTCGGCTCGATAGGCGGGCTCGCCATGCTCGCGGGCTGCATCCTCGCCTTTCAAACGTATGGCGCGGCAGGCGGCGCACTCGCCACCCTCGCCGCACTCGGACTGCTTGGCCTCACACTCCTGTTGGAGTTCGTCGTCATCCCGCGCACACGCTTCGGCAAAAAACTGTTCGTACAATCCACGAGCGGCTCCACCACGCAGCCGCCCGTCGCCGAGCCCGCTAGCATCGTCGGCCAGACCGGCGAGACCGCCACAACCCTCTCCCCGACCGGCTACGTGCTCGTGTCGGGCAAACGCTACGAAGCCTTTTCCCGCGACGGGCTCATCCCCAAAGGCGCCCCCATCCGTGTAACCGGACTCGATAACTTCCGCCTCATCGTCACCAAAGCCTGATTTTTCCCATGCAAAACATATCCGTCATCATGCTCGTCCTCATCGGCGTCCCCTCGCTGATCGTCGCCTTCATCCTGTTCTCCTTCTTCAGCACCTGGCTGAAAGCATGGCTCAACGGCGCGCCCGTCAGCATGCTCAACCTCCTCGGCATGCGACTCGGCGGCGTGCCCTATAACCTCGTGGTCGAGGCCCGCATCACCGCCGTCAAGGCCGGCATCCAACTCACCACCGACAAGATTGCCGCCCACTTCCTCGCCGGCGGCAACGTCGTCCCTACTGTCCAGGCCATCATCGCCGCCCAGAAAGCCGGCATCGAGCTCGGCTGGGACCGTGCCTGCGCGATCGACCTCGCCACCAAAGGCTCAGGCAAGAGCGTCGTCGAAGCCGTGCGCACCTCCGTCGATCCGAAGGTCATCGACTGTCCGAATCCTGAGCAGGGCCGCACCACCATCGACGGCGTCGCCAAAGACGGCATCCAGGTAAAGGTTAAAGCCCGCGTCACCGTGCGCACCAACCTCGACCGCTTCGTCGGCGGCGCGAAGGAAAACACCATCATCGCCCGCGTCGGCGAGGGCATCGTCACCACCATCGGTGCGGCCGAGAGCTACAAGACCGTGCTCGAGTCCCCCGACTCCATCTCGAAGACCGTGCTCGCGCGCGGCCTCGACGTCGGCACCGCATTTGAAATCCTCTCCATCGACATCGCCGACGTAGACGTTGGCGAGAACGTCGGTGCCAAACTCCAAGTGGCACAGGCCGAGGCCAACAAAAACATGGCACAGGCGCAGGCCGAAATCCGCCGCGCCGCCGCCGTCGCCCTCGAACAGGAGATGAAGGCCCGCGTGCAGGAGATGCAGGCCAAGGTCGTGGACGCCCAGGCTCAGGTGCCGCAGGCCATCGCCGACGCGTTCCGCAACGGCCGCCTCGGCGTGATGGACTACTACAAGATGGAAAATGTGCAGTCCGACACCGCGATGCGCTCCAGCATCGCCCAGCCCGAGACTAAAAAATAAAGGGACCACCGCGCATGCGCTGGTTTCTAGAACACATCCAAGTCGTCATCGCCGTCGCGGGCATCATCGCGTGGTGGGTCAATCAACGCCGCCGCGAGAAGGAGGGTCAGTCCGCCGACTACGATGGCGACGGCATTCCCGAGCGGAATCCGGGCGCCGAGCCGTACGACGACGACCAGGCCCGGCGCGTCCGAGAGGACATCCGCCGGAAGATCGCCGAGCGACGTGGGCTGGCCACACCGCCGGCCCTCGCACCGGAGCCACCACCGGTCGTGCCCGTGCCCGCATCCCGAGAGGAGACGCCACCACCGGTATTCCAGGATCCCCTGCAGGACATGCTCAAGGAACTGCAGCGGCGCCTGGCGCCCGCAATGGAGCCCGCCGCACCGCCGCCAGAGCCGGAGATCGACCGCGCCGCGCTTGAGCGGCAGAGGGAAATCGAGGCCCGCTACCGGGAGCTAGAAGCCCGGCGGGCGCGCACGCTTGCGCAGGCCGAGGCGATCCGCATCGAGCAACCCAGTACAGCCCCGACCGCCTCCGGCGCCGCCTGGCTCGTCGAGTTGCGCAACGCGAAAAACATCCGCCATGCGATCATCGCGCGCGAACTCCTCGGCCCGCCCGCGGGACTTCGCTAGCGCGTGCATGGACTTGCAAAACCTCCAAAGCAAAAATTCGCCTAGCAAAAATGCGCACTTTGCGCATCCATAATGCCCGGGCAAAGTTTTTGACCCGCAATCTAACCCCAAATAACCACAGAAAGGATACCCACGAAATGGCCACAAAAGCAAAACCCGCCACCAAAACCGCGACCAAGAAAGCTGCCCCCAAGAAGGCAGTGAAGAAGGTCGCCAAGAAGGTCGTGAAGAAAGCCGCCGCCAAGAAGCCCGCTGCAAAAAAAGCGGTGAAGAAGGCTGCCGCCAAAAAGTAATTTGGTTCACACGCCAACGCCGAGACCGCGCACCGCGCATCTCGGCGTTTTTTTTGTGCCCGCGTGCGGCGACAAAAAAACGGGGGCGAAGCCCCCGTCGAACATCAGACCTGGCGCGCGATCATCGCACGCCGACTTCGGCCCGGTCGTAACCTTCAAAGGGGAGATCGTAGCGTTTCCCATTCATCTCGATCTTCAGACTCTTGCCGGAGGTCGTGGTGACATAAACGGAGCCGCGGCGAGAGAGCGTCTTGCGCTCGCCGGCCGAGAGCGTGCCCTGGAAGAGCTCCGCCTTGTCCGAGACCTGCACCACCTTCACGCGGACCTGATCGAGGGCGCACAAGGTCAGTTCGGTCGCGGGGTCGCCGCCGGCCGCAAGCGAACCGCCGCCGGATTTCCCTGCAAAAAGCGAACTCAGCCCCCAGATGAGCAGTACGACAATCACGGCGCCGGCCGCGATCAGCCCTGCCTTCTTGATCATCCGCGGGTCGATGTACGGGCCGTTGGGCAAGCTGGTCCCGATGCGGGCAAACTGCCGTGGCCGCGACGTCCCGGACTCGCCAGTACCCTCATCCGAGGAGACGGCCGGCACCTCATCGGCAGCCGACGAGGACGAGGCCTTCCCGTTGGACGAGGCAAATGAGATGTCCATGCGGCCGTAGACCTCGCGGCTCGGGGCACGCGGGCGCGAATCGGAACCAAGGCCGAGGGCCTTGTAGTCAGCCATGATTTTGTCGGCCGGCACCTTCAAAAAGGTCGCGTACGTGCGGAGGAATCCGCGCACGTAGATCTCAGGCAGGTTGATGTCGTATTGGTTGCCCTCGAATTTTTGCAGATACTCGCCGCGGATCTTCGTGGCCTCAGCGGCCTCACGAATGGAGATTCCCTTGCGCTTGCGCGCCTCTTCGAGCCGTTCGCCAATGGTCTGCATGGGGTAGTCAGTTAGGAAAGGGTTTCTTGGAAGTCAGCACGAAAGAAGTCCGGGGGCCGTCCCAATACGAGTTCTTTCCAAGCCGGAGCCTCAAAGGGTATCGAGGTCGACGAGGATTTCGCGGGGGCTGGAGCCATTCTCGGGCCCGACGATGCCTTTGTCTTCCATGATTTCCATGATGCGGGCGGCGCGGTTGTAACCGATGCGCAGACGGCGTTGGAGCATGGATGTGGAGGCGCGGCGTGTGGACTTGAGCACATCAAGCGCCTGCCGGTAGAGCTGATCGTCGTCTCCGAGATCCTCGTCGTCGCCATCCTCATCGTCCTCGTCGTCGCGCGCGGCGCGGTCGATCTGCGCCTGGACGTCCTGCTTGTAAACCGGGGGACCGTTGCGCTTGAGGTATTCAACCATGGCGGATACCTCGTCGTCGGACACAAAGGCGCCCTGGGCGCGCACGAGCCGTGAGCTGCCAGGGGGGGAAAAGAGCATGTCGCCGCGGCCGATGAGCATATCGGCGCCCTTGGTGTCGAGGATCGTGCGGGAGTCGACCTGGGAGGCGACCTGGAAGGCGATGCGCGAGGGAAGGTTGGCCTTGATGACGCCGGTGATCACGTTCACCGACGGGCGCTGCGTGGCGATGATCAGGTGGATGCCTGCGGCACGCGCCAGCTGCGCAAGACGCGCAATCGAAGTTTCGATCTCGGCGGGCGCGACCATCATGAGGTCGGCGAGTTCGTCGATGATCGCGACGATATAGGGGAGGCGGTCGGGAATCTCGATGCCATCGTCGAGCCCGTCGAGCGTGGGCTGCTCCGGGGCGGGCGGCGCTTCGCCATCG
>Ga0209201_1003674_pt1 | contig 13215 bp, 14 predicted proteins | sample AD_UKC055_MetaG_FD_184411 | JGI IMG/M metagenome (GOLD analysis project Ga0209201, IMG submission 184411) | Active sludge microbial communities of municipal wastewater-treating anaerobic digesters from USA - AD_UKC055_MetaG (SPAdes) (version 2) | ecosystem: Engineered > Bioreactor > Anaerobic >...
TCGTTAAGCAGTTCCTCGCTGATTGGAACGCTCAACGGATCGAACGCACGAATAACCGGTTCTTCTTTCCGGCTGGTCGTGCGGTACAATCTAATTGTTGCACCCATTTTCGTTACCTCCACGTAACTATTTCGCAAGCGGAAACAAAACTGCTTACGATACAAATTTTAGAATTCGGGGAGAAATTGGCAAAACAGCTGCTTTGCTTGTCTTTTTCGAAAACGGAACGGAGCGAAACAAAACGTCTCACTCCATATCTTTTTTCCTCCAACTCTTTATTAAGAATTCGGAGAGAAATTCTGCTTCGAAAAGCGAAGGGAAAGACGATTGCAGAACGACTTCGGAGCTATTTCTTCTTCTCTATTCTCTAGTCGAAGATAGACTATTACTGAAGTCGTATCTTACAGCGTAAGCAGACTACTACTCCTCCGCAGCGTATACTCTATATACGTAAGCAGTGAGAAGACTACTACTACTCTCTCGCGAGAAGAAGTAGAGAGAACAGAGAAAGAAAGAGTATATACTACGTATATACTCCAAAGAAAGAGAAAGAGAGAAGAAGAGTCTCTCTAGTTAGAAACAGAGAGAAGACTACTATTCCAGTGGAGAAGAAGAGACTTATTCGCTTTCTCTAAGAAACAGTCTTCTCTATTTGAGAAGAATACGAATAAGCCTTCTCTCTATAGTCGTAGAAAGAAGACTATTCTCTTCGAACAGTCGGAAAGAAGTCGGCAAGACTAGAGAGTAGACTTCTTCGCTGGAATACTCTTCTATACGACTCCAGCGTTTCTTTTCTTTTTTTTAAAATACAAAATGCTTTTTTTTCTTTTCTTTGCTTACTACGTAAGACGAAGCTTTTTTAAGCTTAAGCTTAAAAAGCCCGCTTCATTTCGTTGTTTTCAATTGTAGCGAAAAAAGAGGCACTTCCTGAGCAATTGAAAGCGAAGTGGAGTATTCATACCAGTCGGGGTACGATTGTTCCCAGGAGATACCTTAAATCTCCGAAAAACATACTTCTCTCTCGGGGATGACATCTCTTTTCGAAGAAGTCGAAAAAGCATCCTTCTCTCCGGAGAGAGCAACAGGCTTATTCGCTTCAATAAAAGAAATCTTCCAAAAACGAAAGAATAAGCCCCTCTGGAGCAAATAGAATAAAAATAGTGTATTCATACTGCTCCCACTCCGATTGTGCACGAGAGCTATCTCATTTTTCGTTTTTTGGCATATTCCACTGCTTCTTCGGAGCGATTAAAAAAAAGAAGAGCAGGTGCGCCTCCCACGCACCCACTCTCACGACAACTGGGAATTGTCGGGGTCTTCCGCCGATACCAGCCAACCCCGACCTGTTACTAATCCCTAAAGCCTAGAAGTTAGCTTCAGGGATGACTCTCCTCCGGTCTGGAAACGCCCAAAGGACATTTCCATACACGGAAGGAGTCTCGGTGACCTGAACCCAGCCATACTGGCTGAGATCGGTATCCGGACTGACCCACGCTTCAAGGAAATGTATTCCTTCAGCGCGCATAGCTTCCACATCGATAGGCTTACTGAGATCCCTGCTCTTTAGAACAGGTTCCTCAGTAGGGTCATTCGATGTATAGCAACGGATCGTAAAGCTAGCCATCTTGAACCTCCTTCAACGATTTCAGAATCCGGAAGCAATTGCTCAACCAGCGATGCCAACGCAGGTCAACCGCATTGGCAAAAGCGATCCGCCTTCGACCTGGGTATGCTCTTGGTTATTTCATCTTCTCAAAGTGTGGAATATGTTTTGAGAATCCTCTCAACCTCTTTCCGAATCTCCCGAAGCGTATCCACAAGGAACTTATTCGCCTTTCCTAAAAATTTTTCTTGACAAATTCCCGAATTCAATTAACTTATGAATCATGATTATGGAACGACGTGTCTCACACCGCCACCTTTTCGGTGGTCAGACTATTACCTGGCAAGCTTTTGACGAAGAAGAAGCGAAAAAGCGTGGGATTTCCTATTCCTACTGGAAGGATATCCACTATTCCCAGGAAACTGCAGAGAAAGTGCCCTTTTTTGTCCTTTCCGATGACGGAATCGTGGTTCCCATCTACTCCATTTCCTTCATTCGCTCCGGAATCGTCCTCAGAAGCGCTTTTGGAGAGTTTCATCTCCCCAATAGTGGGTCTCGGTACTATCATGACCGAGCAAAAATGCTCGTTCTTACCGAAAATCGCTCTCAAACCGAGGATTATATCAATTATAAGTCCACTCCTGGGGCACTTTTACGGGGAGCAGTAGTAAGAATGGCGGCAAATGGTCTCGATGTGGGAGAAATTGTCAAAATTTTGTGCGTTTCTCCGAAAAGTCAGCGAGCGACAAAGATAAAACAGTTCTATAAAAGCGAGGAGTGTACCAGAATGGTAAGAGAAGAAGTCAGAAAAATACTAGAAAACTGTGGAGTTACCGAAGAAGCGGTAGTAAAAATGCTTCTGGAGGCAAGAGAAGTTGCATTGGAGAAGAAAGATGCTGCCAATATGCTTCGGGCTGCAGAAAACTTTGTGGATATGTATGGAATGAAGGAGAAAGATCGACAAATTGACACTCGAACTTTCGAAGTGGAGTCCGAAGTGGAAGACCTAAAGAAGCTGGAGAAAGTCTCCGATCGTCTTAAACTTACTCAAAAGGAGGAGAAAGATGCCCAGACCAACTAAAGATTTCTTGAAATATGCTACCAAAGAGCAACTTCAGGAGATAATTAACCGAATGTATAGAGTCGGTGGAGGTACTTATGAAGGAGCTGCACATTCGTATGATTCCGGTGCTCAGGAGTTCAATAAACTTGTAAATCGCAGAAATTATCTTCAGAAACACCCAGAAACAGTAATTCCAGTGTGGAAACCGGAACCGGAACCGTATGTTCCTCCAAAGAAGGATGTAGAGCTTCCAGGAAAAAAAACAAGAACTGAAACTTCGTTTTCTCAAAGGAAGAAAGAAATAATTGCAGCTTATGACCGAGGAACAGCAAATGTTGGAAGTTGGATTGAAGATGTTGCTGACAAAGTAGAGAGAGAGGCTTCTTCGCTTTCACAAAATGTATTTGAAAAAATTGGGAAAATCACCGGAGAGGCGAGAGAAAGGGTTCCAAGTGTTGTGGAAAGCGGAGCAGAAAATGTGTGGGATACGATTGCCAAGATAGTTGGTGGCGGTATTGCTGGAGGAGCATATGCGGCAGAAAAAGCAGGAAACTGGATTGAAGAAGCTATAGAAAATACTGGAGATTGGTTAGGCAATGCTGTGGGAAATTTGCGAAAAAGTCTTTCTTTCTCCTCTTCTCCTGCTAAGAAATCTGCAACTATGCCTGGAAGAGAAATTTCTTTCACAGATACTCTTTTCGCTCCAACAAGTGGACATTCAGAAAAAGAAATACGACGTATCAGGAAAGAATCAAGGTCTGCAGATACTACGGATATCGATAATATGAATTATCAAATACTCCGGCAGGCTGGAGCTTCTCCGGAAATAACAGAGTATGTCCTCAGTATGATTAAAAGGAATAGATATGGAAAAGGAAATCCACTCATTCTCGAAGAGCAAAAAAGCGGAACAATTTATTATTCTCCAGACGGAAAACAGATTCAAGTAATTCCGGCTGCAACTGCAGGAAAGGCAAGAAATTTGGAAGACGTGAAAGAATATGTTCCTCTCACTGCAAAACAAATTCAAGATTATGATCGAAGAAGCGGAGGCAAGAAAAATCCAGAAATACCAGGAAAGAGTGGTTTTTTTCATCTTTTCGGGAAAGAATATTCTTGGCTTAATCCGGCTACTTATCCAGAAGCTGCAGAATATTGGACAAAAAAATTCGGGAGCAAGGCACATCAGCAATCATACCAGTTAGTTGTTCCAGGAAGCTTTGATAGAAATGATCCATATCTCAGTGTTCAAGGTGTTTCGGCGCAATATCTTAAACCATTTCAGCAACTTGCACACGCTCTTCATTCTGGTACTGGACGAATGGTTGCACTTGCAAAAGATTTAAGTTATGCTACTCCAGGTTGTAGTACTCCGCTTGATCCAGAAACTGGAGATACATGGGAAAATCTGTACAATTATCTACGAAATGAAAAAATTGCTGGGAGAAACCCAGTGTTTGCAACATTCTGGGATTTGACCGGAAAGGAAGGATACTAATGGCAAAGAAATCTAAATGGATTGCCAAAGCCGCAAAAAGCATTTCCGAGAAGGGAACGGAAGGTGCTTTCACTGCGCAGGCGCATGCCGCTGGATATAACGATGTTCTTGCTTATGCCAGACATGTTTTGGCGAATAAGTCTCGTTATGATACAAGAACTATAAGACGAGCAGTATTTGCTCTCAATGCGAACAAATGATATCTGATTTCTCTCTGATTCTGAAGGAATTGAAGAAAGAGTTTCCCGAAGCAACCGACTTCGAGATATTGAAGATGGCGATGCGGATTTCTATTCCCATCTTTGCCACCACTTGTCTTCCCAGGTCGGTACCCTTGACAATGCCGGAGGTACACTTTGAAATCTACGATCTCCTTCAGGATAGAGAAACGAAGAAGTTGGCGATTGCACTGCCGAGAGGAATGGCGAAGAGTACGATTGCCTCGTTTATCTACATCCTTTGGGAAGTCCTCCATAAGTCCCCAGGCAAGGACTTATTCGTTGTTCTTATCTCCGAGTCCCGCAGTCAGTCAATTAACTTTCTTACCCGAATTAAGAATACTTTGGATCACAATAGGAAAATTCGGAAATACTTCGGAGACCTCGGTTCCAACACTGCGGAACGCTGGAGAGAAGATGATATTATTCTTGCCAATGGGGCTCGGGTTCTTTCTCTTGGTACTGGTCAGAAAGTACGGGGATTGATCAAAGATGACACTCGTGCGAATATTATTGTTCTTGATGACTTCGAATCCGAAATGAATGCCAATACTGCAGAATCTCGTGCTTCCAACCGAAAGTGGATTACGGAAGCTGTGATTCCTTCTCTTTCTCAGCCGGATGGAAGAATAATCGTAATTGGTACCACTATTTCTGAAGATTGTTTCCTTCAGTGGGTGAAGGATGCTCCGGATTGGAAAGTAATCTGGAAATCGATTATTGATGACGATGGGAAGAGTATCTGGGAAGAAATGTATCCGATGGAAAAGATCGAAGAAATCCGACAAGGTTTCGAACACATGGGCAATATTTCTGGATTCTTTCAAGAATATATGAATGAACCCCAAGCTCCAGAAGATGCACCTTTCCGACCGGAATATATTCATACCTATGAGGGAAAGATTGAAGAAGTAAACGGAGAATGGTATATTGACTATTTGGGAGAAAAACGATTAGTATATCTGTTCATGGGTATTGACTTGGCTTCGGCTCTTTCTCGGCATAGTGACTATACTGTGATGACCACCATTGGTATTGATGCCGATGGATACCAATTTGTTGTAGATATGGTAAGAAGAAAATGTAATCCTGCAGAGCATCCACAGATGATTATTGACCTCTACAAGAAGTGGCACCATCGTGGTGTATATATTGAGTCGCAATCCTATCAAGAAGCGTGTCGGCAGGCGGTAAGACAGATGATGTTGAAGGAAAATATCTATATTCCTGGAATTGAAAAGAAAATCACACATCGGACGAATAAGTCTCAGCGATTGATTGGTCTCGTACCGATAATGGCTCAGGGAAAACTTATTTTTCGACAAGCCCTCGATATAGAAGCAGAAAGGGAATTCTTGGCATTCCCCAGAGGAAAACATGACGATATACTTGACAGTATTTGGATGGCGTCAAACTTTGGTTTCAGACCTCCGAAAAGAAAAAATAGCAATGTTTCGGAGCAGAATGTTGCGAAGAATGGAGGTCGGTTGAGTTGGATGGTAGTATGAAGAAGAAAGAAGAAGATATCGATGCCGAAGGTATTGCCCGATGCATCGTTTGGACAAATAGAGTGGGAGCTGTGGTGAAAGAGTTGAAAGAACACGGTATCTCTGCCACAGACAACACAGAACTTATTCGCTTCATAATAGAGAAAGCGTTTCCAGGAGAAGAAGAACTCCTTCCTGGAAGCTCTGCAATTGGCTTCATAGGCGAAACGACAGACCTATTTGAAGAAGATGTAATATCTGGGAGAACAAAGTGAAGAAAAAGAAAAATGTATTAAACTCAAAAGATACGGAATATGCCGAAGAAACTCAGGAACTGTTTGCGAAGTTCAGTTCTGGAAATAGAACTATTTGGGCAAATCAGGCAGTCGAGGACAGAGAGTTTCGCTATGGAAAACAATGGTCTGAAGAGGATGTTAAGATACTTGAATCTCGTTCTCAAGCGGCTCTTGTTATCAATCGTATTCATCCTGCAGTAGAGTTGGCAAAAGGTATTCTTACTTCCAATCATCCAACTTTTCGAGTAACTGCTGCAGAAGATTCAGACAATCAAACAGCGGGAGCAATGAATGGACTTATTCAGTATATTTGGAATATTTCGCAAGGTGACAGACAACTCTCCAAAGCAATAGATGACTTTTATGTCACGGGAATGGGCGTTCTACTTGTGTATATCGATCCTTATGCCGATGGTGGAAGAGGTGAAGTGAAATTCAAAGCAATCGATCCTCTTCAAGTATATATTGACCCGAATTCTCAAGATGAATTCTGTAGTGATGCATCTGATATTATCATCAGCCGCACTTACACCAAGGGGCAACTTCAGCGTTTGTACCCATCCTACACTGAAGCAATCGATACGGCAAGTGGAAACAGTTTTCGCAGTGATATGATCAACACTGGGAATAAGGGTGATAATCTTATCGTATTTGCCGGAGTTGAGAATCCGGATCTCTTCGATGGTGAATACATCCGTGGTTATGAGCGTTATACCAAGGTCTGGGTAGAATTGGTTCGAGTATTCGAAAGCTGGAGCAGGGCAGAGTATACTCTTACCCCTGAGAAGTTTGAAGAATACCTCCAGCGCCCAGTTTGGATTATTAACGGAAACATAACTACCGAAGAAGTTCTTGCTCGTCAGGCAGCAGAACGTCTTATGGCAGAGTATGAAAAGGCTCTTGCCCAATATCAGCAACTCATCCAAGTTGCTCAGCAAAATCCAGAATATGCACAAGCCATTGCGGAGCAGGGGATGCAACCCCCTCAACCTCCACAAATTCAGCAAGTCACAATGCTGGAACTTGCGGAGCAAGGATTGATTACTGCGGTAAAGGTGCCTATGCAACGGATTCAGATGGGTTTCGTTGCCGGAGACAAGACCCTTTACCGACGCTTGCTCAATTGTGAAGAGTATCCGATAATCCCGTTGATGAATATGCATACCGGTTCACCATACCCTCTGTCCGATGTCAGGCTGGTGAAAGATATGCAGAAATATATCAACAAGATTCGGTCTCTGATTGTTGCGCATGCGTCCACTTCCACAAACGTGAAAGTACTTGTTCCAAGAGGAACTGATGTGGAAGCCCTAAAAGAACAATGGGCTCAACCCGGAGCAATAATCGAACTTGACTTCACTGAAGGTCAGCCCGTTCCCGTAGCTCCACTACCAATGCCCAATGAACTCTATCAGAATGAGATCATGGCGAAACAGGATATCGACCACGAACTTGGTCTGTTTGAGAACATGATGGGAAGTCCTCAGGCGGCACCAGATACGTATCGTGGAATAATGATGCTCGATGAGTTTGGGCAGAGACGAATCAAAGTAAAGCAAGCTGTTATTGAACAAGCACTTACTCTTCTGGGAAAAGTTATTATTAGCTTCGTTCAAGAATTCTACATTGCGGAGAAGATGATTCGGATATTGCAGCCAAACAACTCTCTCTCTGAATTCGCTATCAATAAGCGTCTCTATGACGATTATGGAAAACAGGTAAGCGTAATGAACGATGTAAGCGTAGGAAAGTATGACCTAATGGTTATTCCTGGTTCTACACTTCCAGCCAATCGTTATGCTCAGTTAGAATTCTATAGAGACATGTATCGAGACCAAATCATTGACAGAGTAGAAGTACTTAAGAAAACAGATGTATTTGATATTGAAGGAGTTCTGAGTCGTATTGACACCATTGAACAACTTCAGCAAGCACTACAACAAGCACAAGAAAAAATCAAAGAGCTTGAAGGAGACCTTCAAACTCGAGAACGAGAACTTTTCCATTCACGTCTTGATCAAGCTGTATCAACTGAACGAATGAAGTTGCGTGAAACCGCACTTGAACAGAGGAAGGCGGAAGAACTATACAGTGCAAGATTAAATGATACGCTCAGAAATGCCGGCAATGCCGCTGCCCTGGAAACACAAAGAATGATGGTGGAAGAACAAACTCGTCGAAATTCCCAAAAGGAGGAATAATGCTACAACCACAATATGACATGTTCGGAGTACCCATTGATGACTCTTGGGAAGATGATACAAACTCGGCTTCCTTTGGAACACCCGAAAAAAAGGACGAGAATGCTACGCAGCCCTCGGATAACGATCAGGTTCGTTACCAATATTGGCAGTCGCAGTTTGATCAAGCCCAGAATCAGTACAAAAAGCTTCAGGAAGAGAATGAAGCATTGAAACAACAGCTGAACAGTATTCAGCAGCAACTTGCTAATACTGCTTCACAGCAAACCCAAAACCAAACACAAGAAGAAGACGAAGAATTTCCTGATCCACCGCCTGCACCTGTAAGACCATTTAACTTCAGCCAGGTGGAAGCATATAGTGATCCAAACTCGGATTCCGCAAAGTATATGGCTGCACTCATTGATTACAACACCAGAATGAATCAGTATAATGCACTGAAAAATGAGTGGCTCCAAGCAAAACAGCAGGAACGACTGGAAGCCTTGCAAAGAGAACAGGAAGCGAAAATTGGACAATTGAGAAGTGCCAACGAAGTGAAGACAGCTTTGGATAGCGTGATTAGTACGGTTATGAACAATTATGGAGTAGATTACAACACCGCCATAGACTTTGTTCAGACAATGTCGGACGATAAGTCTGTGACGCTTGATAATCTCTTTCAGCTGTATCAGTTGCAGAAGGCACAGATGCAACAGCAAAGTGGAACAACTCCAGCTCCAACCGTTCCAAGACCTATGTACTCTCCGCCTCCAAATCCAGGAGCTCAGTACAATCCCTATGGAGCAAATGTTCCTTCTCCGGATTTTCTGCAAAGACAGAGAGCGCAAAGCATACCACCCACAATGGGAGTGCATAACGCTCAGTCCGAAGGAGCAACTGACCCAACACTTGAACTTATTCGTCAAGCAATTGCACTGAGCAACAAGAATACTCAATATTGAAAATAGGAGAAATGAAAAATGGCTACTAACTTTTACACAACTTCACAAGGCGGAACTTATACTCAAACTACTGTTCCTCCTGTGAATATAAGTCTCGACAATCTGCGTCGGACTTTCGATCTGAGTGGAGAGATTGCAGAACTGCGACCGCAGGAATCTCCCTTCTTCTCTTATCTTACACGGCTTCGGAAGATTGCAACTCCCGACCCTGTATTCAAAATGATGGAACAACGTCACCAGTGGCAACGGAGAAACTTCTATGTTTCTACTGGAGCAGCATTAGCTTATGACAGTGTTACTGATCTGCAAGTATCTTGTAAGTATGATTCTCGTGGAAAGACCACCACAGCAGCCCAAGCACCAATATTTTTCGTCCAAGGGCAGATAGTGGCGATTGAAAATGTTACCAATAGTTCTAACACTGGAACATTCTACGGAAGAGTTTCTTCGGCTACAACTGCTAGTGGATTTACCAAAGTTACTATGACTCCATTGTTTATCCTTACTGCAACCAGTAAAGCTGCCATTAACTCCGGAAATGTAGTTTTTCCAGTTAATGCCCGTGGACAAATTGTGGGAACGGCATATCCAGAAGGTTCCGGAGCTCCAGATAGTTGGTATGATTTTCTAAGTCAGACCGAAGGATATGCTCAAATATTCAAAACTGCTTGCCCGATGATGTCTGGTTCTGCAATGGCTACTGAATATCGGGGAAGAAAAAATGAGTTCATGCGAATTTGGGATGAGAAGCTGCGTGAGCATAAGATGGATATGGAACATGCCTTCCTGTTCGGAGTGGGAAACGTAAATGTAACTACTGGAGCATTAGACGCAGAAACAAACGCCGCTGTAAAAAGATATACTTGGGGAATCCTTCCCTTTGTTTCTCTGTATGGTAATGTTGCTACATTCAGTTATTCCAATAGTGGATATAATAACTTCGTAGACTGGTCAAGAGATATGTTCGCTCCGGAAAATGGAAACAGTGGAAGCAAACTGGTTTTGGCTTCTCGGAAACTAATCTCTTGGTTCAACAAACTGGGGAATGGAACATTCTTGGGCAATACTCTTGCTGGTGGTTCCGCTCAGTTGGATATTCAAAATGTCAAATCTCAATTTGGTTTCAACCTTACTCGAGTAAGTTGTGTCTTTGGCGACTTCAATTTCGTTGCCAATCCTCTACTGAGGGAACAGTGGGAAGACTACTGTTTGGTAATCGATCTGGGTCAGGTTGCATATCGTCCACTTGTCGGAAATGGTATCAGCCGTGATACCTTCTATCAAACCAATGTTCAGGCTCCAGATATTGACGGTCGTATTGATCAGATTATAACTGAAGCTGGAATGCAAATTACGCTTCCTGAGACACATGCTGTGTTGAAGTGGAATGCATAAGGAGGAAAGATGGCTTGGTCAGATGTAACTGGTGGAGCAACCTACACTGGATGGAAAACTTACGAAGAAACACTTGCCTTTACTGGTACGGATGCTCTGACGATATATTCTTCTGCGCTTGCCAGTTTTCAGGGGAATGCTGTTCTTCCCGCTGCAATTATTTCTTCAACCAAGACTATATCAGTAACTGCAGACACGATAAAGTTGCAGATTTCAGTAGATGGGACGCATTGGTCGGATATGGTAACCGGAAAAAATCCAGCTATTTCCGCTGCAACAACTGGATGTGGAATATCTCTTGATGTAAGAAATATCAAAGCGCCCTTCTATCGCATTGCAATCACTCTTACTCCTACTGCAGCTGGAAATGCAGTAATTCGATATGCGGTGAAAGAATAATGATACTGAATCGGATTGATATTCAGGACTATGTGAATTCCATTCTTGGAACGAAGGATATTATCATAGAAGATAATGTTCTTATGTCTGGCATGGAAGATATAGTCAATCGTATTGGGATTGTCAATCCGAAAGCACTGAAGGTATTGGAGACGCCAGTAATCCTCACTCGTTCCTCCAGCTCTGCTACTGGTGTCTCCAGCTTTTCTACTATGCTTCAGTATGTTCCGGCAGATAATGAAGAGATAAAGGTCTACTATGTGAGAAGCAAGATTCCAAAATTGGCAATCCGAGTAGATAATCCGGAACAGATAATGAATCCATATTCGCTGCTGAATGATGGTTCGTATGGGAAGTGCTACTATTGGCTGGAAGGTAAAAACTTATTCGCATATCCACCAATACCAGAAGGAGCTGAAGATACAGAACGCTATTGTGCAGAGATTGTGAAATATGGGATTGAAGGTGGTGGGAAACTTCTTTGGCATGACCGCTATAAGTATCCATTGGCACTGTATTGTTCTATATTTGAGCTCAATAAAGTATTTAATGCCTATGTTTCCCTCCTCGTGAATAAGATGATTACAGATAAGATACCTTATGATTATTCAAATGTGGAGAAGCGACTCAACAAAGACGATGTGGAACTCGCTTCAGCAGAGCTGCAGAAAATTCAAACAATTATAAGCGAACAAGCTACTGCTTCGGATAAGCTTCGGGTAACGATGGAGAATGTTGTGAATATTCTTCAACGGATAAGAAACTTGAGACAGGAATACTATGACTGGTTTGGTGTTCTTTCACAAGCACCAGGAGGAGTACAATGACAAACGGTGAACTATATGCACTTGCTCAGTTGATTATACCGGAGCTTACGGCAAAAGCTTTTGTGCAATTTTATAATATCGCTTTTGAGAAGATTTCCAGGGAAGTAAGATTACGGACTCAAATTCTTAAACCGAATAATGTAAATCAATATGAAGACCTCAATAGCTTCGGGGAATTGGATATAGTCAAGATTGATAGCGTGAAAGATACTTCTAGAGACGATGTCTACTGGGAAGTGAGACACAGAAAACTATTGATATATGATTCCAATAAAGAGCTTATCACAAACGAAACCGTTGGAAATCATAATTTAGAAATAGAATATTGGGTAAATATAAGCGGAGCTATAAAGCCATTTCCAACTGACACTGAAATTAAAAATGATCCAAATGTTATTGAAGAATGGAATAAATTAATTCCTGGCACATCTGATGTTGAAGTTCAGCTCTGTGCACTATATTTGATGATTACAGAGTTGGCTGGAATCTTTCCGTTGGAGCCTGGAACTGTTGAATTATATGCGAATAAGTTCTCTGGTGCTTTTCAGGCAGTTAAAACGAAATATAATAGCGGGAATTCTCCTGCGACAATTACACAGGTACACTTCTGATGTTGAGAAGAGAACCACTCGGAAAGACACTTATCTTCGCACACAATAAGTTTGCGATTCCGATTTTCCATGTTCAGCAGAAAGAAGAATTGCCGAAGCATTCTGAAGTTCAGATTGCAACTGCGATTCCTACATCTGTTGGTCTTCGTGTACCACTGAACCTTGGACGCCAAGAGAAGAAAGAGATGGGAAAAAGGTTTAGAGATATTTCTGTTTCTTTCCAGAAAAAGATAACAATGTGCAAGCAAGCGAGTAAGTTGAAGGTCTTTGGTATACAGCCCAGAAGTATAAGTTGGAAGAAGAGTTTCAATCTAACACGTAGATATAGTATCGGTATACTGCACAAGCAAACTTACTCACTTCTTAAAAAAATAGGTATTCGGGCGCTTACCGTAATCTACGAAGCGTTCCAAAGATTCTTAATCTACATAAACGGATTACTGAAGCAGGTAATCTATACAAACAGAAGCAGGATAGAAATCCTGATTGAGAAAATACAAGGAGACAAATAATGCCATACACAGTAACAATGAATGCATATATCAACGATTTTACTAGAGCGATAGAAAGAGAGATTACAGTTGGTTCTTCTCATCTTATGGATTTAACGAACATAGAAACTCTAAGTAATTATTTCTATCACTATTGTGTAAATTATAAAATACCGATTATA
>Ga0209201_1003677_pt1 | contig 13210 bp, 8 predicted proteins | sample AD_UKC055_MetaG_FD_184411 | JGI IMG/M metagenome (GOLD analysis project Ga0209201, IMG submission 184411) | Active sludge microbial communities of municipal wastewater-treating anaerobic digesters from USA - AD_UKC055_MetaG (SPAdes) (version 2) | ecosystem: Engineered > Bioreactor > Anaerobic >...
CGGTACGACTTCCGGGTCTTCCTGCTCCACCTGGGGCTCATCGGCGACGAGTTCAAGACAGCGCGCAAGCATCTGATCGCCGCCCTGCCAGGGGACTCGGCCTTCAAACGGGGCAGGGTGAAACCAAACGAACAATCCGCCCCAAAGGTGGAACCCCTCACGGAGGCCGGGCCCGAAACCCGGCCTCCGGCATTTTCGGGGGACGAGACCATCGGGACGCAAGGAGGCGCGTCATGAGAGTACTGATTCGAAACACCGCCCTCGACGGGCGACCGCTTGAAGGCGACGGTGAGGTCTTCACCGGGGAGACGGTAACCGAGGTGGTTCAGGCCATGAAAGGAGCCACCCTTTTTTCCGACCAGCGGGACATCGAGGACTATATCGACATGGTCCTGCGCAACGCTAAGATGCTGTCCGGTGTTGAGTTGGCTGTCCGGGGCGACACGGCAGAGGAAAAAGTCGCATCCTTTTTAGATGCATTGATCAAACACGGCCTTGCCGAGGTACAGGACGACAAACCCGCGCGGATACCGATTCCTGCCATTGTCTGGCAGGGCATCGACGCGGTCCGACTCTCCGGGCAGACCAACATGCTCGACCGACCGGTCGTCGCCCGGCTGGCCGGGGAGCTCGGCTGGTCCGACGCCGCGCGCTGGATCGCGGAGCACCCGAAGGAATATGCCGAGGGCGTCTTCCGCGGTTTTGTCGTCGACCCGCAGGGAGGGAAATCCTGATGTGCGGGCTCGCGGGCGTCATCTTCGGGAAAAAGCGGCGGCGCGCCGAGGAGCGGGACCACCTCGCCTGGCTCTTCACCCGCCTGCTGCTGCTGAGCGAGGAGCGCGGTCCCCATGCCACCGGCGCGGCTTGGCTCGATATCGACGGATGCCACCGTCTCTTCAAACGCCCGGTGACGGCCGAGCGGTTTGCGATGGACAAAGCCTTCGCCGAACTCCTGGCCGGCATAAACAACCGCGCCACGCTTCTGCTCGGCCATACCCGGTGGCGCACCCGAGGGGACGAGCGGGTCAACAGCAACAACCACCCGATTCGAGCCGGGGAGGTGATCGGCACCCACAACGGCACCATTTACAACGCCGACTACCTGTTCCGGCGCTGGAAGATGCGGCGCTTCGCCGAGGTGGACAGCGAGATTCTGTTCCGCCTGGCTGCGAACGCCGCGCGGGACGGTGCCATGGATATCGAGCGGCTCAAGGCGCGCCTCCGGCGCTGCCGGGGTCAGATCACCGCCGTCATCGCCTGCCGGACCGATCCGGAAACCGTCATCGTGCTCAAAGGGAACCGGCCGTTGGAAATGCGGTGGCATCCCCGCCGCAAGGCGGTCCTCTACGCGTCGGACCCGGCGTACCTCGACGCCGTGCTGGCGGAGGAACAAGGCTGGAGGGAGCTTCCGGTCCCGCCCATGAGCCTGGTGGTGTTCCGGCGCGAGGACCTGGCCGCGTATTCGGTGGAGCCCTTCGAGTTCGTCGCCCAGGAGAGAAAGGGGGCGGAACAGTGACAGACACCCCAATGAACCCAGCAATGAATCCAACAGAACCCTCGAACGCGAACACAACCGGAATGCTGAGACTCTTCGTCTACGGCACCCTGAAGCGCGGTTTCTGGAACCACGACCGCTTTTGCCGGGGCGTCCTGACGGTGGAGGACGCCGTGGTCCGCGGCCGCCTCTTCGAGACACCCTCCGGAATCCCCGTCCTGATGGTTCCGGAGGAGGACATCCTGGCCGTCGGGACCATCAACCCGCGCGCCGACGTGGACACACAAGCGCACGTGACGGTCCGCATGTCCAATCCCGAGCCAACCCCCGACCGGCACCAAGAAAACGCCACGGGCGCGCCATGGGGCCCCGTGTACGGGGAGCTTCTGACCTTCAACGATCCCGAGATCCGCCTCCCGGCCATCGACCGGCTGGAGGGGTTTCACCCCGGCGGTCCCTGCCTCTACCGCCGTGTTCTGGTCCCTGTCCAGGTCAACGGAGCCGATCTTCCGGCTTGGCTCTACGTGAGTGAAGACCCGATCTCGGGCAGGCTTACCCCTCTGGGTGGGTCCATCTGGTCTCGACAGCTTTGACTCGGTCCAATTCGGTCAAATCAGGAAAATAACCGGACAAACAGCTTGACATTGGACATCAGTCTGATATATTGTAACCCTGTTTGTCCTGGTTTATTGGGACGTAAACGCCGAAGGCTGGAACGTGGGACACCGATCAACCAAAAGAAAGAGGCTGTTGCGAGGCAACCGATGAAGCCAACAGTGAGTGGAGTCGCATGATGGAAGACCGATGGCTCTCCGTAGATGAGATTGCGGACCATCTCGGCATCAAGCGGGATACGGTCTACAAGTGGATCAGTGAACGGCAGATGCCGGGCCACAAGATCGGTCGGCTTTGGAAGTTCGACAGGAAAGAAGTGGACGCGTGGGTGAAGTCCGGCGCAGCGAGTGAGGCGGGTGACCCGTCAGCCATGGAAAAGAAAACTGATGATTAAGCCACTTAACAGAACAAAACAGGCTGAGAGAGTTGCGGGGAAGATCGAGGATGCCCCTCGAAGAAAGGGGACGATAACCCCACCGCCTTACAGCAGCAAAATTATCAAGGCGGGGGCCCTTCTTCCGGATACGAAAGCCCTTTTGTCTGCGTGGAACCCAGGGTTGTCCGTCAGTGAGAACCTCCAGCGCGTGCGTCGCCAGAACCTCCTGGGCAAGACTTCGCGGTCCCGGGCAGAGGATATACTGGCGATTTTTCGGCAACGGTATCTGGTTGAAGAGACCGTTGCACTGGCTTTGGCCAGCATCGTGAAACACCAGTCCAACGGCAACACCCTTGACCGAATTCTCTACTTTCACTCAGTGCGCGCCGACTTGCTCCTGCGCGATGTGGTGATTGAGCTTCTGGTGCCACATTGGTCGCGGGGCGTCATGGAGATTGATGTCCAGGAGATTGAATCAGCGTTGCGAAAATGGGTTGAAGAGGGAAAAACTTCAGGTCACTGGGGGGATTCCACCGTAAGACGCGTCACGCAAGGTGTGCTCTCAACACTCCGTGATTTTGGCGTCCTTCAGGGAGCGGTCAATAAACGAATCGCCCCAGCCTACTTGTCCGTCCAAGCCTTCTCATACATCGCGTTTTACCTGAAGCAGCACCAACCATCGGGAGCCAAATTGCTTGATCTTGTTGATTGGAAGCTGTTTTTCCTACCCCGCGAGGGAGTGGAGCGGTTTTTTCTGGAAGCGCATCAGCATGGACTGCTTGAATACCACGTTGCGGGCAGTGTCACTCGCCTGAGCTTTCCCGTAGAAACCCTTGAGGAGTATGCAAATGTCCTCACTCAATAATCGAATTGAGCTCCTTGAGAACGACCTGAAGGCTAATCCTCCCCGGATCAGCGTTTATCACGATCTGCCATTTGCCATTTTCCGGTATGACCCAGAGGAAGAGTGGACGCTTCGGCGGGAAGCACGATTACTGGCAACGCGGCTGGAAGAAGCGGGCAGAAAAACATGCATCGTCCACATGTCTGACCTTTTGTGGAAGGCAATTCAGGAAAGCGAAGGAATTGATGCGGTGGTCGAGCTTGAGAATGACCGTGGCTTTCTTGAAGCCCAAGAACAGATGACCACGTACTTGTCCGACCGTGATTGGCGGCCTTTGGCCGGTCTTCTGACAGAGCATCTTCAATCCCTGGATGCTGCAACTCAGGTGGTCTTCTTGATGCGCGCGGCGGCAATGGCACCCGGCATCTATCACATGTCCAAGTTGCTCGATCAGATGCAGGGCAAGACATTATTGACCACGATCCTTTTCTATCCCGGCTCTATTGAAGGGACGACCGGGCTCAGGTTCATGGCCCTTAAGGACCGTGATGCATTAGGAAACTACCGGGTGAAAATTTATGGATAGGACTCAAGGAGAGCACATGAAAACGATTGGCAACCTCCTGTCGCGGGATTTGAGTCGGAAGATCGAGGAGATCATCCAGGTCGATCAAACCGACGAACAGTCCGTGTATTCGGAAATCACCGAGTATATTGCCACGGACAGCATCCGCGATCAGTACGCGGCTCTCCTGAAGGCCGTTGCAGAGGCCCCGACGGAACCCCATGAAAGCGTCGGCGTCTGGGTTTCCGGTTTTTTCGGCTCAGGCAAGAGCTCATTTGCAAAGAATTTCGGGTATGCACTGGAAAACAGAAGGGTCCTTGGACAGGATTTCTCGGCCCTGTTCAAACAGCAGATCCGTGATGAGCAGGTCCGTAATCTGCTTGACCTTATCAATACCCGCTTTCCCACCCAGGTCATCCTCTTCGACATCGCCAAGGAGCAGGACACTCGCCGCGTCACACAACGCATCGCCGAGTTTATTTACACCGCCCTACTCAGAGAACTCGACTACGCCGAAGATTTCGACATCGCGGAACTTGAGATCGAACTCGAAGCGGAAGGCAAGCTGGAACAGTTCATCTCCAAATGCAAACAAATCCACAGTCAGGAGTGGCGCATCGTCCGCAAAGGCGCGCAGCGGTTATCGCGGGCAAGCGCGGTCCTTCACGCCCTTGATCTAGTGACCTATCCAGCCGCCGATTCGTGGGCGCATACCCAACGCAGTCGTGATGCGGCAATCAGCGTGAGCAAGGTTGTACACCGCACGTTCGAACTCTTTGGCCGCAGGCGTCCTGGAAAGGCGCTGGTTCTGGTCATCGATGAAGTCGGCCAGCATGTCGCCCGCAGCGGCGACAAGATCGAAGATCTGCGGGCCACCATCGAGGAATTCGGGAAAGTCGGAAGGAATCTGCTGAAGGCAAGAAAGATACCGGCACCGTGCTGGATTGTCGTAACCTCCCAGGAGAAACTCGACGAGGTGGTGGCCGCCATTGATTCCAAGCGGGTTGAACTGGCGAAGCTTCAGGACCGATTCCGTCATCGAGTTGATCTCGCGCCATCGGACATTCGCGAGGTGGCCACGCGGCGCGTCCTGGCCAAGAAAGACGACGCCCTGCCGATTCTTCAGAAGCTCTATAGTGCGAACCAGGGGGCACTGAACGCCGCATTGCGACTTGAACGCACCTCACGTCGAACGGCTGTCAGTGAAGATGATTTCGTCCAGTTCTATCCGTACCCACCGCATTACATTGACATCGGCATCAGCATCATGTCGGGAATTCGGCTTCAGCCCGGAGCGCCTAGGCACTTCGGAGGAAGCAACCGGACGATCATCAAACAGGCTTACGAGATGCTTGTATCCAATCGGACGAGGCTCGCCGATTGTCCGATTGGCACCTTGGTGACGTTGGATCGCGTGTACGAGCTTGTTGAAGGCAACCTTTCGAACGAGCGCCGCACAGACATTCACGAAATCAGCGAGCGATTCAAGGGCGACCCGGACAAACAATGGACGCTTCGGGTTGCCAAGGCGATTTGTCTTCTGGAATTCGTCCGCGACCTGCCTCGAACGGAGGCGAACATTGCCGCCTTCTTGATCGATAAGGTCGGCGACCAGACACCGGTCGCCCAGGTCGAGGCAGCCATCAAGAAACTCTACGATGCGCAGTTTATCCGCAACACCGAGGACGGCTGGAAGCTCCAGACCGCCCAAGAAAAGAACTGGGAGACCGAGAAAAAGGCCCTCGATCCCAAACCCCGTGATCGCAATGAAATCGTCCGAAACGCTCTGCGCCTGATCTTTGGCGAACCCGGCCTCCGGACATACCGGCACAAGGATTACCGTACCTTCCGCATCGGGATTAGTGTGGACGGTACGGCTGTTGGGGATGAAGGCGACATCAAGGTGTCCTTGGCTATGGCTGAGGATGACAGCGAGCTGTCCAACCGGATCAACGAGACAAGGGACGAAAGCCGGCAGAAGAACCACGAAAGCGATCTCTACTGGGTCTTCTCCCTTGCGCCGGAGATTGACGAACTGGTGGCCCAGCTCTTTGCGTCCAGGAAGATGGTTGAAAAATACGACCAGCTTCGAGCCCAGAGCAAAATCACACCGGACGAAGCCACCTGCCTCCAGGACGAGAAAAACTTTGTCCTGAATTACGAATCACGGCTTAGGGACAAGGTCACGGAAGCGATTGAGCGTGGGACAGGGATGTTTCGCGGCGTGGCGAGGGATGCATCGTCGCTCGGCAAGAATCTGGGTGAGATCATCAAGAAATTCCTGGAGCAGATCGTTCCCGACCTCTATCCCAAATTAGAGATGGGTTCGCGCCCGCTGCACGGGGATGAACCCGATGTCTTCCTGAAGGCCGCTGATCTCAAGGCCCTTCCTCAAGTGTTTTACGTCGGCGAACGCGGCTTGGGCCTGGTTACCAAGGAAGGTTCAAAGTACATACCGAACCCAAGCGCCGATGTGGCCAAAGAGGTCCGTGATTACCTCGCCAGCCAGCACGAGTATGGCAACCGGGATGCTTGCCTTGGTAAGGCGCTCGAGAACCGCTTCAACGGCACTCCCTACGGATGGGAACGCGACGTGCTGCGACTGGTCCTTGCTGTTCTTTTCCGTGCAGGCGTCATCGAGGTTTCCTTCGGCGGCCAGAAGTTCGATTCCTACGCGGAACCGCGAAGCCGCGAACCCTTCGTTAATAACACGAAGTTCAAGTCGGCGATCTTCACCCCGATCAAACCGGTCGATCTCAAGACCCTTACCCAGGCGGTTCAGAGCTATGAGGGCTTGACCGGCAAGACCGTGGATGTGGAGAAGAACGCCATCGGGACGGCCGCAAAGCAGTATGCCGAGGTAGAGGCCAAGGAGGTCGTTCCCATCATCGCGGAGGCCAAAGCCCGCTATTTACCGGTGCTGGCCATCGTCGAGGAATACCGAGAGGCGCTGGCGAATATCGAGAACGGCTCCGCCGACGACTGCGTGAACCTTCTGGCCGGCGGTGCCGCCTCGCTCAAGGAGGGCCGTGAGCGAATCCGCAAGATCGCCGAATGTCTGAACGAAAAGGGGCTGGCGACCCTGCAGAGAGCGCGGCTGGCCGCCAACGACATGTCCCGCGCCTTCGAAGCGCGGGGCCAGGACGAGATCGCCGAGAAGGGCAAGGAGCTTCGTGAGCTATTGCAGTCCGAGACATTCTTTGAGTCCATGGCGCAGATCGAGAAAGACGCGCAGGAAATCCTGACCGCGTATCGCGAACTCTATGAAAAGACCCATGCCGAGCGAGCGGCTCAGTATCGGGATGCGGTTGAGAAGATCAAGGGACGGAAGGAATGGGAACAGGTGCCTGAGTCCATGCGAGAACCGGTGCTCTCCCCGCTGGCATCACGCGGTTGTGCAGAGAACGATTTCCCGGAGACGGGCCTTGCCTGCAACGCTTGCCGCGCCGGAGTAAGCCAGATGGAATCGGATATCGAGGCCCTTGGCGGCCTTTTTGCCAAGGTCGTTTCCGAAATCCAGCGCCTAACGACGCCGCCCGAGGTGAAAATCGAACGCGTCCGGGTGTCCGAGTATTTCTCCGGATCATTTGAATCGGCGGACCAGGTCAAGAAGGCCGTGGCCCGCCTGCAGGACCATCTCCTGAAACTGCTCGATGAGGGCGTGAAGATCGTGGTGGAGTAACTCATGGATCAGACCATACGAAACAGGCTGCGAAATGTCGTAACCCAGTGCCGAAAGCTGCTGGAGGACTCCACAGCCCAGGCGCTCCAGGGGCGATTCGGCATCTACGCAGCGCGCAAGAAAGGCGAGGTCCATATTGAGGACGAGGCCCGCATGGCGCACCTCACCGAGGAGGACCGGGCCTGCCGCCAGGACCTGCTGGACCATCTGGAGCACATCCAGGCCATTGGCTACAAGCCGAGCGAGGCGCTGGAACAGCTTGTCCGCGAGATCAGTTTCACACATCTCAACCGCCTCTGTGCCTATAAGATGATGGAGTCCCGGGGCCTTATCCGCGAGGCCGTGAGCCGCGGGCTCAAGTCTCAAGGATTCTTCTTCTACCTCGCCGACCACCCGGAAGACGAAAAGCTCCATAACGGCGGCGGACAGGAAACGGCATACCGCAATTTCCTCGACTGGCTGGGCGGAACGCTTTCACAGGAAATCGGCGTCCTCTTCAATCCTAATGATCCGGCGAACCGCATCTACCCCCCGCAACGTGTGCTGGACGAGGTCTTGGCCCTGATCAACGATGGCGACCTGAAGGACATCTGGTCCCAGGACGAAACCATCGGTTGGGTTTACCAGTATTTCACGCCGAAAGAACTACGCGACAAGGCCCGCAAAGAAAGTCAGGCCCCGCGCAATTCCTATGAGCTTGCCTTCCGCAATCAGTTCTTTACCCCACGCTACGTGGTGGAGTTTCTCACCGATAACACCCTCTGCCGCATTTGGTACGAGATGCGCAAGGGCAAGACCATCCTCAAAGACCGCTGCAAATACCTTGTACGGCGTCCCATGGAGATATTCCTGAAGGATGGCGAACAGCCTCCCGCGGAATCGAAAGAGGCGCGCGAAGACCTGTCGCAGGAAGAGCTGCTGAAGCAGCCGGTTTACGTTCCTCACCGGCGCAAGAAAGACCCGCGTGAACTAAAGGCTCTCGACCCGGCCTGCGGCTCCGGCCACTTCCTCCTATACTGCTTTGACCTGCTTCAGACCATCTACGAGGAAGCTTACGACGATCCGGACTTAGGCGCGGCGCTCAGAAGTGACTACCCGGCGCTTGAAGATCTCCGCCGTGCTGTGCCCGGACTGATCCTCAAGCACAACCTGCACGGTATCGACATCGATCTGCGTGCTACCCAGATCGCGGCGCTGGCCCTGTGGCTGCGTTGCCAGCGGGCCTATCAGGAACTGGGCTTGAAGAACGGGAATCGTCCGAAGATCACCCGCTCCAATATCGTCTGTGCCGAACCCATGCCGGGCGAGACGGACCTGCTGAAGGAATTCACCTCTACCCTGCAGCCCAAGGTGCTGGGCCAACTCGTCGAGACAGTCTTCGAGGAGATGAAGCTCGCCGGCGAGGCTGGCAGCCTGCTCAAGATCGAGGAGGAAATTCGAGAGGCGGCAGGCAAGGCGAAATTCGAGTTCATTCAGTGGAAGAAACACCAAGACAAAGCGAAGTGGTCGCTATTCCCCGAGTTGGTTAAGCGAGACCAACCTTCCATTTTTGACTTTGCAGACATGACTGATGAGATGTTCCTCGACCGTGTGGAGGACGAGATTGTCGTAGCCCTACGTCAGTATGCGGAGAAGGCTTCAAACGGCAGAGGCTTTCGGAGGAGGTTGTTTGCCGAGGATGCGGCGCGAGGATTTTCCTTCGTTGATGTAAGCAGCAAAAAATATGATGTGGTATTGATGAATCCTCCGTTTGGTGAGGCAACTCAACGACTGCTTGAATACCTCAAGAAGTCTTATCCCCTTAGCAAGCATGAGTTAGCTGCCGCCTTCATCGAAAGGGCATCTACTGTCAGTGCGATAAATGGGCTACAGGGGGCCATAACAACTCGTTCCCCATTCTTCCTCAAGAAGACTGCGAGATGGCGCAGGGAGTTCTTTAGTCGGTATTGTCCTGCCATCTTCCTCGACTTGGGGTGGGGGGTCCTGGAGGCCAAGGTCGAGACATGCGCCCACATATTCGGTCCCGCAAATTCTCACGCATCGCTCTTTTATTCTGTCCTTGATAAACCCGAAAAAGAGTCCGCTGTGGACTCATTGTTGGAGAGACATCTGGAGCCGGACAGGAACGCGTTCCTCGTGGATATGCAAACCTTACGTTCTCTTCCGAACTCCCCTCTTGCCTACTGGATTCCTCGATGCATCTCAAAACTATTTATCACGTTGCCGCAGTTCGAATCATCGGAAGATGGAAGGCTTGTTCGACAGGGCATTGCTACTGCAGATGACTTTCGTTTTCTCCGGGCAACATGGGAGATCCCTCCTTGTCTCTTCGGTCAGAGTAATGCTGATTCACAAGATGGGAGAGGCTGGATTCGGTTAGTAAAAGGCGGTGAATTTTCAGAGTTCTTTTCGGATGTCCATCTCTTAGTTGACTGGCTTCACGAGGGCAGGGCAATCAAGGACCACGTATTAAGCCAGTACCCGTATCTCGGGGACAATGCTGGCTTCGTCGTCAAGAACACGGATTGGTGTTTTCTTCCTGGTTTCACGTGGAGTGATCGAGGTGATGAGCTTAGTATGCGATTTCTTCCAGCAGGATGCATATTCAGTTGTTCTGGACCTGCACTCTTTGCAGAGGAACGCGTCGGGGTATGCTCTTTATGGAATAGTACATTGGCTCGCTATGTGATGAAAGCGTTTGTCGCAATTGGAGACTACCGACCTGAAGCTGGCTCTCCACATTGGACAGTTGGGCAATTGAAATTCCTGCCTTACCCCAATATGGGTGCGATGGAACGTTCGTCACTGGGAAAATTGGAAAGACAAGCCTGGCACCTAAGGCTGAGAGATACTCTCGATGACGAAACTATCGCGTTTTATCTTGCACCCTTTGATGCAAACGTTGGAAACGGCTCGTTATCTGACATGGCCGAGGCTTGTTTCAGAGATAGGAAACAGGCTGCAACTCGAATAGCCGAGATCAAGCAAAGGATTGATGAACTCGTTTTTGAGATTTATCGTATACCACCATCTGAACAGGCGAAGCTAAAAGAAGCGGGTCCGGGATGCGATAAGGGCAACGATTTAGGATTCTCACTACAAACAGTTGTAAATAACTGCGTTCGCAATGTTGTTTCGTGGGGGGTAGGTGTCATCCTCGGCCGATGGGACATACGCTTTGCCACAGGCGAGCGGCAAACCCCAGAACTCCCCGATCCGTTCGACCCGCTTCCTGTCTGCCCGCCGGGGATGCTCCAAGGACCGGACGGGTTACCCGCCAAGCCGGAGGACGTACCGTCCGATTACCCTATCCGAATCGACTGGGATGGCATCCTGGTGGATGACCCTGGGCATGAGGATGACATCATCCGCCGCGTTCAAGACGTGCTGGAGGTGATTTGGAAGAACCGCGCCGAGGCCACAGAGAAAGAGGCGTGCGAAATCCTGGGCGTGCGGGAGCTGCGCGACTACTTCCGCAAACCCGGCAACGGCGGCTTCTGGATGGATCACGTCAAACGCTACTCCAAGAGCCGTCGAAAGGCTCCGATCTACTGGTACCTGCGTTCGGCCAAGGGCAACTACGGACTCTGGCTATACTACCACCGCCTGGACAAGGACATTCTCTTCAAGGTGTTGCTCAACTACGTGGAGCCAAAGATACGCCTGGAGGAGGACCGCCTCAAGACCCTGCGGGTCCGAAAAGAAACTGCCGGAAGTTCCGGTCGCGAAGCCAAGCAGATCGAAAAAGACATGGATCGCCAGGATCAGTTTGTTTCTGAACTGCGAGACTTTGCGGACAGGCTACGCCGGGCCGCGAACCTTCATCTGGAGCCGGACCTCAATGATGGCGTGGTCCTCAACATTGCACCGTTATGGGAACTCGCGCCCTGGAAGGAAGCCAAGGCGTATTGGGAAGACCTGGTCGATGGCAAGTATGAATGGTCTATCACCGGCAAGCAAATGCGTGAGAAGGGGCTGGTGAAGAAATGAGCCTCGGCATCGTAACAGAACATCTCATCAGCCTGATCGCCAAGCAGGTCAACGACAACGGCCTCGTGGTCTGGTACGACCCGGATGGCGCGTATGCGGCTGCTCTGCCGGCGCTGAACCTGCCCGACACCGAGGTGCTTCGCTACAAAGGCAGTTTTGTCCAGTTGCGCTGGGAAATAGACCAGAAGCATCTCATGGACGGCGAAGAGGCACCCCGCATGTTGGTCTATGTGCCGATGGCTCAGGACCAGACCCATCACGCCCTCATCGAGTTGGAATCTGCTGGTGTGATCATGCAGCCCGGGCAGCAGCCTCCGGCGCGCAACACCCGGCTGGCCGTTGTGGCCCGCAATGCTCTGAAAGGCGTTCTGGGCGATGATACCGCTGCCCATGTGGAAAAGCAGACCGAGGCTGGAAAGTTGACCCTGGTCGACCTCGACGCCCTGGCCGACAAAGGTGGCGAGATCTCCAAGGGGGTGATTGCCCTCATCTTTGGCACCGGCAACCCGCAGGAGGTCGCCCTTCTTTTTCTCGACAATGATCGTCTCGATGAGAGCATTACCAAGAAGGACGCCAAAGGTGAACTTGCGGAACTTCTACGGCGTGACTTCGGTTTCGACATCCCTGATGGAGCGGAGTTGGACGACATCCGTCAACGTCTGGCCCGCCATGTCCTGATGACCGATCTCGTTTCAGGACTTGGCCAGACTGCGCCGTCCAGTCTGGCCTCGGCTCCGGCCGCCACAACGCCCGGCACCACTGCTGCATGCGTTGAGTTGGCCCGGGCGTGGCGTTTGCGCCGTGACCGGCGGGACAGTTACGTGGTTGCATCGCTCCGGGTGGAACAGGAGTTCAACCTTGCCGCCTTGACATTCGAGCCCAAGGCGATGGTGAATGTCGAAACCTTCCCGGCTATTGAGAGGGCGCTGTTGAGACATGCCGAGAACCGACTTCTGGAGAAAACAGACGGCGATATGTTGGTCCTGGCCGAGTCCCGCAAGGCTGGCTTTTGGTGCGATGCGGAACCGAAACTTCAGGCTCGGTGGGCGCTCGTTGCTGCCGCTGCCGAGGTGCTGCTGGAGGCTGAGCGCGTCGAGAAGGCGCTGAAAAAAGCTCCGCAGTCGATCACCGGGATGATCAAGGAATATGCCGAGGGTGCGGAGCCCTGGTGTCTGCTGGATACTCAGCATCGTCACATGGAGAGCCGCTGGTACAACTTCGAGCCCCATGGCGACGATCACGACAGCATCGAGAAACTGGTGATCCAGGCCAGACGGCGTTACGTGGCGGTAGGCTCTGAGATCGCCCGGCAATTCCTGACGGAACTGCAGAAAAACGCCCCGGACAAGAGCGTTGTGCGCCAGCGCGAGGTTTTCGAGAACTACGTCAAGCTGTTCCTCGCCGAGAGGAAGACCGCCTACGTGTGGGTGGATGCGCTTCGGTTCGAAATGGGCCGGGAGCTGGCCCGCTTGCTCAGGGAAGACTTCGAGGTTGACCTCCATCCGGCCGTTGCGGCTGTGCCCACCGTGACCGAGATCGGCATGGCGGCGCTGCTGCCCGGCGCTCAGGGCGATGCAAAGGTCGTGACGGCAGGCAGCGGCAAACTGGCGCTGGAGATCAACGGGACCCTCATTAAGGATCGC